>Ga0111539_10014095_pt1 | contig 9991 bp, 13 predicted proteins | sample RhiMethybrSRZTD1_FD_79667 | JGI IMG/M metagenome (GOLD analysis project Ga0111539, IMG submission 79667) | Populus rhizosphere microbial communities from Tennessee, USA - Rhizosphere MetaG P. TD hybrid SRZTD1 (version 2) (version 2) | ecosystem: Host-associated > Plants > Roots > Rhizosphere >... | reverse complement strand
GGAAAAGACGCCCTTTGGTGACGAGATTTGCATGCGGCAAGGGGGCGGCTTCAGGATCAATTTGACCTCCAGGAGATTCCAACATGACGCTCCCTCGCACGCTTCCCCTTGCAAGCCCTTCAGCTCTCGCGCTCTTCTGTGCATCGGCTTGGGCGCAACCGGGCGAGCAAGGAGGAAGCCTATGATGACCCTGCAGATGCCGGCGACCCCCGACCCGGCCCGCGTCACCCTGGATCCCAGGACCACCGCTTTGATCGTGCTCGATTTCGTCGAGGGCATCTGCAACCCACAGCCGACTTGCAAGGGCCAGATGCTGCCCGCCATGACGCCTTTCCTGGAGCGGGTTCGCAAAGCGGGCCTCGTCGTGGCTTACGGCACGCGCGAGCAGAACATGACGAAGTGGCTGAAAGAGATAGCACCAGCCCCGAACGACATCAAGATCGTGAACACGGCTCAGGACCGGTTCTACAACACCGATCTCGACAAGGTGCTGAAGGCGAAGAGCATCGAGACACTCATCATGGCCGGCTGGAAGATCAGCGGTTCGGTGACCTACACATCGGTCGGCGCGATGGTCCGCGGTTACACGGTCGTCATTCCGATAGATACGACTTCAGCCGCCAGCGGCTACGAGACGACCATCGGTTTCTATAATGTCTTGAATTCAGGCAATGCGAACCTGGCGAACGTACCTTTGAAGCAGAAGTCCGTAACGCTGACTCGCACGGACATGATCACCTTTCAATAGATCACGGTAAGCGCATAGGCAGGTCGAGGAACCGACACAAGGCATACGTGACAACAGGGGAGGCGCATCTGTGACGACTCAGCTCGAGTTCGGTATCGACTTCACTGCAATCGGCCCGGCGGTCGGGGAGCGCTTTCCCGACGTCGTCCTGCCGGACCAGCACGGCCGACACGTCGATCTCCACCAGGTTCGGAACGGTCGGCGCGCCCTGGTGGTCTTCCACCGCAGTGCCGGGTGGTGACCCTACTGCAAATCGCAGCTCGTCGAGCTGCAGAAAAGCCTGCCGGACTTCGAGCGCCACCGCATAGTCCCATTTGCCATCAGCTACGATGCGGTGGACGTGTTGGCTGCTTTTGCCGCGAAGCAGGGCATCACTTACACGCTTTTCTCCGATCAGGGCAGCAAATTGATCCGCGACCTCGGCCTCCTGAACGAGCACGTCTACGAGCACCATGCCGCGTATGGCATTCCCAAACGCGATCACCACTGGGGGGTGCCCTATCCGGGTGTGTTTCTGCTCGACGCAGAGGGCCGTGTGACGCAGAAGCGTTTCCAGCAGAGCTATCGCGAACGCGAGACCGGAGTAGCGGTTCTGGAACGGGGCTTTGGCCTGGCGAGCTCAGCGCACGGCGCGCCGGTGCGCTCTCAAGCCCAGGGCATTCGGGTTGCAGCGCGTCTTGACTCTCCTGCCTATCGCGCCTTCCAGCGACTGTGGCTGACGGTCGATATCGAGATCGATACCGGCCTGCACGTGTACGGCCAACCGATTGCCGATGGTCTTATTCCGTTGACAGTCGAGGTCACTCCCGCAGAGGGACGCAGCGACGGTACACCCGAATTCCCGCGGCCGAAGCCGCACCGTCTCGCAGGGCTCGATGAAGCGTTTTACACCTACGAAGGCAAGATCGCCGTCACGCAGCCACTGACCTTCATAGTCGATGCTGCCGACGCAGTGGTCGAGGTCGTCGTTCGCTATCAGGCGTGCAGCGATGAGCTGGGGTGTCTGATGCCGCAGACGGTGACGCTGCAGGTGCCGGTGCAGGTCCAGGATCATATTGATCGGCCCAGGCAGAGGTAACTGCAGTCTCAGCTCGACGCATGCGAATTTAAGGGGACGCGCACCTTTTCTCACGACTCGAAATCGCGCGTACCCATGGTTTTCCTCGGTCGCCCGCGCGGCGGTAGAGTCAGCACCTGAGCGGGCTCGGACCCAAGAAAGACTCTGGGGTCGGAGTTGGTGGGAGTACCTTTTCGACTATGGCAGTTGTCCTATCGAGGCAACGTAACCGATCCGGATGCAGAAAAAGACCGACGACGAGCGGAGGAAGTACGCGAACTCGAGCAGAATGATGAACGTGTCACGACTTGACAGCTTTCATTGCTGTTTCAGCTCGACGCACCAGGCTGGGATGAAGAATACCGAGCGTCGGCCTGTCGCCGTAGGGTGCTCCGGGTGGAACTGCGCATCTATGGAGTCAGACTCGATTGATCGCCCGCCACTTGCTCGCGAAAGGAGGCGGACTTTCGATCTCCGCCCCTGGCGGTGGTGTCAACAGGATGGTGTAACTGCTGGAGTTTCCGGTGGTCTTCATGCCGTTCTTGGAGTCCATGCCCCACATGCGCGATGACGTGGCCGGCGAGGCACGGCTGCTTTACGTCGCGATGACGAGGGCCATGGAGCACCTGGTGCTAACCCATCACGGGAATTCCGCGTTCGTCGGGCAGCTGCGCGAAGCCGTTAGAAGGTCCGCGGCCTGAAGTAGGAAACGGGATAAGGCTCACGAAAGTCGTCGCAGAGCTACTCCAGTTTCCCGGGATCACCTGCGGCTCCCTGGCGGAGTTCGATACGCAACTCAAACTGGCTGTTCGATTCGGACTTCACTTTCTCCCGAGGGTCACGAGGCACGGCTCGTAGCGCTGCGGCAGCAGTGATTTTCGGGAGTCTGCTGCCGGAAGTCGGTTTTGCGACCAGTTTTGCGGAGCCCTTGGCCCCCTAGCCTGGGTTATTTATACTTCAGCCATGAAGTCTTAATAGTGGATCCGGCTATTCAGAGTTGCTGAACAGGGGCGTCGACCGTAATGAAACGTGGAGAGACAGGCACTTACGAGGTCACGACCGCCGGCGGCGAGCCGGTCCGTGCATTCGTCCCCCTGCCCTTGCCACCGACTCCACCGCTTGTGTTCGAGAGCGCGCTCCAGCGATCTCTCGAGGCGGCAGTTCTCGCGCTCGGCCGGCTCGACGGTGTATCGACCTTGCTGCCTGACAAGTCCCTCTTCCTCTACAGCTACGTCCGCAAGGAATAGCGCCGCGGCAAGCCTACTGGAGCGGGGCGGATCTTCTACCAGCAGTGCGGCGAGCTACGCCGAGCGCTGAAAAAAAGGGCCCGCACGAGGCGGGCCCAAACCCTCCTCCGAGGATTTAGCTACTTCCGGCGACGCCTCGCAGAGGCCGGGCGGGTGTTCATGCCCATCTCCTGTGAGGATGCTGGGCAAGGTCTGCGGACGATTCGGCGTTTAATTGCGCGGCGAGTCTCTATCTGCTCGATACGCCAGTGGACATACCAATCGCTACCAGCATTGGCTCGACAGGACGATCATCGCGAGGCTCCTATGGCGAGCTTCACCGAGTGCATCTGTGCTGCGGCCTGCCCGATGGCAATGGCCTCGAAGTCGGTGGCGTTCCTGTTCTTCTCTACGAGCCCTTTCAGCTCGGAGAGCGACATCGCGATCATGTTGAGTTCCAGTGCGGCGGCGTTCAGGTCATCCTGCGTAGGATTTCGATCCGTACTCTGGTTCATGGCCCCACTCATTTTGCGTTGCTCCATTATCCAAATTTGTGCATTGAGTGTGGATCTTGCAGGTCAGGCGCGCTTCGCCTTGCGCGCCAAACGCTTTACCGGACACGCCAATCCGGTTGATTCAGGATGTGAGGGGGGCGGCCAGGTGGCCGCGTGTCACACTTGAGGAGAGGGCGACTTACGCGCTCGCCGGGGACTTGCTGGAGCGGTATTCTGACGGACTCATGCCCGTCCACCGTCGGAACGCCCGCGTGAACGCGCTTTGCTGGGAATAGCCCAGGAGAAAGGTGATGTCGGTAGCGGACTTGGCTGGATCCTGGATGTACCGCAACGCCATGTCCCGGCGCGTATCGTCCACGAGGGACTGGTAGCTGGCGTCAGCCTCCGAAAGCCGGCGCTGCAGCGAACGCCGGCTCATGTGCAGGTCGCGCGCCAGGTCCTCCTCCGAAAACTCGCCCGACGTCATGCGCTCCAGGAGAGATGCACGGAAACGCGCGACTACGTTCGTCTTGTCCAAACGAGCAAGCTGCTCGACGAGGATGCGGTCATGGGCCGCCGCAAGGTCGCGGTTTCCCGTCGGCAGCCGTTTGTCGGCCTCGACGGTACCTATGAGCAGGCGGTTGGCATCCAGGCCGAACAAAACAGGGCAACCGAATAGCGCTTCGTATGGGCTTGCATCGGCAGGTGCTGGATGGCGGAACGCCACGCGCCGGGGCCTGAACGCATGGCCGAAATTGGTCCGGCACATGTCATAGATGATCGCCATCACGATATCGCCCCGAATCCCGTCGAGAACGCTGTCGAGTTCCGGCGTCGCGTGGACAAACTCAACCCCGTCTGGCGTCTCATCCAAGCTGACTGTCACGTCTGCACTGACGATGCGCCAGTAGCGCACCACGTGCCTTAACGCCGTGCGCAGGGTTGAGCTGGCCAGCCAGGCGTATCCCAGCGTGCCCAGATTCGACGGGTGCCAGCATTGCGCAGCCTGCAAGCCAAATGCAGGATTGGCAATCCGTTCTGCAAGCGCCCGCATCAACGCACTACCGTTCGGGCGCGCTATCCGCGCATGGGGATCGTGAATGATCTCCGGGTCGATCCCTGCCGCCCGGAAAAGCGGCTCGGGTGCTAGATCGTGACGTTCGATCAAACGCCAGACGATCTGGCCCAAGCTGGCGAGCGTTGGGTCTTTCACGGGCGTGGCCGCGAATGGAAGTCAACTGACTATAGCAGGAGTGCCGGTTGAGCCCAAAGGGTGCTATCCGTCGCCCTCAAATCCTTCCGCCGAGAACACAAACAGCACGTCGAGCGCAGCAACGACGTGAGGGCCAACCGGATCGCTCGTGAAGAGCGACCGCCACGCCGCCCGATACGCTCGTGCAAGTACGTGCATCTCCACCGTATGGAGCGGTTCACCGCTTGAGTGGCTGAAGATGCTGTATTCCATTCCGGAACCGACTAGCAAATCACTTTACGACTGGAGTTGCTGGCGCTGTGTCAATGGCAGCCGGTTGCGGCGATTCCGATTTCACCACTTCAACAATCGGCTCGGGTTTCGCTGTCCTGGGTTGAGACTCTCCCACAGGTGATTCGCCGGCAACATATTTCACAACCGCATACTTGCTGTTGTTCTTCTGGACCGCCGCAGACATGCCACTCGACCACCCGGTGCCCCGGACCGTCGTGGTGCCCCCAAAGGTATGCGCAGATCCCCGGGCCCCGCCAAACGAGTTGCCGACTGCTCCCACGGTTTCCGCCTCCGAGGACAGCAGTATGACCGCATCCCCTCCATTTGCCTTCGCGACCTTCGCCACATCGCTTTCGAGGCTAGCCATGGACATCATGCCGATGAGCCCCGTTTTGTGGCGACGATCCGTCATGTAGCCAAGCAGCTTGAATTGTCTTGGTGGCGCACCATCCGCCCAGAATTCGATGCCTTCCACAATCTTCTTTGTGCCCCCTTCGCCCTCCTGGAGTGTATTTTTACCCTCGTAGGGCAAGAACTCTTGCGCTTGCGCCGCATTGATTGTGAGTACCAGGGCGACGGCGGCCAGAGTGCATGGCGTTTGCATAGCGGCGTGCCTCCTTGGTTTCTGTCTGGTCGTGGCTCAGGCGTGAAGCACTTGAGCACCCTTTGATACCTATTGCTTGAGTGCGAAGTGTCTGCGTGCGCCGTGCGACCCGCTATACCCGCTGCGCCACACAGTTGTCCTCAAGCGCCAATCTGCTCCTTTCCAGAACGGTTAGCCCGTCGGGATCGCGTCAGTGCCGTCGCCGGGTTGCCGCCATGACTGCCTCCATCGTGATGCCCAGATGGCACGTAAGGCAAAACGATTGGCGCACCGGGAAAAGCCCTCAAACGCGGATTCCCACACTATGCGCTCACGAATCTCGCAAAACGGAAGAGAGCGCCGTGAAGAATCTGACATACATCGCACTGGTGGATGACCAGGCGAGGGTGCGTACCGCACTCGCCCGTCTGCTGCGGCTGGCCGAATTCGAGGTGAGCGCATTTTCCTCTGGCGAAGCGTTTCTCGCCTCGCTTGGTGTACGGCACCCGGACTGCGTGATTCTCGACGTTCACATGCCGGGAATTTCCGGTCTGGACGTGCAAGCACGCCTGCGCGCTGCGCGCCTCAGGATACCCGTGGTGTTCATGACTGCGGCGGACGATCTTGCGCTCGAACAGGTGGCGCAAGAGGCAGGTGGCGCTTGGCTGCTCCGCAAGCCATTCTCCGAGGCCGAGCTGCTACACGCAATCGGAACGGCGCTTCGCTTCAAGCCGAGCGACGTGTCATAAGTTCTTGCAGACGGATTCCTGCCGGGGTCCGCGACCCGATCGAAGAAATCTCGCAACGGACGTAAGGGATCAAATGATGCGTGCCATCGAACCCGATACTCAGTATCAGATATCCACCGTCCGCCTCGCCGTGCCCCTGCGCCTGGGCGTGCCTGCAACGTGTAATGCCATCAACGAGACGCTGATACCGTGCATGGGGGCACCCGAGGATGGCAACGAGTATTGGCTCGGGGATTACGAAATCTTCCCGGGCAAAACGGTGCTCTCCGATTCCGACCCGGGCGCAAGCCTGGAGGTCGCGCTCGCGAATACTCGTGTCTGAACACTTGTCTCTCCGGCACGCTGCGATTGCCCTCATTGCGTCGAAAACGATCACCGACCACCAGTGACCCCCATTACGGCATCTACGAGACTATGTCCGCGATCCTCTTGATTGGCGCTCTGGCCCTACGGTTTCTGCCCAAAACGCGGCTGACTTCGGTGCTCGACGCAAGAAGCCCTGGCCATTCATCGACGGCTTCGCTGACGCGACAGCAAACAAGCGCCGAGTTGGCGATAAGCACTCTCGAGCATTCAGAGATCCTGAATGTGGCACGCAAGAACGATCGGCAGGTAATGGATTTTGTCGAGCGGGCTGCGGTCGGTATTTCCCGCGTAGGCCTGGACGGCGTCTTGCTGGAGGTCAATCAGAAATTCTGTGACATGTTGGGATACGACCGGACCGAACTCGTTGGTAAAGCCGTAAAGGACATCACCCATCCCGACGAGTGCAGTCAAGGCCCAACGTTGGGAACGCTGCATATCGGGGGCAACACGAACGCGGCATCCGGCGAAACGCGCTTCATACGCAAGGACGGCACGTTGATCTGGGCGCGGCGAACCACGTCCCTGCAATGCGACGAAGGCGGCAATTCACAATACATTGTTTGTCTAGTCGAGGACATCTCCGAACGCAGGCAGGCGGAGATGGCGCTCCACCAGACCGAGGAACAATTCCGGCAACTTGCGGCACACATTCCTCAGGTGCTGTGGATCGCTGACATTGCGCAGAGAAAACTCTTGTACGTCAGTCCTGCCGCGGAGAACCTGTTTGGCCGCTCGCTGAAGGAGATTTATGCGAGCCCGCACACGTTGATCCGGGCGGTTCACAGGGATGAGCGAAGGCGGCTGATAGATCGCAGGCTATCGGAGGCGACAGGCGGCGACTACGATGAGGTGGTGCGCGTGGTGCGCCCGGACGGCACGGTTCGCTGGGTTCGAGATCTGGCTTTTCCGATCCGCGATGCAGACGGCAAGGTCTATCGCATCGCCGGCATCGCCGAGGATATCACCGCGAGGAGGGAATCGGAACAGCGCCTCGCACACCTGGCGCATTACGACGGGCTCACCAATCTTGCCAACCGCCTGTTGTACTATGATCGGCTTGGGCAGGCAATTGCTCTGGCTAAACGGGAACAATGGATCGTCGGCGTGATCTTCATCGACGTTGACCGGTTCAAGGAGGTGAACGACACGCTGGGGCATGCGGTGGGGGACAAATTACTGCAAAAGGTATCCGAGTGCCTGATCAGATCGGTGGGTTCCGACGATACCGTGGGCAGGCTCGGCGGCGATGAATTCGCAATAGTGCTCTCAAAACTTGGCACTGAGCAGGATGCCGAAGTAGTGGCACAGAAAATCATAAGTAGCTTCAATGACCCGTTTGAGCTGGAAGGCGGCACTGAAATTTATGTAACCGCCAGTATCGGCATTACGCTCTACCCGACCGACAGCACAGATCGCGATTCCCTCTTGAAGAACGCGGACCTCGCCATGTATCGCGCTAAGGAGGAAGGTCGTAATACCTACCAGCGCTATTCTCCAGAAATGGACAGACGCAACGCCGGACGCCTTGATATGAAGGCAATGCTGCGGCGTGCGCTGGAGCGAGAGGAATTCGTGCTTTACTACCAACCGAAGGTCGACGTGCGAAGCAACCGCGCCATCGGTATAGAAGCCCTGATACGGTGGAACTCCCCACAACTCGGCTTCATCTCCCCCAAGGATTTTATTCCCCTCGCCGAGGAAATCGGGCTCATAGTCCCTATTGGAGAATGGGTCTTGAGGACAGCCTGCGCCCAGAACAGGGCATGGCAGGATAGGGGGCACGCCCAGTTAGTGATGTCAGTCAATCTCTCGGCGCGCCAGTTCCGTGAAAGGAACCTGGTAGACAAGATAGTGGGTGTACTCAATGAGACCGGTCTTGAGGCACGTTATCTCGATCTCGAAATTACCGAGAGCTTGATCATGAACCACGCTGATAGTGCCGTAGTTTTGCTCGAGAGGCTGCATCAGCTCGGCGTAGGGCTTTCGATCGACGATTTCGGCACTGGATACTCAAGCTTGGCCTATCTCAAGCGTTTCCCGGTGCAGGGCATCAAGATCGACCAGTCGTTTGTGCGGGACCTCACTACGGACACTGACGATACCGCCATCGTTACAGCGGTCGTTGCCATGGCGAAAAGTCTCAAGCTCAAGGTGATCGCGGAGGGGGTTGAGACCAAAGAACAGCTCGACTTTCTGGCCACATTACAGTGCGATGAATATCAGGGCTACTATTTCGGCAGACCGGTTCCGGCGGAAAGCTTTGTCAATTACTTGCAACAACGTAGGCATGTACTAGTGGTGCTATGAACTCCTACGGATATACGAACCATCCAACTATTTCTTGGACACACAACCTGCAAACGACGATGATCTACACGCATGTTTTGGGGGCCACCCGCAAAGTTACCAGCCCCATCGATATGCTATAGGACGTAGACTGGAGAATGGCCTCTTTCGGGCATGGAATGTGACTGTCGCGTGACCGCTCGACACGACATTTCAAATGTAACTGCGACCGGCGGCTCTTGGCCGGTTTGAGCCGATTGCACGCCGGCTCAAAATTGCCCAGAAGCGGACGCTGCATTTCAGATTGAATTACCCGTAGATTTCCGGGTAGAGCTGGGACGCGAGCCACTTGCACAGCTCGACCTGCAGCCGTTTCGCCTGCACGGCGCCCATGTCCATCCTGCCACCGACCAAGGGCACCGGAGCGTCGGCGATCTCCAGCGCGTCCTCCGCCAGGTCGTGGGCCATCATCTCGGCCCATTCGCCGGGCAACTCGCGACCGTTGCGCGTTACTCGGGGCATTCCCCGCCCGCCTCGGGCACCGTCGTCGCAGGCTCCTGCCCCGTGACCCTCCTGTAGAGCGTGTCCCAATCCATCGGAGTTAGCAGGAATGGTGGCCAGGGACTTCGTATGTCGGAGACTGCCATCGCGATCAGCGATGGTAGTCGGAGCTACGCTGAACCGCCGACACATAGATGAGTGCTTCGAAGAAACACCAACTGGCCAGGTAGCGCAGTTGGTAGCAGCAATAAGAGAAGTGGTGGCCAGGGACGGAATTGAACCGCCGACACATAGATTTTCAGTCTACTGCTCTACCAACTGAGCTACCTGGCCACTGTACCGCAACAACAGAACAACAACGTGTACCGCTGAACCGCCTCACACATAGATTTTAGCTTCGGCCGGGCCTCTATCGGGCCCTTAACCTTAACGCCGGGCGGCGTGAAAGTTAGCCTTCGCTGAAACAAGCTGCCCCTGAACGAAGGCTCCGGCTAT
>Ga0111539_10014094_pt1 | contig 9991 bp, 5 predicted proteins | sample RhiMethybrSRZTD1_FD_79667 | JGI IMG/M metagenome (GOLD analysis project Ga0111539, IMG submission 79667) | Populus rhizosphere microbial communities from Tennessee, USA - Rhizosphere MetaG P. TD hybrid SRZTD1 (version 2) (version 2) | ecosystem: Host-associated > Plants > Roots > Rhizosphere >... | reverse complement strand
TGCGAACTACTTTGGATCCGGCGACGGGCTGAATGTCGCGCAACTTCGATGGGTACGTCGAAGATCCGGTGAACTCAACCTCGGCACGAATGGACTGCCTACTACTATCGCGGGTGCTTCAAATGTCGGTAGCAGCGAGTTTGCCAACCGCAAACAACTCAACGTCAAAATCGACCACAATTTCAGTGTGAACCATAAGGTGGCTGTCAGTTATACCCTTCAGCGGGACGACAACGACGACAATTGTGGTGGCTATCCGGACAGCATTTGCGGCGGAACCATTCGCCGCCCGCATGTATTGACAATCAACGGCACATCTACCCTCACGCCGCGGATGGTCAACGAAGGCCGCTTCGGATTGAACTACACGAAGAACTACACCTATGCGCCATGGTACAGCCCGAACTCGGAGATCGCCGAAGCCGCGAGGCAGTACATGTTGCCGGCGGGGAACAGCGTCCAGACTCCTGGCTACCAGTACTACGCCCTTGTCAGTAGCTCCATTGGTAACATCAGCGGCGCCGCCAGCTTCATGAATACCAACGCGGCCCAGGTGTTTGCTGAGAACCCTCTATACAATTTTGCGGACACGCTGAGCTGGAGCACGGGCAAGCATGCGTTCAAATTCGGCGTCGATTGGCGGCTGCCCCGATCGACGGGAAATGGCTCAGCCGTTCCGGATCCACAGGTTTGGCTCGGAAATGCGTCGAGCTCTACGACCAGTCCTTTCGGTACCGCGGCGAACTTCAACACGCCCGGAGATCTGGTCGGCTATCTGCCAGGCTTTCTCAATGCGGCCCCGAATAACCAGGTCACAGCGGCGCGTACGAATGCGACAAACCTGCTGTACTACTTGAATGGATCCGTCGGCGTCAACGGAGTAAACCCCGGCGGCGGCGTTAACCACAATTACTGGATCACGAGCAGTGCGAACCAGACACAGGGCTATTGGGATGACGTCTCCACGCAGGGGCAGCGCTTGCGCAAGCAGATCAATCAGGAGTGGGCTGTCTTCGCGAAGGACGACTTCAAGATCACGAATCGCCTCACGTTGAATCTGGGTTTGCGCTGGGAGTATTACTCGTCACCCTTCATCGATGGAGGTTTCACCACGACGATGCAGGACTATGGCTGGGGCGCGTTCGGGGCGACACGCGCGGCACAAACCACGCTGGACAAGTTCAACGAGGATCCGTTCAGCATCCTCTATCATCCCGGTAACCTGTACCTGACCGGCTACGGATCTACGGCGACCAATCCCTTGAGTTGCCAGGTCGGTGCACAGCAGAATTCGCTGTTGCCCGTCTCGACGTGCGATCCGACAGCGCTCTCAATCATAAAGTTTGTCGGACCCGGCAGTCCTAATCCCAGGGACACGGCGATGCCTGAGAACTTCAACAACTTTGGTCCCGCGGTTGGTTTTGCCTATACGCTTCCGTGGTTTGGCGAAGGGAAAACGACCATACGCGGCGGTTACCAACAGACATTTGGCGCGGCAAGCACGAACCGTAGCGCAGGCATCGGCGGCGTCGAGGGCATCATCGCCAATGCACCGGGCGCCACGACTCCTGGGTCGCTCTCGACCAATATCAACAACAGCGTCTACCAGGACATACTTTCCACTCGCGCGATTGGATTGCAGGATATCAAGGCGCTCGTGCCCATGACGCCCAACCTGCTGACGCCCGGCTCGCCGGTGAACGTGTATGGCCGCTCTTTCGCTCCCCAGGTGTACGATCCGAAATTGGTGACGCCTTACACGCAGAACCTCACTCTGTCGGTCACGCGGCAGATCAACCGTCTTTTCACGGTGGATATGCGGTACACCGGTACGCTGGGTAGAAAACAACTGGGCAGCTTCGACATCAATAACAACAATATCTATTACAACCCCGAGCTCTTCCAGGCGTTGACGGACGCCCGGGCCGGTACGTGTACGGCTAGCTCACCGGCATACAAAGCAAACTATACAGATAAGGGAATCAATCCCTGCGATATCAACGGCGATCCGGTCTTTCTGGATCAATTGCTGGCAGGGTTGAATATTAACAACACGACAACGGGATTTGGCGCGGTGGGAACCGTGACTGGCGGCATTTTTCAGAGCGGCGCCCAGCATCTGCGCCGAAACAATACTTTCCAGCAAAACCTGGCGCGGGGCAATTTTGACAGCGTTGCGGACAGCATAATCGCGCTGAACCCCACTGTGGCGCAAGGCCGTCAGGCAGCGCCGCCCGATCCGAACAGGCCCGGCAGTACGTTAGGCGGCATCGCCCTGATCGCGCAGCGGAACGGGTGTGACCGCATCGCGAACGGCTTCACCATCGTGCAGCAAACCTCGGCCGGAGGTGCGCAGGTGGCTAACAGCGGCCCATCCATTCCGCTGCGCTGCCTCCCGGAAGACTTCCTGACCTCTAACTCTCAGTTCAGCGGCGTCACGTATAACACCAACTCGGGCCGTACCAACTACCATGCGCTTCAGGTGCAGTTGACGGCGCGGCCAATCCAGGGCGTAAACGTTCAGACCACCTGGATCTGGGCGAGGTCGCTGTTCCTTCCTACCAGTGGCTACATCGATCCCTCGAACCGAGATCTCAACTATACGGTCCAGAATATCAATCCGCATTCGATCCGCATGAATGGAACGATCGAGTTGCCCATCGGGCCCAACAAGCTTCTCTTTCCCAATACGACCGGATGGGTGGCGCGGCTGCTGGAACGGTGGCAGACCAGCTTCATTTTCAATGGCGCCAGTGGAACCCCGACCACAATTAACCCCGCGCGGAGCCACTTCTATGCCGCAAGCGGGTATGACGTAGTCAGCCCGAACTGGGTGATTCCCAGGGCCCATGTGGAGTGGAACGGAGATTCCGGCACCATGTACCCGGGCGACCCATACGCCGGTGTGACGGATCCGCAGTGCACGAATCCCTCGGTCGTCGCGGCAACGGATCGAATGGGGACTAATTTACAATCCGTGTGCGACCTCTTCGCACTGGCGTCGCGTAATCCCGACGGAACGCCCGGCGAACTCCTGCTGCAGTATCCCATGCCTGGCAAAGTCGGCAGTCTCGGCCGAGGCAACATCTATTACTTCGGACAATGGAGTCTGGATATGAATGCCAGCAAAACATTCCAGATTAGTGAAACAAAGTCGATCCAGATTCGCATGGATGCCACCAACGTGCTGAACCATGCGACTCCAAATCAACCCAATCTCGACGCAGAACAGCTCGGAAGAATCACGGGGAAGGGAAACCAGGTACGCCAGTTCCAGGGGCAATTGCGCCTCAGCTTTTAGCGGGCGTCTGCTGCAGGCGCGGCCTTATGACCGCGCCTGTAGCATTTGTTATTTGAAACCCGCTGTGTATCGGCCTGATCCAGCCCGGTGTAGAGTGAAGAGATGACTTCTCTCTTCGAAAGCGATGCTTTCCCGCGCTCGAAAGACCAGCTCGAGGAGGGTGCCGCGCTGCTCCGGGGTTTCGCCTCTGCCGACGAAGTGCTGCTGATTGAAGAAGCGGAGCGGATCGCGCAGGCCGCTGCATTTCGTCACCTGGTGGTACCAGGTGGTCACACCATGTCTGTCGCGATGACCAACTGCGGCCGCGTCGGTTGGGTATCCGACAAAACGGGGTACCGCTACGACCCCTTAGATCCTCAGACTGGAATTCCATGGCCGACCTTGCCTGACGTGTTCCTGAGCATCGCCGTCAAAGCCGCCGCCGAGGCCGGATTCGCCGATTATGATCCCGACGCTTGCCTGATCAATCGCTACGTGGTGGGTGCCAAACTGAGTTTGCATCGGGACCGCGACGAGAACGATGCATGGGCTCCGATCGTCTCCGTCTCTTTAGGTCTGCCTGCGGTCTTTCTTTGGGGCGGCAAGCGCCGCTGCGATCCGGTGCGTCGCCTGCGTCTCGAAAGCGGTGACGTTGCGGTATGGGGCGGTCCCGCCCGCTTCGTCTATCATGGTGTGGGCCCGCTTAGAGCGGGACAACATCCACGGACCGGCGCCACCCGCATCAATCTTACTTTCCGGAAGGTCTTCTGATTCTGGCAGTTGGTTTTGTGTGCGTGCGCTACTGCTTGGGCATCTCTGAGCCGTAGGGTTGATAGGACTTGTCCGCACGCAGTGCGTCGTCGCCCTTGAGTTCGTGCTCTGAATCGAGGAACGTACGTACCCTTGACGCCCACTCGTCGAAGGCTTCTCTGGCCGCTGCGAATTTCTGAACGCGCGAAAAGTTTGCGGCGCCGACTTCAGCCCCGTCGCCGAGGTTGGTCCTGTCCACCATAGCGGCGATGCGCTCGCCGGTCTTTGAGTCTACCAACTCCATCTCGACACCCACCTTGCCGATATTCAGAGCCCGTTCGAACGGCTTCGCATCGGGCGGCGCATCTCCGGCGGCCACCTGTCCGCCTACATCGACGCCGACAAGAGCCGTTCTCAGACGAAGCGTCAGTGGACTAGGCGTTTCTACGACTGGGAAGGCGTCCGACACTGCCCCGATCAAAGCGTGCTGGAAGTAGTTGGTCAGTGCGATTCGGGAATCGTCGGAAACCTTGCTCGCGTCGGCATCCGTCGCGATATAAACTTCGACCGGGTCGACGATGATCGCGAAATAGCTGCGCAGGTTTTGCTTCGCATCGGCAGCGGCAAATGTCAGAGCATTGCCGTCAAGATTCGGGTTGGGCTTCAACGCCGCGTAGTCCTTTAAAAACCCGGAGAACTCCTGGCCTGCGGCAATCTTTTTCACCCCGGCTTTTGTCTCCGCTGCCGGCGAGCATCCGATCGTCATCGCGATCGCGACGATCACACACAACCAGCCAGGTACCGTCTTCAAGGAGTAACGAGATGTGTTCACAGTTTTCTTGCCTCCACGACCATGCCGACGATGAAGTCCGGCTAGCCCTTGTCCTTGGGAGCAGGCGGTGTGACTCGCAACATGTTAAAAACGTGAAAGACGAAGGACACGGAATTGCATTGAACGGTAGCTATGTCCGAGTCCTGCTGAGTCCGCACTGATCCCAATAAGATGATGGTGCCGTTCTTGACCACAATCTTGATGTCGGAGCCATTGCTCCAGAAATATGTCGAGAGATTGCGCTGCAAAGCCGCGCGCGCCGCGGCGCGAATCTCCATGTCTGTTCCGCCCAGAGGTAGGATCTCAATGTTGTTAATGACATTGGCTACTCCTGGGACCCTTTTTACTCGGAATTCGGCATCGCTCCTGTTCGTGTCGCGAACCGTCCAGCCCGTGAGAATTACATCGTTGCCGACCATGGTGAATGAGATGAAGTCGAAATTGGTGATGTAGGGAATCATCGCCAGTTCGTGCCGCACTTTTTCGTGCGTCTCAGCAGATCCCTTGGCATTGTAGGTCCGGACATCCAGCAGCTTTTGGGCTGGACCGGGAGGGATTTCACCGCGATCCAAAGGTTTGAAACTCTGAAGCTTCATTGTGCCCGACTTCACTTTGACCTCACCCGCCGCCTCTCCAAAACCGCCCACGTATTCTTTCACCATCTTCTCTTTATTGACGCTGAAGACAGTGTTGTCATCGAGACGGACCAGAACGGCATTCGACCCATCTTTATAAGTCTTTACACTGCATTCCTGTCGCGCAGTGGTGATGGGACCAAGCATCAGGCGTGCGCACAAATCAGAGTCCACGTACGCATGGAACGGGGGCCCTTCATCTTTCTGCGCGAGATACGAAGAGCTGCAAAGGAGCAGAAGGCCGCCAAGGATCGATAGGACTCTCTTCATCCAACCCTCCCAGAGTGAAACGTTCAGGCAAAACGCATTCGAAGCTTGGGTTATCCTTTCCTCCCGCTGAAACGTCAGCTTCAGCGGCTTGCGAAACTACTCAAGTGCGTAAGGGAAAAGACGTACGGATCTTGGTCCATTGCGAGGCCTGAAAATAATCAGTAGAAATCGGCATTTTGAAATGGGGAAGACCTGTACGCCGTCGGATGAAGGAAATGCTAACCCTGACCGCTTTCCAGACACCACCGACACCTCAGTGGGGCGCGCAAACCTTATTGAACGGGGCTGTTACTGAACCGCAAATTTTCCTCGCACGCCTACGGTGTGCGTTTCTCCAGGATTCGCCAACCCCCGGTGGCTTGCTACGCTTCGCTCACCGGGGCTAATTTCCTTCACGCCTCGGGCGTGCAAACCAGCAGCCCGAAAGGGCTGCACGGACATTAGCCCCGGGTTGATTGAAGCGATACCCGGAGTCACCGCCACCCTCCAGACAGACGCACGCTGAAAGCGTGCGAGGAGATTCCCGTTCAGCAACACTCCCGAACGGGCAGGTTGTGTGCTGGGTACTTCAAGTGCAACTCTGTGGGCTGTGCACCACCTGAAATGAGGGTACGTCATGCAGACTTCAACCTTTCTGCTAATCGTTGTAGCTGTCCTGGTGGTTGCTGCGGCTGGATGGTTTCTTTACCACCTTCAGCGGAGCACGCAACTCCGCCAGGCGAAACGACCCGAGAGACTGGAGGTCCGGCCGCTAAGCCCGGCGGAAAGGGAAAGGTTTCTTGTGGAGTGGCAAAGCATACAAGTGCTCTTCGTCGACGATCCGGCCCTCGCCGCTTTCGAGGCCAATCGCCTCGTCGACGACATTATGACGTCCAGAGGCTACACCAGCACCAACGCCAGCGAGCGCATGGAAAACATATCGGCGGCGTACCCGAGGGCTGTCAGCAGCTACCGCGAAGCCTGCGGGATTCTGGAAGACCATAAGGGCGCCAGGGCATCCACGGAGAGCCTGCGTCGCGCGCTCGTCAGTTATCGATCACTTTTCGATGAGCTATTAGGCGAAAGCCGTGGGGAATATAGACGAGTACGAGTATCGTGAATCGAAACAGCTGATGTCCGCTTTACGGCTTACGAAATGGAGCTACATTCCTCTCCGTACCGGCATCATCAATCTTGAGCTTTCCGGTGGCCAGAGAGCGTGCCCGCGATAGTCCGGTCACGTCCAGTATCTCTTGCTCATTTAGAGTTTCGCGAGCCACCAATGCCTCTGCGAGCGCATCGAGTTGTTTACGATGCTCCGTCAGAAGGCGTTTCGCTTCCTTGTGACTTTCGCCGATGATTTTGAGCACTTCAGCATCAATCACCCTCGCTGTTTCTTCGCTGAACTGGCCTGCGCCGGAATAACCGGGAACGGCCAGGTACGGGTTCTCCCGCGGAGCCAACTGGACTAATCCCAGGCGGTCGCTCATACCCCAGCGCGTCACCATCCGTCGGGCGAGCGCGGTCGCTTGTTCGATGTCGCTTTCCGCCCCGGTGGTTTTCGTGCCGTAAACAATCTCCTCGGCCGCGCGGCCTCCCAGCATTCCGACGATTCTGGCTCTCAGGTAGGATTCCGGAAAGTTGTACCGCTCGCTGTCCGGCCGTTGATAGGTCACACCGAGCGCCTGCCCGCGCGGCACGATGGTCACGCGGTTCACCGGATCGGCGCCAGGAACAACGAGGCCCAAAATCGCGTGCCCGCCTTCATGGTAGGCGATACGTTCTTTGTCGGACTGACTCAACAGAAGAGGACGCTCCGGGCCGAGCACAATCTTCTCCAGCGCATCCATGAAATCCTTGATCAGAACTTCATTCTGGTTGCGCCGGGCGGCCAGCAGGGCGGCTTCATTAACCAGATTTCTCAGGTCGGCTCCTGAGAACCCAGGCGTCGCGGCTCCAATCTCCCCGAGGTTTGCATCCTTCGCAAGTGGAACATTGCGCGTGTGTACTTTCAGAATCGCTTCGCGGCCCGTCTTGTCCGGAAGGTTCACCACGACACGGCGATCGAATCGGCCTGGCCGCAGCAGGGCTTTATCGAGCACGTCCGGCTGGTTGGTCGCGGCCAGGACAATGATGCCTTCCCGGCTGGAAAAGCCATCCATCTCCGTGAGGATTTGATTCAGAGTCTGCTCCTGCTCGCTCGATCCTCCGAGTGCTGGCATCTGGCCTCGCGCTCGCCCAATGGCGTCCAATTCATCAATGAAGACGATCGCAGGAGCATTCTCGCGTGCCTGCTTGAAGAGGTCGCGCACTCGCGCTGCGCCCACGCCAACAATCATCTCTACAAATTCCGCGGCGCTCATCGAGAAGAATGGCACTCCGGCCTCACCTGCGACCGCTCTTGCAAGCAGAGTCTTGCCGGTTCCCGGAGCCCCTATCAGCAGCACGCCCTTGGGAGCAGTCCCGCCAAGCCGCGTGTACTTCTCGGGATCTTTGAGAAAATCGACGATCTCCACCAGTTCGTTTTCCGCTTCGTCAATACCCGCGACGTCGTCAAAGCTTACTTTCGTTCCTTTTTCCTGGTCGTAACGGCGCGCCTGACTCCTGCCGATTCCCATAAGACTGCCCATTCCGCCCCCCTGTTGGCCGGCGCGCCGAAACATCCAAACGTAAAAACCAATCAAAAGCAGTGCCGGGGCAAACCCGAAGATGAGAGTCGCCAGGGGACTGTTCCCCAGCTGAATGGGCTCAGAGCTGATCTCAACCTTGTGCTCGATCAGGAATGCTTCCAAACCGGGATCGACGAAAGCCGGCAATATCGTCGTGAAGTCGGTCACCTTTTTGGATTCGCCGCTGGATGCGCTTTTCGTATTGTTCGTCGGAGGTGGCGGAGGGCTTACTGGTGATGAGAATTTGCCGGTGATCGTTTCACCCTGGGTGTAGATTGCCTTGACGTTGCTTCTTTGAACCTCTTCCTTAAAGAACGTGTAGGGCACCGCGACCGGCGCTGTGCCAGAAGGAATGATGAATCGGAACAGCAGGTAGTTCAGGATGACCGCGAACAAAAACCATTTCCACGTTTTTCGTGGCGGCATCGCTGCGGAGGCAGTCGCTTTTGAACCCGTCGGTTGATTCGTGGGGCTCATGGGTCACCTCGCTTTTCGGATAGTCACTCAGAAGTAATCTCAGTGAAACCACCTGCAAGAATGCTCATTCGCTCTCTCGGACTATCTGCCCACCAATTTCTGTAAGCTTTCCGGGTACCTCGCGCCTTGAACCGTGATCTTTGAGGCGGAGTTCTCGATCTCCTGCAGATCGCCCGGTGCGAGCTCCACTTCTGCGGCACCGATGTTTTCCTGCAGCCGGTGCAGCTTCGTCGTGCCTGGGATCGGAACAATCCACGGCTTCTGAGCGAGCAGCCAGGCAAGAGCGATCTGAGCAGGCTTTGCCCTCTTCCGTTCCGCAATCCTCGTCAGCAGGTCCACGAAAGCCTGATTTGCCTTGCGCGCTTCCGGCGCAAATCGGGGCACAACATTGCGAAAATCTGTGCTGTCGAACTTCGTGTTCTCGTCGATCTTTCCGGTGAGAAAACCTTTTCCCAGAGGGCTAAACGGCACGAAGCCAATTCCCAGCTCCTCCAGGGTCGGCATGATCTCTTTTTCGGGCTCACGCCACCACAGCGAGTATTCACTTTGAAGAGCGGTCACGGGCTGAACTGCGTGCGCGCGGCGAATCGTTTGTGCTCCAGCCTCGGAAAGGCCGAAGTGCTTCACCTTACCTTGCCGGATAAGGTCCTTGACCGCCCCAGCGACGTCTTCGATCTCCACCTCCGGGTCGACGCGGTGCTGGTAAAGCAGATCGATCACATCGGTCCGGAGTCGTTTTAGCGAGGCTTCGGCAACGTCTCGGATGTGCTTGGGACGACTGTCCAGTCCGACCTGTTTTCCAGTATTTGGGTCGATTTTGAAACCGAACTTTGTCGCGATCACCACTCGTTCTCGAATCGGAGCAAGCGCTTCGCCGACCAGTTCTTCGTTCGTGAACGGGCCGTACACTTCAGCGGTATCGAAGAACGTGACGCCATGCTCGACCGCATCCCGAATCACGGAAATCATCGCGGTCTTCTCGCCGGCCGCGCCGTACCCGAAGCTCATTCCCATGCAGCCGAGCCCGATCGCTGAGACTTCCAGCCCGCTGTTTCCAAGTTTTCGTTTCTCCATGGGTTTTCCCCTTTCGTAGCAAATG
>Ga0111539_10014090_pt1 | contig 9993 bp, 5 predicted proteins | sample RhiMethybrSRZTD1_FD_79667 | JGI IMG/M metagenome (GOLD analysis project Ga0111539, IMG submission 79667) | Populus rhizosphere microbial communities from Tennessee, USA - Rhizosphere MetaG P. TD hybrid SRZTD1 (version 2) (version 2) | ecosystem: Host-associated > Plants > Roots > Rhizosphere >... | reverse complement strand
GGTCAGCTCGCGCTTGATGTCCGAGAGCATCGGGAACGGCAGGTTCTTCAGCTCGTCCTTGCTGCTGCGCCAGGCCAGGTGTACGTACTCGCTGTCGGTCGACACGCCGAGCAGCTGCGCGTCACGCGCCTTGAACTCCTTGTCGAGCTTGCCGAACGCGGCAATCTCTGTCGGGCATACGAAGGTGAAGTCCTTCGGCCAGAAGAACAGGACGCGCCACTTGCCCTGGTGGGAACCGGCATCGAAATTGTGGAAGGCCTTTGCCTGGTCGTTCGAGACCACGCCGGTCAGGGAATACTGGGGAAACTTCTGTCCGATACCGAGCATGTCGACTCCTCCATGGAGTTGAATGGTTGAAAGCTGCTATGGGGCGCATTCTCCGGGTTGCTTCGTATTCCAGCCAATCGATTGATTGGATAAACTCGATAGAGAGCATCTATGGCGGACCTCAAGCTCAAGGACCTGCGTTACCTGGTGGCCGTGGCCGACGCGCGCCACTTCGGCCGCGCGGCCGAGCGCAGCTTCGTGAGTCAGCCGACGCTGTCGGCGCAGCTCAAGAAGCTGGAGGAATACCTCGGCGTGCAACTCATCGAACGGGCGCCGAAGCGCGTGCAGCTCACCGTCGCCGGCGAGGAAATCGTCGAGCGGGCGCGCCGCATACTCGAAGCCAGCGAGGAGATCGTCGAGCTGGCCCGCGGGCACCGCGATCCGCTGGCCGGGCGCCTCAGGGTGGCGCTGCTGCCGACCATCGGTCCCTATCTACTGCCGAACGTGGCGGCGCGGCTGCGCAGGCAGCTGCCGCGCCTCGAGCTCATGTTGTACGAATATCAGACCGATCTGATGCTCGAGAAACTGCATTCCGGTGAAATCGACGTGGGCATCCTGGCCTTCCCGGTGTCCATGGATGGCCTCGATTCATTCGAGCTCTACAAGGAGCCATTCGCCGTCGCGATGCCGGCCGGTCACCGTCTGGCGCGGCGATCGAGCATCAGGATCGCCGACCTGGCCCATGAAACGCTGCTGCTGCTCGAAGACGGCCACTGCCTGCGCGACCAGGCGCTGGACATCTGCGCGGGCAGCGACGTGCACGAGAAGCAGGACTTTCGCGCCACCAGCCTCGAGACCCTGCGACAGATGGTGGCTTCCGGCGTGGGCATCACTCTGTTGCCCGAGCTCGCCGGCCGCGGTGCGTATGGCAATGCGCGCGGCGTTACCGTCAAGCCCTTCGTGAAGCCGGTACCCACCCGCACCGTGGGCGCCGTGTGGCGCAAGTCGAGCGCACGGCGCGAGGCGATCCTGGCGGTGTGCAAGCAGATCGCGGGCCACGCCTTGTGAAGGCACCCGCGCAACTCGCGGATGCGAGCGCCGCGCGAGCCTTCGCGCTTCGCTGTGCGGACGGGCGTGAGCTCGCCGCGCACTGGATACCCGCGCGGCAGCGTCGCGCCGTACTGCTCATCAACCCGGCCACGGGATTCCCGCAGACTTTCTATTTCAGGCTGGCTGACTACGCCGCCGCGCGCGGTTACGACACGCTGGTGTACGACTACCGCGGCATGGGCGCATCGGCACCCGCCGACCTCGCCACCGAATCGTGTCGCATGAGTGACTGGGGATTGCAGGACATGCGCGCCGCGCTGGCCGTCGCGGCCGAACACGCCCGCGGCCTGCCCGTGGCCACACTTGGACACAGCGTGGGTGGCCAGTTCCTGGGACTGCTGACGAACCACGCGCTGGCGCGCGTGCATGTGCAGATCGCGGCGTCGGTGGGCTACTGGCCGTGGGAGCGCGCGCCGTTTCGCTACCTGGCATGGTGGTTCTGGCGAGTGCACGGACCGTTGCTGCTCGCGCTCAGGGGCTACGTGCCCACCGGCGGCGGGTGGGCGGGCCTGCCGCTGCCGCGCGGTGTTTTCGAAGAGTGGCGCCGCTGGTGCCTGCGGCCCGGGCACTTCGGCCCGGACCTCGCCACCTACCTGGGTGACAATGTCTTCGAGGAGATTCGCGCGCCCGTGCTCAACGTTGCCTTCACCGACGATCCGATCGCGACCCGCCGCACGGTGGAGGCGCTGTACAGCTTCTTCCCCAACGTGGAGCGCGAAGCGCGCTGGTACTCGCCGGCCGACGCCGGAGGCATGCGCATCGGACACGAAGGATTCTTTGCCTCGCGCCATCGCGACACGCTGTGGCGCCCGGTGATCGACTGGCTGGATTCAAAGCTCGGGATCGCCGCATGAGCCAGGGCGCGCCGTCGGAACACGTCACGCCCTACGATCGGATGGCGCTCAGCGAAGCGACCCTGGTCGCGCTGCTCGCCTCCCCCAAGCGTCACGAAGGGCTGGTGGAGTACTTCGGGGTGAAGCTGCACGCCGAGCTCGTCAGGCTGGCGCGCGCCACGCAGCGCCCGCGCGCCAGGCGCGGCCGGCGCGTGTACGTGCTGCCCGGGATCATGGGTTCGCAGATCGGTTTCGTGCGCGGCGGCCAACGACCCAACGACATCCTCTGGCTGGATCCCCTCGACATCAACCTCGGCCGGCTCACCGAGCTCAAACTACCCGGCAATCCGAAGATCGTCTCGCTCGGCGCCATGAGCTATACCTACCTCAAGCTGTTGCTGTCGCTGCGCAAGGCGGGCTTCGACGCCGTGCTGCTGGACTACGACTGGCGCCGCGACCTGGCCACCTTGGGCAAACTGTTGGCCGAACGCATCGCCGCGGACGGCCACGAGCAGGTGGCGCTGCTGGGCCACAGCATGGGCGGCCTTGTGGCGCGTGCCGCACTCACCCATGCCGCCGGCAGCCAGGTGTCGCAGCTGGTCATGCTCGGCACTCCCAATCATGGCTCGGTAGGCGCCGTACAGGCGCTGCGCGGCACTTATTCCGTGGTGCGCAAGCTGGCCATGCTCGACCTGGAACACGACGCGGAATTCCTCGCCAGTGAAGTGTTCTCGAGTTTTTCCGGTGTCCACGAACTGCTGCCATCCAGCCGGCGCGCTGGCAACCTCGACCTGTTCAGCCCGGCAGCGTGGCCCGCGCAGGGCCCCGGCCCGAACGCGGCGCTGTTGCGGGCGGCCGCCGGGCTCGACGAGAGACTCGCACCCGCCGATTCGCGATTCCACGTCGTGGTCGGCTGCAATCGCATCACTGCGACGCGCGTCGCGTCGCGCGATGATGATTTCGAATACACCTACAGCCTGCGCGGCGACGGCACCGTGCCGATCGATCTGGCACGACTCGATGGCGCACACCACCGCTACGTCGACTGCGACCACAGCGACCTGCCGCTGTCCGATCGCGTCATCGCCGGCACCATCGACCTGCTGAAGACCGGCAAGACGCGGCGCTTCGCGGCGGCGCCGCGCATCCGCCGCAATATGCGCCGGCGCGTGCGCGACGCGGCGCTGCGGCGCGAATACCAGGGCAAGGTCGATTGGCCACACATGACGCCCGAGCAGCGGCGCCTGTTCCTCGACACGCTCAACGAGCCACCGCGCGGCTGGCGCGCCTGAGACGGGCTCAGCGCGGCCGCTCGAGCCAGCGGTCGAACCAGCCGATGTTGCTGCGCATGCGATGCACGAGATAGCTCGGCACTTCGATCTCGTGATTCTGTCCCGGGTAGACGATCAGTCGCGTCGCCACTCCGCGCGTCCTGAGGGCCAGGTACATCTGCTGCGCGCCGGCGCAGGGCACGTTGTCATCGTCGCCCGCACACTCGAACAGCGTCGGCGCGCTGATGCGTTCCGGGTGCAGGAAGGGATATGCGACTTTCACCCAGGTCGCGAAATTTTCCCAGGGCGCACCCAGCTCGAACAGATACTCGCGCGCGTACATGTCGACGCCGAAGGTCGCGAGCACATTGGCGACTCCCGCTCCGGAAACCGCGGCCCGGATCCGCGGGTCGCTGGCGATCATGTAATCGGTGAGGATGCCGCCATAACTCCAGCCGAATACACCGATGCGCGCCGGGTCGGCAATGCCGCTATCGATGGCATGCGTGATGCCGGCGCTGATGTCGTGCGCGTCGAGGTTGCCCCAGTCGGCATAGATGGCGCGCGCGAAGTCGAAGCCACGCCCGGATGAGCCGCGCGGATTGATCGACAGCACCGCGTAGCCGGCTGCCGCGTACAGACGCGGCGTAAGGTCGAACTCATGACTGTGCTGGTAGACGGGTCCTCCATGCAGGTATGCCAGCAGCGGGTAGCGTTTCGCCGGATCGAATCCGGCCGGCAGCGTGATGTAGCCATGAATCTCCGCGTCACCGCTCGCAAATGACAGGTCGCGGACTTCGCCCTGCGTGCGGGTCGCTGCCCAGGCATTGTGATGCGTCAGCCGCCGCCGTGAATCCACCGCAAATATTTCGGCGGGCGTGCTGACATCGCTCTCGAGCAGCGCCAGGTTTCCATTGCGCGCGACGGCAAAGTCGCTGCCGAAGCGTTGGCCGGAACTCAGATAATCGATGTGGCCGTCTGCGCCAATGCGTGCCAGCCAGGTGTCGCGATCCTGTTCGATCAGCGAGACGATTGAGCCGTCGGGCGCAAACTTCGGAAAGTAAAACCAGCGATCGATGTGCGCTGGACGCGTCGTCGTGCCGGTTGCAACATCGGCCACGGCGATCTGCGGCGGCGCGTAGTAGATCCACTTGTCCTCGCCACCTTCCAGCCAGAGTACGCGGCGCGAGTCCGGCGACCAGGCGGGACGCGCGCCCCAGTCCGGATCGCTGTCGGGCCCCGCGGACACGCTGAGCTTCCTGGGTTCGCCCGCGTCGACTCCCTGCACGAAGACTTCGAAGTTGGAATCACGATCCGTGGCACCGCGCTCTTTCGCCGTGTAGGCGACAGTCGAGCCGTCCGGTGACCAGGCAGGCTGCCAGTGATCGCGCTGCCCGAACGTCAGCTGCCGCGTGGTTCCACTGGCGAGGTCGACGATGAAGAGTTGCCGGGTGCGATCATCCAGGTAGCCCTCTCCGTCCCACTTGAACAGGAAGCGCTCCGTTTCGATCGGCGGCGGTATTTTGGCTTTGCTGCCGACGGTGAGGCCGACATCGGCCACCACCACCGCGCGCCTGCCATCGGGTGAGAGGTCGAAGTCCCGGATACCGCCCGCAATAGCCGTGACCTTGCGCGCACCACTGCCCGTCGCCGACATTCGCCACAGCTGCGTGACCTTGTCTTCTTCGTCATCGCCCTTGCCCGCAGCGCAGAGATAGAACAGCGACTTCCCGTCGGGCGCGAAGCGCGGCTGCGACTCGCTGACATCGGGGGTGCGCGTGAGCTGTACGGGCTTGCCACCGCTCCAGGGCACCGACCAGATTTCGCTCGTGGCCTCGTCGTTCTTCTTGTTATTGCCCGAGACGATATAGGCAATGCGATCGCCGGCCGGCGAGAACACCGGCTCGGAAACGTCGACAAGTAGATAGTAGTCGTCGAGCTCGAATGGGGTCGCCGCTGTCGCGAAGCGGCCGGACAGCGTGGCCAGCACCAGCCCGGCCACGCTCCACCGCAGTTTCGTCATTGTTTGGCAGCGCCGAAGTTCATGCGGGCACCGACGTAGAAGTAGCGGCCCATCGCGGAGATCGGATACGAGCTGTAGCCGAACTCGGGCTTCTCATCGAACAGGTTGTTGACGCCCGCGTACAGATTTATGGAGTCGGTAATGTCATACGCCACGCTGATTTCGTGATCCCACTTCTGCTTGAGCCTGAAATAGCGCGGATCGCTGTAGTCGGGATCACCGGCCAGGGTCTCGCTCGTGAACCGATCCGTCTCGCTGAACCAGTTGAGGCCATAGGCCAGAGTCAGCGGACCGCGCGTCCAGGTCGCATCGAGCGTTGCTGAATACTTCGGGAAGTACTGCTCTTCGAGATCCGAGTCCACGGTTGCGCCCGGAGTGGCTACGAATTCGAGCCGGTCGAGGTATCCGCCAGCGAGCTGCACGCCGAAGGCACCGTGGGTGTCGGTGTCGACCAGGTAGGAGAGCGCCACGTCGAGCCCTGCCGTCCGGAAGCTGGCCACATTGTCGGGCCGCACGGTGAAGCCGACGATGTAGCCGGTCTCCGGATCGCGCGTGATGCCGGCGCAGAACGGATTGTCGAGCGATGGCTGATCGACGCACAGCTCTGCCAGTTCTTCGGCCTCCGGCGTATTGATGGCGTCCTCGATTTCGATGTCGTACCAGTCCAGCGCCAGGCTCAATCCCGGCGCGAACTCCGGCCGCAGCACCACGCCTGCGGTCCAGGTCGTGGCCGTTTCCTCGTTGAGGTTGGCATTGCCGCCAAACAGTCCCTCGGTGAACAGGGTCGCCTGCGGGGTATTCGACGGCAGGAAGGTCGTCGGGTCGATGCCCATTTCGGTCAACAGGGCGGAGCAGTTCGCTTCACGAACGCCGGTGCCGTTGTTCAGTTCATTGATGTCGCAGGGATCGACGATGAAGTTGAATGATGTGCTCTCGGGCGAGAAGAGTTCGGAAATGTTCGGCGCCCGGACCGCCTGGGAATAGGTGCCGCGCAGCGTCAGCGACCTGACCGGCGCGTATACAAAGTCCACTTTCCAGGCGTTGGTCGAGCCCACGGTGCTGTAGTCCGAGGCGCGAAACGCCGCGCCGAACGACAGCTTGTTCGCATACGGCGCGTCGACCAGTACCGGTAGATTGATCTCGGCGAAAACTTCCTTGACATCGAAGTGTCCGGGCGTCGGGGCTATCGGGCCGACCCACGTCAGGCCGTCCTGGATTTCCTGCGCCGGATCGGAATCGCTGGTTTCGCGCCGGTATTCCGCGCCGACGGCGAAGCCGATCGAACCGCCGGGCAACTCCAGCCAGGAGCCAAAATCCCCGGACAGCGAGCCGGAGACAACCTCCTGGGTCACCTTGGTGTGATTGACGCTATCGGTGTTCACCCAATCGGCAGCGGCCGGATTACGGACCTCGAATCCGAAGATGTTGTACGGCACGCAGCCTGCGAGGAGTGGATCGGCGTCCGGGTCGAGCGATGAACGACACACCGGCTGACCGTTGGGGCCGTCAACCACGTCGATGGCCGCGAGCCACTTGTCTTCGAACCGGTTGTTCACCTCCACGATCTCACTCTTGGTCTCGCCGTAGACATACGAGACTTCGTAGGTCAGGTGATCGGACAGCGCTCCGTTCGCGGCCAGCACGCCACGCAGGGTCTCGCGGGTAACGTCTTCCGCATTGACGCCCAGGTCGTAGTTATCGCGCGTCACGATGACGCCGTCCGGCGCGTCGGGGTCTTCGAAAAACAACTCCCCGGCCGCTCCCGGCACGATCGCGTCGCGGATCTCCTGCGGCATGAAGGGATTGTCCGGCGTCATGAACAGATAGAAGTCATACGAGGGCTGCGCGATCGTGAAGGCGCTCGAACGCACGTACTTGCCCTCGGCGGAAATCGTCAGTGAATCGCTGACGTCGAAGTGACCGAGAAGGTTGACGAGGTGACGCTCCCTTTCCGGGAACAGATCCCCCTGGTAGCCGTCAGTCGGCGTACTGGATCCGCCCTGCGTGTAGCCGCCCGAATTCACGAGTTCGAAGCCACGGTCATACGCGGCACCGCTGCCCTGGAAATCCGAAAGGAAATCGAAATCGACATCGACCGCGCCGTTAGGGGCGCTGTCGGCGTATCGCACGTCGTTGTAACTCACCAGGTCAGGCAAATCGGGCGAGTCATCGAGGTCATCCTGGTTCTGGAACAGGTTGGCGGAGCGTGGCGGACGCAGGTAATCCCGATCCAACTCGTCCACGCGATCGTCGGCGCTGTATTCATACGCCAGCGCGATATTGCCGCGGGCTTCGCTGAAGTTCATGCCCGCGGTCAGCGCGAGGAACCGGTTGTCGCCATCGCCCTCTTCCGAGGTGCTGGTCTGGCCGCGAAAGGTCAGACCTTCGAAATCCTTTTTGAGCCGGAAGTTGACGACGCCCGACACACCGTCGGCGCCGTAGATCGCAGAGGCGCCGCCCGTCAGCACGTCCACCGACTCGAGCAGATCGGTGGGAATCGCGTCGATGTCGACGGCGGCGGAGCCGGCGAGGCCGGAAACGTGGCGGCGTCCGTCAACCAGCACCAGCGTGCGATCGACGCCCAGGTGGCGCAGGTCCAGAAGGTTGAGGCCCGTCTCGCCGAAGCCGGGATTGGACCCGGCGGTCAGGTCACCGGTGGTCGATCCCACCAGCGCGGGTGTCTGCGCGAGGAAGTCCGCCAGGTTGGTCTTGCCGGACTGCGTGATGGTCTCCGCAGAGAAAGTCGTCACCGGGTTGGCGAAACCCTGCTGGTCCTGCTTGATTCGAGACCCCGTGACCACGACTTCTTCGATAGGGGGCTCGTCGGCACCCGTGGCCTGCGGCGCGGCGCTCTGCTGCGCCGCGGCCCAAGAAGCACCAAGCGCCCCGATTACGCCAAAGAAAAATGCCACCGGCAATCGCTTTGAAAGACGCATGATTCGCTCCCTGCGCTGCGCATCGTTTTCAGAACAGAGGATGTTGGCAAATCCAGGGCGAGTCAATCGCGGCGGGCGCTCGGCTGATCGCCCGCTAAGCGCGCCCTGGCGCAGGCGAGGGGCGGTTCAGCTCGAGCGGAGAATCTTCACCGCCATGTCGCTGGCGGCCTGGTCGCCGCCGTCGGGAAACGCGGGCGCCTGCAACACACCCTGCGCATCGGCCCTGACACGCCGCTCCCGGCTCCATTCGCCGCTGCGCGGATCGAACCAGTACCAGCGGTAGTTAGCCTGCGGCGTGAAGCCCGCGAGCCCGGGCCGTGTTGCCTTATTCTCGAAATACGCCAGCGCGAAGTCGGCCGTCGCGGTGCGCATGAGGAAAGACCAGCCATCGAGTCCATCGGAGAGTGAACCCGCAATGCCGCGCGGCTGCAGGTCCTGCGACGCCAGCGTCAGCTGCTGGTATCGCGTCCCCTCCGAGAGCACAAAGGTGCGCAGGTGCTGCATCTGCGCGCCCGACTCGTAGCGCAGGGCAGTCCAGATCTGCGGGCGCCAGCCCGCCGGCTCTCCGGTGCTGGTCACATCGTAGGCCGCCGTGCCGTACACGTGACCGGCGAGCGCGCCCGACAACACCGAGCCGTACATCATGGCGCGCGCAAAATAGTTGTCGCGCGCGGAATTTTCTTCCGGGGTCTCGCCACCCGGGCGATTGATGGCGTGATTCCAGCCGGCGTAGTACGGCTCGAGATTCGCCGCCGGGTACGCGGGCGTGAGCCGGAAGAGTTCCTCGATCGATGCGTAGATCGCGTGGTTGCGCGGGTTGTTGCCCACGGTGTGCATGGTGAGCCACGGCGCCCGCGCTCCATGGCCGAAGGCCAGGTAGGTCGAGCGATCGATCAGCGTGGTGAACGGCTGGCCGAAAGGCATCGGACCGTACTTCGCGTGGTGAAAGGTCAGCGCTTCATTGAACTCGTCGGCAGTGAGGCTGAAGTCCTTCGGGATCCAGTCGAGATGGATGCCGCTGAACACCAGGTTCCAGGCGCCGTAGCGTGCGATCAGGTATTGCACGAAGCGCGCATACGAGACATTGAAGTCGAAGTAGCGCTTCCAGGAAGGGCCATGGTCTCGCCGCACGGTCTCCAGGAACGGCACGAAACCCTGCTCCGACAGGTGCCGCATCTTGCGGTCCAGGCTGGCAAAGTAGTTCGGATTGATCCGGTCGAAGTTCGCCAGGCCTTCGCGGTCGACCAATATTTCGAAGGGCCGGTTGCCCTGCTCATCGTGCATGTCCTTGGCAGTGGTCGTGGCGCCATCGGCCGTGGAGATTTTCGCGTTCGGCGCCCAGCGGCCAAACTTTTCCCAGGCGTTGCGCAGGAAGACGCCATCCTTGTTGGCAAAGGTCGCGCCATGTTCGTCGGCCGCCCAGTTCGGAAACGCGGCGATGAACGAGATGGAGTTGAATCCCTGGCGCCTGCGCCAGGCCACCGCCTCTTCGAAGCTGATGCCCTCGGCGGGTAGGTAGTCTTCCCGCGGTTGAATGCCGGTCCACGGCAATC
>Ga0111539_10014088_pt1 | contig 9995 bp, 8 predicted proteins | sample RhiMethybrSRZTD1_FD_79667 | JGI IMG/M metagenome (GOLD analysis project Ga0111539, IMG submission 79667) | Populus rhizosphere microbial communities from Tennessee, USA - Rhizosphere MetaG P. TD hybrid SRZTD1 (version 2) (version 2) | ecosystem: Host-associated > Plants > Roots > Rhizosphere >... | reverse complement strand
CGCGCCTGATCATATCTCTAATAACCTTGCTAAGTACATAAATGCTGAGCACGTTGTGAGTTTCAGGTGTTTGATTTTTGATAGCGAAGCTTTGAAGACCGGGTAAGGTATGGTATGACGCGATAGGAATTCCCTTGCTTAAAAGGCTTTCGGCTTTCGCTAGGCACTTGTCGTTTGCCATCCAAACGCCGAGCCCAGATGGAAGCCCGAAACCTTTTTGAACGGAAAAGAAAACGGAATCAAGTTTCGAATAATCAAAATCTGGATAGGGTAATGAATAAACGGCGTCGACCGTCAACAACGCATTTGGACTTTTTACTTTGAGATCATAAATAAAATCCAGAGGAAGGGAAACACCAGTACTTGTTTCGTTGTGGGTCACGGCAATTAATTCGGTATCTGCTGGAATCAAAATCGAGCTATCGAATCCGTTCCCATTGCCAACTTCATTCTTGACAGATTTTTTGCCAAGTTGTACTGCAATTTCATAAAAACGTTTTGAGAAAGATCCATTCACCAAGTGAAAGGATTTCTCCTCCACCAGATTTTGAATTAGCCTTTCCCAGATCTCAGTAGCGGATCCGGTAAAATATATGTGATAGTCGGAAGGAAGCTGCAGAAGTTCACGTAGGCCGTCGACGGTATCTTGATAAAAGGATTCAAATTTTTTACTTCTATGAGATAATGATGGGACGCCTTCTCGGAAAGCAGTGCGAATGTGATCTTTTACAGTAAAGTAAAGTTGGGACGGACCGGGTGTGAAATTAATTTTTGGATTCATAACGGGGGACAAAAGTATAAGTTATCCGTTATCCGTTGATAGTTATCCGTTAAAAGTTAATAGTTATTCGTTATCGAACCTTCAAAGTACACTAATCTTGGATACCGGCGAGCGATTAACGGATAACGATTAACTGATAGCGGACACGTAGCAAAAAATTCAATTTTGTCAATGGTGCAGCGTAAAAGTGTTTTACTTATGTTGCAGCGAAATCCCACTCGGGTTTGGGACACGTTTGCTGAACCTAACAATTTAACAATACCGAGTGAAGCTTTCATTCAAAATCAGGCCTCATCGTGCCATTTGGCATGACCTCGCCCAAAAAGCAGGTTAACAGAGGAAGGTTGCGGATGTTGGCAGCTCAAAACTTGTCTTTATGGGGTTCAGAAACACCTCGCCAAATCCGGTGGGCTTTTTTTTTGTTTCGAGTTTCTAGTTTCTAATTTGAAAGTTCGAGGTTCAAGGTTCGAAGTTGCTCCAGAATAAAGCTGTCAGCTGTTGGCCGTCAGCCCTAACCCCAAGCACGCACATTCAAATTTGCACGGCTTAGCTTTCTACTTTAAGCTTTCAGCTAGTTTAGCGTTCCCCCGCAAAATTTACAAAAAACGGCATCATGGTCGTGACCTTCCTTCAGGCAATGCGGACAGACCTGTGATGTAATTTTTTCTTTGTGTTTTAGTGCAACCATTTCAGCCGATACAATTCCGGTTGGCACGGCAATGATTCCATATCCTAAAATCATAATAAAAGACGCCAACGTTTGCCCTAGCGTTGTTTGAGGCGCCAGGTCTCCGTAACCCACTGTAGTCATCGTTACAATTGCCCAATAAATACTTTTGGGAATGCTTGTGAATCCATGCTCGGGGCCTTCGACCATATACATGACAGTGCCCGTAATGATAACTGAAGTCGATATTGTGACAAGGAACACGATAATTTTAGGCCGACTCGATCTAAGGGCCTGAGCAAGATTTTGACCTTCGCCAACATAGCGCGAAAGCTTAAAGATTCGGAAAATTCGCAGCAACCTGATGCTTCGAATAACCATGAATGATTGTGCGCCTACCAAGAATAATCCGAGATACGTTGGTAAAATGGAAAGAAGGTCAATAATTCCAAAGAAGCTGAAGATATACTGCCTCTTACGGCTGACAATCCATAACCTCGCGATATAATCAAGGGTAAAAATGATCGTAAAAAACCATTCCAATATGTAGAGCCACCGATCAAATTGAATTGGCAAAGTTGAAATGCTCTCCATCGCAACAACTATCACGCTGACAACGATGCAGATGAGGAGCCCAATGTCGTATGTTTTTCCGGCGGGTGTATCAGACTCAAAGACTATTTCATACAAGCGCGATTTTAAACTGGAAGGTTTGCCTCTGGAAGTCATGTTCCAATATATAGAAGATTACAAGATAATCCACCGCAATAACAAACTTGAAGTTAGGTTAACATTTCTTGTGATTTCCATCGCATACGAAAAGCATTCATCGCTGTTACCCCTAACTTTTTAGTCAATCGATGATTTACGAAGGCGCCCACAGGAGCACCAATGAGGGGCACAAGTTGTAGTAGTTTGGCCATGTCTATGTAGTCTCTGTATTCCAGCTGAAACGTTCGCCAATCAAACTCATTTATATTTTCGGGAAGATTGTGCTCCTGTTGACTCCAGCTTTCCAATAATTCGAATACTTTGCCCCGCTCCCGGTGACTGGAAAAGGTCAATTGAAAAATATAGAGCAAGTAGATCCTTTCTTTGTACTCTTTAACGTCATGCCCATATAGGGATGCGATTTCGTGAAGTAATTTCATTTTTAAAGTAAGCCAAAGGGGAAAATCGGCAAGGCCCAATAAAATTCCGCCTGCACCTGTGAGAGCGCCCTCGGTGGCGGCGGTATTTTTATATATTTTAATCCGCCGTTTTACTTTTACTTCTCGTTCTTCCAGGGTAGCATCAGCCAGTGGCTTACCCGTTGTAAATCCCGATCCAAAAATAACCGCGCGGGTCACCTGTTTTATTGCAGTCGTAAATGCGACATGAATTTTTTCGGGGATCATCCGGTTAATCCGGTTTTGAATTTTTTTTGGGATGTCACCGAAAAGCACTGGGGAATTTTTCATTTTTTGCTGCCACCCCGCCAGTTCCTCCATTGCTTTTTCTTCGTATTCAGTCATGAAAAGTTATTTTTCGCCTACGGCGTCCATTTGCTTTTGCATTTCTTCCGGAGTAACAATTCGGATATGTTTTGAAACTATCCACATATGCCCAAAAGGGTCGCGAATTCTTCCGGCGCGATCGCCATAAAATTGGTCCTTGACTGGAAAAATTAATGTTGCACCTTCCGCGAGCGCAAGGTTTACAGTCTCATCGACATCGGGCACATAAAGATTTAGAATAATGGAGGTTCCGTTTAGTTGATCAGGACTTCGATTATAATCCGGATGTTCTTCTGCCACCATTAGAATACAATCTGAAATCTGAAGGTCAGCGTGTGCAACTTTTCCCCCGTCGACTATCCGGTTTAACTCGGTGGCTTTGAAGACTTTTTTGTACCATTCAATGGCCTTATCACAATTGCGTATGGCCAACATAGGTGTTAAGGCCGACAGGCCTTTTGGGATGTAAGATTTAGTTGCCATAACAGGAGGATTTTTGTAATGCAAATTAACTTCTATAGCGTCATCGCTGCAATTATTCCTTCGCAATTTTCCAAATGACATTGCTCGCGTCATCAGCCACAAGTAATGCTCCATTCGGAAGAACGGCAATTCCCACAGGTCGCCCGTAGACTTCACTCTTCGAGGTGTCCGCGATAAAACCCGTTAAAAAGTCTTCCGGGTCTCCGGAGGGCTTGCCATTTTGAAATGGAACAAAAATAACTTTATATCCACTGAGTTGGGACCGGTTCCAGGATCCGTGTTGGCTTACAAAAGCGCCGTCGTGATATTTTCCTGGAAATGCCTTATGTCTGTAAAAAACCAAACCAAGGGAGGCAGTATGTGCACCCATTGACATGTCAGGTATTAAAGTTTCTTTCACCAGTTCCGGTTGTTGCCCTTTTAACCTCGGATCTTCATTCGGACCATAGTAGGCATAAGGCCATCCATAAAAACCGCCATCTTTTACTTTTGTTATATAATCCGGGACAAGGTTGTCGCCAAGTTCATCACGCTCATTGACAACCGCCCACAGTTCATTCGTCCCTGGCGCAAGGCACATACCCACTGGGTTGCGTAACCCGCCTGCTACCACCCGTTCACCGCTTCCATCGGGATTTATCTCCAGGATATTTGCTCGTCTCACCTCATTTTCCATTCCATGTTCTGCTACATTGCTACCCGACCCGACGGATATAAAGATCTTGGTTTGATTTGCATTGGCTATAATATTTCGGGTCCAGTGATTGTTGTATCCACCGGCAGGCAGGTCTAAAATTTTTTTTCCTTCCGATTTGATTTGAGTTTGTCCAGGCTGATAAGGGTATTGCACTATTCCGTCAGTGTTAGCGACATAAAGGGAGTTGCCCAGGACTAACATTCCAAAAGGTTGGTTTAGTCCGAACAGCAAAACTTGTTTCAATTCAGGTATTCCATCGTTGTCCTTATCGCGCAACAGGGTGATACGGTTTGCGCTCTCACCAGTGTTCTGAGATTCCGCTTTCCCGGAAATTTTTTCCGTTACTTTCTTAAGACCTTTGCTTTCCATATTTGCCTCCGCTACAAGGACATCGCCGTTGGGTGTAACGTAAATCCAGCGTGGATTTTGTAAACCATCTGCGAATTTTGTCACCTTGAAACCATCCGGCGCAACCGGCGTCTTTTCGTCTGGCCACCCGATGACTTTGCTGAAATTTTTTACAGATTTGGTTTCATAGGGAGGAGGTAATGAATCAGGCGTGGACGTTAGGGGCATAGAATCGTGCGACGCATTGGATTGATCCGCAGGTGAATTACAGCTTTGCAGGATAAACATGGAGAGGCCGCACAATAAAATCATCCTTAATACACGTAGACGGATTATGTTTATTTTGGGTAGCATGACCTATTTGTTGACTTATGATTTTTATTGTTTCTAAAAAAATAAGCCGGCGTTCACCGGCTTATTTTTTACCGCTACATTATAGTTTCTTCAAGGCTATTGAGCCTGTCAAGGTGTGTCCGGAGTCCCTTCAGGTCGTTGGTAATGATCTCCTTTAATTCCGGATCTTCCGATTTGTCCCGCATTAATTCGAACTCCCGAATGGTTTTTTTATGCTTTGCAATAATTTCATCACACCATTTTTTATCGAAGTCTGGGTCTTGCTGTTTTGAAAGCTCGTTTACTTTTTCACTTGTTTCTTCGCCTTCTTCGACAGGAAATACAATGCCTTTTTTGTTGGCCAAATTCTGCAGGATAGTCAAAGACTCGCTTTCATCCTTTACCAATTGTTGCGCTACATCCTGAACTTCTTTGTTCGAAGATTTTGTGCTCGCTAGTTCGGCGAGTTTGATGTCCGCGTACTTTTCCTCGATCGCTCCAGCGACAAAATTGGCTTCTTTTTCCTCAGCCCTGGTATCAAACTTCTGTTCGTTTTTTTCTTCCGCGGCAACATTCTTATCCCGACTATTTTCTCTACTGCAGGCAGAAACGATCGAAATAATTACCACAGCGATAAAGATCTTTTGCGTCTGTTTCATACGCGTGATGATAAAATCTTATTCTAGGCTTCGGCGTATTGATCGCGGAATTGACGAACCAGGTCGTGTGATCCTTTCAGCAATGATTTTTGGTGGGCGATCAAGTCATAGACGTCTCGTGGAAGCGGCAATTCTTTTTCCAGCGCCTTAGCATAAGCTTTTTGAGCGGCGTCCTCGCCAAATTCACACGCGGCTAATGTTGATTTTGTATCCTCCCCACTAAAGGTTGCTTTTACGTCCATCCATGCATGATAGATTTTTCCCGGAACGGAAGTGTCATTTGCCGGCTGTCCCCCAGCCCTTGTGACGACATCAGAAAGTTCCCGGTTGTATTGATAGCTTTCTTCGGCCATACGCGCATATAAGGTTTTGAGCTCTGCTTCCAGTATCTCGGTATTTTCAATTGCCTTTTCATATCCCTTAATGCGATCGTTATTAATTTTTATGAGGTCATTGACTATTTCAATGGTAGCCTCATTAGCTTTTGTGCGTTTCATGATTTTTTCTTTAGGTTTTACCAATTTTTAGAGCAAAATCATGCCATTAGGAAAATAGGAGCGGATGTCTGGCGTTTTGAAATGAAGCCTGTATTTTTGTAGAGAAAAATCCCTCCCTGTGAAATTAGGCCGCATTTAATGCAATAATTTGATGTAACAATAAAGCGGGATAAAAGGCCTGAGAACCTCTTTATAGAAAAATGGTTATTTTATAATGCGCGGTTTGTGATATTTGTTGAATATAATGATTTCGAATGCGATCTATAGGAATAATTGTTTTTGTATTCATTTGCTTTGCCACGTTCGCCCAAACACAAACTCGCCCCGCGGTTCCGGTAGTCCCTCAAGACACGTCTAAAAAAGAAACGCCCTCGTCAGTCCCGGCTGGGAACACACAGCTTTCAGCGCCACGTAGTTACAGCAATATCATCCGTTCGAATGCGATAACAAGAAAGGGATTGTTTGCAGTCCATAAAGTCGACGATAATTACTATTTCGAAATCCCCGATAGTCTTTTAGGGCGTGACATGTTAGTGGTCTGCCGAATTGCCCAAGGTGCTGCTGGCATACGACCAGAATTTACCGGATATGCTGGTGATCAGATCGGGAACACCGTTATACGATTTGAAAAAGGTCCTGGCTCCAAACTGTTCCTTCGCCGGATAACCTTTGAGGACAATGCTGGCGATAGTACGGATGCCATGTACAGCGCTGTGGTTAGGTCAAATCTTCAGCCACTGGTTTCCGCCTTTGGTATCGGTGCGTATAGCCCCAACGGCCGGGGTAGTGTTATTGAAATCACAGATTACGTAAATGGTGACAATGATATTTTCTTTTTCAGCTCTGCATCAAAAAAGACAATGCGTGTTGGGGGATTGATTTCGAACACAAGCTACATTAAGGATATTAACTCGTTTCCTTTAAATGTGGAGATCCGCACGATTAAAACGTACCGGAATACAGTAACGGATAACACTTTTACTATGGAATTAAATACTTCCCTGGTGTTGTTGCCGAAAAAACCCATGAGAAAAAGATTTGCCGACCGGAGAATCGGATACTTTACGGAACGATACACTGATTATGATGCTAACCCTCAAGGCGTGAAGGTTATAAGTTACATTAAGCGCTGGCGTTTGGAGCCGAAGCCTGGTGACATGGAAAAATATATGCGGGGAGAATTGGTGGAACCTCAGAAGCCGATTCTGTATTATATCGATCCGGCAACTCCTAAAAAATGGGTGCCTTACCTGATTCAGGGAGTCATGGATTGGCAGGCAGCTTTCGAAAAGGCGGGGTTTAAAAATGCAATACTGGCAAAGGAAGCACCCACGGAAAGGGAAAATCCGGGCTGGAGCCTGGAAGACTCAAGGCACTCTGCCATCGTTTATAAACCTTCTTCTATTGCAAATGCTGCCGGTCCAATCATTACCGATCCCCGAAGTGGCGAAATTTTGGAAAGCCATATTAACTGGTATCACAACTTAATGTCTATACTGCGCGAATGGTATATGGTTCAGTGTGGACCGTTGGATCGACGGGCGCAAAAAATGCAATTTGATGATGAACTCATGGGCCAGCTGATTCGTTCTGTCGCTTCTCATGAAGTAGGCCACTCGTTGGGACTTACACATAATTACGCTGCCAGTTCTTCGGTACCCGTTGAAAAACTCCGGGACCGCGAATGGCTGGAAGCCAATGGTCATACCCCTTCAATTATGGATTATGCCAGATTTAATTACGTTGCTCAGCCGCAAGATAGCGTGGGTGAACGGGGTCTGATCAGTAGGATAGGTATTTACGACCACTGGGCCATCGAATGGGGATATAGAATATTTCCTGAAGCGAAAAATGCCGACGCGGAGATTCCCGTTATGAACGACTGGGTGGTAGAAAAATTGCAAAATGAAAAACTAAGATTTGGCTCTGAGTTTACCTCTGATGATCCCCGCACACAAACAGAAGACCTCGGTGATAATGCCATGAAAGCCGGTGAGTACGGCATCAGAAATCTCCAACGCGTGGTTCCAAACTTAATTAAATGGACCCACCAGGGGAGTGAAAACTATAGAAGCTTGAGTCAGATGTACAATGCGGTGATCAACCAATTCGACTTCTATCTCGGGCATGCGTTGGCCTACGTAGGAGGGATGTACGAAACTATTAAGTCTTCTGATCAGCCAGGACCAGTATACGATGTGGTACCTGTTGAATTACAATGGGAGTCAATGGAATTTCTAAACCGTAATATCTTTACCACGCCGACGTGGTTACTGGATACTGCTATCCTTACACGCATCGGAAAGTCTCCTGCCCAAATTATTAACCGCTCGCAAAATATGATTTTAAGCAGTCTGCTGAGTAACAGTAATCTGATAAAGATGTCGGATGCTCAAGTTGTATATGGAAAAAGAGCCTATCCAGTCATTAATTTTATAGATGATCTTGATAATGCGATGTGGAGCGAATTAAAAACCTATGATACCATCAGCAGTTACAGACGTAATCTCCAACAGATTTACATAGATAGATTACTTGACTTGATCAACCAGTCAAAAGGTGACAAAGCATTACGTGATATTCCGCCCATAGTGATCAACAAATTGGGGGAGATACAGGCGAGAATAAAAAAAGCGCTACCTAAAACGAAGGGTGCCATGACTGTCTATCATTTAAAATTCATAGATAGCAGGATAAACATTGCCCTCAAGGCGTACAGTGGTTGACGTTGTCGTGCCGGTTTGACCCCGAAACCAATTCGGGTTACGCGCAACCAATTGATCTTAATTTTTCAAAACCTCCAAAAGAAATGCCTGAGCGATTTGTTGGTACTTTGGTTCAAAGTACGGTGTATCGCTGTGGCCGCCGCCATAGACTACTTCCATCTGTACTTTAAGATTGTGACTTTTATATGCGCCAACCAACTCATGCGATTGATTGATGGGAACCTGAATATCCTGATCTCCATGGAAAATAAGGAGGGGCGGATCGCTGGCGTCAACCTGAAAAACGGGACTTGCTTTTCGAGCCATGTCAGGAATATTATCGACAGTCTTACCCAGTAGCAACGCCATGGCTGGGCCACGGACGCTGACACCATGGGGTGTGGATTGTTTCAAAATTGTTGTAAAGTTTGTGGGCCCATAATAGTCCAGAATTGCCTGGACGGCGGAACTTGTGGTTGTGTATTCGCCTACGCTGCCCTCCAGTTCTTTATCGTTGTTAGTGACGCCAGCCAGAGCAGCGAGGTGCGCACCTGCAGAGGACCCCGCGATGATAATTTTATCTGAACGATATCCGTACCTGGCGGCATTCGCCCGCAAATACCGAATCGCCGCTTTTATGTCGTGTATCTGTGCCGGAAATTTTGCCTCCACGCTCAGTCTATAATCCACACTCGCCAACGCGTACCCCGATCCTACAAAACTAAGTGGTGGTGCTTCTTTTGAACCGGAGTGCCACGCTCCTCCATGGACCCAAACGATGAGATAAGGATTGTTGTTGGACGACGGCTTGTAAATATCCAATAATAGTTTACGTCCATCTGCTTCAGCGTAGACAACGTCCTTAATTTCCAACTTGTCTGACTGTGCTAACGATACGATCGGGATCAGGAGAAAAAACAAGAGATACATAACACTTGGCATTGGATTAATAGTCTTAGCGTTGAGATACGTTAGGCCGGACATTTGTCTTTAGTGGTATGAAGATTGTGAAAATACTGCAAACATTGGGAAGACATTCCATGAAAAGCGAAAAACCATGTCGTAAGGCAATCGACGCCGCGAACATGGTTTTTTGTATTGATCGAAGTTACCTTTTTTCGTAAAGGTATTCTTCGCTATTCGTTCCTTAGCGTATTCACTGGATTTGCCCTTGCCGCTTTAAAGATTGTTGCACTCGTGGTGAAAATTCCGATCCCAAAAATGAAGAGGGAACAAATAATAACCGAAGCAATACCAACAGGAACGTGAAAAGCATAAATTTCTTTCAACAAAGCATTTGTCAAATAGTATCCGGCCACAGAGCCCAGG
>Ga0111539_10014087_pt1 | contig 9996 bp, 11 predicted proteins | sample RhiMethybrSRZTD1_FD_79667 | JGI IMG/M metagenome (GOLD analysis project Ga0111539, IMG submission 79667) | Populus rhizosphere microbial communities from Tennessee, USA - Rhizosphere MetaG P. TD hybrid SRZTD1 (version 2) (version 2) | ecosystem: Host-associated > Plants > Roots > Rhizosphere >... | reverse complement strand
TTATAAGGACGTGCTGCCCATCCTGCAGGCGAATTGTCAGACCTGCCATCGGCCCGGTGAAGTGGCGCCGATGTCACTCCTCACCTACGAGCAGGCACGGCCATGGGCGCGCGCGATCAAGAACGCCGTCGTCTCGAAGCAGATGCCGCCGTGGTTTGCCGATCCAGGCTACGCCCATCTCTCGAACGAGCGTCGGCTCGTCGAGCGTGAGATCAACACGCTCGCCGCGTGGGCCGACAACGGCGCACCGGCCGGCGATCCGACGACGGCACCGCCTGCGCTGAAGTTCGCGAGCGGCTGGAACATCACGCCCGACATCATCATCGAGATGCCGAAGCCGTTCGAGGTCCCTGCGCGCGGCACGGTGAACTACAAGTACATCGTCGTCAAGGGCGTGTTCACGGAAGATCTCTGGGTGTCCGCGGCCGAGATGCGGCCCGGTAATCCTGCAGTCCTGCACCACGGCAAAGTGTGGGTGCGGCCGCCCGGATCAAAGTGGATGGAGAATGCCGTGCCCGGCGAGGCCTACGAAGTCGAGAGCCATCGCGACATCATGGGCAAGAACGCGATCGAGGAAGGCAATGACATCCTCGGCAAGTTCAATCCCGGCCTGGGCGCACAGCGCTTCGACATCAACGGTGCGGCGAAGTTCGTCCCGAAGGGATCGGACCTCGTGTTCGAGTTGCATTACACGACGTCAGGCCAGCCAAGCGCCGATGTCTCCAAGCTCGGGCTCGTGCTGGCGAAGGAACCGCCGCAGACGCGCTACTTCTTCCACGCCGGACCGACCGCGCTGAATCTCGCGATTCCACCCGGCGACGGGAAGGCGGAAGTCGTCAGCGAGATCACGTTCGGCGAGAACGCGCGTCTCGTCTATGCACAGCCGCACATGCATCTCCGCGGCAGAGACTTCGAACTGCGCGTCGTCAGCCCCACGGGTCAGGCCACGACCGTGCTGAAGGGCAACTGGAACTTCGAGTGGCAGATGGGCTATCAGTTCGCCGAGCCGATCGCCATGCCGAAGGGTGCGAAGCTGCAGTTGGTGAGCCACTTCGACAACTCGACCGCGAACCGCTTCAATCCGGATGCGACGAAGAAGGTCGTGTGGGGGCCACAGAACTGGGATGAGATGAGCAACTGCTTCATCGGCGTCCTGTTCGATCGCAGCATCGCGCCGGAGAAAGTATTCTTGCGCTCGGGTCCGAGCCTGCTGCCGCGCGCCGAAGCAGGCCCGACGCTCGAAGCGCTCAATCACGTCGATCCGAACGCCGTCGCACCCGCGACCAATGGCAATGTCAACGCGAACGTCGCACCGGCTGGCAATGGCGGGCCCGGGGACTTCGATCAGAAGTAGCTTCTGCCTGTTTCCCACGGCGATCGGCTCGTGCGCCATCGCCTGGTCGGCTCGGGGAGTCACTTCAGTGTGGCTCCCCGAACAAACCGATCCTCAGACGCGAGCCCGCGTCGCCCGTCGCTTTCCGCACATCATCGAGTCTGCCCCTCCACCGTTCGTCTCACACGCGATCGACGGCATCGTCGCGCTGCTCGAGGGTGAAGCGCGCGATCTCACGGACATCCCGCTCGATTTCGACGACGCCGTCCCGGAGTTCCACCGGCGCGTCTACGACGTGACGCGGACGATCAAGCCAGGCACGACGCTCTCATACGGTGAGATCGCGGAACGCGTCGGCGAGCCCGATGCGGCGCGCGCCGTTGGTCAAGCGCTCGGAAGGAATCCCATCCCGATCATCGTGCCGTGTCACCGCGTGCTCGCCGCCAATGGCGGCACGGGCGGCTTCTCCGCGCCGGGCGGCACGGCGACCAAACTGCAACTGCTCGCAATTGAAGGAGAGCGGCTGTTATAGGTTCACCGTTCCGTAGGTTCATAGGGTTCCGTAGGTTTGTGTTCCAGAACCCCTCGAACTAAAACCGTCGGAACCCCCGGAACTTTCGGAACCAACGGAACCCATCACACCGGCAACCCGGGAGATCCGTCCTGGCAGTTCGGACAGAGACGGTCGTAGATGTCGCAGCCATCCGTGCCGTACTCGTGTTCGCAGACGGTGCAGCGCAGGATGAAGACACGCTGCCCTGGTGCGCTGCCTTCGCGCTCGGTCTTGCGAATCACTTCCTGCCCGTCCCGATTCCGGAACCCGATCGTCGTCACGTGCTCCCACGACGTGAGCTCGTTGAAGCGGGTCAGCGTCCGTGCGCGCTGGATCTGCATCGCCACTGCGGCTTCATTCAGTCCCATCTCCGCGAGCCGGGCCCGCACGTGGGCTTCGGTGAACAGTTGGTTCGACTCGAAGTAACGGCGCATCGCCTCGGGCCATCCCTCACCCGGCCTCGGCGGGAACGTCCGCGCGACCAACGTCTCGGGGGAGATGATCGCGAAGCGCTCGCCTTCGGGCATCGGCACGCAGATGACAAATGGGGGGCGGACGACGTTCGACATGTGTCAGCGCAGCTCCGCTGCTACTCCGTCCGGCAACGGGAACTGATCGACGACCATCATCATGGCCACGAGCTGATAGGCACCCAGCGTGCCGACCAGATCGACGACGCCGCGATCGCCGCCTAGGACGTTGCGCGCCGTCTGCAGCGACGCGTCGCTCACCTGCTTCTTCGTCAGCAGCTCGTTGCAGAAGTCATAGACCGCCGCCACGTCGCGGTCCATTTTGGCAGGTCGGCGTCCATCGCGAATCGCGTTGATGACGTCCACGCTCAGGCCGGCGCGCTCGGCCGCACGGCGATGGACGTACCACGCATAGTGCGCGGTCCAGGCGCGCGCACCCATGATGATGGCCAGTTCGGTGAGCTTGGGCGGGACGACTGAGTAGCCGTCGCGGCCGGCAAAGCGCGCGTAGGCTATCGTCTTCTGCGCGAGATCGGCGAACGTCGGGCTGACGATCATCACGCCCAGCGATCCACTGAGGTCGCCACGTGGCCCGCTGAGGACGCTCTTCACGAACGCCTGCTGGTCGGCGGTCATCGCGTCGTACGACTGTGGACGTGGGATGCGGCCGCCGCGCAGATCGGCGACGGCTTTCCGCAGTTCGTCGATGGTCGGCGGCTTGTCGGGCGCTTGCGCTCGTGCGATGGCGAAGCCGAGCGCAAGGCCAGCGACTCCAATCAAGCAGGCCGTGAGGACTCTGGTGGGCGTTGACAGCATGCAGGCGTTATACGCCTGCTGCAGGATTCGATCAACGTGCAGCGCCCTACGGGCGCTGCGTCGAATAGACCGCGGTCTTTCCAGTCTTGTCGAAGGTCAGCACGTCGTAGGGACGCGGGTTCGCGCCCTCCATGCCGGGCGAACCGATCGGCATGCCGGCAACGGCGAGGCCGGCCACTTTGGGTTTCTCTTTGAGCAGCCGCTGAATCTCGGCCGCGGGGACGTGTCCTTCGATCACATACCCGCCCACCAGCGCCGTGTGGCATGACCTGGTCTGCGCGGGAACCTTGTAGACGTCCTTCACCGCCTGGATGTCGGCGACGTTCTCGCTGGTCGGAGCAAAGCCCTTGCGGCGTAAATGCTCAACCCAGTTGGCGCAGCAGCCGCACGTGGCGTCTTTGAAGACCTGAACGGGAATGGGTTTCTGTGCCTCGACGCCGCCGCTGGTCAACGCGACGACCAATGCGAGGACAGCGAGTCCGATGGTTTTGCGCATGAATGAATGCCTCAGAGGCATTCTAGCCTGAGGCACAGGGGCAAAGTACAAAGTGCAACGTCGAAAGCGCAAAGTGCAACTTCAAAGCTTACTTTGCACTTTACACGTTGCACTTTTCACTTCAGTGGAAGACCAACTCTGCCGACGCGGGACCTGACCCGCACGAGTTGTGCGAATGCACGCGCGCGTAGAACGTGCCGCTCGTTCCCGATCCCCCACCGGTCCACGTGTAGTCGGTATGCGTGGTGTTGGCGCGCACGATATCCGATCCGCCGGACACAGTGCCGATCTGAAGGTCGTAGTCGGTGGCTTTCGCACCTGCGGTCCAGGTCAGGACCCGCGTGCTGTCGTTCTGCGTCACGGCGAGATTCGTCGCAGCGCTCGGCAGGCACGAGTTGCTTGGCGGTGGGTTCGAGGGTGGCGGCGTCGAGGGCGTCGGCGTGGGAGCCGTAGGCCCCGGGCTGGAATTCTCACCGCTGGCGCAGGCACCGGCAAGCATGGCCAACGTGGCCAGCAGCACGATCGATCGAAGCCCAACTCGCATCACAGACACACTCCTGACCAACACAAGCGCAACGGCCGTACCTGGTCGAAGAGTGTGAAACGCGGTGCAACTCTGTGAGTTGAGACTTTACGATTTCGGCCGCGACCGATCAGTTCTGTGGTTTCGGTCTTCCGCTAACCCGGTGTGCCGTCATCATCGGCGCCGAGCTCTTCTTCGGCGTGCTTGACGTCGTGACTGTCGGCCCCCCTCACATCCTCGGTCAGCGCGACGGCACTGCTGTGCCACTCGGCTTCATCGGCGTGCGGGTCGCCCCAGGCATCTGTTTCGACAGCGCCCTTCCGAAGGTCCTCATCGATTCGCCGGTCCGCGCGTGGGTCCATGTCTCTCTCTCCCTAGCGAGGTAGCGGCCGCTTCAACGGGGAGCGGTACATCGCGGACTCTACACCCGGTCCACGCGGAGATCCAGTGTCGTTTTCATGACGGAACCATATCTGTGCATGGGCCGTCTACCAAGCGGGCATGCTGTCCGACATCCGCTACGCGGTCCGAAGTCTGCGCCGATCGCCGCTGTTTGCCGCCAGCGTGACCGCCACAATCGGCCTCGGGCTGGGCGTCCTCTGCTCCGGCTTCACCATCCTCAACGCCTACATCCTGAAGCCCGTCGATCTGCCCGAGCCACACACCTTGTACGGGCTGAGCTGGGATACGACCACCGAGCGCCGACACCGGTTCAGACTGGACGACTTCGAGGCGCTGCGCGACAGCACGCCGCATTTCTCGCCGCTCGCTGCCGGGGCCGAAACGACAGTGATGCAGGACGGTGCGCTGCTGTCCGGTCTGCTGGTCACGGGCGATTTCTTTCAGGTCCTGCGACTGCAGCCAGCCCTGGGCCGCACGCTGACCCCTGCTGACGCCGCGGCGCCGGGTCAGGGGGCTGTCGTCGTGCTGTCGAATGCGGTGTGGCGTGCGCGCTATGGCGGCGATCCCGCGATCCTCGGCAAAACGATCGTCCTGCGACGACAGCGCTTCGACGTCGTCGGCGTGCTGCCGCGCGGCTTCGCGCTGTCGGGCCTTGAGATGGTGGGCTTCTACGTGCCGCTCACGATGGCCAGCGTGTTCGACGTTCCCAATCCGTGGAACCAAACCAGCCCGCCCTCACTGCTTGCGATCGGCCGGCTGGCGAGCGGCGCGACCGAATCGCAGGCCAGCGCCTGGTTCGACGTGTGGCTGCGTCAGCGATTCCCACCGGGATCGGAATCAGCGCCGACTGCGCTTCGCGTCGAGGCTCGCGGCAGACGCATTCCTCTCGACGGCATCGTCCTGACGATGTTCCTGTTGATCATGTCGATATTCGCGCTGGTGCTGCTCGTGGCGTGCGCCAACGTGACCAATCTGGTGCTCGCCCGGGGCTTCGGCCGGCAGCGCGAGATCGCGGTGCGGCTGTCGCTCGGCGCCCGGCGTGGACTGGTGATTCGGCAGCTCATGATCGAAAGCCTGGTGCTGGCTGTACCGGCAGCCGGCCTCGGCCTGGCGCTGACGATGGTGACCGTGCGCGCGTTTCCATCGCTCATCATCGCGACGTTTCCGCTGAGTGGCATTCCGTTCGAGGTTCTGCTGGCGCCGCTCGATCCCGACTGGCGAGTGCTCACGGTGCTGTCGATCGCGGCCGTTGTGTCGGCCGTGCTCGTCAGCCTGATGCCGGCGCTGCACGTGACGCGCGCCAACCTCGTGCGCGCATCGAAAGGTGACGAGGCCCTGGATGCGCGCCGCTCGCGTCTACGCACTGGCCTCGTCGCACTGCAGATCGGCGCGTGCGTACTGTTCCTGGTCGCGGCGGTCGGCTTCGTCGATCGATCGACGCAAATTGCCAATCCCGATACACATCGCAACTACGAACGCGTCGCAGACGTCCGCATGGCGCCCCGTTTACGAGCGGCGGTCGTGGCACGGCTCGCCGACGATCCGGCAGTCGAGCAGATCGCCGCGGCCTGGCGGCCGCCGATGATCGCAACCCTTCAACCGCTGGACATCCTCGCCTCTAAGACGCGTATCCAGCAGACGGTCGGCTTCACGGTGGTCTCTTCCGAGTACTTCCCGGTGTTCGGCATTCGGATCGTGCGCGGCCGACCGTTCACGGCGCGTGAGGCCGACGAGGGAGCCGCGCTGGCGATCGTCAGTGAAGCGACCGCCCGCACATTGTGGCCGGGCGTCGATCCCCTCGGCCAGACGCTCGATCTCCTTCCTCCGCAGGGGCGCTCAGCACGTCGTCCGACACACACCAGCGTGCGGGTGATCGGCGTCGCCGAGGACGTCGTCACCGGGTCGCTTCAGGACGGCGTCGACCGGACCTGCGTCTACTTCACCACGGGATTCAGCGATCCAGGTGAACTGTCATTGCTCGTGCGCTCGCGACGAGACATGACTTCCACAAGGGCGGCCGTCCTCGCCGCCGTCAACGCCATCGAGAAAGACGCGCCGTACCGTTTCACTCCAATCGTCGAAATCCTCGGCGGGCAGGCCTGGGTGTTCAAGGCGTTCTCGGTCACGGCGGCCACCCTTGGCATCATCGGCCTGTTGCTCGCGTTCTCCGGCACGTACGCGGTGGTGGCCTTTCTCGTCACCCAACGCACGCGTGAGTTCGGTATCCGGATGGCGCTCGGCGCGAGTGTGCGTCAACTCGTTTCGGGCATGATGGGCGAGACGATGCGAACGGCGGCGATCGGGTTGGCAGGGGGTGCGGCCGTCGCGCTCGCGCTGAACCGGGCGGCTGCCGGCACGATTCTGCTGGCGCCGCCGGTTACGCTGCGGCCGTATCTCGTCGCCATCGGCATCATGCTGCTCGCGACCGCCACTGCCGCGCTCCTGCCCTCACTGCGCACCACGCGCATCGATCCGTCGAAGGCCCTGCGCGTCGAGTAAGTCCGACGCTCCAACCCTCATCCAATCCGTGCGTGCGCCGTTGTCGTTTTAATGGGGTGAGGTGGCGCGACGGCGCAACTCTGGTCGTGGGGAGGCTCATGAGCTACAGCCTTTTGCATACGAAAGTTCGCGAAGCGATGCGTGCCGGAGACCTACCGCTGCGCTCCCCGGACAAGTTATGGGGAGGGCCGGCGACCGGCGATCGATGCGCCGTCTGCGGGGAATCGACGACTCCCGGGGAGATTGAGCTGGAGATCGAGTTCAAGCAGGACTCCGAAGGGGGCCGGACGAGGTACCACGTCCACCCTCTCTGTTTCGCGATTTTCAATCGCGAGCTCGAGCGCCTTTCTGGGCGGGCCGATCAGGTCGGCATTCAGCGCGCGGCTGAGTCCGTGGACGACAAAGTTCCGAGAGGCAGCAAAGACTCATAGCCACGACCATGGTTGGCAGGGCGGCTCCAAGTCGTGTACAGATCCCTTGGCGATGGACACGGCGCCTGCCCCGGTTCCGAATCGTGGACGTTCCCCAGGGACGCTGGGCGACGTCTTGTACGTCAATGCGTCGAAGGCCCTCGTATCAGAAGCAGAGTGGGTCGCTCTGGTCCGTGCCATCGCCGCGGGTGATCAAGGTGCGCTGCATGCGCTGTACGAACGGACGAATCGAGTCGTCTTCACACTGATCGTGCGAATCACCGCGTACCGTGAAACCGCCGAAGAGGTGACACTGGACGTCTTCCACGACGTCTGGCGTCGCGCATCGCGTTACCAGGAGACTGACGGCACAGTTCTCGGGTGGATCATGAACCTGGCGCGCTCCCGCGCAATCGACCGCCTGCGGTTCGACCAACGCAAGAAGCGTGTGCCCCCTGGAACAGCGGATCCGTTGCCGGCGACGAGCACGGCCGACCCTGAGGATCTCGTCACGTTCAAGCAACAGAGCGAAGCGCTTCGCAGGGCTCTGGCCGTACTCACGCCCGACGAACGAGAGGCGATCGAGGCCGCGTTCTTCTTCGAACTGACGTATGCCGAAGTGGCGGCGCGGTTCAACCAACCTCTCGGAACGATCAAGACGCGAATCCGCTCCGGACTGCACAAGCTGCGCACGGCGCTGGCTGAGGAAGGACTCAGACCATGAGCTCGACCTCTTGCAACCAGTCGGCGCAGGTGTCTGCGTACGTGATGCGGGCGCTCCCACCAGACGAAGCTGCCGCCCTCGAAGCGCACATCGCGTCATGCGCGCAGTGCCAGCAGGAACTCGAGTCGTTGCGCCCGGTCGCCGACAGCTTCGTGGGCTGGCCGACCGACATCCTGCGGCCGGCCGCGTCGCTGCACGAGCGCCTCGCCCAACGTATCGCGGCTGACACTGGCGGCGACCCGGTGCTGCCGCCGACCCCGCATTGGGACGAACCCGCATGGGAAGAAGTCGCGCCGGGAATCTTCTGCAAGCTGATGGCGAACGATGCGACGAGTCACCGCGTGAGCATGCTGGTGCGACTGCTGCCAGGCGTCGAGTATCCGCCACACACACATGCTGGGCTGGAGGAGCTGTTCCTCCTCGACGGCGAACTCTGGATCGACGACCGAAAGCTTTACCCCGGCGACTACAACCGGGCAGAGGCGCTCTCCGGCGACCAGCGAGTATGGAGCGAGACCGGCTGCACCTGCGTTCTCATCACAAGTACTGAAGACATCCTGGGAATGCCTTAGCGAGAGTCGATCAGGCGAATCTCCCAGGCGTCCAAACGGCGGTTGGGCCCGACGGCGATGCGGCGATTCACCTTTACTTCACGCATCAAGCCGCGCTTCCGATCGAAGACGAAGCTGCCCTCATCAGACATTTGCATTGGTGGAAGATTGATGAATTGCTCGGGCGGGATTGGCGAGCCGGCTTGCTTCGCTAATGACCGCGTGAGACGCATCAGCGCAGCCGGGTCGTATGTGGTCGTTGTTTTCAGCGACGCGACATCGGCCGTGGCCGACTCCATTCGGACGCTGAACTTCGCCGGGAGTGGGTCGCCGCCGAGCGGGCTCGGTTGCTCGATATCCACGACCACCGCCTGACCAACCGCCAAGGCTGCGCCATTCAACCCGAGGTACGTTGCAGCGTCTCGTGTCGCCGACGCGATCAGCACGTCGACGGACAGGACCTGACCGATGACGTCGAGAAACCCTTTCCGCTGGTCCGCGGGCATCTGAGCCGCGAGATTACGGACCACCGTGTCAACGACGCTCTTCAGCCGTGGCGCGATCTCGGCCTGGTTCGCCATTCCCAACAGTTCGCCGTCGGCGTTCAGGTTCAACTGAAATCGAATGTCGCGAAGTGCCTGCGCGGCGGAGGCGACGAGTGGATTGAGTGCGACCTGGGGGTTGTCGAAGACCGTCGCCCCGGGCACCCATTCGATGACGGAGCCATCAGCGCTCGAGGAGAGGACAAGAACGTTGACCCGCGTCGTGCTCTTACCGTTCTGCTGCGGCTGCGCCGAATTCTCGCGGATGCGAATGACTTCGAGTTGAAACGAGTCGCCCGCGCGCAGTGTGGGGACGATTGAGATGTCTTGCGCGTATGCCTGCGTCGCGATAGCGAACAGAGCAAGCAGAGATGACGCCAGGTACGAACGTCGAATCGATCGCATCTGCTGTTGCATATCGTTTCTATCGGCACGAAATAGAAACGCCCCACCGGAGTGGGGCGTTTCTCGTTGCGACTGTCTTGTCGTTCTCGGATTACTTCTTCAATTCGATCGCCGCGGTCGCAATATTCTGCGTGCCCAAGGCCGTATCCCTAATGAGGATCGTGAACGGCATTCCGGTCTTCAGCCCCTTTGTTGCGAGGTTGAACATGTAGTGGCCGTCAGCGATTCGCATTTGATTTCCAGTGTCGGCCGAGGAAACCGAAGTGCCTTCA
>Ga0111539_10014085_pt1 | contig 9996 bp, 8 predicted proteins | sample RhiMethybrSRZTD1_FD_79667 | JGI IMG/M metagenome (GOLD analysis project Ga0111539, IMG submission 79667) | Populus rhizosphere microbial communities from Tennessee, USA - Rhizosphere MetaG P. TD hybrid SRZTD1 (version 2) (version 2) | ecosystem: Host-associated > Plants > Roots > Rhizosphere >... | reverse complement strand
TGCTGCTTTTGCCCAGGGTCACCTGCTGCTGAGCGAGGGGGTGCCCATCGGTGGCAACCACGTCACTTTTGACCTGGCGCAGGAATTGTCGACTTCCGTTTACGAAGCGGAACGAATCAAAATGGATCATGTCTCCCTGGCGAGGGCTGACGCGGGGGACGACGCAGAGTTCACATACGCTCCGGCCGGTGAGGCTGCGGATGCCACGGCACGATCGACGAGGGGCCGGGTGCGTGCGGTCGTCACCGATCGCATGGCCAATCTCTTCGCCGAGGTGGGCGAGCGTATCCAGCGCGCCAATGCCGCTGCCTATGCCAAGCGGGTGGTGCTGACGGGCGGGGGAAGCCAGCTGGCGGGTCTCGGCGAGTTCGCCGCCGATTTCTTCGCGCGACGCGTGCGGGTTGCGCAGAACGAGTCGATTGCCGGACTGCCGCCGCGCTTTGCGGGACCGGCGTTCTCGGTGGCGGTCGGCCTCGTCCATGTCGCGCTCGACCCCACCGCCGGAACGCGCTGGGACCGGGGTGAGGGTGCAATTGGGGGTGGTGGGTACTTGCGGCGTATGGGGCAATGGCTTCGCGAGAGCTTTTGAGGGCTCAGGAACATGAAACCGCGCATTGTCGTCATTGGCGTGGGTGGCGCCGGCGGAAACGCGATCAACAATATGATCTCGTCCGGGCTCGCAGGCGCCGAATTCATTGTCGCCAACACGGATGCCCAGGCGCTCGAGGCCTCCGGCACGGAGCGCCGCATCCAGCTGGGATCCGCCCTGACCGAGGGCCTGGGTGCTGGATCCAAGCCCGAGATCGGCGAGGCGGCTGCGGTGGAGGCAATCGAGGATATTCGCAGCGCCGTGTCCGGCGCGCACATCCTCTTCATCGCTGCCGGCATGGGCGGCGGCACGGGAACCGGTGCCGCCTCGGTGATCGCGCGCGTCGCCAAGGAGTTCGGGATTCTCACTGTCGCTGTTGTGACCAAGCCCTTCCAGTTCGAGGGCTCGCGACGCATGCGCGTCGCCGAGATCGGCATTGCCGAGCTCAGGCATCACGTCGACACGCTGCTCGTGATCCCCAATCAGAATCTCTTTCGCATCGCCACCGACCGCACGACCTTTGCGGAAGCCTTCGTGCTGGCTGATCAGGTGCTCTATTCGGGTATCGCTTGCATCGTCGACCTGATCGTCAAGGAAGGGCTGATCAATCTCGATCTGGCCGACGTGAAGACCGTGCTGAGCGGCATGGGCACGGCCATGATGGGAACCGGCGAAGCCTCCGGCGAGCAGCGCGCCATCGTCGCCTCGGAGGAGGCGATCGTGAACCCGCTGCTGGATGACACCTCGCTCAAGGGCGCGCGGAGCCTGCTGCTGTCGATCACCGGCGGGCGCGACCTGACGCTGTGGGAGGTCGACGAAGCGGCCAACCGCGTGCGCCAGGAGGTCGATCCGGAGGCCAATATCATCGTCGGTGCCACCTTCGATGAGACGCTTGGCGACAAGGTGCGGGTTTCCATTGTCGCGTCCGGAATGGGCCGCGCGCAGCCCCAATCTCATCGCGGCCAAGCCGACGCTTGGGCGCCGCGCGGCGCCGTCCCGCCGCCTCCGCCTCAATCGCCCGCCAGCGGCGCGGACTACCAGCTGCAGCTGCGCGATGCGATCGACAACGGTGCATATGCGGCGAGCAATTCTGGCCGCCGCGCGCCCGGTGATGTCTACATCAAGGAAGGTCCGCCGCACCTCGGGCCCGCTTCCTCCGGCCCGCTGACCGGTGGCGGAAGACCGACTCTGAACGTGCAAGATTTTCCGCCGCATGCTCAGCGTGAATACTGGGCAAAGACTGCCGAGAGCGGCCACCGCGGACCCGCCCAGCCTCCGTCGGTGTATCAGCGGCAACCCGAGCCGCCACCCGTGAAGACAAGCCTGCTGCGGCGCCTCGCAGGCGCCGGGCGCGGTGCCCGTGCTGCCGGACGCGACGAGCAGTTGCAGAAGCACCAGCAAAGTAAAAGTGACGTCCGTCCCCCGGAGGAAGCGATTGATCTTCCGGTATTTTTCGGACGCGGCAAGCGTTAGTCAGCACTCTGCAGCAGCATTCGGATGCGGCCGGATGGTAACAGAGTGAAAGAAACCGTGATTTGTCCCCGCTCCACACAAAACATATCGTTCGATTCACCAACTACGCGAATCAAGCCATGAGCCAGTTGGGAAGGCTCAGCAGTACGAATGGCGATGCGTAGGGGTAGACGACGGGGGGCGCGGATCATCCGCATATCTTGGCGGGCGTTCTGAGCCGATGAGGGGATCGAGGGACGTCGCAAAATGTCGAAGCGATTTATCGGGTCGCGGCAGACTACGATTGCTCGCGAGGTCGAGCTGTCTGGGACGGGGGTCCACAGCGGCGCGCCGGTTTCACTGGTGCTCCATCCCGCCGAGGCGGATACGGGCTACAAGTTCCTCGTCAGCAAGCGCGGCCGCATCATCTCTGAAATTTCGGCCGACGTCAGGTCCGTCAAAAATCTTACGCTTTGCACGGTGATCGGAGACGACACGGGCGTCACCGTCAGCACCGTGGAACATCTGCTCGCCGCGCTGCGCGGCTTGAGCATCGACAACTGCTATATCGAGATCGACGCCCGCGAAGTGCCGATCATGGACGGCAGCGCTGCTGCCTTCGTCGCCGCCATCGACGATGTCGGGATCCGCGAGTTGCAGCAGCCGCGCAAGTTCATCAAGGTGCTGAAGCCGATCCGCGTGCAGGATGGCGACTGCTGGGGCGAGCTCATCCCGCATTCCGGGTTCCATCTGGACGTGGAGATCGACTTCCCGTCGCCCCTGATCGGCCGCCAGCGCCTGGCGCTCGAGATGAGCTCGGGCGCGTTCCGCAACGAGATCGCGCGCGCCCGCACCTTCGGCTTCATGCGCGATGTGGAGACGTTGTGGAAGGCCGGGCTGGCGCTCGGCGCGTCTCTGAACAACACGATCGCCCTTGCCGACGACCGCATCATGAATGCCGAGGGCCTGCGTTATCCCGAGGAGTTCGTGCGTCACAAGATGCTCGACGCCGTCGGTGATCTGGCGCTTGCGGGCGGCCCCGTGCTTGGCGCCTACCGCTCGGTTCGCGGCGGCCATCGCCTCAATGCCAGGGTTGTGCAGGCGCTGCTGGCCGATCAGGATGCATGGACGATCGCCAGGGCGCCTTGGGTGCGCGACACCATCCCGGTCGACGTGTCCGTGGGGTCCGCTGCGGTCAACTACGCGGCCGACCGTACGTAGGTTCGCGCGCCGGGGCCTGGCTCCGGGCGCCGTTGGGATGGGCAAATGGGCAACGATCCGCGTGCTTTTCGCCCTGTCCCCGCGCAGCACCTTAATTTTGCACCAAATTCAGCCGAGCCTAACGCGGTTCTCGCCGCGTGAGAGCTGAAGCGGCGCTGAGTTGGTGGAGCCCGACTCGTGTGGTAGGGCTTACACGAAGGGCCGCACAGGACGGTCAGCAAAAAATCCGGCGCAAGAACCGGGCGACGTCGACAACGGGGATTGGGCGTATGGCGATTCCGGCGATGGCGCGTGCTGCTCGTGCACCTCTGCGGGTGCATCGCTTGGCGGCATGCCTGCTGGCCGGCGCCCTGCTGGCGGGATGCGCATCCTCCTCCAACGAGGCCGTCAAGGCGCTCAACCCCGATCCGCCGGCCAAGATGTACGGATACGCCGAAGGATTGATGAACAACGGCAGCTACACGGACGCCGCGAAGAAATTCGAGGATGTCGACCGCGATCATCCCTACGCGCCCGAGGCGCGCCGCGCGGTCGTGATGGCAGCCTATGCGTACTACAAGGCGGGCAAGTATCCGGAAGCGATTGCCTCGGCCCGGCGCTACACCACCTTGCACCCCGGCACCAAGGACGCGGCGCTGGCGCATCACATCATCGCCTCGGCGAACTTCGACGAGATCCGGGACCCGGCGCGCGACCAGTCAGCCACCCGCAAGGCGCTGACAGAACTCAAGACCCTGGTGCAGCGCTATCCCGACAGCCCCTACAGCCGGCAGGCCGTCAACCGCATCCGCCTGGCCGAGGACTTGCTGGCAGCGTCCGAGATGAACGTGGGGCGTTACTACCAGAACCGCAACAATCACGTGGCGGCCATCAATCGCTACAAGACGGTGGTCGTCGAATACCAGACGACGCAGCAGGTGGAGGAGGCCCTCTACCGGCTCGTCGAAGCCAACATGGCGCTGGGCATCACGGCGGAAGCGCAGTCTGCGGCGGCCGTGCTCGGGCACAACTATCCGGACTCGCAGTGGTACAAGCACGCCCACGCGCTGCTGAAGTCGGGCGGTTTGAGCCCGCAGGTGGCTCAGGGCACGTGGCTCAGCAATGCCGTCAAGGCCATTACGCCTGGCTCGCAGCAGAAGCCTCCGCAGGCCAAGCCGGTGCCCGAGGTTCCTCCGGGCCTGCCGCCGCCGGAGGATATGCCGGCGCCGCGGATCCCGAGCGATGTGCCGGTATCGAGTGCGCCTTCGAAGCCGCCCATGGGCCTGGCGCAGAGCACTGGCTGGGAGTCCCAGGTGCGGCGGTAGGTCTGGCCGTTGCTTGCCTCTGGATTTCATGATGCCGCGGAGGCAGTCTCCGGCCCATGAAGGCAACGACTGCAGCCAAGAAGCCCGTAGACAGGCTGGCCGAAGCGGAGGCGCGCGGGGAACTCGAGCGGCTGGCGCGCGAGATCGCGCGCCACGATGAGCTTTACTACGCCAATGACGCGCCCGAGATTTCGGACGCGGACTACGATGCGCTCCGCCAGCGCAACGCAGAGATCGAGGCGCGGTTTCCAGCCCTCGTGCGGTCCGACAGTCCTTCTGCGCGCGTCGGAGCGGCGCCGGTCGCGGCCTTTGGCAAGGTGCGCCACGCCGTGCCGATGCTCTCACTCGGCAATGCCTTCAGTGACGAGGACGTGGTCGATTTCATCGCCCGCGTGCGCCGCTTCCTGGGTCTTGCCGGCGACGCGGCGGTCACGCTCACTGCCGAGCCGAAGATCGACGGCCTCTCCATCTCCCTCACCTATCGAGACGGCCGCCTGGTGCAGGCGGCGACGCGCGGCGACGGCACCGAGGGCGAGAACGTCACCCCCAATGTGTTGACCCTGCAGCAGGTGCCAAAGCGGCTTGCCGGCAAGGACGTGCCGGAGATGATCGAAGTGCGCGGCGAGATCTATCTGCGCCACGACGAGTTTCAGAAGCTCAACGCCGAACAGGCCGCGGCTGGCCAGAAGGTGTTCGCCAATCCGCGAAATGCGGCCGCAGGCTCGCTGCGCCAGCTTGATCCCTCGATAACCGCGCGGCGCCCGCTGCGCTTCTTCGCTTACGCCTGGGGTGCGGCCACCGCGCTCCCGGCCGACACGCAGTTCGGCGTCTACAAGAGCTTCGGCAAGTGGGGCCTGCCTCTCAACCCGCTTATGCGGCTGTGCGAGAGCACCGAGGAAGTGCTGGCGTTCCATCGCCGGATGGCGGCCGACCGCGCCTCTCTCGGCTACGACATCGACGGCGTCGTCTACAAGGTGAACCGGCTCGACTGGCAGACGCGGTTGGGATTTGTTTCCCGCGCGCCGCGCTGGGCCATCGCCCACAAATTCCCGCCGCAGGAGGCGATGACCCGGCTGAACGATATCGAGATTCAGGTGGGCCGCACCGGTGCGCTGACGCCCGCCGCCAAGCTGGAGCCCGTTACCGTCGGCGGCGTGGTCGTCTCGAACGCCACGCTGCACAACGAGGACGAGATCGCCCGCAAGGACATCCGCATCGGCGACACCGTCATCATTCGCCGCGCCGGCGACGTGATCCCGCAGGTGATGGGCGTCGTTCTGGACAAGCGGCCCAAGGGCGCCAAGCCCTACAGGATGCCGGAGGTGTGCCCCGCGTGCGGCAGCGCGGCGCTGCGTGAGGTCGACGAGGCGAGGGGCCGCGTGGACGTCGTGCGGCGCTGCACCGGCGGCCTCATCTGCCCGGCGCAGGCCAAGGAGCGCCTGAAGCACTTCGTTTCGCGCAATGCCTTCGACATCGAGGGGCTCGGGGAGAAGCAGATCGAGCTGTTCTACGACGAGGGGCGCATCATGCAGCCAGCCGACATCTTCACGCTCGCCCGGCGCGATGCGCGCCTGCCGGAGGACAAGCGGCTGGCGGAGAAGAAGGGCTTCGGCGCCAAGTCGACCGACAATCTGTTCAAGGCCATCGAGGCCCGCCGCGAGATGCCGCTCGACCGCTTCATCTACGCGCTGGGCATCCGCCACATCGGCGAGACGACGGCGCGCGACCTCGCCAAGGCGCTCGGCACGCTGGAGGCCTTCCGATCGGCGGCGACGGCGGCCGTGGCCGGCGGCAAGGACAGCGAGGCCTATCGCGACCTCGACAACATCGAGGGCATCGGCGAGACGGTGGTGGACGCACTGGTCGACTTCTTCGCCGAGCCGCACAACACCAAGGCGCTGGACGACCTGCTGACCGAGGTGAAGGTCGAGCCGTTCGTGCGGAACGCGGCCACGTCCTCGCCCATCACGGACAAGACCGTCGTGTTCACGGGCACCTTGGAGAAGATGACGCGCGGCGAGGCCAAGGCGCTGGCCGAGCGGCTCGGTGCCAAGGTGGCGGGCTCGGTGTCGAAGAAGACGGACTACGTCGTCGCCGGCAGCGACGCCGGCTCCAAGCTCACCAAGGCGCGCGATCTGGGTGTCGCCGTGCTGAGCGAGGACGAGTGGCTGAAGCTGGTCGGGGGCTAAGCGCGAAGCAGGCGCCGCGCTTGCGCGCGGCGCCTGCCCGGTGCAGCCGATAGGGAGAGACTGCGGTCAGGCGCTGGCCTCGACCTGCTTGGTCGCGCTGCCGTTGCTGATCGCAATCGTGCGCGGCTTCAGCCGCTCGGGCACGTTGCGCACGAGTTCGACGTGCAGCAGGCCGTCCTTCAGGTCCGCGCCCTTGACCTCGACGTGGTCGGCGAGGCGAAACCGGCGGTCGAACGCGCGCGTGGCGATGCCGCGATGCAGGAACTGCCGCTCCTGGTCCTCGGCCTTCTTCTCGCCGCGGACGCTGAGCGTCTGCTCCTTGACGTCGACCTTCAGCTCATCCTCGCTGAAGCCGGCCACCGCCATGGTGATCCGGTACTCGTTGTCGCTGAGCCGCTCGATGTTGTAGGGCGGATAGGCATTGGCGCCCGAGTCGAAACCGGACACAGAGTCCAGCATGTCGAACAGGCGGTCGAAGCCGACGGTGGAACGGTAGAGGGGGGCAAAATCGATCTGTCGCATCACAAGTCCTCCTTTAGAAGCGACGTTGTGCTCTCTGCCCGGCCTTGGGCCAGGAAACTCACCTGCCCCGAGGGGCCAGGCAGCGCTGGTGACGCACCCAGGATTGGCGTGCGCACCCTAGTATTTAGGCCGGGGGCCGGCGGCTTCAAGGGGGCGTGATCAGGGCTGGTCGCGCACCTGCCGCCCAGGCGACGCGGCGCGCGCACCAACGTCGTGACTGCTGTCGAGATCAAGGACCGGCATGCCGCCGACACCAGGGAGCTACCGCACCTGCTCCACATCACGGCTGAGAACTTCAACGTGCGCGAAATCTCGGCCCACAAAGCGTACTCAAGCCATGCGAATTTTGACTTCGCCCGCCAGTATGGTGTCACGCCCTATATCGCCTTTCGAGCGAACACGACGGGTCGCGGGCCGTCCTTGTGGGAGAAGATGTTTCACCACTTCAGCCTGCACCGCGCTGACTTCCTCGCCCACTACCACAAACGGTCCAACGTCGAGAGCACGTTCTCAATGATCAAGGCTAAGTTCCGCGATCACGTGCGCAGCAAGACGGCCGTCGCGATGGTCAATGAGGTGCTATGCAAGATCATCTGCCACAACATCTGCGTACTCATCCAGGAGATGAATGAGTTGGGAATCGACGCTGTCTTCGCGTCACACCCTATCGGCAAGTAACGGTCGATTCGTGCTTGCGTGAGATTACGGCATGGCCTAACATATGGAAAATACAGAGAAATAACGACCCAGCGAGCCCCGCTGCTGCGCGCGGGGAAGGGTATCCAGGGCTGGCTAACATAGACTTAGCAACGATTGTATCGCATACGATACAAGGCTGGCAACTTTAGTTCTTTTGTATCGTAAACGATACGAATTGAACGTATCTCATACGATACATAACTCTTGAATCAGCTCATTTTGTATAGTATACGATACGAATGTTGGCACTAGACGACCTCGCCAAAGCGATCGCCGAGCATAGGAAGCGTCTTGGCTTCACCCAGCAGAACCTCGCCGATCGAGCGGGGGTTAGTCGACTACTGATAGCCAGGTTGGAAACTGGACGCTTGCCGGAGATCGGCGCAAAGAAACTCATCCGCATACTCAATGCGGCGGGTCTGGACCTGCGCATCACAACTCTCAACCAACAGCGGCCGACACTTGACGATCTCCTAGCCGAAGAGGGAGACGAGCAGAAAACATGATTCGAGTATGGGCAGATGCTCAGCCAGCGGGTGTCTTGGATCGTCTAGCGCCAAAGGGATCAACATTTGTCTACGATCCCCGCGCTAACGCTCGCCTCGCGATCTCGGTAACGATGCCGGTTAGAACACAGTCATGGGACGTAAAATTTGGCCTCCTGCCCATCTTCGAAATGAACTTGCCGGAGGGCGCCCTTCGAGAGCGGCTCACTCGTCGCTTTGCAAAAGCAACTGGGAGTTTTGACGACTTCGACTTGCTGGGGATCGTGGGACGAACCCAGATCGGACGTATCAGATACTCAGCGCTCGATCAGGAACTCACAGAGGAAGTGCCCGTCCAATCAATCGATGAAATTCTAAGGGCGCGTCGAGATGGTGGTCTGTTCACGTATCTTCTAGACCAATTTGCCACCCACTCTGGCCTCTCAGGGGTTCAACCCAAGGTCATGATACGAGCGGCTGGCCGAAAGCCGTCCGACCCAAAAGGGAGGCAATCACCGAGCATCCTGAGCGCAACGCATATCGTCAAGCTCTGGGAGGAGAATGAATTTCCCGAGTTGGCCGCGAATGAATTCTTCTGTCTGCAGGTAGCCAAGCAGTTCGGATTGGCCGTTCCTCGCTTGGAACTTTCGGATGATGGAGGCGCTTTGATTGTAGAGCGCTTCGACTTGGTGGACGGAAAGTACCTGGGCTTTGAGGACTTCTGCGTGCTCAACGCCCTTGGAACAGCTGACAAGTACAAGGGGGGCTACGAGGCACGCGTTTTTCGGCGCTTACGCGAGTTCGCTTCGCCGGACGACGCAGCCAAATCATTGGATGACCTGTTCCGCCTATTCCTTCTGAATTGCGCTCTACGCAATGGCGATGCGCATCTGAAAAACTTCGGCATCACATACAGGGAAGTGACAGGATCAGCGCAACTTGCGCCTGTCTACGACATCGTCACCACCTGGCCTTACGTTCCTAATGATCCCATGGCGCTCACGTTGGATGGCTCCACAAGGTGGCCTGATAGGAAAGGCCTAATCAGGCTCGCGCAGACCCGTTCCGACCTAACCCAGAAAAAGGCAGAGGCCCACATGGAAGCGTTGGCTGACGCGATGACAGCCGTCGCTCCGGATGTGCGTGCCTACTTTGCGACCAAAGAAGGAGAGGTAGGGGCGCGAATGCTTGCGGCATGGGAGGCAGGCATCCGTGACAGCCTGGGCCTTGTGCGCGGGCTAGAGGCCGTGAAGGCAGTACCAGAGAAGTCCCTTCCCAAGGTCGCCAAATCTGATGGCCTGCTCTTGGAGTTCCTGCGACAGCAGGGCGGCAGTGCGACCGGGACGCTCAAGGCCATCGCCACAAGCGTTGGTATACCTCAGAGCACTTTGACAAATTCCGTCAAACGACTCGCAGAACGAGGATTCATAAAGCGAACATCGCGGAAGATCGCCCTCGTCCCTCGCGAGGTGTAAGCAAAGCTTTCCGTCCGAAGAAGTTCCAGAAGAAGCCCTGACTGGATTTTTGTGCAAAAC
>Ga0111539_10014084_pt1 | contig 9997 bp, 8 predicted proteins | sample RhiMethybrSRZTD1_FD_79667 | JGI IMG/M metagenome (GOLD analysis project Ga0111539, IMG submission 79667) | Populus rhizosphere microbial communities from Tennessee, USA - Rhizosphere MetaG P. TD hybrid SRZTD1 (version 2) (version 2) | ecosystem: Host-associated > Plants > Roots > Rhizosphere >... | reverse complement strand
TGCGCGAGCTGACCGAGCTCGGCGCGCGCTCGACACGCGTCGCGACCGACGTCGCACGCGCCGGTCTCGAGTCGGTGCGGAAGCGGATGGTGCTGCGGCACGGCGACGACGAGCGCCCGCTGAGCGATGCGGGTCCCCTCGACGGCGGTGAGCCGTTCGCGACAGAGACGGTGCAGGGCGCCGGTGAGCGCCAGGAGGAGCTCGTCGTCCCCTACGACGGCCGGCTCCTGCGGCGTGACGGCCTGCGCCGGCAGCTCGCGAGCTGGGTGGCGCGCGGGATCATCGAGCCGTCGGCCGCCACCGCGGTCGGCGAGGTGATCGACCATCCGGACTGGGTGCGCATGGACGGGCTGCGGGTCGCCGTGATCGGCGCCGGCGCGGAGACCAGCCCGCTCGGGGTGCTGCCCTCGTGGGGCGTCGAGGTGCTGGCGCTCGACCTCCCCCGCCCGGAGCTCTGGAGTGCGCTGCTGCGGACGGCCCGCGACGGCGCCGGCCGCGTCCACCTGCCCGTCCGGGGCAGCGAGGGCGAGGTCGCCGACCGGGCCGGCGCGAACCTCATCACCGACCTTCCGGAGACCGCCGCATGGCTGGACGACCGAGCGGGGGCGGTGCCGCTGGTGCTGGGCTTCTACGTGTACGCCGACGGCGGCCTGCACGTCCAGGCCACGGCGGCGGCCGGCGCGCTCGCCTCCCACCTGCTGGCGAAGGGCCGCGCCTTGGCACCGGCCTACGCCGGCACCCCGAGCGACTGCTACCTCGTCTCCGAGGACGTCGCCGGCGACAGCGTCGACCGGCGCGAGGGCCGGGGGCTCCGTCGGACGCTGTTCGAGGCGCCGCTGGAGAAGGTGTCGGGCGGGCGGCTGTACGCCGACGCCTACCCGAAGCTCGTCGAGGGCGAGGACGGGCGGAGCTGGGGCGTGGCCGACGGCCTTGTCTCCGAGCAGGGCCCCAACTACGCGCTGGCCAAGCGCATCCAGCGCTGGCAGAGCATCGTCGCGTGGAGCGACGGCCGCCCGGCGTCGTTCAACGTCGCCCCGCCGACCTGGACCAAGTCCGTGACCAAGAACCGCCTGCTGGCCGCCGGCTACTACGGCGCCCGTTGGGTCGGCATGGAGGTCTTCCAACCCGACACCATGCGCACGCTGATGACCGCGCTCATGGTCCACGACCTCCACGACCCGGCCGCGACGCCCCCGGCCCTCGACGGCACCCACCCCGACGAGCTGGTCGACCACGGTGCAATCCACGGCGGCTACTGGCGCCGTCCGTACAACCTGCACTCCACCCTCGTGTACACCGGCATTCTTGGCCTCCCCGAGGCCTACGCACCCAAGCTCCGCTGAACGGGCTGGGGCGGTCCGGCGTCACGACCTGGAAGTTTCGGAAGCGGGCAGGCCGGCCGGAACCCGGTCGGCCCGCGTGCCCTCGCCCCCGAGCGCCACTGCAGCCCGCGCCGTCACCAGGTGGTAGAGCGTGAGCAGCTGGACGATCGCCAGCGACTCGGATCGGTGCAGCTCGGTGCCGATCGTGAACTCGCCGAGTCGGTCCGAGCGCAGGTGGCTGGCGAAGTGCATGCGGTCCCAGATTGCCTCCTCGACCAGCGCCGCGTGCTCGGCATCGATGTCGCCCGCGACCCACAACTCGCTTTCGCCGTTGAGCTCGGTCAGGCGCATCCCGGGCTTGCCGTCGTCGACGAACGCGCTCAGGTCGGGGTGCGCGAGTCCGTCGCGCAGGACCAGCGTGGCGTCCAGATGGCCCTGGTCGCTGCGACCGCCCGGCTTGAAGGAGACAACGATGTCGGCCCAGCGCTCCTGCGGCCGGATGAAGGCGATCGAATCGGGCTCGCGTCGGTCGAGCTCGCTCAGCACCTCGTTCGTCGTGTACCCGCGACGGGAGCAGTCGCGCTGCACCTTCCAGTGCCGGCGCAGCTCTTCGGGCGGCGACAGGAACACGCGGACGTCGTAGATGTCGCGCAGCGTGCGGGTGTGGTAGCCGAGGAGCCCCTCGACCAGCGTGAACTGGTTGGGGACGATGTACTCGGGCGGGCCGAAGGTGCCGTCGCTGTGCCGGTAGATCGGCTTGAGGATCGGCTGGCCCGCGCGGGCATGGGTCAGGTCCTGCTCGAGGATGTCGATGTAGTTGCAGTCGGGGTCGAGCGGCGTGATGCCGCGCTCGGCGCGCTGCTTGCGGTCATAGCGGTGGTAGTCGTCGGCGGCGATGTGGGTGACGTTCTGCTCGCCCAACGCGCGCACGAGGCCGCGGGTGATGGTCGTCTTGCCGGCGGCGGAATCTCCGACGACACCGAGGATCACGGGACGGGGCATCTCGGCATCCTTTCCTACTCGGCGAAGAGCGAGCTGCGGAGGATGTCCTCCGCCTCGATCGTGACCAGGTCCTCCGGGGTGAGCTCGCCGTCGCGGTCGAACAGGCGCGTCGCCTGGCGCAGCCGAGCACGGTCGATCGCGTTGCGCATGCTGCGGCCGTTCGCGAACCGCGGCTCGGCAATGCGGCGCTCGGCGTACGCCCGCAGCGCGTCGCTCGCCTCCGGCGTCAGCTCGTACGCGCGCTCGTGCGCCAGGACCTCCCCGATCTCCGCGAGCTCGTCGATGCTGTAGTCGGGGAAGTCGATGTGGTGGGCGATGCGCGACCCCATCCCGGGGTTCGCGCGGAAGAAGGTCTCCATGCGGTCCTCGTAGCCGGCGAGGATGACGACCAGCCGATCGCGGTCGGCCTCCATGGCGTGGAGCAGGACCTCGATCGCCTCCTGACCGTAGTCGCGCTCGTTGTCGGGGCGCTCGAGGAAGTACGCCTCGTCGATGAACAGCACCCCGCCGTAGGCGCGCTTGAGGACGTCCTTCGTCTTCGGCGCGGTGTGGCCGACGTACTGGCCCACCAGGTCGTCCCTGGTGACCGAGACCAGCTTGGGCTCCTCGAGATAGCCCAGCCGATGCAGGATGTCGGCCATTCGCAGCGCGACCGTGGTCTTGCCCGTGCCCGGGTTGCCGGTGAACGACATGTGCAGCGAGGGTCGCACGCTGGCGATGCCGGACTTCTCGCGGAGGCGGTCGATCACGAGCAGGGCCGCGATCTCGCGCACTCGCGCCTTGACGGCTTCCAGGGCGACGAGGTCGCGGTCGAGCGCGTCGAGGGTCTCCTGCACGCGGACGCGCTCGGGGAGCGCGTCGAGGTCCACCCTGTCGTCGACGGCGGCGCTCATCGGTACCGCTCCCCGGGCGGCTGCTCGGTTGCGTAGGAGTGCAGCGTGTACCGGACCCGTCGATCCGGTCCGTCCTGGCGGTCGAGCCGGAAGCCGGGCTCCTCGGGCGGCCGCGACACGATGAACGAGAGCTTGCTCGTCTGGCGGCCCAGCGAGCGGTCGTAGCAGACCACCTTCACGTACGCGCGCGGCAGCGCCTCGCGCGCGGCGTCGATCTCGCTCATCGCCTGGTCCACGTCGGTCTCGTCGAGGTCGAACTGCGGCTGGGCCCACATCTCCCACAGCGAGTTGCGCGGATGCGGGTCGTCGGTGTGCTCGACCATGATCGCCCAGCCGTTGCGCAGCGCGTAGCGCAGCTGGGCCTCGATCTCCTCGTCGGTGAAGTCGGGCAGGTACGAGAATGTGCCTTGGGTGACGCGCATCGTTCGCTCCTAGCTCACGGTCGGGGTGACGACGAGGTCGGGGGTGTCGGTCGACTCGAACTCGAACGTGATGTCCTTCCACACGTCCAGGGCGGCGTCGAGCTGGGCGCAGCCACGGGCCGCCTTGGCGAGGATGTCCGGGCCCTCGGCGTAGTAGTCGCGGCCCTCGTTGCGCGCCTGGATCATGGCCTCGACCGCGACGCGGTTGGCCGTCGCGCCGGCGGCGATGCCCATCGGGTGACCGATGGTGCCCCCGCCGAACTGCAGGATCGAATCCTCGCCCAGGTAATGCAGGAGCTGGTGCATCTGCCCCGCGTGAATCCCGCCGGATGCGACCGGCATGACGCCGGGCATCGACGCCCAGTCCTGCTCGAAGAACAGACCGAGCTCCGGGTTGGCCTCGCTGTGGCGCGCGCGGCAGACCTCGTAATAGCCGCGCACCGCATTGGGGTCGCCCTCGAGCTTGCCCACGACGGTTCCCGCGTGGATGTGGTCGACGCCCAGCAGCCGGCACCACTTCGCCAGCACCCGGAAGGACACGCCATGGGTCTTCTGGCGCGTGAAGGTGCTGTGACCGGCGCGGTGCAGGTGGAGCAGGACGCCGTTGGCGCGCGCCCACTTGGACATCGACGTCAATGCCGTGTAACCGACGGTGAGGTCGACCATGATGATCACGCTGCCGATGTCCCGTGCGAACTCGGCTCGCTCGTACATCTCTTCCATCGTCCCCGCGGTGACGTTCATGTAGTGGCCCTTGACCTCACCGGTCGCCGCGGACGCGCGCTGCACGGCCTCCATCGCGAAGAGGTAGCGGTCGCGCCAGCGCATGAACGGCTGCGAGTTGATGTTCTCGTCGTCCTTGGTGAAGTCCAGGCCGCCGCGGAGCGCCTCGTAGACGACGCGGCTGTAGTTCTTCGCCGACAGGCCGAGCTTGGGCTTCGTCGTCGCCCCCAGCAGCGGCCGCCCGAACTTGTCGAGGTACTCCCGCTCCATGACGATTCCGTGCGGAGGGCCCTGGAAGGTCTTGACGTAATGCGGCGGGATCCGCATGTCCTCGAGCCGCAGCGCCCGCAGCGCCTTGAACCCGAACACGTTGCCGATGATCGAGGACGTCAGGTTGGCGATCGAGCCTTCCTCGAAGAGATCGATGTCGTAGGCGATGTAGGCGAGGTACTGGCCCTCGACGCCGGGGACGGGGTCGACCCGGTAGGCCTTGGCCTGGTAGTGCTCGTGCGGCGTGAGCCGGTCGGTCCACACCACGGTCCACGTGGCGGTCGAGGATTCGCCCGCTACGGCCGCTGCGGCCTCGGTCGGCTCCACGCCCTCCTGGGGGGTGATGCGGAAGACGCAGAGGACGTCGGTGTCCTTGGGCTCGTAGTCGGGGTTCCAGTAGCCCATCTCGGCGTACGGCGTGACGCCGGCGGTCCAGCGGCCCTTGTTGTTGTTCGTCGTCTTCATGCGGGGGGAAGCATGCCCGATCTGGATTAGAAAGCAAGCACATTGTCTCTACATATCATTCGATTTTCGCTTATAGTCTCCCTCGTCGTGTCCATCACGCTGACGCAGCTGCGCAGCTTCTTGGCCGTCGTGCGCACGGGCTCGGTCACGAAGGCCGCCGACGAGCTCGTCGTGACGCAGCCGTCGGTTTCGGCCGCGGTCACCGCGCTGGCGCGCGAGGTGGGCACGGCGCTGCTCGAGCGCGACGGGCGCGGCGTCCGCCCCACCCCCGCCGGTGCGGCCTTCGCGCCGTTTGCCGGCGACGTGATCGGCCTGCTGGAGCGGGGCACGAGCACCGCGCTCGAGGCCGCTGCGCTGGGCGAGCGCGAGCTGAACATCGCGGCGGTGACCACCGCCGCCGAGTCGTTCGTCCCTGCGCTCGTGCGCGCGTTCGCCGAGGCGAACCCCGGCGTCGGCCTGACGCTGAGCGTCGGCAACCGGGGGCGCGTCTTCGACATGGTCGCCGACCACTCGGCCGACGTCGCGTTCGTCGGGCGGCCGCCCGACGACGAGCGCGTCGAGTCGTCCCCCGTGCTCGACAACGAGCTCGTGCTGATCGGCGCACCCGACGATCCCCTCGTTGCGGCCGGGCGCGTCACGCCCTCCGACCTCGACGGGCGCACCTGGCTCCTGCGCGAGCCGGGCTCTGGGACGCGCGCCGTCAACGAGGAGTTCCTGGCCGCGAACGGACTCAACCCGAGGACGCTCACCGTCGGCTCGAACGGTGCGATCAAGCAGGCCGCGCGCGCGGGCCTGGGCGTCTCGCTCGTCTCGCGCGACGCGGTGGCAGCCGAGCTGGACGGCGGGCTCGTCGGCGAGATCGCGGTGCAGGGCGGCCCGGCGCCGCGGCAGTGGCACATCATGCGGCTCGCGGTCGGGCCCGCACGGCCGATCGTGGACGAGTTCCTCGCGTTCGTACGCAGCACCCGGGCGCCGGGCGGGCGCTAGACGAAATATCGAGCGGCTATCCGCGCAATATCGTATCGATATCGGCCACGATATCGTGGCCGATGTCGTACGCGAAACGTGCCTGCCGGCCGCAGGATCAGGCGCCCGCCGTGGCCCTGGCGCTCGACGTCGCCAGCTCGGCCCCCCACGCCCGCGCCCGCTCGAGCTCGCCGTCCTCGAGCGGGCCCTCGCCGTCCTGCACGAAGTAGCTCTCGGAGGCGACGACGTCGTAGCCGCGGCGGCCCAGGCGGCGGGCGATCCCCCGCGCGGCGCTCCCGGTCAGCGCCGCCGAGCGGTCGACTCGGGTGTCGAACGTGGCGGCGCGGGCACCGTGCGCCTTGGGCAGCTCGCGCAGCCATTGGCGCAGGCCCGGGGCGTCGGTCGCGCCCGGCTCGAGCTCCCCGTGGCCGTCCTCCTTGACCGCCTCGGCCGCCATCCGCCGGCTTGCGGACGTGGTCAGCCCGTGCATGTGGGTCGGACCGCCGACGATCAGCAGGTCGGCGGAGAAATCGGCGACCTCGCGTGTGGACTGCACCCTCGCTCCGCCGAGGCCCTCGGCGATCGCGTCGGCGATCGCGCGCGTGTTTCCGTACATCGATTCGTAGACGACGAGCGCATTCATGCGTTCATGGTCACCGCCGCGGCCGCGCCGCGCATCGGGGCCGTTTACGCGCGTCGATCCGTGGTTTGCCGCGGGCGGTGAGGTACGGGCAGCGTTGCGACCACGGTCGTGCCCTCGCCCGGCCGGCTCGTGATCTTGAGCGTCCCTCCGGCGAGCTCGACTCGCTCGCGCATCCCCACCAGCCCGAAGCCTTCGCTGCCGCCCGCAGGGTCAAAGCCGGCCCCGTCATCGGCGACGACGATCGTCACCGCGCCCTCGAATTCGACGACCTCGATCCGGACCGTGCGGGCGTCGGCGTGCAGCACGGCGTTGTTGAGCGCCTCCTGGACGAGCCGGTAGATCGTGGCTTCCAGCTCCGGCTCAGGGCGCGTGGGATGGCGGCCATGCTCGTAGTCGAGGTCGATCTTCACCGCGACGGTCGGCCCGCCGCTGGGAACGCGATCCACGAGTCCGTCGATCGCCGCTTCGACGCCGAGCTCGTCGAGCGCGGCCGGGCGCAGCTGCGTGATCAGCGCGCGCAGGTTGCGGATCTCGCCGTGGATCTGGTCGAGCGCCGCGTCCATCGCGTCCTCCTCGGTGGGCTGATCGCCGCTGCGGCGTGCGCTTCGCAGTCCGATGACCAGGCTCGCGAGGCCTTGGAGGGTCTCGTCGTGGAGCTCGCGCGCCCAGCGCGCACGCTCCTGCTCGGCCGCGTGGAGGCTGTGGCGCATCCGCTCGTCCGCCACGTCCTGCGCATTGGCGACCGCCGTCGCGGCGCTGGCCGCAAAGCTCTGCAAGAGCTCTTCGTCCTCGGCCGAGAACCTGCGCTCTGGGCCCAGGTGGTCGTAGGCGGCCATCAGTCCCGACACGCGTCCGCGGTACGACAGCGGGACGAGGAGCGCCGCGCTGGCTTCCAGGCCGAGCCGGTCGAGCGACAGGCGTAGGACGGCGCCCGCATCCCCGATGCGCTCCCCGATCCCGCTGCGCACGACCTCACCCGAGACGCTCCCGATCAGGGGGATCCGCGCTTGCGCGCCGTGGCGCGGCGGCTCCCCGGCGCTGGCCGCGACCACCAGTTCGTCGCCGTGCTGGCGCCAGACCACCAGCGTGCGGGCGTCCACGAGTGCGCGGGCGCGCTTGACGATGAGGTCGAGCAGGACCTCGAGATCGGTCTCCGTGCCGACCGCGCGCGCGATCGTCGTCGTCGCTTCCAGTCCGCGATTGGCCCGTTCGAGCGCGTCGCGTCGCGCGGCCAGGTCCCCGTAGAGCCGCGCGTTCTGCACCGCGATCGCGGCCCACGCGGCCAGGATCACGACCGTCTGTTCATCCGCTTCGTCGAAGTCGCCTTTGGCCTTGTCGGTCAGGTAGAGGTTGCCGAAGGCCTCGTTGCGAATGAGGATCGGCACGCCGAGGAAGCTGCGCATCTGCGGGTGTCCGGGCGGGAAGCCGTACGCCTTCGGATGCTCGCCGATGTCCGAGAGCCGGAGCGGCTGCGGGTCCTCGATCAGCAGCCCAAGGATTCCGCGGCCGCGCGGCAGGTCCCCGATGGCCCGATGACGCTCGGGTTCGATGCCGCGGGTGATGAAGCGCTCGAGCTCGGCGCGCCGCTCGTCGAGTACGCCGAGCGCGGCGTAGCGCGCCCCGGTCACGCGGCGCGCGATGTCGAGCAGCTCACCGATGACCCGCTCGACATCGAGCTCGGCGACGAGCCCCCGCCCGGCCTGGATGAGCTCCCACAGGCGCGCGGCATCGAGCGAGGTGCCCGAGGTTCCGAGCGGCGTATCGGACTCGTTTCCCGACAGCTGCGTCATCGCGGCTTCCGTAGCTTGCCGCAAGCGGGGTGCGGGATGTCCGCGTGATGTGTGCGGGCACATGCGCTCGCCGCGCGCGACCCAAGGACGTAGCTTCCGAATCCTCCCGACCCGAGGAGCGCGTATGGCCCCCGACACCGGCCCCGACATCCACGATGCACCGCTGCGCGTGCTCGTCGCCGGCGGGGGCGTCGCCGGCCTCGAGGCGGTCCTCGCGCTGTCGGACATGGCGGCCGACCGCGTCGATGTGACGCTCCTTTCGCCGCAGGACGAGTTCGTCTATCGCCCACTGGCGGTGGCCGAGCCCTTCTCGATGGGTCGCGTGCATCGCTATCCGCTCGCGCAGGTCGCCAAGGACCTCCGCGTCCGCCTCGTCCGGGGAACGCTTGACCGCGTCGATGCCGACCAGCGCCTGGTCACGACCGTCGACGGCGAGCCACTCGGGTTCGAGGCGCTGCTCGTGGCGACGGGCGCCGAGGCCGAGGTGGCGCTGCCGCACGCGCTGACGTGGTGGCCGGAGGGTGACCCGGATGCGTTCGGCGGCCTGCTGCGCGACCTCGAGCAGGCCTACACACGCAGGGTTGCGTTCGTCGTGCCGCCGCAGGTCGCCTGGCCCCTCCCCGCCTACGAGCTTGCGCTGATGACCGCTCGGCAGGTCGAGGGCATGGGCATCGACGACGTCGAGCTGACCATCGTGACGCCCGAGGACGCGCCGCTGGGGATCTTCGGCCGGCAGGCCGCGGACGCCGTCGGGGTTGAGCTCGCCGCCGCGAACATCAACGTCGTGACGGGGGCGTACGTGGAACGTGCGCAGGCGGGTGGGCTCGAGATCCAGCCAGGTGGGCGGCGGCTCGAGGTCGACCGCGTCGTGGCGCTTCCCCGCGCGGTTGGGCCACGCGTCGCCGGGCTACCGGCCGACGACGCCGGCTTCATTCCGACCGACGAGCACGCCCGAGTCGTCGGCGTCGAACGCGTGTGGGCGGCGGGAGACGGGACGAGCTTCCCGATCAAGCAGGGTGGCCTCGCCGCGCAGCAGGCGGACGCGGCGGCGGCGAGCATCGCCACGCTGGCCGGCGCAGGTATCGCCCCGGAGCCGTTCCGCCCCGTGCTGCGCGGGGTGCTGATGACCGGCGACGCACCGCGGTTCATGTCGAGCGACATCGCCGGCGGCGACGGCGAGGGCCAGACCTCCTCGCGCTCCCTGTGGTGGCCGCCGGTGAAGATCGCGGGGCGCTATCTCGCTCCCTACCTCGGAGCCCGGGATCCCGACCTCGCCGTGGAGCCGCCGGAGCGCCGCCCGAGCGCGGGCGTCGACGTCGAGATCGAGGTCGACACGCGGCGGGCCGGCGTTTCCTGAGCACCCCGGGTCCCCCGATCGAGCCAAGCGCGACCGTGCGCGAAGCGATCGCGAAGATCAGGAGTGAGCGCGTGGGCCGGCTCCTCGTCGCCCACACGCCGGAGGCGATGCCCGACGGCGTCATCGCGGAGCTCGACGTGCTCG
>Ga0111539_10014080_pt1 | contig 9998 bp, 1 predicted proteins | sample RhiMethybrSRZTD1_FD_79667 | JGI IMG/M metagenome (GOLD analysis project Ga0111539, IMG submission 79667) | Populus rhizosphere microbial communities from Tennessee, USA - Rhizosphere MetaG P. TD hybrid SRZTD1 (version 2) (version 2) | ecosystem: Host-associated > Plants > Roots > Rhizosphere >... | reverse complement strand
TCGAGTCCAGTCGCCGTCGGCGGCGCGATGGATCATCGTCAGCAAGTTACCGGCTTCGTCGTACTCGTAGCGTTCCGTGTACCGACGCATCGCCTGCCCGTCGCCAGGGTGCTGGAGCCGCACACGGAACGGATCGTCGGGCAACGGTTCTGGACGCGACAGCTGGCCGATGTGCTCGCGTCCTTGAGCCGCGATCAAGCGGTAGTTGGCGTCGTACGTGTACTCGCAATCCGGCGTCACGACCTGATTGTCGAAATAGATCGTCTGCTGGGCGGCGTCGCGAACCTGCGTGATGTTGCCGCAAGGGTCGTACGTGTAGTTCAGGTGCTGCAGCACCAGGTTGCCAGGCGCCCGTGCGGTCTTCTGTGCACGCATGCGGAACGTGGCCGCGTCGTAGACGTATTCAGTCGTCACACCGTTCCCGTACTCAACTTTCGTACGCTGCCCTTTTGCGTTGTATGCAATCGCGCTCACGAAGGTCTTCGCCTGATCGGCACCGCGCAATTGCACGTGCACCTGCTCGAGTAGGTTCGACCCATTGAAGCGGGGGCGATAGACGCTGCCGTCGGGTGACGTTGTGGAGATCGGGCGATTGAGCGCGTCATACGTCGTCGCATGGATGAACGATTCCGACTGCAGCGCCGGATCTGTCAGCCAGTCGACCGTCGTGTCGAACGTCTCAGTGAAGCGCCGGCTGCTCGACAGCACGTTTCCTTTGAAATCGTACGACACGACCGAGACGACGCCAGCCTGATCGAAGCAGTTAACCATTTTGCCGCGCAGGTTCGCCACCTCCGGATCGGGCATTGACTCGCCGTAAGTCGTCTTGCCCAGCTGTTGCTCATCTGACGTGCCAACCATATGGAAGGATCCTGTGACACGCCGAAGGACGTCATACGCCGTATGGAACCGCTGACCGCGGCTGTCCCATGCGTAGATCGGCTTCCCGGTCACTTCCAACAGCACCCACCGCTCTCCCGATTCCATGCTGCGCTGATGAATACGATTGCTCAGAATGTCGTAGTCGTAACGCATGACGACGCGCGACTGCGCGTCGGTAAAGGCACGCTGGTTGCCTTCGACAGTAAAAGATATTCGACTCGGATAGCGTTCGTCGACGATCGTGCCGTCACGCTCGAATCTGTTTTGTGCGACGGTCAGAAAGCTTCTTCCGAGTGAATCCGCATGCGTCACCGTGGGCGTGCCGGCGTGCACTGCCGCTTTGGCTGCCGCGGCTTGCTCGGCAGCGCCTAACACTCCACCCTGCCGTTGGGCGTGCCAGGTGGGCAGATACTCAGAATCATGCAAACGTGCGATGAGTCGCCCCACGTCGGGATCCGACAGCGGATCCAGCAACACGGTGTCGTTGACGTCCCAGTTCTCTTGGCGCCACGCATCGAAGACGACTTTTTCCCACACGTGATTCGGGTGTAGCGTCGCAACGACGCGCTCGGCTGGATCGTAGAAGATCGTCGAGCTCACGCCCGCTTGTCTGGCGAAGCGGAACTCGTGGGTGTCGTCGAAGAATGGCTCGTGCTCCTTGACCGGCAGCCCTTTGTTGTTAAACGTCTTCCATCCGCTCCCGATCCACCGCGGCGCGACGACAGGACCGCCCTCGACGAGAGGGCCGGGACTGGCCTGCAGTTTCTTCTGAACAGCGCGGGCGAAGCCGTCCGAGTAGGTCAGGTTGACTTGAATCTTGAGGCCTTCCGGCGGGACCGGATCACTGTGGTGCGTCTCGCGAGCGAGCGTCGCCGAGACGATCGGTTGCCCGGTCTGTCTGAAGCGATCCAAGTTGTACACCACGCGTGTCGTCGCGCGTCCGAGCAGGGCGGCCGCGTGCGCCGGTGGATCGGCGAAAAATACGTCGGTGTCGGCTAATGAGAGGTCAGCGGCAAAACCGGTCAGCGAATCGCCGACGCTCTCCGTCACCTTGCCCATGAGTGCGGTCCCGGCGACAAGTCCGCGCGTGTCGAATGCCAGCTCGGTGCGGTTGCCGTTTGGGTCCGTCGTGAGAAACGGCTGAAGGAGACGGTAGTCGTGGGACGCGCTCGTGCGGTTGCCCACGGCGTCGGTGGTCTGCTCCACCAACAGATCGTACGGATCGTAACGGGTGAAAAGGCCATTACCGAACGCATCGTGCGTGCGGCATTGGAGGAAGAAGTGTTGCCGGGCAAACGTCAACTCCTCCAGCGCCGAGTCGGTCTCGTTCGGCGAAAAGAACGTTCGTCCCAACGGAATCCACCAGTTGGCGTCCCCCTCGCTGTGAACGTAGCCCCCTTCGAGGACCATCGCTTCTGTCACACGGCCGCCGTAGACCTGCGCGATCAGGCCGGTCGTGAGCGCAAGCTTGGTGGTTTCGCCGGGAAGCGCGAGTGACTCGAGGCCGCCGAGCGGAAGTAGGCCGGTCAGGTTGTCGCGGCGGTACCGCGTGCGCACGTGCTCGATGACGCGCTTCTGCGGCGTGATGAGTGCGGGTTGCTCTTCGTAGAGGATCTCCGGTGCGTTGTCGATGCGCGCGAAGTTAGTCTCGTTCCACTCCTCGATAGTGAAGCGGCTGGCGCCGGACGCGATCGTAAATCCGGTGAGGTCGTACGTGAGCGTTTCACTCGGAAGCGGTGTTCGATATCGCGTCACATCCGTCGGATCGTCGATTGCGTTCGTGTATCGGTTCTCGCTGTACGTGATGAACGTGCGTGCCTGCTGTCCCTGATCGTCGACCGCAAGCTCCGGATCGGGGCGTCGGCGGCCGTAGCCAACGGCGATCGATCGACGCGTGTTGCCAAAGGCGTCGACTTCCAGTGTCAACGCATGGCTGATGCGAGGATCCGACGCAGTTCGCTCGTAGTGCGAGGTGATGCCCTCAAGTTGATGGCTGAAGAAGACACCATGGATGCGATCGTCACCCTCTTGGAGCTTGACAACCTTATAGCGGTTCTCGGTCACGAAATACGGGGTATCCGCGCTGGCGCTGCCGTCGCGCGCATACACCTCAGTCCGCAGCACTGCACCGCGCAATACACGGAACGCCTCGTGCGGAACCGATCCCATCTCTACATCATGCTTGGGGAGTGGACGAGCTTCCTCGTCTCCGTGATAGAACTCCTGCCGGAACGCGCTCATCAGATCGTCGTGGTCGAACCCGTCGTGCGGCGACACCAGCAGATCGCGATCGACGTAAATCCCGGTATGGAACCACGTGCGAGTTTCGACCGGCGGTACGTGGTACGCCCCGTCGCGGCTCAGCGCATCGCCGCCGTCGAGACCGGGCTCGGTGAAATCGTCAAAGCTCTCGGTATCGAACTGATCGACACGGCCGAAACCGCGGAATTCGCGTTCGCCACCGTCGAAATAGCCGTGATGGTACTTGAACGTCGTCGCTCGCTTGGTTCGGCTGACGTGATCGATTACCTCCACCCTGTCAATGACCTGGACGGGGAACGGCAGGCGAGTAATCCAGGGCAGGCCGTCGGCTTGATCGGCGAGGAAGTAGCGAGTCGACGGCGCGTAGCTCACGCGCGTTGTCAATCCCATGTTGTTGCTGATCTCGCCGAGGACATACGGCTTGACGCCGCTACAGAAGTCGAGCGCCTTGTAATTGCCTTCAGGCTGCGCGTGGAAGTCGTAGCTCCACACTAGCGTTGCCGTGCCGGTGCCGAAGATGTCGGCAAAGCGCACCGAATCGACACTTGGCGCGATCGGCGTTCCAGCGATGGTCTCCTGCGGCCCGAATGCGTTGCCGCATCGGTTGAACCAGAAATGCACGCGGTCGAAGTCGACATAGATCAAATCGGCGCAGCCGGTGCCGTTCAAATCGGCGAGCAAAAGCCGTCTCGGATCGAAGTCAGCCTCGATGTGCGGCGCATTGGCCATCGTGTGACGTCTGCCGAATCGTCCGTACCCGAGGTTCGGCCAGTAGTCGACGCGATCGTTGTGCAGCAGCACAACATCCGCCAGCCCATCGCCTGTCATGTCCGCGAGCCGGACGCGACCGCCGGGATCGTCGAAGAACACGTCGGGAAACTCGTCGAGATCGTGTTTCCGCGCGACGAACTGTGGCGGTCCGTAACCCTTCTCGCCGAGACACTCGAACCACACGAAGTGCTGGTCGCGCGTCATGAGGGCGTCGGAGAGTCCCTTGCCGGTAAGATCGACTAGCCGAACGCCAGGATCCGTGAAGCTGAAGCTCGGGAAGAACTGGTACGGCCTGAAGGTCTGCCAGGCTTCGTCGGCGGTGGTCTCGAAGAACCCCGGCTGCGGACCAGTGGACACGAGGAGATCCGCCTGGCCGTCGCCGCCCATGTCGCCGAACGCCACGCCGCGCTGCGCGAGGCTCACGGTCGCCGGCACCTGCGGCAGCGAACGCGGGCGGTCCAGCACGCCGGCACCAAGGTTGCGCCAGTATCGAAGTCCTGCGGGCCCGCTCTGCACGACGTCTGGGAATCCGTCGCCGAAGGCATCGACCAGCGTCACGCGCGAATCGTCCAGCGCGAAAGGCGGTACGTCGTCCCCGCGTGCCTCGACTGATTGATAACGTTGCTCGTGCGGCTTGAATTCCGTGTAGGCGAACGTCAAGGGCGGCATGCTCGCGGATTGGTATGACGCAGTCCCGGTTCGCCGGTAGGTGGATACCGTGACGCTGGCTAGTAGAGAGAGCAGTGTATCTGCGTCGATGTGGTACCCGAAATCGGTCGAACGGACGAGCGTCGGGCCTCCGAGCTCGGCAAAGTGATGAAACATCAGCACCCGGCGGCAGCGCCGCAGCGTGCGGACGTCAAAGCCTGCGCGGAAGCTCGAGAATCGATCGGCGCGGATCGGGACCGCGTTCGGTGCCGCTGAGACCGACGGATCGGAGCCGAAGAGTTCCTGTTCCGTGTCCGGTTGCGCTCCGGGATGTGGCTCTCTAGTCGGCAGGTCCCAGTCGCCGTAATCGAAAACCACCTCGAACGGGTATCGTCGCCCCTCGCGAAGGTGACCGATCGCGCTTCCGTCCGGATATGTGAGCGCGTGACCCTCGGCGTCCACAAGCGGATCGGGAAGTGTGCCGTAGTAAATCCGCCGCAGATACAACTGGGTGGCACGGCGTCGCTCTTCGAAGATTTCGCTTAGATGCAGCAGCGGGTCGTCGCCGCTGTAAAGCGCCGGGTTGTCTCTCGCGTACTCGTACAGAATGTGATTGCCGAAGGCATCGAATGTCTCTTGCAGCAACCATTCGTATACGCGATCTTCACGTTCGGGATCCGCGATGCGCGCTGCCGCTGTACCCCCGAAGATGTTCGTGATGTTGTCTCGGCTGATCGTGCGCCAATGGATCTCGCCCGTCTGCGTGCCGACCCAGCGCTCGATCCGCGAGAACGTCCCCTCGGTCCGGGTGCGGTACCGCTGTACCGTGTGACCGGGCTGCGCGATTGGATCCTCGGGAATCCAGATTTCAGAGCCGGTGGACGGATCGACAGTTCGCTTACGGACCGGGACGAGGTCCTCCGCGCCCCACAGCACAAAGACGTCGGTGTCGTCGTACTTGGGAAGCCCCTTCTCAGTCTTCCGGCCAACGCGCGGCACGGAAAGCTCCCATCCGAGTCCGAATAGGCCGTTGCCGTTCGTGGCGCTGTATCGCAGCGAGAGCTCCGGCCCGAAGCCGTTGCGGCCCGGAGACGTGGCGATGGGAACCGTGTGATGGCCGGTGCCGCCGAAGAGACTCGGCTGAAACGTTTCCCCGATGCCTTTAAGTGCCCCTCCGCCCTGCGGAAGGTTGATGGCTTGAGCGGCGGCAGTGGAGTTGTTGCTCATGTGCTCGCCTCGGTAGGCACTTCAAAGTGCGGCTTGCGAAGGTTTCAAAGAGGCCACTTTCGCGTAGCACCACTCTAGAGGGCGTCTCGCGCCTGCTGATCCGGTCACGTTTTTCCCGTCCCTCGACGCGGAGGAGAATCGCGCTCGGCGGCGGCCAAGTCAAGCAGGGCGTTTGGGATACGGGATTTATCTGGCTGAACCCGATGCGTGAAGCTGACCGCCGACGTGGAGCCACATCTCGCCGGACCGGCGTATCCCGCCAAACCAGCAGTTTTGCCCGATCCGCATGCTCCTCGGCGCCGTGTTGCAAGCCCCGTCGCCTCGTATCACTCGTATCATTCCAGCTGGCACCCGGACGGGAGCCCGCGTCGCCTAGGTTCTGAAAACATCTTCTCTTGTGTCTGGCCGTGAGCTGCCTTGGAATAGAAGTAGTATTTTAGTGAGCACTCGGTCACCTCTCAGGCCCATCGGCGGATTCCTCGACGTCAGCTCTCCGGCCAGATCTCCGTAGGGGCCTCTACCACCGGCGAGACCCACGCCAGGATCTACTCAGTCGACACGACCCAAGCACCGCTCTCTCGCTACGCTCGGCCGCTCGTCTCCACGTTTGGCTACAGGGCCAGGTTCACAGCCGCACCTCGCTCGTCTCACGCCTGTCTTGGAACCGTTCCTCTCCTGGCGGGGAGGAAATCGTCCTCCTGGAGCTAGGTGGCGCTACTGGTATGCCGATGATCGTGCGAGAGAGGAGAACCCGGGCAAGAGCCTGGGCGAGCGGGGTGGGAGACGGTCGTTGCCTAGCGACGCTAGGCGAGTCGTTGCTCGCCTGTTGGGTCGCCAACCCAATGGTCGTCGGCAAGAGCTCTTGGCCCGTTGAATCCCTCGCGCTCATCGTGGGATGTGATAGAGTGCGCGGGCTTTGAAGAAACTACCGAGGGCGCTCTGCAGGATTTGCAAACGGCTCTTTCACGAGCCGGGGGCGACGCTACAGTGGCACGCGAACGCGCACGGCCGAGCCGTATGCCATCACTGCAGGAACTGACCACTTCGCAGTCTTGCCGCAGGTGACCAGAACGACCTGCGCAGCGGGATCGCCTTGGAGCGCGTTGTTCTCGACGCTCCGACCGTAGCAATAACTAAGCGTAGCCGGCGGCGCAGTCCTTCCTATCGACCCAACGGTTTCTCAACCGCGCGTAACAGTGGCAGAAACAAAGGCGCCACGACGCCTCTAACTGCACGAAGAGAGAGCCAAGTGGGGAACTCGACACGATAAAGCGCGTGGCCTAGTCACGGAGTCCGCGTTGCCCGCAGGCCGGCTCGATTTGCTGCTCGAGCCGTTTTGTCGGTTTTGGTCATGCGCCCGGAGTGCGATAGCGTAGAAGTGGGTGAACTCGATCTCGGGGATAGGGTAGCTCCCGACACGGCCGGGAACTCTCACCCCACCTTGCCGGGCCAACCACTAAGAGGCTCGACGCGCTTAAGCGATGAAGAGGAACAGAGACCAGAGCGCCGGACTCCCTATGCCGTACGAAGGCGCGCGCCAGCTCTATCCTACGGAGTGGTACAGCTACCGCGAGCGCCAGAAGTGGCATCACGAGCGGTTCCCAGGATATTTGGCTGGTTGGCATAGACCGACCGCACCGACTGCTGAAAAGGTCTGGGCGCTGGTCTCGGCCGTGAGGCCCGATCTCCAGATTGACAACTTCTTGCCAGGCCATGAGTGGTTAACCCCTGCCGAGGTCGACGTGCTCGCGGCCCAGGCGAAATGTGCCTTCGTCGTTGCGCTCGACGCCGCGATCCTCATAGGCGAACGCGGCGCAATGCTGACAACGAATCACGTCTTCGATGCGCTCGCTCGTCATTGGAGTGACAACTACCGCGCCTGCGTCGAGGGCTGCCGAGCGCTCGTCTCGTGGGACATGACGCGCGATACCGTGCGTGCGAGCTGGCGTGATCTTCTGCGGAACGGCGTACGGCTCGATGTGGCGTGGAAGACAATTCGAGACGGCATACCGGGCCTCTACACGACGAAGCGAGCCTTCCTACCTGGGGCTGGCCGGAAGGCTGGTTACACGATCACCCTCGACCCAGACGCCCGCCTACGGCGGCAGTTCGTCGAGACTATAGAGGCCGACCCTATCTACCGACGGCACCAAAGCGGCCGGCTCCGGCTTGTACTCGCGGGTGAGGATCTCCCACCGCAAGAGACAAGACGAGAGATCGCTGGCGAGTGGAGCTACAACGTCGTCGAGGAGACCGCGAAGAGCCGAGCGATGATCGAGCGCCTCAAAGCCGCACGTCTCTACTTTAACGTGCCGACGTTCCTCGAGGACGTGAAGCGACTGGAGACGCGGCAGGCCGACCTAGAGGCGCAGGTTCCTGACGACGCGGTGATCGCAGATTTGAAGACGATCCAAGGAAGGCTCCTCCAGCTCGAAGGCGTCCGGCGGCAGCTCAAGTCGGTCACTCCGGACGAACGGGGACACATCGACATCAGGTCGGGCTTCGTGAAGGGCGCGTACGGTCGATACTATGCGACGAACTTCTGGCCCAGCGAAGTTACCACGAGTGCTACGACGGAACAGCATGAGCTGATCACTGACGCTCAGCCCAGCGAAGTTCGCGGCGGCGTGAGGACTCTTGGCAACCGGGCAATCTGGGAAAGGACCACACAGCGAGGCCGATGGTTCAGCGCTGAATCCAGGTTCGATAACCCCGAATGGGAGTGGGTGGGGTGGGAAGGCTGGCAGGACGACTATGCCGGCGATCGGCGACCCCTCGACGGCGTAGACGTCAGCGCGTCCCAGTTCCAGATCCTGGCCGTATTCTGCGGGCTCACCAACTTCGAGGAGGCACTCGCCGCGCCGAATCCTCCGCTCAAGGTGAAGCTCGCGACAGAAGCCCTCCGCCGCGCCCGGGATCCCCACGACGACTTCTGGCTTCCCAACGAGTTCACCGAGGCCAACCCGGATAACCCGCGGCTGCTGGAAACAGTAAAGCTGGCCGCGCGGAACGTCGCCTATGGGAGCGCGCCAAAGAGCGTCGTCCGGGCGCTGCAGAAAGAGGGCCTAAACCTGGGCGATGCCGACAACATCGAGCGCCTTTTGAAACCTACCGGGGTCTGGCAGCTCAAGACCACGTACCTGCCGGTGTGTACGGCAGCGGCCAATGCCGCTCATGCTCGTGACTCGTACGCAGGCTTTCAGTTTATCGACCCGTACGACGGGGCCCGCATCCGATGGAATCCGGTACGCCGGAAAGATGTTCCCATCCCCAGTGCGGAGACGAAGCTATACGTCCGTGCGCCCGTGGGCAGACCGAACACCGCTGGCGATTACCGCGTAAACAACACCCAGTGGGGCGACGACACACTCTGGCGGAAAGTGGCCCCGTGCCTCGCGCACGTCCTCGACACGATGTTTGCCGCGTTCGTGGTCGAGAAGTTGAGCGAGCTGGGGGTGCGGGACATCGTCCACCTGCACGACTCCTGGCTCGTTGCCTCGGACGCTCTTCCAGCCCTCTATGAGGCCGTCTACGAGGCCGGAGAGCCCTGGCTTCGTCACCTCAGACCAGCTTACAGGGCCTTTGAGCGATACCTTCCCGCCGGAACTTCTCACGGTGACACCGTTCGGGGTTGGCGGAAGCAGTGGGAGCGGCGGGTCAAGGCGGGCAACTGGCCCCGGTTCCGCGTAGATCAAGCCAAGCTCGCCGGGATCGAGGTGGCAAAAGACCCATATACGAAACACACAGGAGGCCCCATGTAATCATGCCGAGAGATCCCGGCTCACCCTCAGCGAGGTGGCCGGGGAGGCCGACGTCTCAGTTGAAGCGGCCCGTACCACGTCCAATCCTGGCTCCATCCTGTCTCCTTGACACCAGGCCACGTCTGGACCGCGGCATACCTAAGTTCCGGGCGCGCACAGCGCCGTCTTTCATCTGGGCAGCTAGCTCATCGAGATTGTCTCGGCTGGCCAACTCCAGCCCGTCAGTGCCTCCGAACAACTCGGGCGGCTGGCCCGCCAGCCTCGCCGCCCAATAGCCACGTCCGCGTACCGCAGCCCAGATCTGCCACCAGCAGACCCCATGACCGCCCGACGGCGGCAGTGGTCTGTTCACACGCCAGGAGGAACTTGAAATGAATATCGTCCCGGTCCGCGTCTGGCTCGCAACATTCGGCTACGTCGAGCCCCGGTTCAGAACGCTCGGCGAAG
>Ga0111539_10014079_pt1 | contig 9998 bp, 11 predicted proteins | sample RhiMethybrSRZTD1_FD_79667 | JGI IMG/M metagenome (GOLD analysis project Ga0111539, IMG submission 79667) | Populus rhizosphere microbial communities from Tennessee, USA - Rhizosphere MetaG P. TD hybrid SRZTD1 (version 2) (version 2) | ecosystem: Host-associated > Plants > Roots > Rhizosphere >... | reverse complement strand
GTTGCGGTCTCAGCGTAGGTCAATTCCGCAAAGAATGCGGTGTCGATCGCCTGTCGCTCTTCTGCAGTGAGCGTCGCCAGACCGCTCATCAGCATTCGACGCTCATCGTGAGCCTCGGTTGCACCATCGACGCCGGGCTCTTGAGCTGTTTCGCCCGGGTCTCGCGCGGTGCGCTTGCTGCGATGCTCGTAACGCACTCGATCAATCGCTCTGGAGCGCGCCTGGTTCATCAGCCAGCCGAGCACCGGACCATTCTGCGGATCGTAGGTCGATGCGCGTCGCCACGCATCGTGAAACACGTCGAGCGTGAGTTCCTCCGCCGCCTGCCGGTTGCCAGTGATGCGCATGGTCAGCGTGAACACGACTCGATGGGCGCGCTCGTACAGCGCGCGTAATGCGGCTTGATCGCCGGCGGCCATGGATCGCACCAGCGCGACCCATTCCTCCTCGGATACGCGGCGTTTCTGCCGGTCCGCATAGAGGAGATCGCCGAGAGTCCGGATCGCGCCGTCATGCTGGCTATCGCTTATAGGAGGCGCGCTCACGGTCGGAGATCGTGACGCTCCCGGGTTCCGGTGGCAAGGGTCCTGGTTCTGCCGCCAGACCGAGCCGGCGCCGGCACTCCTGATCCCAAGCCATGAAGCAGAGCAGATGAAGGTGATACTCGACAGTAGCAGGGTGGCCCTCCCACTCCGCGAACTGCAGCTGATAGCCAATTTCGTCGGGATTCACGAGGTTGCCGCAGATTGCACACTGGGTGCCGAAGCCGCTTCCACGCCAGATACGCGAGGGTGCCTGGCCCGGCAGCTTGCCTGTCTGGACCGCCTCGCTGGCATGTGCCTGCAATGTGCCCTGTTCGATCATGACAAGTAGAACGACAGGCGCATCGAGTTGGATTGCGAATCTCTGGAATGCCTGTTAACTGTAGTTATTCGTCGGGAGTGCCCTACATGAGCAAGTTGCGGACCGCATTGATCTCCATCGCCGGGTTTGCCTGCGTCCTGGGCGGCGTCGCCGTCCACGCGGACTCGGGCGCGCTGAAGCAGAAAGTCGACGCTGTGATCGATCAAGCGATTGCGGAGGACCGCATCGTCGGCACCGTCGTGCTCATCGAGCAGGACGGCAAGCTCGTATACGAGCGGGCGGCCGGGCTGGCAGACAAGGAATCCCGCAAGCCGATGCAATTGGACACGCAGTTCCGCCTGTCCTCGGTCTCGAAGCCGATCGTGACGGTCGCCGCGCTCGCGCTCGTGGATCGCAAGAAGATTTCGCTCGACGATCCCGTGACGAAATGGCTGTCGGACTTCAAGCCGAAGCTCGCCGACGGCACGACGCCGACGATCACCGTTCGCCAGCTTCTGACGCACACCGCGGGTCTCAACTACACCTTCGCCGAGAAGGCCGAGGGGCCGTATCACAAGGCGCAGGTCTCCAGCGGGTTAGACGGCGTGAAAATCGACCTCGCTGAAGAAGTGCGGCGCCTGGGAAACGTGCCGCTGGTCAACGAGCCCGGAAAGCAATGGCAGTATTCGCTCTCGATCGACGTGCTCGGTGCAGTGATCGAACGCGCGACGGGTCAGCCGCTCGGCGCCGCGGTCGCGGACCTCGTGACGAAGCCGCTCGGCATGACGCATACCTCGTTCTGGGTCGATCGCGCGCAGGCCGATCGCGTCGCGACTGCCTACTTCAATGGACCGTCGGGCACCGCGCGCATGGCGGACCCGCAGAGCATTCCGTTCGCTTTGAGCGCACTGGTCTATTCACCGTCGCGCGCTTTCGACTCGAAGGTGTTTCCGTCGGGCGGCGCCGGCATGATCGGCAGCGCGCCCGATGTCATGCGATTGCTCGAAGCGATGCGCAAAGGCGGCGCGCCGGTGCTCGGGAAGTCGACCGCCGAGTCGATGTTTCGCAATCAGATCGAGGGTAGCGGCCCGCAACCGGGTGTCGGATTCGGTTTCGGCGGTGCGTTCGTCACCGATCCGAAGGTAGCGAAGACGCCGCAGTCAGCAGGAACGCTGTTCTGGGGCGGTGTGTATGGACATTCGTGGTTCGTGGATCCGGTGAGAAAAACCACCGTCGTTGCAATGACGAACACAGCGCTCGAAGGAATGGCGGGAAAGTTTCCGGACGCCCTGGTTGCGGCGGTCTACGCAGAAGGTCCCTGACTCAGATCGACTCTGTTGAGTCGCAGGTTTCGCACGCGGTCAGTAGTGACCAGCAGGGTTTCGCAGCGAGTGGCTTTCGCGCAATCGAACTTCAGGACTCCCACGGGTGGCGCAGCGAAGGCATCTGTCCCGAGAGGTTGCAGCTCGAGTTCCCCCCGCGGGTAGCGGACGAACAAGGTCTCCGCTCGCACACCAACGATATACACAGCATTCAGCTCGCTGCTGTAGTAGGTCCCGGCGTAGGCCTGCAGTCGATCCCGATCCGGATGCGCCAGTTCGCTGCTCGGTTCGGGCGCTTCCTCCGTCGGCTGCGTCCGTGTCGCCGGCGCGAGCTGGTCTGCAAGATAGATATCGGCCAGCTTGCGAGACAAGAGCGAGGTATCGGCGTCGCCCGCGTTACACAGTACGATCGCGGAAAAGTGCTGATCCGGAAAGCGCGTCAATTGCACGCGAAATCCCGCATCGCCGCCCGAGTGCTCGACGACCTTCAAACCGCGATAGTCGCCGATCATGAGACCTGAAGCGTATGCAATCTCGCTACCGTCATTGAGAGTACCTTTCAGCTGCATCGCGGTAAGCAAATCCTTGCCGCCAACCCGCCCCGAGTAGAAATTCTCGTCCCAGCGAGCCAGATCGTCGACCGTGGTAAAGAGGCTGGTTGCGCCGACATTGGAGTAGCTGAGCGCGATGCTGCGATAACCCTGTTGCTGCGGACCTGGCAACGGGATGTAGGAGAATGCGCGGCCCTTCACGAGCGAGCCATATTGTTCGTGGAAATGGCTGTGTGCCATGCCGAGCGGCTTGAACATGCGTTCATCCGTGAACTCGCGCAGCGTCTTGCCGGACACGCGCTTCACGATGACTCCGAGCAGTGTGTAGCCCGTGTTGCTGTACAGATGCTCCTCCCCGGGCGCGAAGTTCAGCTCCTGCTGGCGCCAGACGAGATCGAGGATGTCCTGCTCCGTTATGACGTCTCCCATGCGCCACCCTGCAAGGATGAGCAAGTCCCATTGGTCGCGCAGTCCGCTCGTGTGATACAGCAGGTGGCGGATCTTTATCGTCTTGCCGAAATCGTGCAGCTCCGGCAGGTACTTCCGCACGTCGTCGTCCAGAGAGAGCTTGCCGTCCTGCGCGAGCAGATGAATCGCCATCGCGGTGAACTGCTTGGACGCCGAGGCCACGTGAAACACCGTTGCCGGCGTAATCGGTGCGTCGTGCTCGATGTCCGCAAACCCATAGCCACGGCTGTAGAGCATCCTGCCGTGCCGAAGCACGCCGACTGCACAGCCGGGATGGTCCGGTTTCGACCAGGTAGCGAAGAGCTCATCGACTTTCTTTGTCGCAGTGCTTGCGAACGCGACACAACTGGCGCAGCAGAGAACAAGTGCCGTCGCCGCCAGCCTGGTGCCACTCAGCATCGCTTCATCCTCCCTTACGCACCTGCAAACGACGAACTCGATCACTTGGGTTGCTCGAAAGCGTCATTCGCCGGTAGTCCGGTGCAGTTTGCCGGCAAACGCCCTTGTGCGTGTAACCCCGGAGCTTCCCGCCGTGTCTTATCGCCAAGCCCCGCAATAACGCGGACAGCGCAGAGAAGAGACCGAGGAGACCATCATGCTTACCACCATCAGCCGCAAAACCCAGACCGTCGTCTGCATGATCCTCTCGGCTGTCATCGTCAGCGGCAGCCTGTCGCTCGGCGCCTTCGCCGCCGAACACGCCGAACGCGCTGCTGCACACGAAGGCTACTCGGTGACGATCACGCAGATTTCGTAACTCCCCCGCCCCCCTGCCGGCGTCGCCTTTTGAGGCACGCCGGCAGGCTTTGGCTCCCGCCTCACTCACTCCACTTCGATTAGTTGTACGGCCGCAGACATCGCGGGCAGACGCTGCGCCCGACCTGTGGCCGCTCTACCGTGATCTTCGCGCCGACGTAGTTGCACTCCTTGCAACGCAGACGCTTGCCTGTTTCCTGAACGTTCGCGCGCCAGCCCACCCGTTGCGCGATTTCATCCAGCTTCGCCACTACGAAGCGATTACAGCGGTTGCAAACGATGTAAACGGTGCGACCGCACTCTGCGAGAAATGCCAGCGTGCCGACAGGCGGCTGATGCTTCGCCGGCATGATGCAATCACTCGCAATGCAGGCACTCGCGGAATTGCAGCTGCGCGCTGCTCGCGGTCAGATTGCCCTGCGCGGTTCGCAGCTTCGGGATCAGGATCTTGATCGTCTGCAGTGCTTCTTTCGCCGCCAGCGCCTCCACCGGCAGCTTGTCGGGCGCATGGATGCGCTCATCGACCTCATCGGCAAAGTAGGCAGAGATCGTTTCGAGCTGGTCGATCGTTTCGGCAATGAGTTGTCGTGGCTCGATGAACATGGGCACCTCCGGAGAGGCTGTATTGATATACAGGTCAGGCAATGCAAGCAAGCGCCGCTTGTAAGTCATTGAGCAATCGGTCCCGTCCCCTCCGCCGCGCGTTTCGGACGGCATGAATTTGCGCGACGCCCGCCGGCGCCGGTCTAAAATCGAGCCATGTGCTACTCAGCCAAGGTCGAACAGAACATCCGGGATCTGGCGCGCCACTTCGCCGCGACCATGGACTACTCCGAGGTCGAGCGCTTGATGATGGAGCGCCTTGCCGGCCGCCCGATCCGTCTGGCGCGCGGCTTCGAGTGGAATTTCTCCAGCCCCAAGACGGCGGAAGAGCGACGCATCAAGGAGCTCGACGACGAGTATCGGTCGAAGAAGGTGGCCGAGCACGAACAGGAGATGTTCAAGCAGAAGAAGCGCCTGGGCGATGCCGAGCGCAAGCTGAAGGTGAAGGATACCAAAGCTGCGCTCAACGAGCAGCGAATCGCGACGTCCAAGATCGAGGCATCCCTCGAACGTATCGCGCTGCTGACCGGAACGCAGCCGCACGAGGATGACAATCGCATCTTCCCGATGACGTATGCGCCGATCATTCTCAAGCGCGACGGCCACAACTTGATCACGCTCGCGCGCTATCACCTGCGGCAGAAGGGCAAGCCCGCATTCACCGATCAGAAATTTCCTGGACTGTACAACGCGCGACGCGACAACCTGGAGCGATTCTGGCGCAGCGAGTTCGGCCGCACGCACGCGCTGATGGTCGTCGACTCGTTCTACGAGAACGTCGAGCGCGAAGCCAAGAATGTCGTGCTGCACTTCACGCCGCGACCTGCGTACCAGATGCTCGTCGCGTGCTTGTACGCCGACTGGAGCGATCCGAAGGAAGGACGCCTGATGTCGTTTGCCGCCGTGACGGACGAACCGCCGCCGGAGATCAAGGCGGCAGGACACGATCGCTGCATCATCAATCTCAGGGAGGAAAACGTCGAGGCGTGGCTGACGCCGAAAGGACGCAGCGATGAAGAGTTGCAGAAGCTGTTGAGCGATCGCCAGACGCCGTACTACGAGCATGAAGTCGCGGCAGCGTAGATGAGCAAGGCCACTGACGTCTTCGCCGATCCGCAGGCCGTGGCCAAGTATGCGGAAGGTCCACCGCGTCTCGTGCCAGGATTCGCCGATCTGCAGCGCATGGCGATGCTATTGCTCGCGGAGTCGGCGCCAGAAGATGCGCGAGTGTTGGTCGTCGGCGCCGGTGGCGGCCTGGAACTCAAGGTGTTTGCGGAACATCAGCCGACCTGGCGGTTCGACGGAATCGATCCGTCTGCGGAGATGCTGAAGCTGGCCGAGGCCACGTTGGGCCCGCTCATCTCTCAGGTCGATCTCCATCAGGGCTACATCGATATCGCGCCCGAAGGACCGTTCGATGCAGCGGTCTGCCTGCTTACTTTGCACTTCGTTCCGTCCGAGGAACGATCGCGCATACTCCGGGAGATTCAGCGTCGCCTCAAACCTGGCGTACCTTTGGTAGTCGCGCACCTCAGCTTCCCTCAAGCGGAGAAAGAGCGTTCGCAATGGCTATCGCGATACGTCAGCTTTGCGATTTCATCAGGTGTCGACGCTGACAAGGCAGCGACCGCGCGCTCGGTCATGGAGGCGCAACTCCCGATCCTCACGCCCGAACAGGACGAGGCGATCCTGAGGGAGAGCGGTTTCACGAACGTCAGCGTGTTCTACGTCGGATTCACCTTCCGTGGCTGGATCGCATACACAGAACAGCGATGACCTGCCGCGGGCCGAAGGGACTCATCGCTTCACTGCTTCGAGGCGTGCAACGGCATCGGCCGACATCGATTCCTGGTAGCGGACGCCACGAACGTGCTGCGCGAGGAAGCGCTCAGCGACTGCCCACGCGACGATGTTGTTCAGCGGCTTGGCAAAGCCGTGTCCCTCATCATCGAAAACCAGGTACTCGACCGGCAGATGCCGCGCGCGTAGCGCGGAGACCATCTGCTCGGACTCTGCCCGCGGCACGTTGGGATCGTTGGCGCCGTGCATGATCACCATTGGGATCTTCATCTTCGACACCGCGCGCAACGGCGACTGACGTTCCAGCTGCGCCCGACCCTCCGCCGTGTGCGGATCGCCGATGCGATCGTAAATGACCCTGCGCCACGCCTCAGCAGACACGGGCATTCCGTTGAGGAGCGTGACCAGATTGGAGGGCGCGACGATGGCTACGGCAGCCGAATACATGTCCGGCGTGAATGCCGCGCCTGCGAGCGCACAATAGCCGCCGAACGAGTACCCCATGATCGCGACACGCTTCGGATCCGCGATTCCTTGCTCGATCAGGTAGCGAACGCCCGCAGTGATGTCTTCCTGAATGCCCTCGCCCCACTGCCGGTCGCCGGCCGCACGAAACTTCTTGCCGTAGCCGATCGAGCCACGAAAGTTCATCGAGAGAACTGCAAAGCCGCGGTTCGCGAACAGCTGCGCCGCTGTCGCAAAGCCCCAGCCCTCGCGGGCTGTTGGGCCACCGTGTGGAAAAACTAGCAGCGGCAGATTGTGGCGCGGCACACCGCGCGGCAGCGTTAGGTAAGCCGGAATCTCCAGCCCGTCGCTCGATCGATAGCGGATCGTCTGCATGGGGGCCAGATATTGGCGCGGCAGATCCTCGCGAATCCTGAACTGGAATGTGAGCTTCCGGGCGCGTCGGTCGTAGATGTATGTCTCACCCGGCTCGATGTCGGAGCTCGCCGTGAAGAGCATGACCTGCTCATCGCGCGTGATCCCGGCGAGGTACAGCTCCTTGCCCGGCAGACGCGCAACGAGGTCGCGATACTCGCGGTCCCAGTCCGGGTCGCGCCAGTTGAAACGCTGCCGGTCGCCCATGTAGACCGTGCCGATCAGCTTGCCGGTGACGTCCGAAAAGATCGGCGCATAGAGATCGGCGCGCTTCGTAGGGTCGGACTCGACGAGCTCTTCGGCGCCAGTCCTCGTGTCCAGCAAAGTCAGCCGCATCAGATCGACGTCCGCGCCGGCATTCGTGACCAGATAGACGCGGCGATTATCGGCGTGGAAGCGATTCACGCGACACTCGTCTCCGATCGGGCAGCTGTAGATGCGGGTCAGCTTCTCGCCTTCTATCCGCAACAGCTCGCTGCTGCCGTCATCGTTCACTCGCGTCGCGAGCCGCAGATGATCGTCGTTGTCGAAGAACAGCTCCGCGAGCCGCTCAGTGTTCTTGCGCACCAACTCCCGCGAGCCGGTCGATAGCTGCAGCTTGTATAGATCGTGCCATGCACGATCACGATCGTTGATACCGACATAGACCGCGTCGGGCTCGCTGACCGGCAATCGATAGATGATCACCATCGAGCCGGAGACATTTGTAAGGTTGCGAACGGGCGGAGCCTTGCTGGTCTTTTCGGCAGTCGCGGCCGGACTTACGGCGTAAAGGTTGTAGTTGCCGTCGCCGTTGTTGTCTTTCACGAACAGGACGTACTTGCCGTCCACGCTCCAGAAGTAACGGTCGACCGGTGTGCCGCGTTCGGCCGTGATCGGGCGGGCCTTGTCGAACGGCTCTGCGACAGTCTTGATCCAGAGATTGCGCGTGCCCTCGTACGGACGGATGAAGCTCATGAACCTGCCGTCGGGCGACAGCTGCGGCGCGGCGATGTCAGGATCTTCGAAGAAGCGCTCGCGCTCGATCAGGGGTGGCAATTCGCTGCGCTCGGCCGCCGCGGCAGTTTCGCAAAATGCGAGACCAGTCAGAATGATTGCGAAGAGCCGACCCGCCATGTCCTGACCTCCGTGACGAAAGCCAGTAAAGCGTGCGCGACGGAATCGGGTTCCTCATGCCAGCGGGGCGTTCGCCGGTCTCCCGGTGCTATTCACCGGTTTTTTCACTTTCGGTGTAACCCTGGAGCGGTTTGCCGTGTCTTAACGTTAACCCCGCAATAACGCGGACAACGTAGAGAGAGACCAGGAGACCGTCATGTTTACCGCCATCAGCCGCAAAGCCCAGACCGCTGTCTGCATGATTCTGTCGGCTGTCATCGTCAGCGGCAGCCTGTCCCTCGGCGCCTTTGCCGCCGACCGCGCCGGACACGACGGCTACTCGGTAACGATCACGCAGATTTCGTGACCCCGCCCCCTGCCGGCGTTGCCTATCAAGGCACGCCGGCAGGCTTTGGCCCCTCAGCCATCCACGCCTGCGTCCCCGACGAAAACCGATTCTTGATCGAGGCGTCCCGCTCGTAGATCTCGATATAGCGCTCGAAGAAGGCCGCTGGCGGCTGGTCGAACAGCTGCCGCACACACTGACGGCCGCAGCGCTGATCGATGACTCTCGTCATCTCATAGCCGACGAAATAGAACGGACTCTGCGGTCCCGCAAAGCCGCGGGCGTACGCGTCGTCCCATGACATGCGTTTGGCCTCCAGATCACTCAGCACTGTCTCGAACAACGCAAAATGCTCCGCGAGCTTTTCGGGCGTCGTGTTCTGCGCGAAGCGGTCACGCCACATTTCGAGGTACGGGCCCGACCCCTGGAGACGGCGCGGATCGGCAGCGTAGTTCGCCGAGCCTTCCCACAGCGTGGTCGCCAGCAACCGTTGCGCGAGCTCGAGCTTCTCCGGCTGATCCACGATCGAGCCCAGTCCCGCGCGTCGCGAAGCGCTCTGCTGCATCACGTGATAGATCTCGTGCGTCAGGTTCGACACGACGCCGTGCAGATCACCTCGCGCGCGCGTCAGGTTGATGTAGAGGGAAGGCTCGCGGCTGCGTTCCGGCACAAAGCCGTCCGAGACGCCTCCGGCAACGAAGTAGACAGTAATCGTGAGCGGCCCTGTGTCCGGCCGGAATGGCTCCAGCTCTCGCAGTGTCGTGGCGATGAGCTGGCTCTCGTCCGCTTCGAGCTTGCCGATGAGCCCTTCGACCTCACCGCGGGTCGCGAGCACCTGCTTGAAGTCCCACACTATGTAGCCGTTGTGTCCCGGCTCCTTGCCCGTCTCGATGAACTTCAGCAGATGCTGTTCGAACTCGCGCCGCGTGACCTCCGGAATGAACCGCGTGACGTTGTCGACCATCGCGGCCAGGCCCTGCACCTGGTAAAGCCCGGCGATGTCCTGCGGTGAAAGGTCGCGCCGATTCAGGGCCGCGAACAGCGTTCTCGCGCCGGCGTAGTCGAAGCGCAACTGGATCTGGTCGGAACGCGTCTGCGCAGGAGCCTGACCGCAGGCCAATGCCGCGACGCCGAGGGTCAAGACGATGAGCAAGCGGTGACGAACCGCCGTTGATGGATTCATGCCTGCACTCCATTTCGACGATCCCTGCGGTCAGACGCGCAGGAGCCCGAAATGGTTTACGGCCGACACACGAACATCATGTGGCTGCCGGTGAGGCGTTCCAGCTCTCGCTCGATGCGAAGGCCTGCGCGCTGCACGCATGCGCGCATCTC
>Ga0111539_10014078_pt1 | contig 9998 bp, 8 predicted proteins | sample RhiMethybrSRZTD1_FD_79667 | JGI IMG/M metagenome (GOLD analysis project Ga0111539, IMG submission 79667) | Populus rhizosphere microbial communities from Tennessee, USA - Rhizosphere MetaG P. TD hybrid SRZTD1 (version 2) (version 2) | ecosystem: Host-associated > Plants > Roots > Rhizosphere >... | reverse complement strand
TTACGAAATCCTAACGAATTCGAAGGAGTATCGATGAAAAAGCTAACGCTCTCGAAAAAGATTACGCGCCTGAGAAGCCGGTTGCATGAGAAGGAATGGCGCCGCTACGGCGCTCTACTGCTTATCGGAAAAGGCGCAGGCATCGCGATCATTCTGACGCTGGCGATGTTCACGAATCCTGGACTACTGGGACTGGTATCGCACGCACAGGATGCGGCCGCCGCTGTAAAGCCGAGCGACATCATCAACCCGATCAACACGGTGTGGACGCTTATCGCAGCGTTTCTGGTGTTTGGCATGCAGGTGGGTTTCACGATGCTGGAAGCCGGTTTTTGCCGGTCTCGAGAAACCGTAAATGTGTTGATGGAATGTATCGTGGACACTTGCCTCTGCGGCATTCTGTTCTTTGCCTTCGGCTTTGCATTCATGTTCAGTCACGGCAATGGATTGATCGGCTATCACTGGTTTTTCCTTCAGGATGTTCCGGCGACCTATGAAGCATCCGGAGTTGCGTTCCTGGCTTTCTGGCTATTCCAGTTCGCATTTGCCGATACCTGTTCGACGATTACATCCGGCGCCATGATCGGCCGCACGGGATTCGTTGGGGACCTCATCTATAGCTTCTTCGTCTCCGGTTTCATCTATCCGATCATCGGTCACTGGGCATGGGGGCCTGATGGATTTCTTGCAACGATGGGCAGCGAAGGAAATTTCTTAGCTTCGCTCGGCATGAACTTCCATGATTTCGCCGGCTCAACCGTCGTGCACACCATAGGCGGGTTCGTCGCACTTGCCGGAGCGATCGTTCTCGGTCCTCGCATCGGCCGAACGTTCAAGCGTGATGGCGGCGGCCCCATGATGCCCCATGATCTGACGATCGCTGCATCGGGCGGGCTGTTACTCTGGTTCGGATGGTACGGATTCAATCCGGGCAGCACACTTTCCGCGATGGATTTCCAGGGAATCGGCCGCGTCGCCGCGAACACCACGCTGGCCGCTTGTGCGGCGGGTCTGGTAGCGATGATCGTGGCGTACAGCATGGCGAAGACTTGGGACGTCAGCTTCACTGTAAACGGATTCCTGGCGGGCCTGGTCGCCATCACGTGCCCTTGCTACTGGGTCAGTCCGGCAGGGTCGATCATGATCGGCGCAATTGCGGGAGTCGTCGTGGTCCTTGCTGTTGAAGTTCTGGAGTATCTCCGCATCGATGACCCGATCGGCGCTGTTCCGGTGCACGCGATCAACGGAATCTGGGGAACGCTATCGCTCGGATTGTTCGCCTCAGGTCAGTATGGTGTGACCGGCCCGCTGGCTGCGGACAACTCGGCACCGTTGACAGGCCTTTTCTACGGTGGTGGCACGAAGGTTCTAATCGCGCAGGTTGTCGGGAGCGCCATCGTCACCGTGTCGACATTTGCTGTCGCACTTGTGATCATGTACGGCGTCCACATGTTGGGTCAATTGCGCGTGTCCCGCGAAGGCGAGGCCTACGGTCTGGATTTGCATGAACATGGAATCCCGGCTTATCCCGAATATGTGATCACTGCTGCGGGACGTCCCGAGGGCATGGTCCATGTGGAGTCTGCGATCTCGGCTGCCGCGGCTGCTGCGGCCAAAGCCCGCACGTAGGCAAACACAATTCCGGGACAGACTCGCATCCTGCAGTTCGAATTCAGAGTCTGTCCCCGGATCTCCGTATCTCCCATCACTCCGTGACCAGCCGGTAACCCACGCCCGGCTCGGTACGCAGGTAACGCGGCCGTGCAGGATCCTTTTCGAGCTTCTGGCGGAGCTGCGCCATATAAACTCGCACATAGTGTGGCTGGTCTTCCTGGTTTTCTCCCCAGACTTCCTTGAGCAATTGACTGTGTGTCAGCACCCGATCGGCGTCCCGGATCATCACGCTCAGAAGCTTGTACTGGGTACGCGTCAGATGAACTTCCTTGCCCTCGACCGTGACACGCCGGCGCGCGAAGTCCACCTCGATGTCGCCTGTCCGAAACACGGCAGCGTCACCAGGCGTGGCAAGCGAACGGCGGAGAACGACACGAAGGCGGGCGAATAATTCGCCAACGGCAAACGGTTTCGTCACGAAATCATCAGCCCCCGCGTCGAGAGCGCTGATCTTGTCTGGCTCGCTTCCTCTTACAGAGAGCACGATGATCGGAGTTCGTGTGTCCTTTTGGCGGACTTTTCGAATCACTTCGACTCCGTCATGATCCGGAAGTCCGAGGTCGAGAACGATGACATCCGGCGGGATTGTTGCCTGAATCAATCCTTCCGCAGCAGTCGTTGCCTCCCTAAGCCGGTACTGTTCGGCGCCAAGCGCGGTTCTCAGGAATCTGCGAATCTCGGCGTCGTCTTCGATGATGAGGATCTCGTGCAGGGTGGGATTCGCCTCAGTCATGGCGGGAATCCTCAGTTATCGTCTGGGGCTGCGGAGGCGCTGCGCCAACGGGAAGCGTGAAACGGATCATGGCTCCTCCCGATGCGACGTTTGATGCCGCGACTGTTCCGTCGTGCCGTTCGATAATGGCTTTGCAGATTGCCAGACCCAGACCAACGCCTCTCACACCCTCAACTTTCCCTCTGAAGAATTTGTCGAAGACGAGCGCCTCGTCTTCTTTCGCAAAACCGGGCCCGCTGTCTTGAACAATGACTTCTACAAGACCGGCACCGACATGGGCCGAAACCCGGATGGCGGCATCTGCCGGCGTATACTTCACTGCGTTTTCCAGAAGATTGATGAACACCTGTTCGAGAAGTACATCGTCCACCCAGACCAGAGGCAGATCGGGAGGAATCTCCGTTGAGAGAGAACGCCCGCGCAGGGCCCTTTCGAGCCGCGTTAAAGCGGCGCCCAGAATTTCCTCGAGCGGATACCAGTCTCGCACCAGCTGTCTTCCGGATTCGAGACGTGTCATCTCCAGGAGATTCGTCAACACCCGGTTTAATCGTTCGGATTCTCCCGAAATGCTTTGTACGAGTTCGCGGCGCTCCGCAGGATCCAGGCGGTCTTCCTCTTCAAGCAGGCTCGTCGCTGCACCATAAATAGACGCCAGCGGCGTCTTGAGATCGTGAGAGACGGCACTCAGGAGCAAGTTTCGTGTTCGTTCGTTTTGGACTTCCATTTCCGCAAGTTCCCTCAGGCGATAAAGTTCCTTTGTCTGCTCTTCGCGCTTCAAGGCGTCCTCGGCTTGTTTGCGTATCTTCATGGTGAGCGTTGTTGTTACCAGCGCGATCGTCAGCATACCGACAAGGGTCACAGCGTAGTTGGAATCTTCGATGATGAAGGTATCGAAAGGCGGGACACAGAAATAGTGAAACGATCCTACAGCGAGAAAAGCATTGGCCATAGCCGGCCCGCGGCTGCATCGAACCGAAACGGCCAGCACGCCAAACATATAGATGATGGCGAAGTTTTCGAGCGCCAGGCGGTTCCGGAGCAATACCGAGATTACGCTGCATATTCCCACGACAAACACGCTGAAGAGGCATTCCAGCCAGACTTTCGAATTCTTCACAGGGTGTTAAAGGTACTATGGGTCACACATATCCGTTAAATTGCGCAACAACTCGACGTGTTGGCAAACTTTGTTAGAATCCATTGCAATCACTGGAGGCAAGCATGGCAATTCTGGAAAACTCTGTCTGGAACGGAAACATCTTCACCGGCAGCTGGCGCACTGCGCTCGGCGGAAGCGTCGACGTAACCGAGAAGGCGACCGGCAAAGTGCTCACCCGCGTCGGCCTCGCCAACGCTGACGATGTAGCCAACGCCACCAAGCTGGCGGCGGAGGCTCAGCCGGCCTGGGCGGCGACTCCCGTGCGCGAGCGTGCGGAGATCCTGCTTCGTGCCGCTGTCTATCTCGAGAAAAACGCAGAAGAGCTGTCGTCGTTCATCGCGCGCGAGACCGGTGGCACGGGGCTCAAGGGAGGGCATGAGGTGAAGGAGGCTGCGGCGTACCTGAAGCAGGCAGCGGGCCTCATCCTGCAACCCGATGGCGTCGTTCTGCCGAGCACACCCGGGCGCCTCAACATGGCCAAGCGCGTGCCGCTCGGTGTCATCGGTGTGATCTCACCGTTTAACTTCCCGCTCATCCTTTCCATGCGCTCCGTGGCGCCGGCGCTGGCCGTCGGCAACGCGGTCGTGCTCAAGCCGGATGCGCAGACTCCAGTGACCGGCGGCTTCATGCTCTCGCTGGCGCTGACCGACGCTGGGCTGCCTCCGGGTCTCTTGTCCGTGCTGCCTGGCCGTGCGGAAGCGGGCGAGGCCCTGTGCACCGATCCGCGCGTGCAGATGATCGCCTTTACCGGCTCGACGGCGACCGGACGCCGCGTGGGCGAACTCGCAGGCAAGCACCTGAAGAAGGTGGCTCTCGAGCTCGGCGGCAAGAACTCTCTTATCATCCTGGAGGACGCGGACCTGGACCTCGCCGCCAAGAACGTTGCCTGGGGCGCTTACTTGCATCAGGGTCAGATCTGCATGGCAACCGGACGTGTTCTGGTGCACGCGTCCATTGCTGACGCTCTGACGCAGCGCCTGGTGGAAAAGGCGAATCATCTTCCGGTAGGAGATCCCGCTCGTGCCCATGTCGCCCTCGGTCCACTGATCAACGAAAAGCAGCGCGACCGCGTGCACGCCATCGTCACGCAGGCTGTCGCTGAGGGAGCGAAGCTCGCCGCCGGAGGCACGTATGAAGGGTTGTTCTACAAGCCCACCGTGCTGACGGAAGTGCGACCGAGCATGCGAACGTTTCGCGAAGAGGTGTTCGGACCCGTCGCCAACGTGGTCCGATTCGACAGCGATCAGCAAGCCATCGCCCTGGCCAACGACACCGAGTATGGTCTCTCTGCCGGAGTCCTCTCCAAGTCGGTCGGCCGCGCCATGGCTATTGCCGACAGACTGAACGTCGGGCTCGTGCACGTTAACGATCAAACCGTCAACGACGAGGTCACGAACCCGTTTGGAGGCAGCGGCGTCTCGGGAAATCACACCAGCATGGGCGGCCCCGCCGACGCGGGAGAGTACACGCAGTGGCGCTGGATGACCATCAAGGACGCGCCCCCGCCCTACCCGTTCTAGAATCGCGGGGATGGGTTTGCTGACTCTGCACCATCTTATCGAAGCCGTTGTATTGATCGTTTTGGGACGCCACCTTCAGGGTGCAGCGCGAACATTCTCACTGGTCAAGGGAGAGCGGCCAACACCAGCATTGCAGCTCTTTGGCCTCGCGAATGCCATAGTTATTTATAAAGCCTTCGTGACGCGTGCCGATCCTCGTCTGGCGATCCCGGGTCTGTTTGGATTCGCATGCTCGCTCGCTCTATTTGAATTTGCTCGGCGCACGATTCGCGGCAAGTTCTTCTCGTATGCCTTCAGCCACGACCTTCCGCAGTTCCTTCTGACTTCGGGGCCTTACTCGTATATCCGCAATCCGTTTTACGCGAGCTACCTGTTGGCTTACGTGGCGGCGGCGATCCTGTTTCCTGGAATTGCGACGCTGGGAGTCCTCGTGATGATGGGATTACTGCTGACGAAGGCCGCACGCTACGAGGAGCGCAAGTTTCAGCACAGTGCCCTCGCGGAGGAGTACAAGGCCTACAAACAACGGACGGGCAGGTTCATCCCCAGACTCTATCGTTAATAGCTGAGGGGCGAGACATCGCCCCTCAGGGCCAGAGCTGTTGCTGAACTGCCCATTTCTCCTCGCACGCCTCCGGCGTGCGTTTTCTCCAGGATTGACCAACCCCCGGTGGCTCGCTACGCTTCGCTCACCGGGGGCTAATTTCCTTCACGCCTCCGGCGTGCAAACCAGCAGCCCGGGTCACCGTGACCCTCCAGACACGCTGAAAGCGTGCGAGGAGATTTCCGTTGAGCAACAGGCCCGGCCAGGAGACGCGATGGCTGGCCTCTGGATCCGCCAGTTGGCTCCACTGCGGACTTACCTGCACCTGCGACCTATCCTATAATCCTTGCCCATGAACCTTGAGGATTCGATCGCCGGCACACGGAAAGTCCCGACGATAGTCCTCGTGTGTCTGGCTGCACTGGCCTGGCAGGTACTGCGCGCCGAGTCCGCTTTCCAGAATCCGCTGCCGTCAACCGGACAAGCAATCGAGACTGCCGCGGTTCGAGCGACGGTCGATCGATACTGCGTCACCTGCCACAACAGCCGCGTGACCACGACGGCGACGGCATCCGGCGTGGTGCTCGATCGTGCGGATCTGAACCGCGTCGCCGACGATCCGGCGCTGTGGGAGAAAGTGATACGAAAGCTCCGAACCGGCGCGATGCCGCCCGAGGGCGCGCCACAACCGGATCGGGCGACGCACGCCGCGCTCGTCGGCTTCATCGAGTCACGCCTTGATCGTGCAGCGGCGGAGCGCCCGGATCCTGGCCGTCCATTGATCCATCGATTGAATCGTGCGGAGTACGCCAACGCCATCCGCGACCTGCTCGCGCTCGAGGTTGACGCGGCGGCGCTGCTGCCACCGGATGATTCAGCCAATGGCTTCGACAATATCGCCGACGTGCTGAGCCTGTCGCCGGCGTTGCTCGAAAGCTATCTTTCGGCGGCGGCAAAGATCAGCGCGCTCGCCGTGGGCAGTCCGAAGATCACCGCTAATTCCGAGACCTACAAGGTCCGCGGCGACATGGCGCAGACCGAACATCTGGAGGGGATGCCGCTCGGCACGCGGGGTGGCGTTTCCGCGCGGCACACGTTCCCGCTCGACGGCGAGTACGTCATCCGGGTGAAGCTGGTTGAAACGAATCTGGGGACGATCCGTGGACTCCAGGACGAGAACCAGCTCGAGATTACGGTGGGTGGCCAGCGCGTGCTTCTCGCGCCAGTCGGCGGTACCGAAGACTATCTGGAGTCGGGCAACAACGCGACCAACATCGTCAACGCGCTCTACACGCGCCTGCAGGCGCGCGTCCCCGTTCGAGCGGGACAGCGTCTGGTCACTGCGGGCTTTCTTAATCCGGCGTCCTCGCTCGGGCCGATCCGGCTGCAGAATTTTCTCTACAGCACGATCGTTGCGACCGATCACCTCGGTCTTCCGCATATTGAATACATGACGGTCAGTGGTCCTTTCAACACCGGTGGCTCCGGCGACACGCCAAGCCGTCAGCGCGTGTTCGCATGCCGTCCCGCCCGTCCCGCGGAAGAACGGGGATGCGCCACAACGATTCTTTCGAAGCTGGCGCGGCGTGCTTATCGGCGGCCCGTAACGGACTCGGACCTGTCGGGTTTGCTCCGCTTCTATGACGAAGGGCGGCGTCAAGATAAGGACAACAGTTTCGATGCCGGCATCGAGATGGCCCTGCGGGCGATGCTGGCGAGTCCAAAGTTCGTGTTCCGCGTGGAGCGCGATCCCGCGGGCATCGCTCCCGGCAGCGCCTACACACTGAACGATCTGGAACTGGCGTCGCGGCTTTCGTTCTTCATCTGGAGCAGTATTCCGGATGAAGAGTTGCTCGTCGCAGCGGAAGCGCGCCGGCTTCGTGATCCCAAAACTCTGGAGCGGCAGATACAACGCATGATCGCGGATCCGAAATCGCAGGCGCTGGTGGCGAATTTCGCGGGCCAATGGCTCCAGCTCCGCAACATTCGCAGCGCGACGCCGGACAAGAACGACTTCCCAAATTTCGACCACACGCTGCGGCAGGCATTCGCGCGCGAGTTGGAGTTGTTTGTCGGGAGCGTCATTCGCGAGAAGCGCAGTGTTCTGGAGTTGCTGACAGCCGACTACACGTTTGTGAACGAGCGGCTCGCGCTGCACTACGGAATTCCCAACATCTACGGCAGTCACTTCCGGAGAGTCTCGGGCCTCGATGAGACGCGCCGCGGATTATTGGGCAAGGGCGGTATCCTGCTGATAACGTCGCACGCGGATCGCACGTCGCCCGTGGTGCGCGGCAAATGGATTCTCGACAACCTTATGGGCTCGCCGCCTCCTCCGCCGCCTCCAGATGTGCCGCCTCTCCCAGATTCTCCAGGCACGAAGCCACTGACGATGCGAGCGCGGATGGAACAGCACCGGGCAAATCCGGCCTGTGCAAGCTGCCACAAGCCGATGGATCCGCTCGGGCTGGCGCTCGAAAACTTCGATGCCGTGGGTGCGTGGCGCACAGAAGACAATGGGGTGCCCGTCGATACCTCCGGACAGTTGACCGACGGCACAAAGATTGACGGAGTGATTGACTTGCGCGAGTCGCTGCTGAAACATCCGGACGTGTTGGTGAACACGGTAACCGAGAAGCTGCTCACTTACGCGCTTGGACGTGGCCTTGAGCCGGAAGACATGCCCACGGTGCGCGCGATTGTGCGCCAGTCTGAACGTGACGGTTACCGATTTACATCTCTCATCGAAGGCGTCGTGAACAGCACGCCGTTCCGCATGCGCAAAGCAGAGGAGAAGCCATGAAGTTGCCCACCTTTGTCACGAAACGCTCGCTCTCCCGGCGAACTTTTCTTCGCGGCGCAGGCGCCACACTGGCGCTACCTTTGCTTGACGCGATGACTCCCGCGCTGACGGCGGCGGCGAGGACTGCGGCTGCACCACGCCGCCGGCTCGGTTTCGTGTATGTGCCCAACGGTGTGATCGTGGAGCAGTTCGTGCCCGCGAAAGAGGGTGCCGATTTCGAAATCACGACGATCCTCAAACCGCTCGAAGCCTTCAAAGATCAGCTTATCGTCATCAGCAATCTGGTGCGTGCGGAGACCAGCAACAATCACGCCGTCTCGTCGGGCTCCTGGCTGACCGGCACGCGGCCCAAACGTACGGACGGCCCCGACTTTCGTATCGGTACGTCGATCGATCAAATCGTTGCGCGGAAAATCGGACAGGACACGACGTTCCCGTCAGTAGAGGTTGCAACCGAAGATTTCTCGGGACTCCTGGGCGCGTGCGATCCCGGCTACAGCTGCGCGTATATGAATACGCTCAATTGGGCATCCCCGACGACGCCCCTGCCGATGGAGATCAATCCGCGCGTCCTGTTCGAGCGGATGTTCGGCGGCGGCAGCACAGCGGAGGAACGCCTGGCGCGCATGAACACCAATCGGAGCATTCTCGATTTCGTCGTCAGCGACCTTAAGGATCTCCAGTCGGGGCTCGGTGCCAGCGACCGCGGGCGACTCAACGAATATCTCGATCACGTGCGGGAGATTGAACGGCGCATCCAACAGGCCATGACACAGACAAAGGTCCAGGCGGACGTGCCACCGGAGCCTGTCGGTGTACCGGAGTCGTACGAAGAGCACGTGTCGCTGATGTTCGATCTGCTCGCGGTCGCCTGGCAGGCGGACCTGACACGGGTCTTCACCTTCATGATGGCGCGAGAGGTAAGCCAGCGCACCTACCCCGCACTCGGCCTCACCGAACCGCATCATGCAATTTCGCATCACCAGAATCGTCCGGAGCAGATGGTGAAGCATACGAAGTTGAACGTCTTCCATATCTCGCTTTTCGCGCGCTTCATCGAACGGTTGCGATCCACAACGGACGGCGACGGTTCGCTGCTGGATCATTCGCTGATCGCCTACGGTCCCGGTATGAGTGATGGAAACGGGCACACCGGAGGGCCGATACCGATGGCCATTGTTGGCGGCGGCGCAGGAAGCGTGCGTGGAAATCGACACATCAAGACGCCTCAGGGAACGCAAATGGCGAACGTGATGCTGGACCTGTCGCAAAAGTTCGGCGTGGAGCACACGTCGTTTGGCGTCAGCACGGGGACGGTCGGTCTATGAGGCCTGCTCTCGCGAGACGAAACTTCCGGAAGGCGGGCGGATGAAGGACACAATTTCACGAGGGTTGAGATCCCTCACCCGGCCTTCCGTCACCCTCTCCCGGTGGGAGAGGGGCCGCTCGACAAGATTTACCTGCGCGGTTATTGCCCTGTTCGTCGCGCTGATCGCGCTAGCCACGCTGACGTCCGCCCAGAGCAATGTTCGCCTCGCTGAGGTTGTCCACTCGGGCGATGCCGC
>Ga0111539_10014077_pt1 | contig 9999 bp, 5 predicted proteins | sample RhiMethybrSRZTD1_FD_79667 | JGI IMG/M metagenome (GOLD analysis project Ga0111539, IMG submission 79667) | Populus rhizosphere microbial communities from Tennessee, USA - Rhizosphere MetaG P. TD hybrid SRZTD1 (version 2) (version 2) | ecosystem: Host-associated > Plants > Roots > Rhizosphere >... | reverse complement strand
TCTCGGTCCCCGCGTACAGCCAGGTGGTGTTCGTCGGGTGAACCGCGAACGCACGCACCGGCACGCTCGGCAGACCCGTGATGCCGGAGCCCGTCACGTCCGCCCAGGCGCCACGCGACGTGGTCGTCTTGTAGATGTCGTCGCTGTTGAATCCGCCGAACGTGACATAGACCGTGTTCGCGTCCGACGGAAGGATCGTGATCGACGTGACCGCGCGGTTGGGCAGCGCCGTCGGATTGGTGTCGACCTTGTTCCACGTCGGCGACGCCTGCGTCCCGTTCGTCGTGAAGTACACGTCGCCGTTGCTGTGCCCGACCCAAACGACGTCGGAGTTGCCGGCGGCGATGGCAATCGCGCTGATGAAGCTGCCGTTGCTGGCCTTGATGGCCGCCCACGTCGGTCCCGTCGTGTTCGTGTTCGCCGTGCGCGCGTCGTCGGTGCGCCAGAGCGAGAGCCCGCCGACCAGCAGCCGGTTGGGCTGACCGGGATCGAGCAGCAGCGGCGCGATGAAATTCGCGGTCGCGTTGCACGCGTCGGTGATGCTGAACGGCGCCGCCTTGCACGCGCCGACGTTGTTCACGCCGAAGATGAACTCGGCGTTCGTGCCGCCGTTCGAGCTGCGGTGCGCGCGGCCGTAGACGTACTCGCCGTACAGGAAATTGGAGTTCGTCTGATCGATCGACACCATGCCGCCGTCGCCGCTGAACTCGAACGTCCAGCCGTCGGTACCGCCGGCCGGCAGCGAGAGCACCGTGCCGTTGTCCTGCGTGCCGCCGAACAGCTTGCCCGTGCCGGCGTGACCGGCGCCGCCGTAGAACTGCGTGACGCCGAGGTTGTTGTTGATCTCCGTGAAACCGATCGAGAACAGGCCGCCGCCGAGATCCACGGGCGCGGCGTAGGGATCGTCCGTGCGGTACAGCCCGCCGTCGTTGGCGAAGTACACCTTCTTGTTGGCCGTGCCGTCGAAGCCTGGTTGGGAGATCACCATGTGGTGATCCGCATGGGCAGAGGTCGGCCACCACTGCCAGCTGCTGATCTTCGTGAAGTTCGCACCGGCGTTGGTGCTGCGATAGAGATCGATGCCGCCGATGATCAGCGTGTTGACGTTCGTCGGGTCCACCCAGATCGCGTTGTCGTACCAGCCCTGGGCACCGAGGTGGTTCGGCGTGCTGACGAGGCCGTACGACCCGCCACTGTCCGTGCTCTTCCACAGCTGGCCCTGAGTCTGGCCCGGTTGGCCCCACACTGACGCGTACACCGTGCCGGGCGCGGACACGGATGTCCCGAGCTCCACACGGAAATCGAAGTTGTCGCCGCCGCCGGCGTTGACGCCGACCAATCCTGCGGCCGGATTGAAGGTCGCGCCCCCGTTGTTGGACCAGTACGCGTTACGCATGAAACCCGAGGCGACGACGTTGAGGCTGCTGCCCGGCAGGAACTTCACGTCGCCGGCGTCGATGAACGACACGCCGGCGATCGTCAGCACCTTGTTGAAGATCGCGCCACCGTCCGTACTCCGGAAGATCCCCGTTCGCGTCGCCGCGAGCAGGATCGTTCCGTCCGCGGACATGGCGAGCCTGTTCACGTACTGGTAGTCGGTCGTCACGGTGTTCGCGAGCTGCGACCACGTGGTGCCGCCGTCCACGGACTTGAAGATGCCCTCGCCCCTCGAGGCGTCGATGGGATAGAACCCTTCGCCGGTCCCCGCGTACATGATCGCGGGATTTCCAGGCTGGAAGACGATCGACGACACGGCGATGTTGGCCAGGAAGTCGTTGACCGGCGCCCAGGTGACGCCGCCGTTCGTCGATTTCCAGATGCCGCCATCCACGCCGCCCGCAAACATCGTCGTCGGCGTCGTCGGATGAATGACCAGCGATCGAATGCGCCCGCCGATGTTGCCGGGCCCGCGCCATGCCCAGCTGCCCGGCGTGATGCCTGCGATGTCCGGCGGATCGCCCGGCCGCAGCGCGGCCACCATGGCCTGGCGCTGCGCCCACGCGCGCGAGACCGCGAACGGCGGGATGTCGCCGTTTTCGTCGCGCAACGCCTGCAGTCGGTACTGCAACGCGCCTTCGGGATCGTCGGTGCCGGGTTGGCCCTTCCGATCGCGATCCTTTTCGCGCTCACGCTCTTCGCGTTCTTCGCGCTCCTCACGATCGCGCAGGCGATCGGACTTCCTGGGCGTGCCGAGATTCTTGAGGTCGCCTGGCTTCACGATGGGGGTCGTGCCGGCGCGTCCGCTCCGGAACGGCGCGCACGTGACGACGAACAGGCTGATGAGTGCAACGAGCAGAGCGGGTGAAACGCGCCGAAACCTTGAGCCAACGCTGGGAAGCATTTACCGACTCCGGGAGGATGAGGCGTTCTAATTCAGCGTGCCGTACACGTCCTTCTACTTGATCACGATCGACAACGTAAACTGCGCAGGGTTCGGCGCGCAGGGCGGCTGCTCGCAGCGCACGCGAGCGGTGAACACGATGTCCGCCGTGCCGGCGCGCACCGCGCGCCAGACCCATCCAGGCTCGCCTGGAGATGCGAGCGACGCCGCCGGCGTCAGCAACGTGAGCCGCTCCGCGTCGAACTCCACCTGCCATTCGCCGCCGCGTGCTGCGACGCCGATGGTCTGACCAACGGCCGCCGTCGCCGTGCCCGACAGCTGCATCACGCGCACGTCCGCGGTCGCAGCGGTCACACTCGCTGCGCCGCCTGCAGGCGGCGCAGCAGGCACCGACCGGCACGCCACAGTGAAGATGGCGAGCGCCACCGCCACACCGAAACCCGCCGGTTTCGTCCGCACCATCATTCAGTGCTCGACGAACGAGCACCATCGCCTCCCGGAGTGCGCGTAGTTATACCTGTGTTGCGATGCGGGCGCCAGTCTCAGGCCGAGACTAGTGGAGGTCGTAGTCGATGAAAGGTGAAGTAAGTGTCTGACGCGACGGCAGTTCACTGCCGTCGCGTCAATTGTGTGATCAGCGGTTGCGGTTGCCCTTGATGGGCTCGCTCGTCTCGGGGCTGACGGTGACATCAACGAGCACTTGCTCGCCGTTGATGACAAAGGCCAGCCGATACGTGCCGAAGTAGCCCGGCGGCGGGTTCCAGGCGAACACACCCGTCTTCTGCACGAGCGTGCTCCCCACCGGCAGGTCGCGCAGCGTGCCGTTGGCGACCAGATGCCCGGATGTGACGGGCGCCGCGAATCCGATTTCGACACGGCCCATTGGCTCGATCCCGACCTTCCGCACGCTGCCCGCGTCGCGCGTCATCTCTTTCATGACCGTGCGCAGATCGAAGCCGGTGCGCACTGAGACAGGCCGCTTCGAGATCGGATAGCGATCCAGATCCTTCGCCGCGCCGCGCACCTTGGCGGGCGCGTCGATGATCTCCTGGATCACGTCGGCCGGTTGCGCGATCGCGCCGCCGTTCAGCACGATGAAGTTCCGGCTGCCGATGCCTTCGATACGGCCGTTGCTGTCGGTGGCGCTCCATGCGATCGAGTGCAGGCCGTTCGCGTACACGAGCGTGTTGATCGCCGCCGATCCCTGCGGGCCGCGCCCGGCATCAAGGTTGCGGAACTTCGTCGGGTTCGACGCGCGTGGTGTGAGCGGCGGCTGCGGCGTCGTGTTGCCGAAGATGCTCGCCACGTCGTCGTTGCAGAAGACGCCACCCGGGGGTGGGTTGCCGACGTTGCCGCGGCACTGGTTGTACGTCACGTTACCGAGCGCCATGCCGTCCACGAACACGACGAGCGTCGAGCCGTCGATCGGCATCAGGATGTCGGTACCGTCTGCGATCGTGTTCAGGTCCGGCGTGATGACCCAGCCGAAGTTCGCGAGCGTGCCCGAAGCGTTGCCGCCCTGGGTTGGCGTATCGATCGCGCCGAACGGCTTCGCGATCGTGTCGTTGTTCATCGTGATGTTCGTCGGGTCGTGATCGATGTTCCACGCGCGGCCGAGCAGCGTGTTCTGGCCGTCGATGTCCGTCGCAATCGCGTACAGCGTCAGCGGTCCCTGACCGCCGAACTGCGCGAACGGCCCGCCCGATGTGCGCGGCAGCATGTTCGACAGCACCAGCAGACCCCACCCCGCGCGGTTCTGCTGCGGCGTCGTCGAGAACGCCGCTTCGAGATCTGGACGCGCGCCGGGCACGAACGCCGCGTCGCCGATGAAGACGAGCGCCGTCCCCGGGCTGCCGGGGATCAGTCCGGACACGCAGTTACCCATCGGCTCGCTCGGCGCGAGACAGTTGCGATAGATCTTCACGAACGCCACGCCACGATCGTCGAGCGCCCAGCCGCTGAGGCCGAACGCGCCCTGGATGCCGCCGGCGCCTTGCGCCGGCGCGTCAACCTGTCCGAACGGCGACGCGCCTGCCACGAGCGACTGCGTCACCGAGAGATTCACCGTCACCACCACGGGGGTGGCGGTCGGGGCCGAGATCACGATGCTCGCCGTGAGGCTCGTCTTTGCGCCAATGATGTTGCCCGGGTTGACGATCGCGACCGTGAACTGGCCCGCACCAGTGCCCGATCCGCCGGTGATCTGCACCCAGCTCTGATCGGCCACGGCCGTCCACGACGGCGTGGCGCCGCTGAACGTCACCGTCACCGCCTGTGCGGGCGTGACGGTGCCCATCGCACCAAGCTGGCCGTTCTTGCTCCCGGCGAAGTTCAGCGTCGCCGGTGTGCGCGTCAGCGTCGTGGTGGGCGACGCGCTCGTGATGTTGATGATGTTGTTCACGGTCACGAACTGACCGTCGGGGTTCGTGATGGTGAGATTCTTCAGGCCCGGCGTCGCGCCCGAGTTCGTATTCAAGCTCAGAGACACGTGTGTCGCGTCAACGCGCGTGACGCTGTTGACGACGACACTGCCGCTGATCGTCGCGGTCAGGTGATTGGCGAAGCCGGGCCCGCCCGTGTCGGGTCCGGGATCGAAGAAGCCGCTGCCGCCAGCGGACGTGCCGGTCACGATGATCGGGACGGATCCGAGGCCGGCCGACGCGCTGGTCGCCGACGCCGGCGTGGCCGGCGGCGGCGCCTGCAGGCGCACGGCCTGCACGGTCCACTGATTGCTGTTGTTGCAGACTTCCTGGAACGTCCACACCGACTGATCGTCGTTCGGATCGACGACGGTCTGCGAGTAGTCGCCCCAGCGCTGCAGGCTGCCCTGGACGTTGTAGCCGGTGCACGCGGCGTAGTTGACGACCACACCCCCGGCATTCATCGTTCCCGCCGCGTCGCTCGCATTGCGGCTGACCGCCACCATCCGCGGCGTGAGGGCGGCCGCCGCCAGGCTGGCGCCGAGCGCGGTGTGCCCCTGACCGTTCGTGCCCACACTCGGAATCCAGTAGCCGGCCGGATTCGACACCGTGTTGTCGAACACCGTTCCGAACTGCGTGACCACCGGCGTCGACGTCAGGTTGTCGATCTGATACCACCGGGAGCCGTTGCGGTGACCGGCCGCATCCGACGCGTTGCCCGAGGTGTCGACGGCGATGTTGTGCGCCGTCCACAGGCTGGAAATGCCGGTGAGCTTGTTCTTCTTGACCATCGCCGCGAACAGCCGGTCGTCGAGCGAGTCGAGTGAAGCGAAGAGCGGCTGGGCCTGCTCGATTGGGAAGGTCGTGGGCGACACGTTGAGATTGAGGTCGCCCGAAATCCCCGGTGTCGTGCCCGGCGTCGTAATGCGCTTCATCACCAGGCGCGAGAAGACCGCGCCGTCAACACCGATGAAGTACCCCTCCGTCGCCGCCGGATCGTCGTTGTCCACACCCTGCGGTGTGTAGGCGCCCGCGAATCCGGTACCGACGCTCACCAGGCCGCGAAACGCCGTGACGACGATCGGTCCGGCGCCGAGCACGCTCGACTTGCGCACGACGTAGCCGGTGGTGCCGAGGAAACTGGTGGCGCCACCGTTGAACTCGTTCACGCCGATGTAGAGCGCGTTCTTGTCCACGCCGAGCGTGTCGTAATCGGCGAACCCACCGGTGTCCGAGTTCGGGCACGGACACACGAGATCATGCTGGAAGCGGAACAACGTGAAACTGCCGGTGCCGCTAATCGTCGCGCCTGAGCTGACGGCGACAAGAATCGCGTTGGACGCGAGCGACGGCGGAATGGTGATCTGCGTGATGAACCATCGGCCGGACAGCCGGTCGTAGCGTACGTGCGGATCGCTCACGTCCTCGCCGGCGACGAGCACCGGCGCCCAGAACCCTGTGTCGGAGACGTTGAGCGGCCCGAGGACGCCGGTCTTGTCGAACACTTTGAAGCGGCCGTTCGCGAGCACCATGGCCTGCGTGGGGCCGACTGCACCGACGCTGTCGGGCGGAATGAACCCGGATTCCGAGAGCGCCGGCCCACCGAAACTCACGCTGCCAAACGTAAACGACGGGTTCTGTGGAGCACCCTTGCCGGCATCGGGACCCGATGCGGCGTCGGCGAACGGCAATGCCTCGGGATTCTGCCGCTTCGGTCGCTTCGCTTCTTCGCTCTGCTCGCGGCGCTTCTCGCGCGGCGGCCCCTCGGGAATCTTCGGCTCGCGCGCCGCCCGCGCCATGATTTCGTCCACCGTTTGCGTGATCCCCATGTCGCCCGTCCACGGCGTGCCGGAAAACACCTGATCGGCGGCGAGATCGCGCGGTACGTCGGTCGGGTGCTGAGCGGGCGGCAGACCGCCTTCGACAACGAGCAGCGCGGACGCCACGAGGAGAACGAGAACTGTGAGAATCCACACACGTGGATTCAAGGCGCGGACGAAACGCGGTGAGTTCATATGGACAACCCCGGGGGAAAGGTCGGGTCAGTCTACCACTGGAGAATTTTCGGATTTGGGATTTTGGGATTTTGGGAATCTGGGAATTTCAAATCCGAAAATCCCGAAATCCCAAATCCCGAAATTCAGCGACAGCGAAACACATTGCCCATCGCGCCGCGCTCGAGCGTGAAGGTGCCCACGCTTTCGTTCGACGGCGTCAGCACGATCTCGAGCGTCATGGTGTTGCCGGCAAGTACGCCGCGATAGCGCGCGGCGGCGCCCGCGGGCGCGTCGCCGACGCGCTGGGCGCCGGGGCGCTCGCGCGTGAAGATGCCGGCGACGTCGAATCGTCCGTTCGCGGCGACGATGGGCGCGGCGATCGCGCCGGTGGCGCAGTCGAACTGCAGGCGCGCGCCCGTGTCGGTGATGGTAAGCGTGACGTGATCGCCGCCCCACACGCCGGCCGCGAGGGGCGCCGTGGTCTGCGGCGGTGGATTCGCCGGCGCGCCGCCGCCGGGACCCGACGCGCGCGATCCGGCGCCGCCGCACGCGAACGTCAGCAGACAGCCGGCCGCCAGCAGCGGGATCGTCGTGCGCATGACATCAGAATACCGCGCGGCCGCACGCGTCTCGTGTATCTTTCGTTCTGCGATGTCGATGTCGACGCTGATTCTGTGCGGCGGCCTGGGAACGCGCCTCCGCGAGGAAACCGAGTACCGCCCGAAACCGATGGTCGAAGTCGGCGGACGGCCGATGCTGTGGCACATCATGAAGATCTACGCCGCGCACGGCTTCACCGACTTCGTGCTGCTCGTCGGCTACCGGGGCGAACGCATCAAGGAGTACTTCCTCAACTACGAGGCGATGCATCGCGACTTCACGATCACGCTCGGCGATCCGAACAGCCTGCAGTTCCACGACGCGCACCAGGACGAGTCGTGGCGCGTGACGATCGTGGACACCGGGCACCAGACGATGACCGGCGCGCGGATCAAGCGGGCCGCGAAGCACATTCGCGGCGATCGCTTCATGGTCACGTACGGCGACGGCGTGTCGGACGTGGATCTGCGTGCGCTCGTGCGGTCGCACGAGACGTCGCGCCACCTGGCGACGGTGACCGGCGTCCGGCCGCCCTCGCGCTTCGGCGAGCTGGTCGTGCAGGGCGATCGCGTCGGACAGTTCAGCGAGAAGCCGCAGATGCACGAAGGCTTCATCAACGGCGGCTTCTTCGTCTTCGAGCGCGGCGTGCTGGACTACCTCAGCGAGGATGCGGGCTGCGTGCTCGAGGCCGAGCCGCTCGAGCGGCTGACCGCCGACCAGCAGCTGGGCGTCTACCGCCACACCGGCTTCTGGCAGTGCATGGACACCTACCGCGATCTGCAATTGCTCAATCAGCTCTGGGAGAGCGGCCACGCGCCGTGGAAACGATGGTAGAGGCGCTTCGCTGCCGCGCCTGCGGAAGCGCGGACCTTCTTCCGATCCTCTCGCTCGGCCGCACCCCACTCGCCAACGCGCTCGTCGAGGCCGCCGATCTGGCCACGCCCGACGCGACCTTTCCGCTCGACGTGGTGTTCTGCCGCGGCTGCACCCTCGTGCAGCTCACGCTGAGCGTGCCGCCAGAACGGCTCTTCCGCGAGTACGCCTACTTCTCGTCGTTCTCCGACGCGCTCGTCGGCCACGCGCGCCGGCTCGTCGAACGGCTCGTGCCCGACCGGCGTCTCGGCGCGGCGAACCTCGTTTGCGAAGTGGCCAGCAACGACGGCTACCTGCTGCAGCACTACGTCGCCGCGGGCGTGCCGGTGCTCGGCATCGAGCCGGCGGCGAACATCGCCAAGGTGGCGCGCGAACGCGGCATCGAGACCGTGAGCGAGTTCTTCGGCCGCGACCTCGCGCGCGCGCTCCGCGCGTCGGGCCGGGTGGCCGACGTCATCCACGCGAACAACGTGCTCGCGCACGTGCCCGATCTCCGTGGGGTCGTGGCCGGCTTCCGCGAGCTGCTCGCGCCATCCGGCCTCGCGGTGATCGAAGCGCCGTACGTGCGCGACATGATCGATCACTGCGAGTTCGACACGATCTACCACGAGCACCTCTGCTACTTCTCGCTGACGGCGCTCGATCGGCTGTTCCGCTCCGAAGACCTGACGATCGTCGATGTCGAACACTTGCCGATTCACGGCGGATCGCTTCGCATCTTCGCGACACCATCAGCGTCGTCTCCTGCGAGGTCGGGCTCGGTGGACGCGATGCTCGCGGACGAACGCGCGTGGGGTGTGGACAAGGACGCGACATACGCCGCGTTTGCCAGCGACGTCGAGACGGTGCGGCGCGATCTCATCGCGCTCGTCGACGAGCTGCGCCGCGAGGGGCATCACGTGGCCGCTTACGGCGCCGCGGCCAAAGGCGCGACGCTCCTCAACTACGCGGGCATCGGCGCCGATCGCATCGACTTCGTCGCCGATCGCAACACCTACAAACAGGGCCGCTACATGCCCGGCGCGCGCATCCCGATCGTCGCGCCGTCGGCGCTCCTCGATCGCGCGCCGGCGTACACGCTGCTGCTCACCTGGAATTTCGCGGACGAGATTTTCTCGCAGCAAGCCGAGTACCGCGCGCGCGGCGGCAAGTTCATCGTGCCGGTGCCGAGGGTGGAGATTAGATAGACCGGCTTCGGACTTCGGGCTTAGGGCTTCGGGCTTACGGGTCACGGCTCATTGACAACACAACCTCGGCCGGCAAGGCGCGGCTCGGGCCAGTCCTCCACCGGCGTGACGCGGAAATCGGCCGCCTTCATCCGCGCACATTTCATGGGCCCGCCGGAGGGATCGACCCGCGGGCGCATCGCGCCACGCGTGGAGCAAATCAATGTAGCGGGGCGCTCGAAATGTGCGCTGCTTTCGGCGCGATTTCCCACTACGCCCTCGCGTCACGCCGAGTCGGACCGGCCCGAGCCGCGCCTCGCCGGCCGAGGCTGTTGCGCACGGCGCATGGCTCAACGCTCGCGGCCTACGCTCACGATCTCAACGGACGTCTCACGGTCGGCGCTCCGATCGAGGACGCGAGTGTCGCGGGCGTCCGACTCGGACTGGCGCGACTGCGAAGTACGAAACCGCGCCGCAAGGAGCGCGGATTTCCGAGGGCCGACCTTCGCGCAGGCGGGCCAGGGTTTCGCGCGTCGCTCTCCCACGCGCGAAATCCGTGGCCCGCCGCAGCGAAGCGGCCCGATGATCGCAGGATGGAAAAC
>Ga0111539_10014076_pt1 | contig 9999 bp, 8 predicted proteins | sample RhiMethybrSRZTD1_FD_79667 | JGI IMG/M metagenome (GOLD analysis project Ga0111539, IMG submission 79667) | Populus rhizosphere microbial communities from Tennessee, USA - Rhizosphere MetaG P. TD hybrid SRZTD1 (version 2) (version 2) | ecosystem: Host-associated > Plants > Roots > Rhizosphere >... | reverse complement strand
TACCCTTCGAGGCGCACACCGCCTCGCCGGTCGGCAGGTGCAGGCACCAGAGCGCGTCGCCCCCCTCGGCCGCGACCGGCGACGACGACACCTTGCAGCCGACGATCCATCCGGTGTTGCAGATGTTGAGGAGGATGGCCCACACGGCCTCGTACATCCCCGGGTCGGCTTGCTTGCGCCCGAGCGTCTTCAGGCCGAAGAGCGAGCCCGTCTCCTTGAAGAGCTGATCGTTCCGCAGGAGCTGCTTCTTGAGGCTTGGCCGCTCCTGGACGTCCTTCCTGCGCGGTACGGAGCTCATTTCGCCCCTCCCCTCTTGAGCCAGTAGATCTCGTGCTCGTCGATGCGGACGTGCCACCCGGGCGGCACGAAGAGCGTCGTGTTGGGCGCCTCGACGACGGCGAGGCCGTCGATCTCGTTCCCCGGCTTCAGCTCGGACATCTCCCAGATCTCGGCCTTCTGCCACTTCCCGTGCTGGAACACCTGCCGCTGCCCCTTCGAGGCGCCCTTGCTCGGCTCGCGTCCCGCAAGCGGGTGCTTCACGAGCTTCGGCTTGACGGTGTCGACCTGCGCGATGACGCTGACCTCGGTGAATTGGTACGTCGGCGTCGTCGGCTGCGCCGCGAGCGTGAACATCTTCGTGAAGACCTCGGCGTGGCGTGCGAGCAGCCTGTCGACGTCGGCCGCCGCGGCGAGCCGTGCGACCGGCGACTCGACCTCGACGTCCTCGAGCTGGCCGTAGTAGCGGATGTAGGCGATCTGGCGGAGCGAGATCTGGTCGCGGCGGAATCCCTCGGCCTTCAGCTCCTCGAGCAGCTCCGCCTCGAGCTTCTCCCATGCGTCGCTGACGATCTTGCCCGCCGCCACCTTGGCGGCCGCGTCTGCACCGTAGGGCAGCACGGCAGACACGCTCTTGTGCCGCCGGTGCGCGTAGTCCATGCACGCCCCGCCCCAGGCCGAGAAGGCGCCCGCGTGCGGCACGGTGCAGACCGCCTTCCAGGGATAGTCGCCGGCGTAGCCGAGGAGGTGCAGCGGACCGCCGCCGCCGTAGCCGAGGAGCACGTAGTCGCGGAGGTCGTGCCCCACCATGAGCGTGCGCACGAGGTGCTCGCGCATGAGCACGTTCACCAGGTCCACGCACTGCTCGGCGGCGACGTAGGGATCGAGCCCGAGCGGGTCGGCGACCTTCGCCTTGAAGACGTCGTACGACTTCTTCTTGTTCACCTTGACGCGCCCGCCGAGGTAGTAGTGCTCATTCAGGATCCCGAGCAGCAGGTTCGCGTCGTTGATGGTGGGGATCTCGTTGCCCTGCTCCTGGAAGACCGGCCCGGGCGTGCCGCCGGCGCTGTCGGGCCCGAGCTTGATGCGCTTGGTCTGCGGGTCCAGCCGGATGTAGGTGCCGGTCCCCGCGCCGATAGAGCGGATGTCGAGCATCGGCACGTTGACGTACATCTTCTGGAACGGCGGCTCGCGGTCGATGGGGAGGATGCCCGCGGTGATGGCCCCCGCGTCGAAGCTCGTGCCGCCGACGTCGGAGCAGACGACGTTCTCGAGGCCGATCGTCTTGGCGAGGTAGCTCGCCCCCATGATGCCGCCGACGGGCCCGGACATGACGGTCTCGAACAGGCGCGGATAGCGGATGTTGGTGATGCCGCCGTAGCAGAGGACCGTCTTCAGCGTGTGCGCGTAGCCGTTCTCCGTGAGCTTCTCCTCGATGCGGAGGAGCTGCTTGCGGGCCGGCGCCGAGGCGTAGGCCTGGATGACGGTGGCGTTCGTGCGCGACACCTCGCGCATCGTCGGCGCCACCTGGCTCGAGACGGCGAGCGGGATCTCGCGCCCCGCCTCGCGCATGAGCGTGCGCGCGATCTCCGCCGCGCGCTCCTCGTGGGCGGAGTTGGTGAACGAGTGCAGGAAGACGATGGCCAGCGACTCGATCCCCGCGGCGAGGAGCTCGCGCACGCCCTGCTCCACCTCGTGCTCGTAGAGCGGGATGACCACGCGTCCGAACATGTCGATCCGCTCGGTCGCGCCGCGCGTGAGCCGCCGCGGCACCAGCGGCTGGCGATGCTTCCGGTACTGCATGTGGGTGATCTCGGACCACTGGTAGTCGATGAACGTCTGCGAGCCCCGCCCCTGGACGATCACGTCCTCGAAGCCGCGCGTCACGAGGAGACCGGTCTTCAACCCGTTCAGGTTGATGAGCGCGTTCAGCATGCTCGTGCCGGTGTAGATGGCCGTCTCGATCGCGCCGCAGAACTGCCGCCCGTCGCGCTTCAGGTCCATCTTCATGTACTTGAGCGCCTCTTCGAGCGACTCCATGTACCCGACGCTCTCGTCGCGCGGCGTCGTGGGCGCCTTGCCGATGACGGATCGCCCCTGTTCGTCGACGACGATGACGTCGGTCATCGTCCCTCCGGCATCACATGCTACGAGATAGCGAGCCACCCTGTGCCTCCTGTGATCAGACGCTCTGGCGTCGGCGCAGTCGTTGGAAGAAGCGGAGAATCGCGGAGCGGAAGACGGCGAGCAGAAGCGGCAGGATCCGGATGGCCTGCTGCTGGGGGGGCGCGGGCGCGGCGGACGCCGCGGTCGCCTCGCCGGCCGTCGATGGACGCCCCGGGGCCTGCTCGAGCTGCGCCTGCGCCGTAGACACGAACTGCAGGAAGAGCTGGTGCGACACGCCCTGGATCATGCCGCGCCCCACCTGCATGATCCTGCCGGTGAGGTCGACGCTGGCCTCCGCGACGACCTCCGTGCCGCCGTCGGGCAGCGCCTTCATCTGGCTCGCGAGCGAGGCCTTCGCCGTGCCGCCGCTCGTCTCGCGCCCCTCGCCCTTCATCTTGATGCTGTGGGCGGCCTCGTCGACGTCGGTGAGCTGGAGGCGGCCCTTGTAGCTGGTCGTGATGGCGCCGATCTTCACCTTGATGGCGCCGAGGAAGGTGCGCTCGTCGACGACCTGCTCGAGAACCGCACCCGGCATGCACGCCGCGACCTTCTGCGGGTCGAGCATGAACTGCCAGACCGTGCCGATGGGCGCGCGCACCCGGAACGTCTCCTTGATGTCGATGGCCATCTCAGGCGCCCCCCGCCGCGGCGACGGCGTGGCGATAGTCCTCGGCGTCGTCGATGTCACGCGGTGGCTCACCAGCGATCGGGACCTCGAAGAGCCACTCGGGGTGCGCGGTCAGGACTGCGCGCGCGCCCTCCTCGCCACGGAGGGCATCCATCGCCGACCACGTCTCGCGCGACAGGACGACCGGATGTCCCGGGACGCGGTGGCCGCGGCCGCCGCGCCAGATGGGGCGCGTCGCAGGGCGCCCGCACTCGAGGAACGCCTCCGCCACATGCGCGATGAGCAGTGCCGTCACACCCGGCTGGTCGCCGAGCAGGATGACGGCGGCCCCCGCACGCTCGTCGGCGGCTCCGAGACCGGCGCGGAGCGACACGCTGATCCCCGCTTCCCAGCCCTCGTTCACCACGACCCGAACCGGGACCCTCGTCGGAAGGCGAAGCCCGGCACGCACGTCGTCCGCGGCGTGACCGAGCACGAGCACTATTTCGTCGAGCCCCGCCGCGGCCGCGTTGTCGAGCACGTGCTGGAGCAGCGGCCGGCCGGCGAGCGGCAGGAGCTGCTTCGGCCGCCCCATCCGGGTGGATCCGCCGGCCGCCAGGATCACCGCAGAGAGGAACGGGCGGCTCGTCCGGCTCGTCGCCGGCCCGTGTACCGGGCCCTGCTTGTGCACCAGCGGACGCGCCTCGCGGCCCGAGCGCACGGCGAGCATCTCGGACGCGATCGAGATCGCGATCTCCTCCGGCGTCGACGCGCCGAGGTCGAGGCCGATCGGCGAGTGAAGGCGCGTGAGCTGCGCCTCGCCGAGACCGAGGCCGCGCAGCTCGGCCATCCGGCGCTCGCGCGTCCTGCGGCTCCCCATCGCCCCGACGTAGCGCGCCTCGGAGCGCAGCGCGTGGGCCAGCACGGGGATGTCGAACTTGCGGTCGTGCGTCAGCGTCACGACGTAGGAGCGTGCGTCGAGCCTCGCCTGGGCGAGGAGCTGCTCGGGGCGCCCGCGGACGAGCTCGTGCGCGTCCGGGAAGCGCTCGGGCGTCGCATACATCCCGCGCGCGTCGACGACGGTCACGTGGAAGCCGAGCTGCCGCGCGACGCGGGACAGGGCGGCCGCCACGTGCGTAGCGCCAACGATGAAGAGGCGCATGGGCCGCGGAAACGCCTCGACGAAGACCTGCCCGCCCCCCGGCAGCTCCACGATTCGCGCACCGCCGTCGGCGAGGAGGCGGCGCCCCTCTGCCTCGACCTCCGCGTCGACGGCGGCATCGATCGACCCGACCGTGGCGCCGTCCTCGGGCACGACCAGATGGCGTCCGAGGAGCGCCTCCGGCGCGACGCCGACCGCCCACGCCGCCGCCTCGGACGCCTCGAGCGACTGGCGCAGGCGCTCCCACGCGGGCGTCGACACGAACGGCTCGATCAGCACGTCGATCGCGCCCCCGCACGAGAGCCCGGCCGCGAACGCCGACTCCTCGTCGATGCCGTAGCTCGCCACGGCCGGGCGGCCCGTGTCGAGGACTGTCATCGCGCGTGCGCAGACGTCGCTCTCGACGCAGCCGCCGCTCACCGAGCCGGCCATCCGGCCGCTCCAGGTGATCGCCATGCGCGCGCCCGGGAGGCGCGGCGCCGAGCCGTGCACGGCGAGGAGGGTCGCCAGCGCGACGTCCTCGCCATCGCGGCGCCAGCGGTCGAGGTCGGCGAGCAGCTCCCTCATGCGACGTCGAGCACCGATGCCGCGACCAGCTCCTCGAGATGGCGCGAGTCCCACCACGAGAGCTGGAGCTGCTTCGCGCGCCGGAAGTAGAGCTGGATGTCGAACTCGACGGTGAAGCCGAGCCCGCCGTGGACCTGCTCGGCCATCGCCGTCACGTCGCGGAAGGTCTGGCAGGCGAAGAGCTTCGCCATCGGCGCCAGGCGGTCGACGGGCCGCCCCGTGGACCGCGCCCACGCGGCCTCGTAGACGAGGGTCTTCCCGCCGTCGACCTGCGTGACGGCGTCGGCGAGGTAGTGCGCGATGGCCTGGAATGCGCCGAGCGGCTTGTCGAACTGCTTCCGCAACTTCGCGTAGTCGACGGTCATCTCGAGCGCGCGCTCCGCGCCGCCGATGGCCTGCGCGGCGAGGAGGATGATGCCGTCGTGCATCACCCCGTCCCAGGTCGTCCAGCCCGAGCCCGCCGGCCCGATGCGTTCCGACTTCGCGACCGCCACCTCGTCGAACGTCGCCTGGTACTGCGTGTCGGAGGCCATCGTGTGCTGCTGGAGGAGGCCGACGCGCGCGTCCTTCGGGTCGACGAGGAAGAGGTCGACGTCGCGCTCACCCTTCCCGGTACGCGCGAGGACGAGGAGCCGCGTGGCCGCGCGCGCGAACGCGACGTGCCGCTTCGTCCCCGTGAGGCGGACCTGCTTGCCGTCGTCCGCGGCGGCGAGGCGAACGCCCGCGGGCCCATATCCGCCCTGCGGCTCGAGCCACGCCGGCGTGATGATGGCCTCGCCCGAGGCGATCTTGGGCAGCCATTCGTCCCGCTGCGCCTGGCTGCCGGCGGCCGCGATGACGCCGGCACTCAGCACCGCGCTCACGAAGTGCGGCGACGGGGCGAGCGCGCGGCCCATCTCCTCGTAGAGGATGGCCGCATCCAGCGTCGTCAGGTCGGCGCCACCGTAGCGTTCCGGCAGCGTCAGCCCGAGTAGCCCGAGCTCCCCGAGCTTCTTCCAGAGATCGGCGGGATACCCGATCGGATCGTCCTCCATCTTGCGCACGACCTCGACCGGCGAATGCGCCGCGAGCATGCCGCGCACCGTGTCGCGGAGCATCTGCTGCTCCTGGCTGAACGTCAGCTCCATCGGCTCCTCATGGGACGATTCCCTCGCGGCGCATCTTCTCGATCGCCTGCGCGCTCACGCCGACCTCGCGCAGCAGCGCCTCGGTCTCGGCCGGGGTCGCGTCGCCCACCACGGATGGCGCCCCGGCCGCCTGCGTGCCGGCGAGCACCGGCGCGAGCTGACGAAAAGTCCCGTGCCGCTCGTGCCGTGCCGGGACCACGGCCCCGCGGAAGTGCGGGTCGTCGACGACCTCGGAGACCGCGTAGACCGGCGCGACGCACGTGTCGCGCGGAGCCAGCTCGCGTACCCACTCGTCGCGATCGCGCGTGGCGAACGCGCGCCGGAGGTCGGCGCGGATGTCGTCCTGCCGCGCGTCGTCGAGCTGATGCGGGATCCAGCGCTCGAGGCCGAGCGCGGTGCAGAGGTTGGTGAAGAAGGCCGGCTCGATCGCGCCGACCGCCAGCCACTTGCCGTCGCGCGCCGCGTAGACGTCGTAGCAGGCGTAGCGTCCGGAGAGCAGGTCGCCGCCGGGCGCCGGCTGCTCGCCGGTGGCGAGGTGCTGGTCGATGGGGAGCGACATGAGCCAGAGGACGCCGGCCGCCACCGAGACGTCGAGATACTCGCCCTCGCCGGTCGCCGCCACGCGGACGAGCGCCGCCAGGATCGCGATCGCGGCATGCATCCCGCCCGCGGCGCTGTCCGCGACGGTCGCCCCCGGGAGCGCCGGCCCGCCGTCGGCGCGCCGGCCGCTCATCGCGAGGTAGCCGCCGGCCGCGAGGTAGTTGAGGTCGTGCCCCGCCCAGCGCGCGTAGGGGCCGTCCTGGCCGTAGCCGCTCGTCGAGCAGTAAATGATGCGCGCGTTGACGGCACGCACGTCGTCCCAGCCGATCCCCATGCGTGCGGCCACGCCGGGACGGAAGCTCTCGATCACGACCTGCGCCTTCCCGGCGAGGCTCAAGAACGCCGCGCGGCCGTCCGGCGCCTTCAGGTCGATCTGCAGCCGCCGCATGCCGCGGCCGGCGCTGTAGCTCCAGTACGGCGGCTGGATCTGCACGCCGCTCTTCCTCGGCGGTGGCCCCACCTTGACGACCGTCGCGCCGTAGTCCGCGAGGATGCGCGAGCAGCGCGACGCCGGCCCGACGCTCGAGAGGTCGAGCACGGTGACGCCGGCGAGTTGGGGAGCGCGATCCATGCCGTCTAGAAGTTCTTCGGGAGCCCGAGCTTCCGGCGCGCGATGATGTTCTTCTGCACCTCGGACGAGCCGCCGCCGATGGTGTCGATCACCGTGTAGCGGTAGGTCGACTCGGCGCGCCCGCTCATGGGCGCGCCCTCGGTACGGAGGCGGAGCTGCGAGCCCGGACCGGCGACGTCCATCGAGGCGTCGGCCACGCGCTTCGAGAGCTCGGTCGCGTAGAGCTTGTACTCCGAGGCCTCGCACGTCGGCGCCGCGCCGCCCTTCATCGACTCGGCGACGAAGCGGAGCCCGAGGCAGCGTGCCACCTCGGCCTGCGTGACCAGCTTCGCGATCGTCTGGCGCACGATGGGGTCCTCGCGGAGCGGCCGCCCGTCGCGGGTCTCGACGCGGACGTACTCGCACAGGAGCTCCACCCGCTTCTCGATCGGCGAGTACGTGAACATCGTGAAGCGCTCGAGGTCGAGCGCCTCGGAGATGTACTGGAAGCCCTTCCCCAGCTGGCCGACGACGTAGTCGTTGGGGACGAAGACGTCGTCGAAGAAGACCTGGTTGGTGATCTCGTCGCCGATGGTGGGCATCGGGTGGACGGTGAGGCCCGGGTGCTTCATGGGGATGAGGAAGAGGCTGATGCCGGCGTGCTTCGGCGCCTCGGGATCCGTCCGCGCGCCCACCCAGTACCAGTCGGCGAAGTGCGCCGAGGTGGTGAAGATCTTCTGCCCGTTCAGCATCCAGCCGTCGCCGTGGCGCACGGCCTTGAGCGCCATCGCGGCGGCGTCCGAGCCCGCGCTCGGCTCGCTGTAGCCGATGGCGAACTCGACCTCGTTCCGGAGGATCTTCGGCAGGAACTCGCGCTTCAGCTTCTCGGAGCCGTGCCGCATGATCGTCTTGCCGATGATGCCGACGCCCTTCCCGATCTGGGGCGCGCCGACGGCCGCGAGCTGCTCGTTCAGGAGGTACTCGTAGATGCCCTCGCGCTCGCCGCCGCCGTAGTCCTTCGTCCAGGTCATGCCGAGCCAGCCGCGCTCGCCGATCTTCCGCATGAAGGCGCGCCGCTTCGGCGTGTCGACGAGCTGCGACATGTTCTCGCGCGTAACGTCCATGACCTCGGGGTCACGGTTCTCCGCGATGAACGCGTCGACCTCCGCGGCGAACCGCCTCTGCTCCTCGGAGAACTCGAAGTCCATTCGGCTCGTCCCTCCTGCCTCTCGCGTCGACTACACCCGCCGCGCCGCCATCGTCCAGCACGGGAGCGGCGTCCCCGCCTGGTCGTGGAAGCGGAGCGCCACGCGCGCGCCGATCGCCACCCTCTCGGCCGCCCCGTCGGTCGTGAGGAGCCGGCCCTGGTCGTCGACGAGGTAGCCGATCAGCCGCACACCCTCCGTCAGCTCGACGAGGAGGATGACGAACGGCACACGCTCCGCGAATGCGGGCAGCGTCGGCGGCCGCATCACCATCCACGATGCGACGACGCCGTCGCCGCTGACGCGCGTCCACACCGGATCCGGCTTCTGGCACGACGAGCAGATCGGCCGCGGCTGCCAGAGCCACCTGCCGCACGCGCCGCAGCGCTGGATCAGAAGCTCGCCGCGGGCGCACGCGTCCCAGAACGGCTGCGTGTCCGCATCGGGCACCGGGACCGGGAAGCCGGGATTCGCGGCGCTCACCACGGCTCCTTCGAGAAGACGATGGCACCGGTCGGCACCACGTTGCCGCTCGTCACGAGCGAGTGCCGGACGTTCGCGACCTGGCTCGTGGAGGTGCCGCGCACCTGGCGGACGCCCTCGACGAGCAGGTTGAAGCCGTGGACGTATGCCTCCGAGAGCCCGCCGCCGCTCGTGTTGTACGGCGGCGCTGCGCCGTCGGCCATGTAGGCGGGCGATTCGCCCTCGCCGCAGAAGCCGTACTCCTCGAAGCCGAGGGGTATCTGCGGCGTGAAGGCGTCGTAGAACTGCACCACGTCGATGTCGCGCGGGGTGAGGCCCGTGTTCCGCCAGAGCTCGGGCGCGACGTACCGGCTCGGCGTCTCGCCGAGGCGCTCGCCGTAGTAGAAGGTCATCGCCGTCATCTGCGGGCCCGAGCCCATGCCGAAGCCGGTGACGTACGCGGGCGGCGTCTTCAGGTCGACGGCTCGCTCGGCGCTGGTCAGCACCATCGCCATCGCGGCGTCCGTCTCGAGGCAGCAGTCGAAGAGGCGGAGCGGGTCGGCGATCATGCGCGACCCGAGGTAGTCGTCCATCGTCATCGGCTTCTGCATGAGAGCCGCGGGATTGCGGCGCGCGTGCCCGCGCTGCGTCACCGCGACGCGCCCGAGCACCTCGGGCGTCCAGCCGTACCGGTGGATCCAGAAGCGCGTGTGGAGCGCCATGCCGTCGACCGGCCGGACGAGGCCGTAGGGCCGCTCGAACTGGTCCTGTCCCGTCGCGTGCAGCTGGCTGACCCAGGGACGCCCGCCCGAGGATCGGTTGCGCGCGCGCCACACCACGACCACGTCGGCGAGGTCGTTCTCGATCGCGAGCGCCGCGTGCGAGACCGTCGGCGCCCCTGCGCCGCCGCCGTAGTCCACCTCACCGAACATGCGGAGGTTCTGCACGCCGAGGACGCGGGCCATCTCCATCTCGGTCGTGCCTTCCCAGACGTAGCGGAACATGCCGTCGACGTCGGCGACGGTGAGGCCCGCGTCGTCCAGCGCCCCGAGGATCGCGAGCCCGCCCGCCCGGCGCTCCGTCATGCCGATGTTCTTGGAGAACGGAAGGGCGTAGATGCCGACGACGGCGGCCTGGCGGCGGCGCGCGGCGCGGGGCGTCCGGGTCACCATGGAGGTATGCTTGCCGAGGTTCGCATGGCTCCGCTAAGAGTCGGGTCCATATTTAGAGCCTACTCCACGTCCGGGGCAAGAGCTTCGTGATGACCCGGGCTTCCG
>Ga0111539_10014072_pt1 | contig 10000 bp, 8 predicted proteins | sample RhiMethybrSRZTD1_FD_79667 | JGI IMG/M metagenome (GOLD analysis project Ga0111539, IMG submission 79667) | Populus rhizosphere microbial communities from Tennessee, USA - Rhizosphere MetaG P. TD hybrid SRZTD1 (version 2) (version 2) | ecosystem: Host-associated > Plants > Roots > Rhizosphere >... | reverse complement strand
GCGCGTGCGGCCGCGGGGAGGAGGCCCGCGGTGGCGGCGTGGGCCATGGGGGAGTCGATGAGGTCCTGGAGGGCGACCATGCTCCCGATGCGCAGGTCTTCGTCGACCATCTCGATGCGCCCGAGGCCGAGCGCGGAGAGGTCGAGGACGTTGGGGACCTCGCGGTCCGACGCGAACAGCCGCGTGCCGCCGGCCAGGGGGACCACGCCCTGGCGGGCGAGGCTGAGTGCCTCCTCGAGGCGCGTCGGCCGGTGGTAGCTGCGAATCCCTCGCGCGAGCATCGCGGAATTCTAGTGTGCGCTCGCCGGGGACACCACCGAGTCTCCTATGATGGATTCATCCAGGGACCATCCGGAGGCCGCATGACGAAGACCGTGGTCGTCGCCGCCGTCGTCGTCACCGCCGTGGCGAGCGTGGCCTCCGCGCAACGACCGATCCCTCCGTCCCCGTCTCCGATCCCGTCCGTTTCCCCGTCTCCGACTCCGTCCGCGTCTCCGTCTCCGTCCGTTTCACCGTCCGCCTCCCCGTCTGTCCGTCCTTCCGCACGCCCGTCGCCCGCGGTCTCACCCGACACGCCTCCGGACATCGAGCTGTCCGCGACCGTGCACTGGCAGGACCTGCGTTTCGAGCGGGTCGGCACGCCGACGGTGGAGTTCAGCGGTGACCCCGACAACGAGACGGTCTGGCGCGCGGACCGGGAAAACCTGCCCACGCCAGTGCAACCGGGGGTGACGTATCACGACGGGGGAGTCCGCCTCGTCATCAGCAGCCGCTTCCGCGAGCTCGCCCGCGCGCTCGAGAGGATCACGGCTTCCCCGTCTCCCGCTCCATCTCCGTCCGTTTCACCGTCCGCTCCCCCCTCGCTGCGATGAGGGGCCTGCCGTCCACCCCACAACCGATGACGATCTCCAACGAGGTACCCCATGAAGACTGCCCTGCTCGTCTTCGCGTCGTTCGCCGCCGCCACCGCCGTGCACGCGCAGAGTCCGTCGCCGTCCCCCGCCACCTCCCCTTTCCCGCGCCCGATCTTCGCCTCGCCCCAGCCGCCGACGGCCCCGAGCGGCAGCCTCGGCACCCGGCCCGCGGGTAGCTCGGCGGTGAGCCCCGTGCGGCCGCTTTCCGCGGACGACCGCCAGCGCCAGGAGGCCTCGAGCGCGCGCCGCCGCCAGGAAGCCGCTTCCGGCGACCCCGACGTCCTGCTCGACGTGCCCAACCTCTCCGTGGACGAGATCAACCTCGAGGTCCAGAACCTCCGCGTCCACCTCGCGCTCGACGCGCGCCTGGCCAACCTCCTGCAGCTCTCCGCGGGCGCCGATGCCGGCGTCGACACCGTGAAGCTGAGCATCCGCGGCGTGCGGGCGGAGGCCCTGCTCAAGGTACGCCTCGACAACGTGGCCACCATCATCGACCGCACGCTCACGACCATCGACCGCAACCCGCAGATCATCGAGCGGCTGCTCTCGACGGTGGACACGACGGTGGGCACGGTGGGCGGCGTGGCCAACACGGCTCTCCAGCCCGGAGGAGTGGTCAGCCAGACCGTGGGCACCGTCGGCCAGGTCGCGAACACCGCGCTCCAGCCGGGAGGTGTCCTGAGCCAGACCGTCAACACCCTCGGCCAGACCGTGCAGCGCACCGTCGACGCCACCGGCACCATCGTGGAGCGGACGCTCGACACCACCGGCCGCGTCGTCAACAGCCGTACGGTGGGCGCGGTCCTCGATCAGGCGGGGAACACTGTCCTCGGGGAGACCCGCAATGCGAACGGCCAGACCGTGCGCCGGGTGCGCGATGCCGCCGGTGCCGTCATCGATCTGACGCTCGACACGACGGGCAGGGTGGTGAGCTCGCGCGTGGTGAGCGCAGCCACGGGCGGCAACCGTTAGCCTGACCGGCGCGCCCGCTCTCTCGTGCGAGGGCGGGCGCGCTCAGCCCTTCGTGAAATCGTCGCGCCTGAAGTAATCGTTCCCGGTCGCCAGTGAGGCCTGGCGGAGCATCCGCTCCGCGATGGCGTCCGCGCGCGCGACCAGGGCGGGCACGTCCACCCCGACCAGGTCGCCCCCTTCCACCACGATGCGCCCGTTCACCATCACGGTGTCCGCGGGCTCGGGGAACGGAGTGAACACGAGCGCGGCCAGGGGATCGCTGGACGCCCCCGCGTACGAGAGCCGCCGCGTGTCGATCATCACGAGATCGGCCGCCTTGCCGGGCTCCAGGCTGCCGATGTCGTCACGTCCGAGGCAGGCCGCGCCCCCGCGCGTCGCCATCCAGAGCACGTCCTCCGCGGTGAGCCACCGCCCGGGGTCCTGGCCGATGCGATGGGCAAGGAGGGCCTGGCGCGCCTCCGCGAGCATGTTCGAGCTGTCGTTGCTCGCGGATCCGTCCACCCCCAGGCCGACGGGCGCGCCCGCGTCGAGGAGCGCGCGCACGGGAGCGATGCCGGACCCGAGGCGGAAGTTCGAGGAGGGGCAGTGGGCCACGCCGGTTCGGGTCTCGCCGAACAGCGCGACTTCCTCCGCGGAGAGGTGGACGGAGTGCGCCATCCAGACGTCCGGCCCCAGCCAGCCCAGCCGGCGTACGTATTCGACGGGGCGGACCCCGTGCATCTCGAGGCAGAAGCTCTCCTCGTCTTTCGTCTCCGCGAGGTGCGTGTGCAGCCGCACGCCGTGCTCGCGCGCAAGGTCGGCCGTCCGCCGCATCAGGTCGTCCGTCACCGAAAAGGGCGAGCAGGGAGCGAGCGCGATCCGCGTCATGGCCCGCGGCCGCGGATCGTGGTACTCGCGGATGAGGCGGCGCGAGTCTTCGAGGATCACGTCTTCGTCCTGCACGACGTCGTCCGGAGGCAGGCCGCCCTGGCTCTTGCCCCGGCTCATCGACCCGCGCGTGGGGTGGAAGCGGATGCCGAGGTCGCGCGCGGCCCGGATCTCCGCGTCGATCAGGCGCTCGTGCCCGCGCGGGAAGAGGTACAGGTGATCGGTGGACGTCGTGCAGCCCGTGAGGAGCAGCTCGCCCAGTCCCACGCGCGCCGCCACCTCCACCGCCTCCGCGTCGTTGCCGCGCCAGACCTCGTACAGCTCGACGAGCCACCGGAAGAGCGGCGCCTCCTGGACGCGCGGCACGTTGCGGGTCAAGGTCTGTGGGAGATGATGGTGCGTGTTGACGAGCCCGGGCAGCACGACCTTGCCGCGCGCGTCCAGGCGCCGGTCCACCGGACCCGCGGGGGGCTCTCCCGTGCCCACCGCGGCCACGTGGTCATCATCGATCAGGACCCATCCGCCGGGCAGACGACGGCGCGCGTCGTCCATGGTGGCGACCAGACGGGCGTCGTGGATGAGGACACGCACTCCTTCTTCTTTTATCAGGTAAGTTGGGCCATCCCAAGGAGGACACCTTGCGTTGCCGCTCCCTGAACCCCGCCGCTCTCGCCCTCGTGCTCGCCGCGATCGGGCCCGCCCCGGCGTTCGCGCAGACGGATCCCACGCGGCTCTCTCGCGACGTGGTGCCGACGGCGGAGTCCGTTCGCCTCACCGTCGATCCGGCCCGGCCCGAGTTCATGGGCACCGCTCATGTCGAGCTGAAGGTCGTCCGGCCGGCCTCGACGTTCGCCTTCCACGCCGAGGGTCCGGTCCTCTCCGCGCTGAAGCTGCGGGGGCCGGCGGGCGACGTGGCCGCGCGCCATGCGTCCGCGGGCCGGGGCGTCGTGCGCGTCCAGACCGATCGTCCCCTGGCCCCGGGTGCCTACACGCTCGACCTGGAGTTCAAGACGCCCTTCGATCCGCACTCGGTCGGCCTTTACCGCACGCAGGCCGGCGCCGACTGGTACGCCTTCACGCAGTTCGAGGCCACGGACGCGCGCCGCGCCTTCCCGTGCTGGGACGAGCCCTCGTTCAAGATCCCCTACCAGCTCACGGTCACCGTGCCCGCGGCGAGCCTCGCCGTCTCCAACACTCCCGTGGAGAGCGACACGCCGGCCGGCGCTTCCCGGACCGTCGTCTTCAAGCGCACGCCCCCCCTGCCCTCGTACCTCCTCGCCCTGGCCGTCGGTCCGTTCGACACGGTGCCGATCGCGGGGATGTCGGTGCCGGGCCGCGTCGTGACCGTGAAAGGCAAGGGACCGCTGGCCGCGGAGGCCGCGCGCGTGACGCCTCCGCTCCTGGCGGCTCTCGAGAAGTACTTCGGCCGCCCCTATCCCTTCGAGAAGCTCGACCTCATCGCCGTGCCCGAATATTGGCCGGGCGCCATGGAGAACCCGGGGGCCATCACCTTCGCCGACCAGATCCTGCTCATCGACCCCGCGGGCGCAACCGTGGCCCAGCGCCGGCTGATGATCGAGGTCAACGCGCACGAGATCGCGCACATGTGGTTCGGCGACCTCGTGACGATGGCGTGGTGGGACGACCTCTGGCTCAACGAGTCGTTCGCGTCGTGGATGGGGGACAAGGTCACTCAGGAAGCCTTCAAGGAGACGGAGGTCGAGACGCGGTCGGTCGAAGGCGCCCAGAAGGCCATGAACACGGACGCCCGTCTCACCACGCGCGCCATCCGCCAGCCGGTGGGGGCGATGGACAACCTGCTGCAGGCCGCGGACGAGCTCGCCTACCAGAAGGGCGAGGCCGTGCTGGGGATGTTCGAGGCCTGGCTCGGACCGGACGTCTTCCGCGCCGGCGTCCGCGACTACCTGGCCGCCCACGAATGGGGCAACGCCACCGCCGGCGATCTCTGGAGCGCGCTGTCCAAGGCGTCGGGCAAAGATGTGGGCAAGTCCATGGCCACCTTCCTCGATCAGCCCGGCGTGCCCGTGGTGAACGCGCTGCTGGTGGACGACGGCAAGTCCGTGCGCCTGAGCCAGCAGCGGTTCGTGCGCGCCGGCGTGAAGGCGCCGCCCGCGCAATGGCACATCCCCGTCGGGGTGAAGTTCTCGGATGGCGGCGTCGTGCAGACGAAGACGTTCCTCCTGACCTCGGCCTCGCAGGACTTCAAGCTCGGCATCCGGAACCAGACGGTGGACTGGATCCACCCCAACTCCGGCGAGCGCGGCTATTACCGCTGGACGGTGGCCCGGGCCCTCTTGACCACGATGGCGGAGGAGGCCGCGACCCGCCTCGACACGCGCGAGCGCGTCGGTTTCGTGGGCAACCTCTCCGCGATCCTGGACGCGGGACTGCTCCGTGGCGCCGACTACCTGCGCCTCCTCGCCTCCTTCGCCGCCGATCCCGATCCGCTCGTCGTGTCCGCCGTGGTGACCGCGCTCGACGAGGCGCGCACGGCGCTGATCACGCCGGAGACGCGTGGAGCGTTCGCGACCTACGTCCAGCGGACGCTGGGCAAGCCGCTCGAGCGCATCGGCCCCGCCCCTCGTCCGGGCGAGCCGGGGTCGGTGGCCGCGCTCCGTCCGACGCTCCTCTGGTGGCTCGCCGTCTACGGCAACGACCCGCGCATCCAGGCCTACGCGCAGGAGCTGGCGAACGCGTATTTCGCGGATCCCGCCCGCGCCGACCCCGCCCTGAGCGGCATCGCCCTCCAGATCGCGGCCGCCACCGCCGGCGACCGCGCGCTCTTCGACCGTATCCGCAAGCGCCTCGACTCCACCGCGGTGCCGGCGGAGCGCGGGCGCCTGTTCGCCGCCCTCGGACGGCTGCGCGATCCGGCCCTGGCCGAGGAGGCGCTGTCCATTCCAGGCATGACCTTCCAGGAAGGCGGGGCCATCATCAAGGCCATGTCCGCGTCCGCGGAGGGCTCGCAGCGCGTCTTCGCCTACCACCGCCGCCACTACGACGAGCTCGCGCAGCGCCTGCCCCCGATGTTCCTGGCCTTCCTGCCCAACTACGCCCTGGGCCAGGCCTGCTCGGAGGAACGCCTCGCCCCCGTCCACGACTTCTACGCCGATCCGAAGCGTAACGTCGCGGGTACGGACAAGGAGCTGGCCATGCGCGAGGAAGAGGTGCGCGACTGCATCGGCCTGCGGGCCCGGGAGGCCCCGTCCGCCGCGACCTACCTCCGGACGATCGACCCGCGCTGATCGGCCGCGGTCAGCGGTCCTTCCAGCGCGGGGCCCGCTTCTCCAGGAAGGCCTGGACGCCTTCCTCCATGTCGTCCGTGGCCAGCAGGTCCTCGCGGTACAGCGCTTCGACCCGCACCAGCGCCATGTGGAACGGACCGCCGGCGCCGTCGCGCAGCGCCTGGCGGGCGAGCTTCAGGACGGCCGCGCTCTTGCCGGAGAGCAGGCGGACCACGCGCCGCGTCTCCGACTCGAGGTCGTCGACGACCCTCGAGATCAGCCCCACGCGGGCGGCGTCGGCGGCGCCGATCGGCGCTCCGGTGAAGATGAGCTCGGCCGCGGCCCGCGGCGCGACCCTCGGCAGCCAGGCCGCGGCGAGGGGCGGGAAGCAGCCGAGGTCGATCTCGGGCTGGCCGAACACCGAGCGCGCGGTGGCCAGGGCCACGTCGCAGAACGCGACGAGCTCGCAGCCGCCGCCGAGGCAGGTGCCGTCGACGGCGGCGACCGTCGCCTGCGGCAACGCGTCGAGGCGGCGGAAGACGCCGTGGAACGCGGCCAGCATCCCGCTCACGCGGTCCCGCGTGTGGTCCCGCACGTCCACGCCCGCGGAGAAGGTGCGCGGGATCGCGCTCCGCAGCACGACCGCCTTCAGATCCGGCCGATCGGGCAGCGAGGCCAGGGCGGCGTCGAGCGACTCGATCGTCGCCATGTCGAGGACGTTGACGGGGGGGCGATCGAGCGTGATCCAGCGCGCGCCGTCCCGGTCCTCGAATCGCACCGCGTCCACGGGAGGAGCGCTCACCGGCCCTTGAACACGGGCTTGCGCTTCTCGATGTTGGCGGCGATGCCTTCGCGCGCGTCCTCGGACTCGAAGAGCTGCTGTTGAAGCTCGCGCTCCAGGGAGAGCGCGTCCTGGAACGCGACCTCCGATCCCGTCTGGACCGCGCGCTTGATCGCGCCCACCGCCTTGGAGGCGCGGCCGGGAGGCACGAACTCGCGCGCCTTCTCCTTCACCCGCGCCAGGAACGTGTCCGCATCCGGTGCCTCGACCACGCTGCTCACCAGCCCCAGCGCGGCCGCTTCCTCGAAATCGAAGAGACGGCCGGTGGCCATGAGCTCGATGGCCCGCGCCTTGCCGACGAGGCGGGTGAGCCGCTGCGTCCCGCCCGTGCCCGGCAGCACGCCGAGGTTCACCTCGGGCAGGCCGATCTTGCCCGCCCCCTTGCGGGCCCAGCGCAGGTCGGCGGCCATCGCGACCTCGAGCCCCCCGCCCACGCAGTGGCCGTTGATGGCCGCGATCACGAGCTTCGGCGTCTGCTCGAGCCGGCTGAGCGTCTCGTTGGCGTGCAGGCAGAAGTAATACTTGAAACGGGGAGCCGCGGACGAAAGCATGCGGATGTCCGCGCCCGCGCAGAAGAACTTCTCGCCCGCCCCGCGCAGGACGATGACGTGCACCGTGTCGTCCATCCGCGCTTCGAGGACGAGCGCATCCAGGCGCCGCATCATGTCGTACGAATACGTGTTCGCGGGCGTGTCGGTGAGCGTGAGGACGGCGATGCCGTCCGAGACGTCGTAGCCCACCAGCGTATCGGTCATCGTCTCTCCTCCCGCGCCTGTCGTTCGATCCTATCGCATGCCCGGAAGGACCTGACATAAACGCGCACCGCCGTGTAATCGCGGCGGTCCGTGTAGGACCTTCAACTCGTGGTCCCGTCCTTTTTACAGCGTGTCCGGCCGGCCGACGCGAAGGCCTCGCGCATATCGCTCATGGGCATGGTCCGGTGTATCTCGCGTCGCACGGGCACGCGACTTGCTCAAGGAGGCGGAGTCGTCGCCCTTGCGGCGCGAGACTGGATCCCAGGAGGGCCTCATGGCGGTTGCCACGCAGAACACCCTACGGAGCCGGGCACGGTTGGCGGCTCTCCCCACGTCCGGACACCTCGCCAGCCGGGTCGAGATCGTCGAGAACTCGATCGTCGGACAGCACCCTGCGCTCGGGGCCGAGGTCGAAGAGCAGGTCCGGCAGGCGCTTCGCGACGCGGACCTGGGGACGGTGCAGGTCCGCTTCCGCGTGTGCCAGGAGGAGGCGGAGGGACTCCGCTTCATCTGCAAGGTGGAGAATCCCCCGCGCGTCGACGGCGACGGCGGCGCGCCCCCGTGGCGCTGGTGGTCTCCGCTCCTGGAGACGTCCGCACAGTTCCGCGAGTCGCTGGAAGAGGGCCTCAAGGTCCGGCGCCACCGGCTCTCCTTCGCGGCGGGCCGCCGCTAGCCCTCTCCCTCGGAGGCGCGCGGGCGGTTCGGATAAGATCCGACGCCATGCCGGGGCCCGCCCCTCGCCGCGCGCCTACCAAAGAAGACAAGGCCCCTTCGGGGCCTCTGTCCATCGTTCTCACGTGCCCGAAATGCGGCGCGCCTTTCGAAGCCGACGACACGGTGGTGACGGTGTCGTGCGGCCACTGCTCCTCGCTCCTCATCCTGAGCGCCCCCGGCCGCGACGAGATCTACGTGGCCGACGACGTCGTGCGCGGCCCCGAAGACATCCGCCAGATCGTCATCACCTACCGCGTCCAGGCCGAGCGCGCGGAGATCCTCGCGCGCCACGCCACCTACGGCGAGGGCGATCCGCCGTCGGAGTCCGTGATCCAGGACCGGCTGGCCGCGTTCGCGCAGTCCCTGCAGGCGAGCGTCCGCGTCGTGGACGCGCATCGCATCGAGGTGCCGTATTGGCACCTCACCGGCAAGCTCGTGCAGTCCGTCGTCGGCCGCGAGGGCGACGGGCCCAAGTTCGTGCGGCTGCGTGCCTACGAGGTCGAGCACACGGTGCCGGGATACGACACGGCCAAGGCCGACCTCAGGGATCGCGGCCTGAGGCTCTCGCGGGCGCACGTGCGTCCGCTGATCGCCAAGGACCTGAGGGCCAAAGGTCCCTTCCTGCCCTGGGTCCCGGTGTCCCCGCAGTCGTATCGCGAGATCGACAAGTGGAAGGGCCGCGATCTGGAGAGGGGAGTCCAGGCCGTGACGCGTCAGGCCGAGCACATCACGGCGCGGCGCATCCTCGTCTACCGGCCGTATTGGCTCGCGCGCGTCCAGGTGGACGGACCGCTCACCTGGGTCCTGATCGACGGATGCTTCCACGGAATCGCGGGGTATCCGGACGAGCACGAGGCGGTGGCCATCCTCGGGCAGGCCATTCCCGATCCGCTGCGCTCGACGGGGGAGTCCTACCGTCGGGTCACGATCGCGGCCTCCCGCTGCCCGGACTGCGGCTTCGAGTCCGGCTTCGACCGCGCCGCCCACGTTGTCGTGTGCCCCAACTGCCACCTGGCCCTCGAGCCCCGACCCGAGGGGGTGCGCGTCCTCCCGTATTCATGCGCGCGCGTGGGGGAGACGCGGCTCGACGGGGACTACGTCCCTTTCTGGCGCTACGAGTTCCGGATCGAGATCGCGGGGGCTCCGCCCCTCACGCGTCTCGAGGACTACGCGCGCGCCATCTTCCCGCAGGCGCTTCCGCCGGGGTTCGTGCCCTCCGGGACGCACCTCTGGGTGCCGGCCCTCCGCCTCCTGGGCACGGAGTTCGGCGACGAGGCCTTCCAGGGTCTCGTCGAATGGATCCACTCGGCGAAGCTCGCCGTGGACGACCACAAGATCCCGCTGGGCGGCACCTGCACGCCCTGGCCGGCCGCGATGAGCGAGACGGACGCGCGGGAGGCGGCGGCGTTCGTGCCTCTCGCCCTTCACGGCAAGGGGTCGGCCGCGCGACTGAACACGATGCTGGTGACGCGCACGGTATTGAAGGCCAAGCTCACCTTGAGCCAGCCGCGCCTGGTCGCGGTCCCGATGGCGCGAGCCGCGGACGGGGCGCTGGTCCTCCCGGGGTCGGCCGTACGCGTCGCGCCCATCCTCCTGCGCGGCGGCCCCGAGCTGGAAGCTCAGCGGGCCACGGTCCATCGCGCGGCTCGTGCCATGGAGAGCCCCAACGCGTGGCCGAAGATGTCGTATTAG
>Ga0111539_10014070_pt1 | contig 10000 bp, 9 predicted proteins | sample RhiMethybrSRZTD1_FD_79667 | JGI IMG/M metagenome (GOLD analysis project Ga0111539, IMG submission 79667) | Populus rhizosphere microbial communities from Tennessee, USA - Rhizosphere MetaG P. TD hybrid SRZTD1 (version 2) (version 2) | ecosystem: Host-associated > Plants > Roots > Rhizosphere >... | reverse complement strand
TGGGGCATCACGGCGCTGCTCCACGACTTCGACTACGAGCGCTGGCCGACGCTCGGCGATCATCCCAACAAGGGCGCCGAGATCATGCGCGCGAAGGGCTATCCCGAGTGGATGATCAGGGCGATCCTGTCGCACGCCACGGAGATCACCGGCGTACCGCGCGACGGCCTGCTCGAGAAGACGCTGTTCGCGTGCGACGAGCTGGCCGGATTCATCACCGCGGCGTCGCTGGTGCGTCCGAGCAAGAGCGTGCTCGATCTCGAAGCGAGCTCGGTGAAGAAGCGGATGAAAGACAAAGCGTTCGCGCGCGGCGTCAAGCGCGAAGACCTGACGGCCGGCGCCGAGCTCCTGGGCCTTGCGCTCGAGGAGCACATCACGAACGTGATCGGCTTCATGCGCGAACGGGCTGACGTACTTGGACTGCGAGGAACGCTGTAGGCGGATGCGCGGACCTTTTCGGTCTGCCCGACCGTATATCAAATCGGATGCCTGAAACCGCGCCGGTCGTCACGCTCGACAACGTCACCGTCACGTACGCGAAGAACGCGGCGCTCCGCGACGTGACGACGGCGTTTGCGCCGGGTGCGGTCGGCTTACTCGGGCCCAACGGCGCGGGCAAGAGCACCCTCATCAAGACATTGCTCGGGTTCATCGTCCCGGACCGCGGACAGATGCGCGTGCTGGGCCTCGACGTGGCGGTGTCGCCGCTCGAGATCCGTGCGCGCGTCGGCTACATGCCGGAGAACGACGCGCACATTCCCGGCATGAACGCGGTCTCCTTCGTCGCCTATTGCGGCGAGCTGGCGGGGCTACCGCGTGTGGATGCGATGCAGCGCGCACACGAGGTGCTGTTCTATGTCGGTCTCGGCGAGGCGCGGTATCGCAACGTCGAGACCTACTCGACCGGCATGAAGCAGCGGATCAAGCTGGCGCAGGCGCTCGTCCACGATCCGGACCTCTTGTTTCTCGACGAGCCCACCAATGGCATGGACCCGAAAGGCCGCGACGAGATGCTGGAGCTGGTGCGCGACCTGGCGCACAACAAAGGCGTGAATCTGATTCTCTCGTCGCATTTGTTGCCCGACGTCGAATACACCTGCGACGCCGTCGTCGTCATGGACAAAGGCGCGGTCGCGACCGCCGGGCCAATCGCGGCGCTGAAGCAGCCGCGCGGCCGCGTCTACGAGCTGCGAGTCAAAACATCGACGGGCGACGCCGAGTCGTTTCTGGAGCGGCTGCGTGCGGCCGGCCTCGAGTGTCACGCGACGGACGAGGATGTCATGCGGGTGTTCGTGCCCGGCGAAGGCGGCGCCCGGGAACTGTTCGCGCTGGCCACCGCGGAGCGCGTTCAGGTGCGCCATCTCCGGCCGAGTGTCCCGACGCTCGAGGACGTCTTCGCGCACGCGGTAGGGGAAGAATGAGTCCGATTCATGATCAGGGCTATCGTCGTTATGGCGGTCTGAAGGCGCGCACCGGCACCGGCTGGATGGTCATTACCCGCGCCGGCATCCGCAGCCAGTTGGCGAAGCGAGCGTTTCTCGGGCTGTTATTGCTCTCGTTCCTGCCGTTCTTCGCGCGCGCGATTCAGATCTACCTCGCGGTGAATTTTCCGCAGACGGGGGACCTGCTCGCGGTGAAACCGGACTTGTTCCGCCAGTTCCTCGATCAGCAGCAGATCTGGGTCTTCTTCATCACCGTCTACGTCGGTGCCGGATTGATTGCCAACGATCGGCGGGCCAACGCGCTGCAGATCTATCTGTCCAAGCCGCTGACGCGCGCCGAATACATCTTTGGCAAGCTCGCGATTCTGATGGCGTTCCTGCTGCTCGTCACCTGGGTGCCGGCGCTCCTGCTGCTGATCGTCCAGATTGCGTTCGCCGGTAACTTCACCTTTCTCCTGAAGAACCTCTACCTCTTCCCGGCGATCACGGTGTTCGCGTTCATCCAGGTCACCATGGTGGCCGCGGCGATGCTGGCGCTGTCATCGCTGTCGAAGAGCAGCCGCTACGTCGCCATCCTCTATGCGGCGGTCATCTTCTTCTCGCAGGCGATTTACGGGGTGCTCACGGTGGTGACCCGCAGCACGCAGCTGTCGTGGATCTCGTTCCCGGCGAACCTCTCGCAGCTGGGCGACGTGATCTTCCGGATGCCGTCGAAATACGACACGCCGTGGCCGGTCGCGCTGCTGATGATCGTCCTCCTGATCGCCGTGTCAGGCTTCATCCTCGAACGGCGCGTCCGGGGCATCGAGGTCGTCGCATGACGGCACCCGGGGTCGTCGCCTCCGATCACCTGTCGAAGTGGTACGGCCAGGTGATCGGCTTGAACGACGTGTCGGTGTCGGTGCCGCCCGGCATCACCGGCCTGCTCGGCCCCAACGGCGCCGGCAAGTCGACGTTCATGAAGCTGATTACCGGTCAGCTCAAACCGAGCAAAGGGACGGTGACCATCCTCGGGGCGCCGATCTGGAACAATCCTGCTCTGTACTCCCGCATCGGGTTCTGTCCGGAACAGGACGCCTTCTACGAGCGGATGACCGGTCTCGAGTGGGTGACGGCGCTGGTCCGGCTGAACGGCGTGAGCGAGACCCAGGCGGCCACCATGGCCGGCCGCGCGCTCGAACAGGTGGAGTTGACCGACGCGGCGAACAAGAAGATCGGCGCCTACAGCAAAGGCATGCGTCAGCGCGTCAAGATGGCGCAAGCGCTCGTGCACGATCCCGAGCTGCTCATTCTCGACGAACCGCTGTCGGGCATGGATCCGATCGCCCGCCGCAAGTCGATTCGCATGATCAAGGAATGGGGCCGCGCCGGCAAGAGCATCATCGTGTCGAGCCACATCCTGCACGAGATCGAGTCGATGACCGCGAACATCCTCCTGATCAACCAGGGGCGAATCCTCGCGGAAGGCAACGTGCACCAGATTCGCGATCTGATTGACGAGCATCCGCACACGGTCTACATCAAGGCCGACCAGACGCGGGCCCTGGCGCGCGAGTTCCTGGCGCAGGACGACGTGTTGAGCCTGAAGTTCGAGGACGAGGCGGTGGTGGTGCAGACCGCCCGTCCGGATGCCTTCTACGCGCGGCTCACCGAGCTCGCGGCATCGGGCCAGATCGGCGCGATCCACGAAGTGACGTCGCCCGACGACAACCTGCAGGCGGTCTTCCAATACCTGGTCAAAGCATGAGCACGCCCACGCTCGGCGCCTCGGCGCTCCGCATCTTCGATCTGTCACTCGGCCAGATGCTGTGGTCGCGGCGGTCGGTCTTCCTGGGGATTCTCCTCGGCGGACCGGTCGTCCTGGCGGCGCTCATCGCCATCCTCACCAGGACCAGCCTGGGCGCCTTCCGCATCAACGGCGCGGCTGTCGGCGGGGCGACGATCTTCGGCATGATCATCTGGCTGCTCTACATCCGGTTCATCCTTCCCATCCTCGGCGTGTTCTACGGCACCTCGCTCATTGCCGACGAGGTCGACGACAAGACGATCACCTACCTGTTCACCCGTCCCATCCCGAGGAGCGCGGTGCTGCTCGGCAAGTACCTCGCGTACCTCGCGTGCACGGTTCTGCTCGTGCTGCCCTCGGTGATGCTCGTCTACTTTCTCATCGTGCCGGTAGGGGGAGGGAGCATTGCGGCCGCATTTCCATCGCTCGTGATGGATTTCGGTATGTTGATAGTCGGTCTGGCCGCGTACGGCGCGGTCTTCGCCCTCGTCGGTGCCCGGATCAAGCGGCCGCTCGTCGTCGGGCTGGTGTTCGCGTTCGGCTGGGAGCCGACCGTGCTGCTGTTCCCGGGATACCTCAAGCGGGCGACCGTGGCCTACTATCTGCAGGCGCTGGTCACCCACGAGATGCCCCAGGACTCTGCTGTCAGCCTCCTCATGCAGGTCTTCCACGAGGTGCCGTCCGTGACGACCAGCCTCCTCTGCCTCGCGATCATCGTCGGGGTCACCCTGTGGCTGGCGGGCCGGGCCGTCGAGGGACGGGAATACGTGCTGGAGCAGTAAAATGGGGACAGGGTGGGAACAGACGCCAACAGCCTTCCGTATAACACTTTGAGGCTCTGTCCATGACGACAAAGACCCGGTATTTCGTGATTGTTTCGCTTCTGGTCCTCGGGGTTGGCCTGGGGACGGGGTTGGTCGCGTACTACGTCGGGTTCCCGGCGGGCGCCGCCCAGCGCGCTGGCGGCCCCGAAGAGCTCCAATACATTCCTCACGACGCCACCGTCATCGCGTTCGCCAACGTCCAGGACGTGATGAATTCGGAGCTCCGTCAGAAGCTGCTGCAAGCCCTCCCGATGCACGACGGACAGAAGGAATTCGAAAACCAGACCGGCATCAACATCGAAACCGACATCGATCGCATCGTCGCCAGCTTGAATCCCGATCCATCGAACAACAACGTGCCAGGTCAGGGCCTCGTGCTGGCGCGGGGACGGTTCGACGAAGTGAAGATTGAGGCGCTGATGCGCGAGCACGGCGCCGAGATCGAGCAGTACAAGACGAAGCGCATGATCGTCGTCATGCACGCGCGCGAGGGCGCGGCTGGCGACGTGCGTTATCCCAGCCAGAGCTTCGCGGTGTCGTTCGTCGAGCCGGGCTTCGTGGCGCTCGGTAATTCGGCGTTGGTTCGTTCAGCGATCGACCTCCACCAGGGCGGCAGCAACCCCCAGACCGGCCTGTCGAGCGTGACGGGCAACGAGGAGCTGATGGCGCTGGTCCGGTCGCTGGATTCGGGAAACGTCTGGGCGGTGGGACGATTTGACGCGCTCACGTCCAGGGCGCACCTGCCCGAAAACGTGGCCAGCCGTCTGCCGGCTATCACCTTGTTCGCGGTCAGCGGCCATATCAACGGCGGGCTGCGCGCGACGGTTCGCGCCGAGGCGCGTGACGATGAAGCCGCCAACAACCTGCGCGACGTCGTTCGCGGGTTCATGGGGCTGGCGAAGATGCAGGCCGGATCCAACCCGAGCGCTCAACTGATGATGCAGTCGCTGGAACTCGGCGGCACCGGCAAGACCGTCGCGCTCTCGTTCAGCGTTCCCGCTGAAGTCTTCGACGCCGTCGGCGGCGCGCTCAACAACCGAGTTCCGAAGATCAATCACTAAAGTAATCGTTTGTCTCCGCCGGGACGCGCGCCTTGACGCGTCCCGGCAGCCCTCCTACACTCCCGCCATTCGCTAGAACCCACCGCCAACGGTCTTCTCGAGGGGCACTGATGACGCTGACACGCATCCGTACGCTTGCATTCGTCTTTCTCGTCGTGTCCACCCTCGGTCGGCCGGCGTTTGCTCAGACTGGCGACCTCGACCCGCGGATCATCAACCTCGTGGGCAGCGTGTCCGAAGAGCGGCTCAGCAACCTCCTGCGGAAGTTGCAAAGTTTCGAGACGCGCAGCTCGCTCTCGTCGACGACGTCGACGACCCGCGGGATCGGCGCCGCGCGCGAGTGGATTCTGCAGGAGATGCGCAGCTACAGTCCCAAGCTGCAGGTCAGCTTCGACACCTACCTGGTCGCGAAGCAGGGCCGCATCCTGCGCGACGTCGAAATGCGCAATGTGATGGCGATTCTGCCGGGCCGCAGCCTCCGGCGTATCTACATCAGCGGTCACTACGATACGGTGGCCCGGCCTGGCGGTCAGAGTGCGTCGAACGCCGGTGGCCCGCCGCCCGATCCCGACGCGCGCACGGCAGCACCGGCCGATCCCAACGCGCCGCTCGACAACCTGGCGCCGGGCGTGAACGACGACGGCAGCGGCACGGCGCTGACCATCGAGCTGTCACGCGTGTTCAGCCAGAGCGGCATCGACTTCGACGCGACCCTTGTGTTCATGTGCCACGTCGGGGAAGAGCAGGGGCTGGTCGGCGCGCGGCTGCACGCCCAGAAGGCGGTCGCCGAGAAGATTCCGATCCAGGCCGTCCTCAACAACGACATCGTTGGCAACGACAAGGGCGGCAACGGCATCATCGACGGCGCCTCGATTCGTGTCTACTCTGAAGGACCCGAGGACTCGCCGTCGCGTTCGCTCGCGCGCTTCGTGCAGCGGTGGGGCGGGCGCTACGTCCCGTCACACAAGGTACGCCCGATGTCGCGGCCCGATCGATTCGGGAGAGGCGGCGACCACTCCGCCTACAACCAGCTGGGATTCACGGCCGTCGGCTTCCGCGAATCACGCGAGAACTTCGTCAGACAGCACGATGTGCGGGACACGTTCGAGGGGATCTCCCTGCCGTACCTGGCGCAGAACGCCCGGGTCAACGCGGCCGCGGCCGCGACGCTGGCACTCGCCCCGCCGCCGCCGGTTGTCACCAACGAGCGCGGCCAGCCGCAGATTACGCGGGCCCCCTCCGGGTACGACGCGACGATGAAATGGACCGCGGCGCCGGGCGCCGTCGCCTACCGCATTTTCTGGCGCGAGGCGTGGGGCGTCGACTGGCAGCACGACATGCTGGTGGGCAACGTGACCACGTTCGTGATGCCCAACATCCAGATCGACGATTACGTCTTTGGCGTGGCGGCCGTGGACGCGGCCGGCCACGAAAGCTTCGTCAGCGCCTACGTGACGCCGCCGCGCACGGGAACCGAGATCAAGACCCTTCCGCAAAAACCGTAACCGCGGAGGGCGGAAACGCAGGTTAAGGGGCCTGGCGGCCGCTTCGCACGGCGTCGATGAAGCCGTCGATCACGCTCGTGAAGCGCTCGGATGGCTCCACGAATTCGATGCCGGATCGATAGAGCACGATTTCCTGATCAATGTCGCTGATGCTGCAGTGGACAATCCGTCCCTTGACGACGACGGAGCGTTCGCCGAGGGTGAGGCGGAATTCGTGAAGGGAATCGACGTGCAGTGGAAATGCCGTTTCGACCTGCGCGCCGCCGTGGCTCAGCTCCCTGACGGCCATCGGCTGGAAAACCATCACCTCGCCGTGAAGGTCGCCGAGAATCTGAAGCCGCTCGGCCTCGCGCTCGCGTTTGTGCTCGGCCGCCATCCGGCGGGACTATAACACGTAGCTGAAGCTTGGCCGCCGTCGCTCGCAAAACATGCGAGCGACGGCGGATGGTAGCGTTAATTCATCCAGACGGCAGGCGGCTTCGACACGAAGATGGCCGCATCCGAGGGCTCCGGGGTTTCTTCCTCGGCTTCGTCGCTGTCGCCTTCGGTGGTGTAGGTGAGCACCGGAATCGTGCGGGTCTCTTCGTCCAGCTTCAACATCGAGAGCACCTGGAATCCGTCGGCGTCTTCAATACGGACGCACAGGATGACGAGGTTCGGCTGGACGCGCTTGATCTGCGAATACGCATGCTGACTCGACTCGACGAAGACGACGTCGTAGTGCCCGGCGTCAAGGACCGTTTCGAGCAGCTCGAGAATCTCCGCACTGCCGTTGACGATGACCACTTTCTGGGCGGTCGTCGTCGGCATAGACTGCCGGCGTTCGAGTCGGAGCAAATCGGCGGTGGTCGAGACGTTGGTCAGCATCGTTGGTCCGTCTCCACGGACACTTCCCAGTAATTCAGGATTCGTGCCACGGCAATATTCGTGGATTCCCGCCAATTTCGGTGTGTTCGGCTGGCCACACCCGAAAGTTCGTTTGGCTGGCCACAAAAGGTTCCAGCTGGGGTGGCGACGTAACCCCATGCGTTCACGCCGTTTCTCACCGGTGTTGCAGGCGGTGTCCACAGTACGGCACTCTCAACCTCATGCCGACCAGCGCGGAGAAGATCACCAGCCACCACAACTTTATTGACGGCGGCTGGGTGCCGTCGGTTTCAGGACAAACGTTCGAGAATCGGAATCCCGCCAACACCGACGATCTGATTGGCATTTTCCAGAAATCGACAGCGGCGGACGTGGCGCGGGCGATCGACGCCGCGAAGCGGGCCTACGAGCACTGGCGCCTGGTGCCGGCGCCGCGGCGCGCGGAGCTGCTGTTTCGGGCGGCGCAACTCATCGCGGACCGCAAGGAGGCGCTCGCGCGCGACATGACGCGCGAAATGGGGAAGGTGCTGGACGAGACGCGCGGCGACGTCCAGGAAGCCATCGACATGACCTTCTTCATGGCTGGCGAGGGGCGGCGGCAGTACGGGCAGACCGTGCCGTCCGAGCTGCGAGACAAGTTTGCGATGTCGGTGCGCCAGCCTCTGGGGGTGAGCGCGATCATCACGCCGTGGAATTTCCCGATGGCGATTCCGTCGTGGAAGATTATCCCGGCGCTGGTTTGCGGCAATACGGTCGTTTTCAAGCCGGCCACCCTGACGCCCCTGTCGGCGCTGAACTTCGTCCGGATTCTCGAAGAGGCCGGTGTCCCGCCTGGCGTCGTCAACCTGGTGACGGGCGGCGGCGGCGACGTCGGCAACGCGATGCTCGTCAACGACGACGTGCGGGTCGTCTCGTTCACCGGATCGACCGACGTCGGGCGCACGGTGTCCGAAAAAGCCGCGCCGTCGTTCACGAAGGTTCACCTCGAGATGGGCGGCAAGAACGTCATCATGGTGATGGACGACGCGAATCTCGACCTCGCCGTGGAAGGCTGCCTGTGGGGCGGGTTCGGTACGACCGGCCAGCGCTGCACGGCGGCGAGCCGCGTCGTTGTCCACGACAAGGTGTATCGCCCGTTTCTCGATCGTTTCGTGGCGCGTGCGCGGGCGCTCCGCGTCGGCGACGGCCTCGATCCCGGTTCGCAGATGGGGCCGCTGGTCAGCGCCGATCAGCGGGAGACGGTCATGAAGTACGTCGAGATCGGCGCCAAGGAGGGCGCGACGCTCGCCTGCGGCGGCCACTCGCTGACCACGGGCGCGTTCGCGAAGGGCTTCTTCCACGAACCGACGATTTTCTCGGACGTGTCGCCGCAGATGCGCGTCGCCCAAGAGGAAATCTTCGGCCCGGTTGTCAGCGTCATGCGATGCCAGTCGGTCGAGGAAGCCGTCACCATCGCCAACGGCGTGCAGTACGGCCTCTCGGCGTCGATCTACACGCAGGACGTCAACCGCGCCTTTTCGGCCATGCGCGACGTCTACACCGGCATCTTCTACGTCAACGCTCCCACCATCGGCGCCGAGGTCCACCTGCCGTTCGGCGGCACGAAGGCGACCGGCAACGGCCATCGCGAGGCCGGGACGGCGGCCCTCGAAGTCTTCTCGGAGTGGAAGTCGGTCTATGTCGACTTCAGCGGCAAGCTCCAGCGTGCACAAATCGACACCGCAGACCTCTGACCGTGCGTATCGCCATCATCCCGGGTGACGGGATCGGAAAGGATGTCACGGCCGAAGCCGTCAAAGTGCTTCGCGCGGTCGGTGATGTGTTCGGGCGTGAAATTGTGCTCGAAGCGCTGCCCTGGGGCGCCGATTACTATCTGGCCACCGGGATTACGATTCCGGCCGATGGCTACGCCATGCTGCGCAACCAGTTCGACGCCATCTTCATCGGCGCGCTGGGCGACCCGCGTGTGACGGACAACCGCCATGCCCGCGACATTCTGCTCGGTACCCGCTTCGAACTGGATCTCTATGTGAACCATCGTCCGGTGACACTGCTTCACGAGCGGCTGTGCCCGCTGAAGGGGCAGACACCGGCCGATGTGAACTTCGTCGTGTTTCGCGAGAACACCGAGGGCTCGTATGCCGGCATCGGCGGCCGCTTCAAAGCCGGCACCGAGGACGAAGTGGCGATTCAGGAAGAGATCAACACCTACAAGGGGGTGCACCGGATCGTGCGACATGCCTTCGAGTACGCACGCGCGCACCATCGCACGCGCGTCTGCATGGCCGACAAGAGCAATGCGATGGCGCAGGGGCACGCGTTGTGGCAGCGCGTGTTTCATGAGGTCCGGACGCACTATCCAGACATCGAGGCGCGGCACCTCTACATCGATGCGCTGGCGCTGCTGATGGTCCAGAGCCCGTCGCAGTTCGACGTCATCGTCACCAACAACCTGTTTGGCGACATCATCACGGATCTCGGCGCCGCGCTGCAGGGTGGTCTGGGGCTGGCGGCG
>Ga0111539_10014069_pt1 | contig 10000 bp, 7 predicted proteins | sample RhiMethybrSRZTD1_FD_79667 | JGI IMG/M metagenome (GOLD analysis project Ga0111539, IMG submission 79667) | Populus rhizosphere microbial communities from Tennessee, USA - Rhizosphere MetaG P. TD hybrid SRZTD1 (version 2) (version 2) | ecosystem: Host-associated > Plants > Roots > Rhizosphere >... | reverse complement strand
CAGCACGCGACCTTAACCTGTCGAAACTTCATGACGCAGCTAGACTTAGAACTGCACCACCCTCTGTCCCACCAGCTAAGGTTGTCACCCTTCCCGAAGCGCCTCCCGAAGCGCCCAGGAGTTGGCGTGGCCGCGCTTGGCACGGAGTGAAAAAGATCGTTCGTGACATTTTTGGTAAGACTTTGAAATATATGCCAGCTCTAGCACTAGCTCTCGACTTCAATTGGGTTGTCTCTGCGCCCACCCTCGAAGAAGGCGTAAGGAGGGGCGCTAGTGTGGTTGGCAGCAGCCTGGGCGCCGCTATTGGTGGTTTTCTTGGCTCCTTTATACCTATACCAGTCGTTGGCACCGTCGTGGGGGCGGCAGTTGGAGCCTTTATTGGTGGCACCGTCACTTACTATGCCGGCGAGATTTTCAAGCCCATTGATTTTGACATGTACAGACGTTTAGTTGAGCAGCGCGCCAAGAAAGAAGCACGTTAACGCGTTTCTACGGTGCTTGGACTGCGACAAACTGAAAACTGAGAAGGGATAACCCCATGCCTCTCATAGGAGCCATATTGAATCCGGGCGACACTGGCGCCAATGTCCATGAGTTGCATTCTCAGCTATTGGCCATCGGCGCGGTGATTGAGCCGGGCGAGCTAAGCGCGGCGATCTTTGCAGGTTCTACTCTCGCCGCCGTCCGTACCTTTCGGCAACAATACGGCTTGCCGGCAGGTGATATCGTCGATCTCCCCACCGCACGGCTGATGCACGCGGCATCCGCGTTCGCCGGCTCCGGGGGCCGTGCAGCGATGCGCGCCGCCGTTCGCGAAGCCGCATCCTTGGCGGCCACCAGCCGGCCCCAGGAGCTCGATTGGCTCGAACGTCGATCTTCGAGTGTCGCGATGATCTGAAACTGAAATTGGAGTACGCCACCGAACTCGCTGGGGAGGTACCAATGACAAAGCTCCACGACGAGAATTTCTATTCCTATCAAAACGACCTCTTGGACGAGAGCGATTTTCCGGATCTGGCGGCTGCGGAACCGATCACCCGCGAGCCGAACGTGCCCGGGGGGCCCTCGCCATGGTCCGGCCTCGTGTTGACACGCGGCGGCACTTTTATGATGCGTCCGATCAAGGAAAGAGAAAAGATACCGAAGCCGCCGCCGCGGCGTCCCGATCATCCGCCCTGGGAGCGTCCTCCGCCCAACGTGCCTCTGCGGGCAAGTGTCGGGTCCTGGCTGGAGGCCGTGCGGCGCTGGCAGACGGGCCTCGACGAGCTGCGGCGTCGCCAGCACGACAGCGCCGTTTTCTTGTTCAACGAATGTCAGCAATTTGCCATCAACTATTTCGATATCGTGCGAGAGATCCCGGCGACCGGTACCGACGTCCGCTCACGAGTGTCAAATGTTCTGTCGAAATTTGCCTTGACACTAGATCCTAACCCTCAACCGCCTCCTGAAGGACGGGGACCACATACATTGCGCAAGATGCTTGGATTTCGGCGTGCAACCACGACCCTCGCCCACCTTCATTTTCTCGATTGGACCGCGCCAGTCGATTCAGCGGCCAGCGTGTTGGAAGGGGCAGCGCTTCCACCCCCAAGCAGGCTCAATGCTAACGCGATCGAGGTTCTCCAACACCTCGCAGTCGCCGGGATCGACGACAAGCTTCGAGAGCACTTTTACCTCGTTCATCAAAAGCTCGATTATTTCATGATCGTCCTCATGGCGGTTTTCGTGCCGCTCGCGCGAGCCGAGCTGGAACGGGACCGTCAGCGATACGAGGCTGCAATCGATGAACTCGATTGGGTGCTCGCCAATGTCGCTTCGACCAATGCCGCTGACCGGTTTATCGTCAACGAGCCAATCGAACTTCCGTTCATCCGTCTGCTGCTGGCCGAGTGCCTGATCGAGCAAGGCGATTCCGAGTACAAGGCCGGGACGCCGATGTCCCCCCTGCCGCCTGGTTCCGAACCACTCGTGCGCCACGATTGGATGAAGGCCACGGCGAGCTACAAACGTGCCATCGCCGCGCTGGAATCGGTCGGCAGCTACGGCGCGCAAGTCATGCAAGCCGTCGCGAAGCTCAACGCCGCCGTTGCCGCTGCAGAGCCGGATCTGGCCAAGCTAGGGAAGGAAATTTTGATCGACGCGATCAAGCCGGTGCTGAAGCCGAATGAGGGCCGGCCCGCGGGCCAGGATCGGATGGTGGCGCTCAGGAACACCGCAGCGGCGGCTCCCTTGCTGGAGATCGGCGAGGCCACAGCGACGGACACGAACCCAAGGGTCTTCGCCTTGCTGCTGCAGGCCAATGCCCGTCTCGTTCAGCTCAAGGCCGACTTCAACTGGCTCGGCTATCGCGATGACTATGTGCCGCCGTGGCGCTTCCAGTTTCTGCTCGATCGCGGCCGGTATTTCGCCGAGCACGCCAAGCAGGCCCAGCGCGACTATCTCAACTTCCTGTCCACTGCCGAGCGCGAAGAGCTCCAGGAGAGGAGCGCCGAGCAGGCAGTCGCGCTGGAGAGCGCCAATATTGCCATCGAGGACGCGCGGGTCGAGCAGGCCGGCAAGGAACACTTGGCAGCAACGAGGAGCTGGCTCCTTCAGCAAGCAGTGCTGTCGGATGCAAACAGGAGGCTGGGGGACTACTTGCAATTCGATCAAGAAATGGACCGGATATTCAACACCGTAGGAAGTGCATTTGCTTTGGATTTGGCGGAAGGATTTCTCGATTATGGAACTACTCCCGGTCTGGCTCTCAATGGCCTTGAGGAACTCGGCGTACCTGGAGCGTCTGTCGCCAAGGACCTATACAAGGGCATTGCCAGCGGTATAGGAGATTATTTTTCTGGTGGCGCAGTATCGCGGGCGAAGCAGGCCGTCGCCGACAATCTGCAGAGAGGCCTGGAGATCAGAAGTCTAGAAAGTGCTTTGCTTCAGGCAGGGCTGCAATCGGATGTAGCAAAGGCCCAGGAAGAGGCGGCGGCCGCCGCCGTGAAAGTTGCCAAGCTCCAATACGACGCTGCCCTTTTGCGGCACGAGTTCGCGGTAGAGACCGCCGCCTACCTCGCAAACCGCGTACTCAACGCCGAACAATGGTTCCGGCTCGCCAATTCCATCCGCTCCATCGCCAGCACCTATCTGCGCTATGCAGTCGAGATCGCCTTCCTAGCCGAGCAGGCCTATGAATTCGAGGCCGACAAACAGCTGAACGTCATTCGCTTCGATTACGATATCTCCGAGCTCGGTGATTTTCTCGCGGGCGACTTCCTCTTACGTGACCTCGATACGCTTGAGCACGACCTCGTTGTCACCCAGCGGGAGCGCGAGCAGCATGTGCGCTATGTGCTGTCGATGGCGCGCGAATTCCCCGAGGCGCTGCAGGAACTCCGCGACACCGGGCGCGTAACCTTCAGCCTAGTGCTCGAGCAAATCGAGCGGCGGTTCCCCGGCCTCATTCTCGCCCGCCTTGGCGCAGTGGACCTGGTTCCCCTCGCGCTAATGGACCAGTCGAGATTCAGCATACGCCTCAAGCACCAGGGCTTCAGCCGCATGCGCCGCCGGCCGGCGCCCGGCGCCGATCCGGCGGCGCCCTGGCCAGCCGAGCCACGTCTCCACGCGCCCGAGACGGCGATCTACTCGGGTCTCTCCCGCCAGGACGCGGCCAGCATCTTCCCCGTGACGACGAGCGGACAGCGCAACGCGTTCGAAGGTCGCGGCGCCGCCGGCGCATGGGAGATCGACATGTCGATGGAAGAGAACCAGGTCGTGCCTGGCTCGCTCGCCGACGTGCTGATCACCTTCAATATCGCCGGCTTCTTCGATGCCGATGTCCGCATCGAGCCGGTGCCGCTGGGCCCCGATGTGGCCACGAGCTACATCTCCGCCCGCGAGGTGTTCCCCGACAATTTCTTCGACTTCAACCGGACCGGAAAGATGGTTTGGCCGGTGACCGCCAACCTTCTGACCGTGAGCGGGACGCCGGGCAAGGTCCGCAATGTGGGAGTGCTCGTGGTACCGGCGCGAAGCCGCAAGCAATACAGGCGTTATGCGTCTACCGGCCTCGTCGCGTTCACGGTGCGTGACGACGGCACGCCAATCATCGATCCTGACACACTGGCGCCATCGCTCCGGTTCCGGTATCCTGATCCGGCAAAGCCGTTGCGGATCGGTGGCGAGCTGACCGCTGAAGCCGGCACCACGGCGACGTGGAATCCTGGCGACGGCACCGGGATCCTGGAAGGAACCACTTTCGAGCACGAATATGCGAGACCCGGCGTCTACGTGGTGACGCTGCGCATCGTGCGAGGCGAGCGGCTGCATGAATACCTGTGCGAGATCGCGGTGGCGCGCGACGTTCTGCTCGAGCTCCCTTTGGTCGCAGTGCCTGAGCTGATCAAGGAGCCGCAGTCGCCAGCAGGAAAGCGCGCGATTCGCGCTCAGGCGACCTTTCCGAGCGAGGCGGGTCGTCAGAGCCCGATTGCGACGACATGGCATGTCGTCGAGGCACCTAGGGCGCGACGCGCGTCGGACGACGGCGGGAATTCGGACTCCAATGAGGCCGTCCTCGATCTGCCGCTCGAGGTCGTGGGCGGCAATCGGCGGCTGCATCTCGCCTTCAGGGCGGTTCGAAGTCAAGACGTAATGTTCTACTCGCGGCAACGGTACCGGCGGAACACCGGCCAGGCGCTGCATATGGCGGCCCTCAACATCGCCACCAACCGGCGTTACAACGGCGGGGGTACGCAACCTGATCTCAATGCAGCGGCCAAGCATTTCTTCGGTGATCCACCGACTGCGGTGTTCAGCCCTGTCGACGCTTGGAGCTTCGAGCTTACGAAGCCGGTGAATGGCCAAAACGAGCCGAGTCCCTTTTCGGCGCCGGGAAGCAAGCAAGGAGACTCGCTTTTCGATGGCGCCGAGATCGGGGATCTCGTCCTCACCCTGGAGTACGAGACCACGCCGCCCTGATGCTCCCGAAGCCAATGCTCCATCAAAGCTGCTTGTTGCGCAGTTTAATTCACCCAACATACCGCTGCGCTGAGACGCTAATTTACGCGGCTTAACGCCGTTCTTAGTCCCAGAACCAATTTGTCGAAGTCAGCGTTCGTGTTATTCTTGCGCAATTCTCTGGTAAAGCAGTTAGGCGCAAACAATGACTCGCGAAAAGTCTTTTCTAGTTCTAACTGTACGCCGGCGCCACTCTTGGTTCTATTGCAAATATTAAAGGGATCACTTCCACCCAGTTTGGTACCGACAGCAATGAGGGCGGGTATCTCTAAGGCTGTCAATTCATCCAGGAGAATACTTTTTAGCTCCTTATCAAGTCCACCGATCTGGCACTTCTTGTTGGCAGTGGCCGTGTCATCACAAAAGCCGTGCAATGAAATGCAACGCCTTGCGTTCTGAACTATTTCCAAAGCAATCGGATCATCATATTCGGTAGATGTGACATGTAAATCACTATTACCGGAACTCAGCAGGCCTTCGAAAATCCACAAGTCATGGAATCCACGGCCGTCTGTGGCTTGGGCAAATGTAGCAGGGTGAAGACCTGCAACTGCTAGAGCGACTTCGCTCGTTCCTCCTTCAATGCCGCCACCATGAATCGCGAGAACAACTTTTTCAGTCTTGGGATTATCAGTAGCTTGAGCTTCCACGAGCTGAATCCATTCGTGACGTTTCCAGCGTTTCCCGTACGTGGTTCCCTCAACATTCAATGGATCGGCGTATAGGGCTCTCATCGAAGGGTATTTGTCTGACATAGTATTTCTCCTGCTTGACGTCCGGGCCCGGATGTTCTGACAAGCTGTCTAGTGTTACGTGACGCGCTCGACTAGCCGGCCAGCTGTGTGTACTGAAAATATGATCCGTGTTGATCGCCGGGAGAATCGCTTAGCCTGAGCCCCATGTGCGCGCTGCTCGGGTTTATCCTGGCCGTCTTGACTTCGTTATTCAAGTCCCGAAGCCGACTTGAAGCGGAGAACGCTGCGCTCCGACATCAGCTGATTGTGCTGCGGCGTGGAGCGGGGAGGCGGGTTCGGCTCACGAATGGCGACCGCCTCTTCTTTGTCCAGCTGTATCGATGGTTTCCCTCGATCCTTAGAGTCATCACGATCATGAGTCCGGAGACCCTGGTCCGGTGGCATCGAGCGGGGTTTCGCCGGTACTGGCGGTGGAAGTCGCGCTTACGGGCAGGACGGCCGCCGCTCGATCGCGAGCTGCGGGCGCTGATCCGGCGGATGAGCCTGGAGAACCCTCTTTGGGGTGCCCCGCGCATCCATGGTGAGCTGCTCAAGCTGGGCTTTGAAGTCGCACAGTCGAGCGTTGCCAAGTACATGGTCAAGCGGCGGGGCCCGCCCAGTCAGGGATGGCGGACTTTCCTTCGTAACCATGCGCCGGAGATCGCTGCCATGGACCTGTTCATGGCCCCGACCATCGGCTTCGAGCTTCTATATGCCATCGTTATCGTTCGACTGAACCGGCGAGAGCTGGTGTGGATCAACGTCACGACGCGTCCGAGCGCGGAATGGATCGCACGGCAAATAACGGAGGCATTTCCGTGGGATGCGCCCCGCTACCTGATCCGCGATCGCGACCGTGTCTATGGCGTGCTCGTCAAACGCCGGCTGCGCGCCATGGGGATTCGTGACAAGCCGATTGCGCGAGCCTCGCCCTGGCAGAATGGGTTTGCGGAACGGCTGATCGGCTCGATCCGGCGCGAGTGCCTCGATCACGTGATTGTCTTGGGCGAAGCTCATCTGCGCCGGCTGCTAACGAAGTATGCTGCCTACTACAATGAGCTGAGGACGCATCGATCTCTCAACAAGGATGCGCCGGTCCATCGTGCGGTTCAGTCTGCCGGCCGGCTGGTCTCTGCCCCGATCCTTGGCGGGCTACATCACAAGTACGGTCGGATCTGATTTTCGGTACAGACACGGGTCGATGTCAGGAAGAAACTGATCAAGCTGGTAGGCGGGCATGATGCGCACCCTTGTTATCGAGGAGCACCGCTTGCTCCTTCACCGTCGGTTGTGCGAAAATATGTTTCAACGAAAAGCGGACGCCGAAGCGCTGATCAATCTTAGCCGCAGCCATCTCGGCTCGGAGCGGATCTGCGCCAAACTCAAAAACGTTGTCTGTGATGCCGATGTCATCGCGTTGGATGATCTCCAGCCAAATTGCCAGTAGTATCTGCTCAGTGGGTTTCGTCGCCGCTATCCGAGCGGGCGCCAGCTGTTTCGCCAATAGGGACGGCACATCGCGCCGCATCACCTTCCCGATAGCATTGCGGGGTATTGCTTCAACTACGAGAATTCGCGTCGGAACTTTATAGCCGCTCAAGACCTCGGCAGCACTTTCACGGATGCTTGACGGAAGTACAACGGAACCTGCTTTCGGCACTATGGCGGCGAGAACGTCCTCGCCGAGGGTCGGGTGAGGGATCGAAAACGTCACCGCCTCGGCGACACCCGGATGATCCAGCAATGCGTTGTCTATCTCCAGCGGAAAGACTGAGTGCCCGCCTCTCTTGATGACCTCTTTCAATCGACCAACGATGTACAAATAACCGTCTCCGTCGACGCGTCCGATGTCGCCGGTGCGCAAGTAACCGTCGATAAACGCGTCCGCTGGCTGAGTTCCGACGTACTCGCTGATCACACCGGGACCTTTCAAGATCACCTCGCCGTCCTGGCCCGCAGGTAACTCACGCCCCTCCGGATCGACGATTTTCAAGTCCGCGCCAATTGCTTGTCCAACCGAGCCGGGCTTGCGCTTCCCTGGAGGCAGTCGATTCGAACACAAGGTCGAGGCGGTCTCGGTGAGCCCATACGTTTCCAGCAGCGGCGCGGCGTACAGCTCTTCCAAACGCGCTATCGATGCAGGCGCAAGCGGTGCGGACGATGAGCGAAAGCATCGCAGCGTACGAATACTCGGCGTAGAATTTTGTCCCGCATAGTAGTCGTTCATAGCGATGTGCAGCGCGGGCGCTGCCGTAAGCCAGGTCGGCGCGTAGTCCCGTAATGCCTGATCGAACGATCGAGGCGAGAACGTTTCGCAGCAATGGATCGATGAGCCGGCAGAGAGCGCTGAAAGGGCTGCCGCTATCAACCCATGCACGTGATGCAATGGCATCGGCGTAATACAAACATCGCTTTCGGTGAGTTCGAACGCCACCCGCATCGTGTCTGTCGCAGCCAGAACATTGGCATGCGTAAGCCCGACGAGCTTGGGCTGCGCTGTCGTCCCGGATGTGCGCATCAGAACGGCCGGCACTACTCCCGACGTCAAGGTCATGAGACGATCAGCACGCCGCACGTTTTTGGCGGGCTTCACGTCGATGATGCGGCAGTTCCCGTGATCCGAGGAAACCTCGTAGATGACGATGGCTATGCCTGCGGCAGCGGCTACTTTCACGCCTATCGATTGAGGTTCGCTGCTCAGCACGACATCCGGCAACAGGACCGAGTAAGCCTCGTCAAACTCGTTTTGCCTGAGCTTTCCGTCCAGTGGACAGCAGGTACCGCACTCGATTGCGCCTAGAAACCCATAGAGCGCAGACGAGCCGCGAGGCATTGGAAAGCACACCCGAGGAATTGATGCGCCTGACGCAGATTTCAACGCTTGGGAAATGACAGTAGCGTTCTCGTACATCTGGCTATAGCTGCAGAATTGATCGGGGGCGAACCAGACTGCGGGAGTACCGCCACGACGCTCGACATGGCGCCGTATTCGCTGCTGGATCGTCTCGTTATCCGATCGACCGAGGTTGGCAGCGCCACCCCAAAGTGATTTGAACCGATTCATCTCGATACGCCCGCCTCACAACTAGTAAGCCTCGCCCTGAGCATATCTGGTCCGCTCTTGCCCCGAAACCGACCGTTAGAGCCGACATGTCGCTTGGTCGCGTTTGGGCCAAAACCGGTCATCACAGCTCGTCAGTCGATAACTGCTCAGCCGATTGTCCCCGCTCGTTTGCTTGCGCAGTTCAACTGCGACACCTTCGCTAACTCGAGACATTGCCAGCGCGGGTGCGATCACTCCGGTCATGGCGTCTCGAAGCCACTGGCCCTCAAGGCCTGCTTGACCGTGGCTGAGGTCAGGAACGCGATCAGCGCCTGCGCCGCATCGACCTGCTTGCTGCCCGAGCTGATCCCGGCGACATACACGGAATAGCTTTGGGCTCCGGTTGGCAGCGGGGTGGCGTCGAGACCGGGAATGATCGCTGCATCGCTCGCCACCCCGATTCCGAGTTCGGCCTCGCCTTTCGCCACCGTCTCTGCAACCTCGGTGCCAGAGCGCACTAGCCTGGTCTTCGCCTTTATTTCCGTCGCAATCCCCAAGCGTTCCATCAAGCCGGCCGTGTAGACGCCGGCCCCGCCGCCGGCGGCCGGGTCGCCAAGAACGATCGACTTTGCCGCCAGTAGCGTGCGCTTCAGCGCGTCCACTGAGCTCACGTCGGGCTTGGGTGCGCCCTTCTTCACGAAGACGGTGAAGCCGACCCTGGCGATCTCCACGCGGCTGCCCGCAAGCACTTTGTTTTGCTTCTGCAGGTCCTCGTTCTGTGCGGGCGAGACCATCGCCACGTCGACGGCCTCGCCATCTACAATGCGTTTCGTGATCGCGCCGAGCGTGTCGTAGCCGACCGTGACCTTGTGTCCCGATGACGTCTCGAATTGCGGCAGCACGCCGGGGAGTACGACCCGAAGGGAGACTGGGCCGAGCAGTTTGATCTCGGCCGCATGCGCGAGGGATGGCGTCGCACCAACCAGCAGCAAAGCAATTAATGCTGCACTAGCGCCAGCAGCAAATGTCGGCGCAACGGAATGTTTGGACATGGTGTCCTCCTCTTTGCCGGCATTCCACATGACGAAGGCATGAACGTTAGCATGCTGCTGGAGGCTCCGCAGTGATCAATCGGAGGACGCGAACCGAATCGGAATACGCACTACGCATGTCCGCTTCGGGTCAACAGCGACGGATTGGTCCCACTTGTAACAGTTGCGCTCAT
>Ga0111539_10014068_pt1 | contig 10001 bp, 7 predicted proteins | sample RhiMethybrSRZTD1_FD_79667 | JGI IMG/M metagenome (GOLD analysis project Ga0111539, IMG submission 79667) | Populus rhizosphere microbial communities from Tennessee, USA - Rhizosphere MetaG P. TD hybrid SRZTD1 (version 2) (version 2) | ecosystem: Host-associated > Plants > Roots > Rhizosphere >... | reverse complement strand
GATCGGCAGCAACACATCACAGCTCACACCTAGGATGTCGGCGGGATTATTGTTGCTAATGTTCTCTATGTCTTTTAAAGTCAGCGCAGCGCCTTTTCATTTTTGGACTCCCGATGTTTATGACGGTGCGCCTGGTGTTTTCACTTCCTTTATGGCAACGATAGTGAAAGCAGCTGCATTCATAGCATTTATCAGATTGTTCCGTGGATGTTTTCTGGATATCCAGGGAAAATGGCAACTGATCGTAGCGATCATTACCGCGGCAACTTTATTCATCGGCAATATCACCGCAGTGTTCCAGCAAAGTGTTAAAAGAATGCTTGCATATTCAAGTATTGCTCAAGCCGGCTTTATGATGTTTGCGATTGTTTCGCTGAACGAAATTGCGATGGAGGGACTATTGTATTACGCGGCTGCATATTGCTTAGCAACGATAGGCGTTTTTGCCATCCTTGTAAGGATGAAGGATTACACCTTTGACGGTTTTAATGGCATGGGTAAACATCATCCCGCGCTGGCTGCTTTTAATACGGTATATATGCTTTCATTGGCAGGTATTCCGGCTACTGCAGGCTTCATGGCAAAATTCTATATGTTGTATGCCGCTATCAGTACCGGAAAAGTATTATGGCTGGTGATCATTGGAATTTTATGTGCAGCCATAAGTGTTTATTATTATTTCCGAGTTATACAAGCGATGTATTTTAAAGATGGAGAAAAGCAGGAGATCGAATGCGGACCAGGATTCAAACTGATGCTGGGTATCACTGCCGGGATAATATTATTATTGGGAATCTTTCCTCAATGGCTATTAGATAAATTATATTATTGGATTTAATCTCTTTCTCTTTTATTCATATCTCAACGCTTCTATAGGATTCAATCTTGAAGCTTTAAAAGCCGGATACAAGCCCGCGAGCAATCCTACTATTGTACAGATTATAATCCCCAGCGCTACCCAATCCCAGGGAACTACAAACCCTGTGTTCAGTATGAGAGAAAATCCATTGCCGAGGATCACGCCAAGTATCACTCCAAATACGGCTCCCATCAAACTGATGATGATCGCTTCAAATAAAAACTGCTGACGTACATTATGCTGTTTTCCTCCTATAGCTTTCACTAATCCTATTTCTTTTGTACGCTCTGTAACGGCAACAAGCATAATGTTCATCAATCCAATCGCGGCGCCGGTTAGTGTAATGAAACCGATGATCAGTGCCGCGCCTGTAAGAAATCCAAGATTTTTCAGCAACATCTCCACAAAGCTGTCGCTTTTATCTATCACGAAATTTTCAGTTTCTGTTGTTGACAAACGTCGTATAGGCCGAAAAGCAGCAATGGATTCACCAATAGCGGCATCTATATATCTTATGTCATCAACTTTTACCTGGATATTGAAAGAAGCATTCGGATTGGAATTAAAGAACCGCAGAACGTTTTTGTACGAGGTAACCACTACATTGTCCCAACTGAAGCCCAGTGATGATCCTTTTTCATTCAGCGTGCCCACTACTCTGAATGGAATATTATTTACCCTGATAATATTGTCAAGGGGCTTTTCCAAATTGCCGAAAAGTTTTTTAGCGATCTCGCTGCCCAGCAGGCATACATTTCTTCCGCTTGAAACATCGAGGTTATTCAGCCCCCTGCCATAAGCGATGCTGAAACCGTTCTGGTCAATAAAATTTTCGTCACTTCCATAAACTCTTATCGTCGGATTTGTTTTTTTGCTGGAGTACGACACTACTGCATCTCTTGCGCCGAAAAGATTTACGCAAACCTGCGCGGGAAAATTGAAATCTTCCTTGAACTTTTCTGCTTCGAACCTGGTAATGGGTTTTCCTGTGCTTGATCTTCTTTCTTTCTTTTCACCTTTTTTCTGCTTTTGTATGCCGGGCTCGTTGTGGCCCATCTTGAAATTCGGTTCCTTATATCTCACAGTAAATCCATTAGCCCCCATCGATGAAAAGCTTTCCATAAATTTTTGCTGCATGGCGGTAATGGCAGTTTTAATGCCAACGAGGGCCATGATGCCGAATGCAATAATTGCCACGGTAAGGCCCGTCCGCAGACGGTTTGCTTTAACCGTGCGGAATGATATCGAAATGGTGTCTTTTAAATTCAGATAGTAATATTTTTTCGTTTCTCATTTCACGCAAAGACGCATAAGAATCCGCAAAGGCGCCTCACCTGCGTTTGCCATTTGCCGTTTGCCGTCTCCTCAATCCACCTTCAAGGCTTTCATTATCCTCTCTTGAACATCCTGCAGATGATAAACGCTCATTCTATCATTATATCCCGGAAGGCTCGAACCTATTTCATCTTTTAAAACCCGCAGCGTAGCTTTTGCAACAGATAAAATATCCGTCTTCCTTGGATCTATAATAGGTCCTATAAAAATAGTAATTCCCCCAAACGAAACCGGAGACGCCGGTGGCGGACTAACTAAATTACAAAGCCTGTCTACAAATGATTTCTGAAGATTTCTCCTGTAATTATCAATTGGCTTTTTTGTTTTCAGCTCGGTCCACAATCCATTCTTCAGATCATCCAAATATTCATCAATTGAATACGCGCCTTTTTCACGGTTTGATGATGATATCATCCGTTGCAATCTGGAAGATGCGAGCAAACTTCCAAGAAAATTATCCTGAATGGAACTTAATTGGTCGGTCGACGGAGATGAAGTGAGGTCGAGGATCTTTTTATTCATGAGCCAGGTTGGTGTTTCAAACAAATTCTTCTGCACAAACTGCAGCGCATCCTTTTGTATTAATCTTGGTACAACGACATAGGCGGCTCCTGGCTGGTCGGTTGTTTTTTTATCATTGTAAACGCCACCGATATTCGCAATCACATGCCCGATATATTTCATGTACTGAAATACCGCTTCATCATAAATTTTATCGAGGTCATCAAAATTCTCTCCTTTCACATTTACCCAGTCCGGTAGCTCCGGGATGATCCTTTTCAGATTTTTAATTCCGTATGCCGAAGCTTTCATTGAATTGTCGCCAAGATCCTCGGCCTGTGCCCTTGGGTCCATGCCATTAAAATGGATGAACCTTAATCTTCGATTATTGGCCTTACTTATTACCCAATCATTCAGGGTTTTTTTCTCTTCCTGTTCAGTTTTAGCCGGGATAGATTTGTAACCCCATTCTATCGCCCAATAATCATAATCACCAATTCTTGGTAAAAGTCCCCGTTCACCTATACTGTCTTCCGGCTGGGCTACATAATTAAAACGGGAATAATCCATGATAGATGGTGTATGTCCATTCTGATCCAGCCATTTTTTGTCGCGCAGTTTTTCAACAGGAGTAGCACTCGATGCACCCAAATTATGAGGGAGGCCGATAGTATGCCCAACTTCATGTGCTGAAACAAAACGGATGAGATGGCCCATCAGGGAATCATTGAATTGAGGCTTCCTGGCTCTCGGATCAGATGCGCCTGCCTGGATTACATACCACTGGTGCAGCAGCTTCATTACATTATGGTACCAATTGATATGCGATTCAAGGATCTCACCGGACCTGGGATCATGTATATGGGGACCGGAAGCATTTGGAATATCCGATGGTTTGTAAACAATTGCTGAGTAGCGTGCGTCCTCAAGCGTCCAGGAAGAATCTTCATCTTTTTTTGGCGCTTGCCTGGCGGTGATTGCATTTTTAAAACCTGCCTTTTCAAATACGGGCTGCCAGTCTTTAACTCCCTGTATCAGGTATGGCACCCATTTAGCGGGAGTTGCCGGATCTATTATAAATACAATCTGTTTTTGCGGCTCTACCGGAATTCCTTTTTTGAATTTATCCAAGTCTTCAGGTTTCGGCTCGAGCCTCCACCTGGTGATAAGGCTGACGTCTTTCACTCCCTGCGGATCTATGTCGAAGTCAGTGAATTCTGTAGTGAAGTAAGGAACCCTATCATCATAATACCTGGGGTGCATCAGTGTTTTTGGCAGCAAAACCATCGAGCTGTTCAGTTCAAATGTGGAATATCCTCCTGGTCCCGTAGATTGTGGTAAACCCAGTACTGTAGTGGATCCCGAACCGCGGGAATATGTTTTTACAGTACGTATTTCTGTATTGATAGGGTAAGGGCGAATGTCAAGAATATAGGATTTATCATTTTGTAAACCTCCAAGCCGCAGCGCGCTTTTTAGAGATGGAGAGAAAAAGAAAACGTCGTTATCACCCGTAAGTACGTCGGTCAGATCGATAACGCTTCCGGTGCTGTCTTTGGAGTATGCTTTAATGTCGAACGACACAGTGATGGGCTGTACGTTTGAGTTCATCACCGATTTATACATCGATCCCGAAGTGTCGCGTGCGTATACGGAATATGAAATGTTTCTAAGGAATAGTTTATTGTTAGGCCCTTTTTCGAACCGTATTACATTTTGGTTAATTTCATCGCCGGCATAGCCGAAAAATCCGGAGCGGGTATTCGCCGGAGCTTTGGCAATGCGGTTAACCAAAAGAATGTCACGGTTCAGAAGGCTGTCGCCGATTTCGAAGAACCATTTTTCGTCCATCTTGTGCACCCATACAAGACCTTTCCTTGTTATGGCCTTGTCGGTGATCACATCTTTATAAGGTTTTGGACCTTTCGGCGGGGTTGCAGGAGCGGTAAGCTGAACAGTTTTTGAGGTGTCGCGTTGGGCTGGAACGGTTTTTTTATTCTGAGCAATACTGTAAGTTGCAATGGATAAGATACAAACCAGGGTCAACAGGATTCTGCAGGTAAGGCGCTTCGGCATGTTAGGAAAATAATATTAATGATGGCGTGAAGATACTGAAATCAGAAAACCGTAACTTTTATACGCCACATTTGAATATTGTTTATATTGTGTGCCCTTTGAAAAACTTTTGTTAGTAAAATGTTATAGTCAAAAAGTTTTTCTGTACAATTGTACGCGTATAACAAATTCTACCTATTTAGTTTAAATTTCAAACACTAAAAAAAACACATTATGGCTGAGACTAAACCAACTGCATCAGTTGTTTCGAAGAGTAGCACATCGGTTCAACCACTCAAAAAAAACAATACGGTTTCATGGGTAGCACCAGTGGCATGTATTATCGCCGGCTATGTAATATGGCGTTTTGTATTGGGAAATCCGACAAATTTTACCAATCCTGATCCTGCTGGTGGTTTCTGGCCTCATCACAAAGGACCCAAAGGTGGTATGGTGAGGATGTATGAAGGTGGAATTATTGTTCCGATTCTTATCGCGAGTTTTTTAACAGTAGTAGTGTTTGTAATTGAACGTTTTCTAACAATAAGCAAAGCCACAGGTAAGGGAAACATCGCTGAGTTTATCAGGAGGGTACAGTATCATCTCGCTAACAGAAATGTTGATGCCGCTATCGCAGAGTGCGACAAACAGAGAGGTAGTGTTGCTAACGTTATGAAGGCTGGTTTACGCAAATACAAGGAGATGATTGGCAATACAGACCTTGATACTGATCAAAAAGTTTTGAATATTCAGAAGGAAGTCGAGGAGGCTACGGCGCTCGAACTACCGATGCTTGAAAAAAATCTTGTGTTCCTTTCTACGATCGCTTCAGTGGCAACGCTGCTCGGTCTGTTGGGAACAGTATTGGGTATGATCACATCATTCGCCGCTCTTGGTGCTGAAGGTGGCGGTAACGCTGCCGCTGAGCTTTCAAGAGGTATATCCGAAGCGCTTTATAATACGGCACTCGGTATCGGTACATCTGCTGTTGCGATCATTATGTACAACATCTTTACAACTAAGATAGACAGCATTACCTATGGTATTGACGAATCAGGATTTACCCTCACCCAGAGTTTCGCTTCCATGTATAAATAAGCAAACTTTCCGTATGGAAAATGGTGAAAAAAGAATCTTATTCCAGAACCAGAAATTATAAAACATGCCAAAAGTAAAATTGCCACGAAAGAGTACTTCGGTAGACATGACGGCGATGTGCGACGTGGCTTTTCTCCTGTTGTCATTTTTCATCCTTACCACCAAATTCAAACCTGCTGAGGCACTTGCGGTTACCACTCCAAAGTCGGTTTCCACAAATCCGGCAGAACAGAAGGATGTGGTGATGATCACTATGGACAGCAAAGGAAAGATATACTTCTCTGTGTCGGACGATGCACCGGAAGAAAAGCAGACGATCATTGATGAAGTGAACCAACAGAAAGCTTTAGGATTATCGGATGCCGATAAGAAAGCTTTCATCCGCTCAGGTTCGTATATTGGAGTCCCATTTTCTCAAATAAAATCTTACCTCGCGCTCAGCTCTGACCAGCTTCAAAAACTGGACAAGCCGGGCATCCCGGTCGACAGCGCAAATAATGAGCTGCAGGTTTGGGTAAGGGCAGCGTATGCTGCTTTCCAGGGAAGTAAAATGAAGCTGCTGATAAAAGGGGACAATGAAGCAAAATATCCTTCATTCAAAGGAGTGATAGATGCTTTGAAGAGAAATGAGATATTTAAATTCCAGATGATCACCGATCCGGAAGGAGTACCACCCGGAACTGCGCTTTACCAGAAGAACAATGGTCCATCGCAGCCGGCAGCCAAATAAATTTAAGAACCTAAAAAACATATTTTATGGCAGAAATGGATACCTCGGGTGGAGGTGGGCATAAAAAAGGGCCTGGTGTAAAAAAAAGCAAGAAACTTTCCACCCGCGTAGATCTTACTCCGATGGTTGATTTGGGCTTTCTGCTCATCACCTTCTTTATATTCACTACTACAATGAGCCAGCCTACGGCTATGAAGCTTATTCTCCCCAAGGACACTGAAAAGCCCGAGGAGCAGAACAAAGTAAAAGAGTCAGGCGCATTGTCATTATTACTTGGCAAGAATAATGCGGTGTACTACTACGAAGGAACCCTGGCACCGGACGGATCGAATTTTAAATCAACAAATTACAAGGAGATAAGAAACGTGATCATCGACAAAAAGAAATCTACCAATCCGGAAGATTTCGTGGTGGTGATCAAACCCGGTCCTGAATCAACCTACAAAAACACTGTAGACATTCTTGATGAGATGACCATCAATGAAGTTAAGCGTTATGCAATGGTTGACCTGTTTCCGATTGAGCGCCAGATGATGGTGGCTACCGAAGGTGGCGGACCAATGCCAACAGCTCCGGCACCTGCCGCAACTGCACCGGCCGCAAAATAGGTTATGGAATTTCAGGAGTATTGAATCTATTTAAAAACCCATTTATAATGGAAGCTAACAAAATACTGACCGCCGATATTCTCGATATAGTGTTTGAGGGAAGGAACAAAGAATATGGCGCTTATGAGTTGAGAAAAACCTATAACAGAAGGCTTATGATAGCTATAGGCAGCATGTTTGGCCTATTCCTGGTACTGTTTTTAGGTTATCTCCTCGCGGCTAACATCCAATCGAGCGACAATAGTAAAGCCGTTGTTGTTCAGGAGGTGCAGCTGGAAGAAATTAAACAGGAGCAGGAAGAACCACCACCTCCTCCGCCTCCAACTCCACCACCACCACCCCAGGTGGAAATAGCTAAGTTCACTCCACCTAAAATTGTAAAAGATGAAGAGGTGAAAGAAGAGGAAAAACCACCGGAAGTAGAAAAGCTGGAAGAAACCAAGATCGGCGTTATTAACCAGGAAGGTATTAAAGACGACGGTATTGTTGCTCCTCCGATTGATGATGGCAAGGGTGTGGTAGAAGCTCCCAAAAGAGATGAAACCGACTACGACCAGACATTCACCAAAGTGGAAATTGAAAGCTCTTATCCCGGTGGTGCGGCTGCATGGCAGAGGTACCTGATCAAAACTTTGAAATACCCGCAGGAAGCTCAGGATAACGAGATCCAGGGAGCTGTAGTGGTTCAGTTCATCGTTGATAAAGGTGGCATGGTGAGTGATGTTGAAGCTATCAGTGGCCCCCAGGAGTTGAGGGATGAAGCTGTGCGCGTGATCAAGAAAAGTGGTAAATGGACTCCTGCTGTGCAGAACGGACGCCAGGTGAAGAGTTACAAGAAACAGCCGATAGTTTTCAGGCTGGAAACAGAAGGATAAGGTTGGAAAGTACTATACAAGAATCCCTGCTGAAAGGCGGGGATTTTTTTTTGAAAGTGAGTAGTGAGTAGTGAATGGTATTATTATGTGTTTTTCGTAGTTAAAATGGTGTTTTCACTTTTTTTAGAAATGCTTGTTCTTTTAGTTTAGTGTAAAAGATGTTTTTAGAATTAGGTCACACTAAGCTTAAAGTATTTGAAGTAGTGCAGGATATTATCGAAGAATGTTATTCGATTGTATCAAAATTACCTTCAGACGAACGTTTCAACCTTATTCAACAAATTAAAAGAGCAGCGATTTCTATTAAATTAAATCTTGCAGAAGGGTCTTCAAGAAGATCAGGTATAGAGAGAAAAGTATATTACGAAATAGCGCGCGGATCTCTACTCGAAATAGATACGGCAATAGGAGTATGCATAAATCTGAAACTTATTCCTATTGAATATGTTCAGAAACTTGGCCAATTAATAGTTCATTGTTACGGAATGCTAACAGGAATTATCAATAATCCAGGAAAATAATATAACTCACCACTCACTACTCACCTTTCGCATTCCTTAATTTCGCGAAATGCCAAACTCCCTCCCCCGCTGGGACGATACCATCATCGCCCTAGCCACTCCTCCCGGAATCGGCGCCATCGGTGTTATCCGACTTAGCGGGAAAGAAGCGATTTCCATTGTAAATAAAATCTTCCCTTCCAAAGATCTTGAACAGCAACCTTCACACACCATTCATGTAGGTTACATAAAATCAAACGACCAGGTACTCGACGAAGTGGTAATTTCATTATTCAAAACTCCCAGATCATACACAGGAGAAGATGTTGTTGAAATATCCTGTCACGGTTCCCCATTCATTCAGCAGCAGGTGATAGATGCATGTTCTATTGAAGGAGCGAGACTTGCAAAACCCGGAGAGTTTACACAACGTGCATTTTTAAATGCCAAACTCGACCTTGCCCAGGCCGAAGCAGTTGCCGACCTTATTGCGAGTAGCACAAAAGCATCGAGAGATACGGCTTTGCATACGATAAGAGGTGGATTCTCTAATGTGCTACTGGAGTTGAGAGAACAGATGATAAAGTTCTCTGCGCTGATAGAGCTGGAACTCGACTTTTCACAGGAAGATGTTGAATTTGCGGACCGTTCGGAGTTTTATAAACTGTTGAAGGATGTATCCGGCATTACAAAGCGATTGCTTGAATCGTTTAAATATGGTAATGTGATCAGGAATGGTGTGAGGGTAGCGATTGTAGGAAAACCGAACGCGGGGAAAAGCACATTACTGAATAATTTATTGAATGAGAACAGGGCGATTGTGAGCGACATTGCCGGAACCACAAGAGATACTATCGAAGAGCTGATTAATATTGATGGTATTTTATTTCGGTTGATAGACACTGCGGGATTAAGGGACCAGACATCCGATGTTATCGAGCAGGCGGGTATGGATAAAACATATGAAAAGATAAAGCAGGCCGATGTAGTGATGTATGTGTTTGACGTGAATGAAATGTCTGCGGAAGAACTGGGAGCGGTTATGGATGGATATGCTTCGGATAGTACAAAGTTATTATTAGTGGGAAATAAAGTTGATGTTAACGGTTCCGGGTTTGCGAAAAATAAATTCGGATTGTCGAATGCAATATTATTGGTGTCGGCGAAGAAAGAACCTCATCTCGATGAATTGAAGAAACGCTTGTTCATAATGGTGACTCACGGTAAGGTAAATTCCGATGAAACGCTTGTAACAAATGCGCGCCATTATGAAGCACTGAAAGCTGTTGACAATGCAATAGAAGATATTATATCAGGTTTAAATGCTCATGTTCCTGGCGATTTGCTGGCACTGGACATCCGCCGCGCGCTTCATTACCTGGGCGAAATTACCGGTGAGATCACCACTGAGAATCAGTTGGATTATATCTTTAGTAAGTT
>Ga0111539_10014067_pt1 | contig 10001 bp, 7 predicted proteins | sample RhiMethybrSRZTD1_FD_79667 | JGI IMG/M metagenome (GOLD analysis project Ga0111539, IMG submission 79667) | Populus rhizosphere microbial communities from Tennessee, USA - Rhizosphere MetaG P. TD hybrid SRZTD1 (version 2) (version 2) | ecosystem: Host-associated > Plants > Roots > Rhizosphere >... | reverse complement strand
GCAGCGACTCCTTCCGCGAGGCCCTGGAGCGCGAGTTCCCGCACCAGGCCTCGGAGTGGGACGACCCCGACGGGCGCCGCAACTTCCTGAAGGTGATGGGCGCCTCCATCGCCCTGGCCGGCCTCACCGGCTGCACGCGCCAGCCGGAGGAGAAGATCGTCCCCTACGTGAAGGCGCCGGAGCAGATCGTGCCCGGGCGCCCGCTCTACTTCGCCACCGCCGTCGACGACGCCGGCTACGCGCGCGGGGTGCTGGCCAAGAGCCGCGAGGGCCGCCCCATCAAGCTGGAGGGCAATCCCGACCACCCGGCCAGCCGGGGCGCCACCGACGTGGCCACGCAGGCGGCCATCCTCGGCCTCTACGATCCCGACCGCTCGCAGACGCTGACCTACCTGGGCGAGATCCGCCCCTGGGGATCCTTCCTGGCCGCCATCAAGTCGGCGGTGGAGGCCCAGCGCCCGCTGGGCGGGGCCGGGCTGCGCATCCTCACCGGCACCGTGACCTCGCCCACGCTGGGACGGCAGCTGCGCGACCTCACCACCGAGCTGCCGGGCGCGCGCTGGCACCAGTGGGAGCCGGCCGGGGCGGGCATGAACCGCTCGGCCAGCGGCAACACGCTGGAGCCGCGCTACCACCTCGACCGCGCCGACGTGGTGCTCTCGCTCGACGCCGACTTCGTGGGCCGGGGCCCGGCCAACCTGGCCCTGGTGCGCGCGTTCACCGAGCGGCGCCGCGCGCCCTACGTCAAGGCGCCGGCGCAGGAGGGCGGCCACTCGGCTGCGGGCGCCCCGACCGCGGAGCCGTCCGCCCACGGCGCGGATCCGGCGGGCGCCGACGCGCCGCCCATGATCCGGCTCTACGCGGTGGAGAGCACACCTTCGCTGACCGGCGCGCTGGCCGACCATCGCCTGGGCGTGCGGGCGGCGGACGTGGAGTCGGTGGCGCGCGAGCTGGCCGCGGAGCTGGGCGCCGCCGGCGGCAGCGCGGCCAACACCACGCGGGCGGCCTGGGTGTCGGCCCTGGCCCGCGACCTGCAGGCGCACAAGGGGCGGGTGCTGGTGATGGCCGGCGACATGCAGCCGGCCCCGGTGCACGCGCTGGCCCAGGGCCTGAACCAGGCGCTGGGCGCGGTGGGCAACACGGTCGAGTACCTGCCCTCGGTGGAGGTGCAGCCGGTCGACCCCATCGCCTCCCTGCGCGAGCTGGTGACGGACATCGACGCCGGCCGCGTGGCCCTGCTGGTGATCGCCGGCACCAACCCGGTCTACACGGCGCCGGTGGACTTCGACTTCGCGGCCAAGCTGGAGAAGGTGGGCCTGCGCGTCCACCTGGGCCTCTACGACGACGAGACCGCGGAGCGCTGCCACTGGCACGTGCCCGAGGCCCACCCGCTGGAGACGTGGAGCGACGCGCGCGCCTTCGACGGCACGCTCACCGTCCAGCAGCCGCTGATCGCGCCCCTCTACGGCGGCCGTTCGCTGCACGAGCTGCTGGCCGCCTTCACGGCCAGGCCGGAGCGCACCGGCTACGAGATCGTGCGCGAGCACTGGAGCGGCCGCGTGGGCGCCGACTTCGAGCGCTGGTGGCGGCACGCGCTCCACGACGGCGTGGCCGTGGAGCCGGCCGGGGGCGAGGCCCCCGCCGCGCCCGCGCCTGCCGCCGCGGCCCCGGCCGCCGCGCCCGCCACGCCGGGCAGCACCCTGGAGCTGATCTTCCGGCCCGACGCCCACGTGTTCGACGGCCGCTACGCGAACAACGGCTGGCTGCAGGAGCTGCCGCGCCCGCTGACCAAGGTCACCTGGGAGAACGTGGCCCTGATGAGCCCGGCCACGGCCGAGCACCTGGGCGTGAGCGTGCGCTTCACGGCCCGGGGCACGCTGGTGGACGAGGTGGAGCTGCGCTACCGCGGCCGCTCGGTGCGCGGCCCGGCCTGGATCCTGCCCGGCCATCCCGACGGCGCGGTCACCGTGACCCTCGGGTACGGCCGCACCCGCGCCGGGCGCGTGGGCACCGGGGCCGGCTTCGACGCCTACCGCCTGCGCACCTGCGACGCGCCCTGGTTCGGCTACGGCCTGGAGGTGGTGAAGACCGGCGTCACGGCCATGGTGGCGGTGACGCAGGAGCACTGGCTGATGGAGGACCGGCACCTGGTGCGCTCGGTGAGCGTGGCCGAATACGGCCGCGACCCGCACGTGGTGGAGGCCCTGGGCCACGTGCCGGAGCCCGGCACCAGCCTCTATCCCGGGTTCAAGTACGACGGCCACGCCTGGGGCATGGCCATCGACCTCAACTCCTGCGTGGGCTGCAACGCCTGCGTGGCCGCCTGCGTGGCCGAGAACAACATCCCGGTGGTGGGCAAGGAGCAGGTGGCCCACGGCCGCGAGATGCACTGGCTGCGCGTGGACCGCTACTACGAGGGCCCGGCCGACAGCCCGCGCACGGTGTTCCAGCCCGTGCCCTGCATGCAGTGCGAAAACGCCCCCTGCGAGACGGTGTGCCCGGTGGCGGCCACCGTGCACAGCGACGAGGGGCTCAACGACATGGTCTACAACCGCTGCGTGGGCACGCGCTACTGCTCCAACAACTGCCCCTACAAGGTGCGGCGGTTCAACTTCTTCCTCTACCAGGACTGGGACACGCCCTCGCTCAAGCTGATGCGCAACCCCGACGTCACCGTGCGCAGCCGGGGCGTGATGGAGAAGTGCACCTACTGCGTGCAGCGCGTGCAGCACGCGCGCATCGACGCCAGCAACGAGGGCCGGCCGCTGAAGGACGGCGACGTGCAGACCGCCTGCCAGCAGGCCTGCCCGGCCGCGGCCATCACCTTCGGCGACATCAACGACCACGGCAGCCGGGTGGCCGGCCAGAAGGGCGAGGCCCGCAACTACGCGCTGCTGGCCGAGCTCAACACGCGGCCGCGCACCACCTACCTGGCCCAGGTGCGCAACCCCAACCCCGACATGCCGCGCGCGGAAGGTCCGGAGATGCGCCAGGCATGAGCCCCGAAGAGGGCAAGGCCCCGGTGCGGCACGACGTCGAGCGGCGCCACGACGACGCGCTGCCGGCGCCGCCCTCCACGCCGGGCATCGTCGACCCGAACTACACCTTCGCCAGCCTCACCGACAAGATCAGCGCCATCGTGCTCAAGCGGCGCACGCCGCTTGGGTGGCTCATCGGCTTCGGCCTCTCCTTCGCCCTCCTGCAGCTGCTGCTCTTCGCCGTGGTCAACCTGCTCTTCCGGGGCATCGGCGTGTGGGGCCCCATGGTGCCCGTCGGCTGGGGCATGGACATCATCAACTTCGTCTGGTGGATCGGCATCGGGCACGCGGGCACGCTCATCAGCGCCATCCTGCTGCTGCTGCGCCAGGAGTGGCGCACCTCGATCAACCGCTTCGCCGAGGCCATGACGCTGTTTGCGGTGTCCTGCGCCGCGTTCTACCCGGTGTTCCACACCGGCCGTCCCTGGGTGGCGGCCTACTGGCTCTTCCCCTACCCCAACACGATGGGGCTGTGGCCGAACTTCCGCAGCCCGCTCATCTGGGACGTCTTCGCGGTCTCGACCTACGCCACCGTCTCGGCCCTGTTCTGGTACATCGGCCTCATCCCCGACCTGGCCACCCTGCGCGACCGGGCCAAGAGCCGGGTCTGGAAGGTGATCTACGGCATGGCGGCCATGGGCTGGCGCGGCTCCGCCCACCACTGGCACAACTACGAGACCGCCTACCTCCTGCTGGCCGGCCTGGCCACGCCGCTGGTGGTCTCGGTGCACACGGTGGTGAGCTTCGACTTCGCGGCCGGCCTCGTGCCCGGCTGGCACGCCACCATCTTCCCGCCCTACTTCGTGGCCGGCGCCATCTACGCCGGCTTCGCCATGGTGCTCACGCTGGCCATCCCGCTGCGCAAGTTCTACGGCCTCGAGGGCTTCATCACCATGAAGCACCTGGAGAACATGGCCAAGGTCATGCTGGCCACCGGCCTCATCGTGGGCTACGGCTACATGATGGAGGCCTTCATGGCCTGGTACAGCGGGAGCGAATACGAGCAGTTCATGATCATCAACCGCATGACGGGGCCCTACTGGTACATGTACTGGCTCCTCATCCTGTGCAACGTGATCATGATCAACACGCTCTGGATCAAGCGGCTGCGGCTCTCCGTGCCCTACCTCTTCTTCATCTCGCTGGTGGTCAGCGTGGGCATGTGGCTGGAGCGCTACGTCATCATCGTGGTCAGCCTCTCCCGCGACTTCCTGCCCTCCTCGTGGGGGCTGTACCAGGCCAGCGCCTACGACTGGTCGGCCTTCATCGGCACCATCGGGCTCTTCTGCACGCTGCTCTTCCTCTTCGTGCGCTTCCTGCCCGCCATCTCCATCTTCGAGATGCGCACCATCCTGCCCGGGGCCGAGCTGGAGGAGGAGGAAGGGGCGTGAAGCCGCCCGTCCAGCAGCCGGACACGTACGGCCTCATGGCCGAGTTCCACGAGCCGGCCGACATCGTGGCCGCGGCCGAGAAGGCCCACCACGAGGGCTACCGGCGGATGGACGCCTATTCGCCCTACCCGATCGAGGCCCTGTCGGAGGCCATGGAGCTGCGCCCCTCGCGCCTGCCGCTGATCGTCCTCTGCGGCGGGATCATCGGGGGCATCGCCGGCTTCTCGCTCCAGTACTGGGCCTCCGTCATCGAGTACCCGCTCAACATCGGGGGCAAGCCGCTCAACTCCTGGCCGGCCTTCATCGCGCCCACCTTCGAGACCACCATCCTGTTCGCGGCCCTCTCGGCCGTGTTCGGCATGCTGGCCCTCAACGGCCTGCCCGAGCCCTATCACCCGGTGTTCAACGTCCCCTCCTTCGCCCTGGCCAGCCGCGACCGCTTCTTCCTGTGCATCGAGAGCACGGACGCGAAGTTCGACGAGTCGAAGACCCGCGCCTTCCTGGAAGCGTTGCCCGGGGTCAGCGGCGTCTCCGAGGTGGACCACTGATGCAACGGCAAAGACGCCACAGAGGCACAGAGTCACAGAGGCGGCGGCTGTTGCTCTGTGTCTCCGTGGCTCTGTGGCTTCCTTTCGTTGCCGTGGCCGTGGGTTGCCGGCAGGACATGCACGATGCGCCGCGGTACAAGACGTACGCGCGCAGCGACTTCTTCGGGGACGAGCGGTCGGCGCGGCCGATCGTGGAGGGGACGGTGGCGCGCGGGCAGCTCCAGGAGGACGAGGTCCTCTACACGGGCAAACAGGGCGGCGCCTTCGTGGCCGCCGTGCCGCTGCCGGTGGACGCCGCGCTGCTGGCCCGCGGGCGCCAGCGCTACGGCATCTACTGCACGCCCTGCCACGGCCTGGCCGGCAAGGGCGACGGCATGGTGGTGCGGCGCGGCTACCGCAAGCCGGCCTCCTTCCACGACCAGAAGCTGCGCGACCAGCCGGTGGGCTACTTCTTCGACGTGATCACGAACGGCTTCGGGGCCATGCCCGACTACGCGGCCCAGGTGCCGGTGCGCGACCGCTGGGCCATCGTGTCCTACCTGCGCGCCCTGCAGCTCAGCCAGCACGCGGTGCTGGACGACGTGCCGCCCGCGCACCGGCCGGAGCTGGTGGCGGTGAACCCGTGAGCACGCCCGCCGTCCGCGCGGCCTCCCTGTCCGCGCCGGCCCTGGTCGAGCGCCACGGCCGTACCGCGCTCATCGCCGGCGTGGCCGGGCTCCTGCTCACCGGCGTGGGCGCGGCCCTGAACCTCGACCAGTTCTTCCGCTCCTACCTGCTCGGCTTCCTGTTCTGGACGGGCGTGGGCGTGGGCTGCATCTGCATCCTGCTCATCCACCATCTCACCGGCGGCTGGTGGGGGCTGGTGATCCGCCGCCTGCTGGAGGCGGGCGCGCGCACGCTCCCGCTGTGCGCGCTCCTCTTCCTGCCCCTGGCCCTGGGCCTGCCCCGGCTCTACGAGTGGGCCGACGCCGCGCGGCGGGCGGCCGATCCGCTGCTGCGCCACAAGGAGCTGTACCTGAACGTGCCCTTCTTCCTGCTGCGGGCCGCCTTCTACTTCGCGGTGTGGAGCGGGCTGGCCGTGGTGCTGGACCGGGCCTCGCTCAAACTCGACGCCCTGGGCGGCAAGGGGCGCGGGTACTACAACCACGCCCAGAACCTGCGCGGACTGGGCGGCGGCGGCCTGCTGCTCATGGGCCTCACCATCACCTTTTCGTCCATCGACTGGGCCATGTCGCTCGACCCGCACTGGTTCTCCACCGTGTACGGCGTGCTCTTCATGGTGGGCAACGCCCTCTCCGGCATGGCCCTCATGATCCTGATGGTGTCGCTGCTGGGCCGGGAGGAGCCGCTGGCGCGCGTGCTCGAGCCCTCCCACGTGCACGACCTGGGCAAGCTGATGCTGGCCTTCGTGATGTTGTGGGCCTACATCAACGTCTCGCAGTGGATCATCATCTGGTCGGCCAACCTGCCCGAGGAGACGCCCTGGTACCTGCGCCGGCTGCGCGGCGGCTGGCAGTACGTGGCCCTGCTGCTGGTGGTCTTCCACTTCGCGCTGCCCTTCCTGCTCCTCCTCTCGCGCGGCCTCAAGCGCGACGCCCGCCGCCTGGCCCTGGTGGCCGTCCTGATCCTGGCCGTGCGCGTGGTCGACCTCTTCTGGATGCTGGCCCCCGACGCGCCCATCGGCCACGAGGCGGCCGGCTTCCACGTGCACTGGATGGACGTCACGGCGGTGGTGGGCGTGGGCGGGCTGTGGCTGTGGTTCTTCGCCCGCGCCCTCCTCTCGCGGCCGCTGCTCACGGTGGGCGAGCCCGAGCTGCGCGAGCGCATGGTGGAGACCCGGCTCCTGGAGACGCGCGCGTGACCGACGCCAAGGACGTGAAGGAGGCGCTCAAGGCCCCGGCCGGGCCGGCGGAGACCGGTCCCCATCCCGAGGGCCGGGCCCGGCAGCCGGAGGCCATCCCGCCCGGCGCCGTGCGCTACGAGACCACGGACGTCGCGACCGGCCCCGTGCTCAAGGCGGTGGCGGGCCTGGTGGTGGGCACGCTGCTGGTGGTCCTGCTGCTGCTGCCCGCGTTCTCGTGGCTGCGCTCGCGGGCCACGGCCGCCCAGCCGCCGCCGCCGCCCATGGGCCGCCTCGACCCCGATCGCCAGGCGCCCGAGCCGCGCCTGCAGACGCGGCCCGTGCAGGACCTGTCCGCCATCCGCGCCGAGGACGAGACCCTGCTCTCGAAGTACGGCTGGGTCGACGAGCCGGCGGGCGTGGTGCACATCCCCATCGAGGAAGCCATGCGCCTGGTGGCGGAGCGCGGCCTGGGCGGCCCGGCCGCGCCGGCGCCGGCGGCGTCACCGGCCGCGGCGCCCTCGGCAGCGCCTCCCGCCCGCGCTCAAGGGGCCCACTGATGCGGCGGCTCCTCCTGGGTGCGCTGCTGGCCCTGGCTCCCTGCGCGCTGGGCGCGCAGGACGCGGGCCCGGGCCTGCCGTCCTCCTCCCAGCCGGCCGCGCTGCGCGACGTGGGCTACGACCAGAAGCTGGGCGACCCGGTGCCGATGGACCTGGTGCTGCGCGACGAGACGGGCGCGCCGGTGAAGCTGGCCGACGCCGTGGGCGGCAAGCCGGCCGTGCTCTCGCTCGTGTACTACGAGTGCCCGATGTTGTGCACGCTCACCCTCAACGGGCTGGTGGGCGCGCTGAACTCGCTCACGTTCGAGCCCGGGCGCGACTTCTCCCTGATCACGGTCAGCTTCGACCCCCGCGAGAAGCCGGAGCAGGCGCAGAAGCGCAAGCAGGCCTACCTGCAGCGCTACCACCGCCAGGGCGCGGCCCAGGCCTGGCGCTTCCTCACCGGCGACCAGGCAGCGCTCGACCGCCTCACGCGCGCGGTGGGCTTCCGCTACGCCTGGGACGAGCGCACCAAGCAGTTCGCACACCCGGCCGGCATCGTGGTGCTGACGCCCGACGGCCGCATCGCCCGCTACCTCTACGGCGTGGAGTACGCGCCCAAGGACCTGCGCCTGGGCCTGGTCGAGGCCTCGCAGGGCCGCATCGGCACGCCCGTCGACAAGCTGCTCCTGTACTGCTACCAGTACGACCCCATGCAGGGGAGGTACGGGGCCACCGTCCTGCGCATCGTGCGCCTGGCCGGCCTGGCCACCCTGCTGGGCATGGGCGGCTTCGTGATCGCGGCCCTGCGCCGGGAACGGAGGTCGGCCTAGCCCATGTGGACCGGCTTCCCGCTCTTCCCCGAACAGGCCTCCACCATGGCCGGGCGCGTGGACGCGCTCTACTTCTTCCTGCTGGCCATCAGCGTGTTCTTCAGCGTGCTGATCTTCACCGCCGTCATCGTGTTTTCGGTGAAGTTCCGCCGCCGCTCGGAGTCGGAGCGGCCGCAGGCCATCCTGGGCTCGCTGGCCCTGGAGCTCACCTGGTCGCTCATCCCCCTGGGCATCACGGCCATCATCTTCGTCTGGAGCGCCGACCTCTTCTTCTCCATGAGCCGCCCCCCACGCGAGGCCATGGAGGTGTACGTGGTGGGCAAGCGCTGGATGTGGAAGGTGCAGCACCTCACCGGCCAGCGCGAGATCAACGAGCTGCACGTGCCGGTGGGGATGCCGGTGCGGCTGATGCTCACCTCGGAGGACGTGATCCACAGCTTCTTCGTGCCCGCCTTCCGGGTGAAGAAGGACGCGCTGCCCGGCCGCTACAGCACGCTCTGGTTCCAGGCCACCAGGCCGGGCACCTACCACCTCTTCTGCGCCGAGTACTGCGGCACCCGCCACTCGGGCATGGTGGGCACGGTGACGGTGATGGAGCCGGCCGCCTTCCAGTCCTGGCTCTCCGGCGGCGCCTCCGGCCAGTCGCTGGCCGGGGCCGGGCAGAAGCTCTTCCAGGAGATGGGCTGCTCCACCTGCCACCGCGCCGACAGCCAGGCCCGCGGGCCCAACCTGGACGGCGTGTTCGGCAGCACGGTGCAGCTGGAGGGCGGGGCCACCCTCACCGCGGACGAGACCTACGTGCGTGAGTCGATCGTCACGCCGTCGGCGCGGGTGGTGGCCGGCTACCAGCCCATCATGCCCACCTACCAGGGCCTGATCGGCGAAGAGAGCCTGATGCAGCTGGTGGCCTACATCCGCTCGCTCAACGACAAGGCGGGCGCGGCCCCGGCCGGCCACGCGGCCCCGGCGGCCAGCCCGGCCCCGGCCGCTCCGGCGCGGCCGGCCACCACCGGCACGGGAACGGAGCGGAGACCGTAATGGGCAGCGTCACACCGGCGGTCGAGGCGGCCCACCTGCGCCGCGGCCGCGTCAACTACCTGAACGTGAGCTACGGCGTGAAGTCGTGGCTGCTCACCACCGACCACAAGCGCATCGCCCTCCTCTACCTGGCCAGCGTCAGCCTGCTCTTCGCCATCGGCGGCCTCTTCGCGGTGGGCATCCGCCTGGAGCTGGTCACGCCGGCCAGCGACCTGGTGCAGTCGGAGACCTACAACAAGCTCTTCACCATGCACGGCGTGGTGATGGTCTTCTTCTTCCTCATCCCGGCCATCCCGGCCGTGCTGGGCAACTTCCTCATCCCGCTCATGATCGGGGCCCGCGACCTGGCCTTCCCGCGCATCAACCTGCTGAGCTGGTACCTCTACATGGGCGGCGCGGCCATGGGCATCTACGCCATGGTGCGGGGCGGGGTCGACACCGGCTGGACGTTCTACGTCCCCTACAGCACGCTCTACTCGAACACCAACGTGGTGGCCACCGGCGTGGCCGCCTTCATCATCGGCTTCTCGTCCATCCTGACCGGGCTCAACTTCATCGTCACCATCCACAAGATGCGGGCCCCGGGGCTGACCTGGTTCCGCCTGCCCCTCTTCGTGTGGGCCCACTACGCGACCAGCATCATCATGATCCTGGGCACGCCCGTCATCGCGGTCACGGTGGCCCTGGTGGCGGTCGAGCGCGTCTTCCACCTGGGCTTCTTCGATCCGAAGCTGGGCGGCGACCCCGTGCTCTTCCAGCACCTCTTCTGGTTCT
>Ga0111539_10014064_pt1 | contig 10002 bp, 9 predicted proteins | sample RhiMethybrSRZTD1_FD_79667 | JGI IMG/M metagenome (GOLD analysis project Ga0111539, IMG submission 79667) | Populus rhizosphere microbial communities from Tennessee, USA - Rhizosphere MetaG P. TD hybrid SRZTD1 (version 2) (version 2) | ecosystem: Host-associated > Plants > Roots > Rhizosphere >... | reverse complement strand
TGGGCCACCTGCCGGCCGCGGCCGTGGAGGCGGGCATGGCCGCGCTGCTGGCGCAGCACCGCCTGCAGTCCTATCCGCCGCTGGTGGAGCCGACCGGGGCCCTGGTGGCCCAGGCCGAACATACGATCCTGGTAGGTCAGTCGGGGGTCGAGGTGTTGACGCGCTGAGCCGCGCGCCTAGCGGCTAGGCGTCGTCGCCCTTCTCTTCGTCCGGGGCGTTGGCCTGCTCGGCCGCAGCCAGGTCGGCCTCGGTCAGCTCGTAGGGCAGCGGCTGGGGTCCGGGGACGATGCCGGCGATGTCGGGATCGTCGGGCGCGTGGCGGTCGAGCTTCACCCGGGTCGTCTTGCGCTCGACCCGCTTGGCCGACTTCTCCCGCGCGCGCTCCTGCCGCGCGATCTCCCTCTGCCGCTTGGCGAACGTGACCCGGCCTCGGTTGCCCATGCGCCACTCCTGCGAGCGAGAACGCTCGCGATGAAACAGCTTAGCCTATCATATCCGGCGAGTTGGGAGCCCTTTGCGGGCCCGCGGCGCGGCCCGCGCCGCGCCCTCTTTCGAGGTGAAAATGGACGCCTTCGACCCCTTCCGCGCCGATCTCCTGGCCGGCAAGACGACGATCATCACCGGTGGCGGCAGCGGCCTCGGGCGCTCGATGGCCCTGCGCCTGGCCGCCCTGGGAGCACGGGTGGCCGTGTTCGGCCGGCGCGCCCAGCCGCTGGACGAGACGGTGGCGGCCATCCGCGAGGCCGGGGGCCAGGCCGCCGCCGCGCCCTGCGACGTGCGCGACCCGGCGGCGGTGGCGGCGGCCTTCGACCGCGTGGAGAAGGAGCTGGGCCCGGCCAACCAGCTCATCAACAACGCGGCCGGCAACTTCCTCTGCGCCTCGGAGGACCTCTCCGACAACGCGTTCCACTCCGTGGTGCAGATCGTCCTCTACGGCAGCTTCATCTGCACGCGGGAGCTGGGCCGGCGGCTCATCGCCCGCGGGCAGCCCGGGCAGATGCTGGCCATCTCCACCACCTACGCCGAGACGGGCTCGGCCTTCGTGCTGCCCTCGGCCGTGGCCAAGGCGGGCGTGCTGGCCATGACGCGCTCGCTGGCCGTGGAGTGGGCCACCTACGGCATCCGCCTCAACGCCGTGGCCCCCGGGCCCTTCCCCACCGAGGGCGCCTTCAGCCGGCTGATGCCGGGCTCCGAGATCGAGCGCCAGGTCCTGCGCCGCGTGCCCTCGCGCCGGCTGGGCGAACACTGGGAGCTGGTCAACCTGGTGGCGTACCTGATGAGCGACGCCAGCCCCTACCAGACGGGCGATCTGGTCACGATCGACGGCGGCGAGGCCCTCTTCTCCGGCCAGGAGTTCTCGGGCTTCGCCCACATGGACCGGGCGGCGGCCAAGGAGCTGATGGCCTCGCTGAAGCCGAAGAAGTAGCCGCGGGGCGGGAGGTGGACGAGGCCCGCAGCCAGCCGCCGCCGCCGGCGGTGAGCGATCCGCCCCTGCGCCAGGTGGAGCTGGCGCAGGGCCTGGTCTCCTACACGGACGAGGGACCGGCCGACGCGCCCGCGCTCCTCGCCCTGCACGGCGTGCCGGGCTCGGTGCGCGACTTCCGCTACCTGGCCCCGCACCTCACCGGCCACGTGCGCCTGGTGCGGGTGAACCTGCCCGGCTTCGGCGGCAGCCCGCCCTCCGACGAGGCCGTGCGCTCGCTGGTGGGACGGGCGCAGGTCGTGAGCGCGCTGGCCGCCCTGCTGGGCCTCAGCCGCTACGGCGTGCTCGGCCACTCGATGGGCGGCGGCACCGCGCTGGTGCTGGCCGCCGACCAGCCGCGCCGGGTCTCGTTCCTGGGCCTCGTCTGCAGCCTGGCCCTCACGCCCCACCGCGGCCTGCTGCTGCCCCCGGCCTGGTTCGGCGGCCTGGCCCGCGCCCTGGAGACGCGGGCCGGCGCGGCCCTGCTGGCGCCGCTCTTCCGCGCGCTCTACCGCCGGCGCCGCTTCCGGGGCGTGGACCAGATGACGGCGGCCGACTTCGCCCTCCAGTGCCGGGCCATCACCGCCGCCGATTGCCGGCTGCTGCGCCGCGCCGCCGCGGGCCCGCGGCCGCCCACGCTGGTGGCCTACGCCCAGGACGATCCGCTGGTCCAGACCTGGGTGTCGGAGGAGCTGGCCGCGGCCATGCCCGACGCGCGCGTGCTGGCCTTCGCCCAGGGCGGCCACCATCTGCAGAAGACGCGGGCGGAGGAGCTGGCCCGCGCGGTGCGCGAGGGCCTGGGCGTCAGTACGGGTGCTGGCGGAGCCAGTTGATGTAGTCGACCAGGCGGTCCACCTCTTCGCTCTTCAGGTGGCCGCGGTAGGCCGGCATCTTGATGGGCTGACGCTCCAGGAAGAACTTGCCCGCCTTCGTGCCCGAGATGCGGCGGGCCCCGCCGTCGAGGATCCACTCGCGGATCTCGCCCTCGTCGCGGGCCAGCTCCGGGAAGTCCTTGCCGTCCCAGGACGGGATGTAGCCCTTGAAGGCGCGGGCGTTGGGCGTGGCCCCCCGGCCCTGCGGCCCGTGGCAGCCGAAGCAGCCCGCACGCTCGGCGACCTTGCGCCCCTCGTCGGCCTTCTCGTCCTGCGGCCGCTCGAAGTCGCCCACCGCCTTCACGTAGGCCACCACGTCGTCCAGCTCCCGCTCGCTCAGCAGGCCCCGCCAGGCCGGCATCTCCATGACCGCCCCCGACCGCTGCTTCTTCTGCTCGGGGTCGTCGCGGAGGCGCTTGGGCAGGCCGTCCAGGATCCACTCCCGCAGCTCGGCCTCGTTCTGGGCGTACATGGTCATGAGGCCCCCGGCCCAGGGTGGGACCTCCTCCTCGGGGTGGCCGGGGTTGGCGATGCCCTTGAGGCCGCCCGGCCCGTGGCAGGCGAAGCACCCCTTCTCGGACGCCACCTCGTAGCCCCGCTGGACGCGGCCCAGGTTGTGGCGGGTCCAATACTGGCGGCCGGCCCAAACCAGGGCTGCCGCCACGGTCAGGGCACCGATGAGGGAGAGCAGCCGAATGAGCAGCCGCATGAGGCAGGAATAGGATACCGCAGCCGTCCATGCCCGCAAGTCTCGGAATGAGAACAACTAGCGGGAGGCGTTTGACAGCCCCCGGGGGGGCGGATAGGCTGGTCGTGCGTACGGCAGCAACCTTCCGGTGCTGCCGCCTTTCCTGCTCAACCCAATGACTACAGTGCCCGCCAAGCTCGAATCCGTGCCCGAGGCGGAAGCCCCGGCCGCCACTCCTCCCGTCGCCCCCCGCCGGCCCAAGGTGGACGTGATCCACGGCCAGCGGCGGACCGACGACTACTTCTGGCTGCGCGACAAGGCCAGCCCGGACGTGCGGGCCTACCTCGAGGCCGAAAACCGCTACACCGAGGCCCTGATGGAGCCCACCCGGCCCCTCCAGGAGACGCTCTACCGCGAGATGCTGGGCCGCATCCAGGAGACCGACCTCTCGGTGCCCTTCCGCGAGGGCGGCTACTTCTACTACTCGCGCACCGAGGAGGGGAAGCAGTACCCCATCTTCTGCCGCCGCCGGGGATCGCTGGAGGCGCCGGAGGAGGTCACCCTGGACGTGAACGCGCTGGCCGAGGGCCGGCAGTTCATGTCGCTGGGCGCCTACGTGCCCGACGACCAGGGCCGCTTCCTGGCCTACTCGACCGACGACACCGGCTTCCGCGAGTACACGCTGCACGTCAAGGACCTCTGGAGCGGCGAGACGCTGCCCTTCGCGGCCTTTCGGACGGGCGCCCTGGCCTGGGCGGCCGACGGGCGCACGCTCTTCTACACCACCGAAGACGAGGCCAAGCGCTCGCACCGCGTCTGGCGCCACGAGCTGGGCGGGGCGGAGCCGGACGCGCTCGTCTTCGTGGAGGTGGACGAGCTGTTCCGCGTCTTCGTGGGCCGCACGCGCAGCAACGCCTACGTGCTCATGGGCTCGGCCAGCCACACCACGTCCGAGGTGCGGATGCTGCCCGCCGGCACGCCGCGCGGCGAGTGGATCCTCATCGCCGCCCGCGAGCACGAGCACGAATACGAGGTCGACCACGGCGGCGACGTCTTCTACATCCGCACCAACGACCGCGGGCGCAACTTCCGCCTGGTCACGGCCCCCGTGTCCGACCCCCGGCGCGAGAACTGGCGGGAGGTGGTGCCGCACCGCGAGGACGTGATGCTGGAGGGCATCGAGCCCTTCCTCCACCACTACGTGCTCCTGGAGCGCGAGGAGGGCCTGCCCGTGTTCCGGGTGGTGGACCTGCGGACGGGCGGGGAGCGCCGGGTGGCCTTCCCCGAGCCCACCTACGCCGCCTTCCCCCAGCACAACGCCGAGTTCGACACGCACTTCTTCCGCTACACCTACGAGTCGCTGGTCACGCCGGCCTCGGTGTTCGACTACGACATGGACGCCGGCACTTCCACGCTGCTCAAGGAGCAGCCGGTGCTGGGCGGCTACGACCGCACGCAGTACGTGAGCGAGCGCCTCTTCGCCACCGCCGCCGACGGCGTGCGGGTGCCGGTTTCGGTCGTCTACCGCCGGGGCCTGGCCCGCGACGGCTCCGCGCCCGCGCTCCTCTACGGCTACGGCTCCTACGGCTTCGCCATGCCCGTCGGCTTCTCCTCCAACCGCTTCAGCCTGGTGGACCGGGGGATGGTCTGCGCCATCGCCCACGTGCGCGGCGGGGGCGAGATGGGCAAGGCCTGGCACGACCAGGGCCGCATGATGAACAAGCGGAACACCTTCACCGACTTCGTGGCCGTGGCCGAGCACCTGGTCGCGGCCGGCTTCACGCGGCCCGAGCGGCTGGCCATCAGCGGCGGCAGCGCCGGCGGCCTGCTCATGGGCGCGGCCACCAACCTGCGGCCCGACCTCTTCCGGGCCGTGGTCTCCAAGGTCCCGTTCGTGGACGTGGTCAACACCATGCTCGACGCGTCGCTCCCCCTCACCGCCGGCGAGTGGGAGGAGTGGGGCGACCCGCGCAAGAAGGAAGACTTCGACTACATGCTCTCCTACAGCCCCTACGACCAGCTGCGGGCCGGGCCCTTCCCGGCCATGCTGGTGACCACCGCCCTCAACGACAGCCAGGTGATGTACTGGGAGCCGGCCAAATACGTGGCCCGCCTGCGCACGCTGAAGACGGACACCTCGCCCCTCCTGCTGAAGACGACCCTGGAGCCGGCCGGCCACGGCGGCGCCTCCGGCCGCTACGACTACCTGCGCGAGGTGGCCTTCGACTACGCGTTCATCCTCACCCAGCTCGGCCTGGGGGCGGCATGAAGCTCCTGCGCAGCCACCTGGGCGGGGCCTGGGTCGAGGGCGGCCCCGGCCGCGCCAAGCTGGTGAACCCGGCCACCGAAGAGCCGCTGGCCGAGGTGGCCACCGGGGGCTGGGAGCTGGCGGCAGCGCTCGGCTTCGCGCGCACCACCGGCGGGCCCGCGCTGCGCGCGCTCACGTTCGCGCAGCGGGGCGAGCTGATCAAGGCCCTGGCCGACCTGTACCAGGCCCACCGCGAGGAGCTGCTCGACCTGGCGGTGGCCAACGGCGGCAACACGCGCGGCGACGCCAAGTTCGACGTGGACGGGGCCATCTTCACGCTCAGCACCTACGCCGAGCTGGGCAAGTCGATCGGCGCCCGCACCGTCCTGGCCGACGGCGAGGGCATCCAGCTCGGCCGCAGCCCGCGCTTCCACGGCCAGCACCTGCTGGTGCCGCGCCAGGGCGTGGCCATCCACATCAACGCCTTCAACTTCCCGGCCTGGGGCACGGCCGAGAAGGCGGCCACCGCGCTGCTGGCCGGCATGCCCGTGCTCAGCAAGCCCGCCACCAGCTCCGCGCTGGTGGCCGCGCGCATGGTGGAGCTGGCGGTGGAGAAGCAGGTGCTCCCGGCGGGCGCCTTCTCGCTGCTGGTGGGCGGCGTGGGCGACCTGCTCGACCACGTGGGCCCCCAGGACGTGGTGGCCTTCACCGGCTCCAGCGACACCGCCCAGAAGATCCGCGTGCTGCCCTCGATGGTGCACAACTCGGTGCGGCTGAACGTGGAGGCCGACAGCCTCAACGCGGCCGTGCTGGGCCCGGACCTGGACCCCGACTCCGAGACCTACGGCCTCTACGTGAAGGACGTGGTGCGCGACATGACGCAGAAGGCGGGGCAGAAGTGCACCGCCATCCGCCGCCTGCTGGTGCCGGCCGACAAGGCCGACCGGCTGCGCGACGACCTGATCGAGCGCCTGCAGGCGGTGACGGTGGGCAACCCGGCCCACGACGGCGTGCGCATGGGACCGCTGGCCACCGCTGCCCAGCGCGACAGCGTGCGCGAGGGCATCGACCTCCTGGCCCGCGACGGCCGCCTGGTGTTCGGCAGCTTCGAGGTGAAGGCGGTGGGCGCGCCCGACGGCAAGGGCTTCTTCGTGGGGCCCACGCTCATCGAGGTGGAGCCGGGCGCCGACGCGCCCAGCGTGCACGGCCACGAGGTCTTCGGCCCCGCGGCCACCGTGGTCCCCTACTCGGGCCGGGCGGCCGAGGCGGCCGCGCTGGTGGCGCGCGGCGGGGGCGGCCTCGTCTCCTCCGTCTACTCCGAAGACGTGGCCTGGGTGGGCGAGGCGGTCATGGGGCTCGCGCCGTACCACGGCCGCGTCTTCCTGGGCTCGGCCAAGATCGCGGAGGCCTCGCCCGGGCCCGGCACCGTGCTGCCCCAGCTCGTCCACGGCGGCCCCGGCCGCGCCGGCGGCGGCGAAGAGCTGGGCGGCCCGCGCGGCCTCGAGTTCTACATGCAGCGGGTGGCCCTGGAGGGATCACGCCCGGTCATCGAGCGGATAGCGGGCCTCACGACCACTTCCTGAGGCCGTTTCTCCGCGGGAGCGCCGGGCTCCTGCTCGCATTCCTCTGCCTTCCCGCCGCGGCCAGGGGCGCCCCGCCGCCCGACCCGGGGGAGCAGGCGCGCGCCATCCTGCTGCGGCTGGGCGACCAGGAGACGCTGCCGCGGGATGCGCCGCCGGTGGCGGACACGTCTCCGGCCAGCGAGCCCCGCGGCGTGGAGAGCGAGGGTGCGCCGCCCGCCGTGGATCCCGGCGCCGTGGCCGGGCTGCTGGGACCCCTGTTCCTGGTCGTCCTGGTGGTGGCCGTGATCGCGGCCCTGGCCGCGGTGCTGCGGCGCCCGCGCGGGGGCGAGGCCCTGGGGGCGGTCGCGGGCGGAAGCGCGGCGGCGGACGCCCTCCCGGCACGGCGCGCGAGGCTGCCCGACTCCGAGGCGCTCGGCCGCCAGGGCCGCTTCGCGGAGGCCATCCATGCCCTCCTCCTGCACGCGCTGGCCGAGCTCGACCAGCGCTCGCGCGAGGTGGCGCCTTCGGCCACCAGCCGCGAGATCGTGCGCCGCCTGGCCCCCAGCGCGGCGGTGGCCTCCGCGCTGCACCCGCTGGTGGTGGCGGTGGAGCGCATGCACTTCGGGCGCGACCCCGGCAGCCTGCAGGACTACACGGACTGCGCGGCACACTACCGCAAGTTCACGGAAGCATGGCGGACGACGCGCTAGACGCGCCGTTCCGCAAGCCCGTCCTGATCGGGCTGGTGGCGGTGGCCGCCAGCTCGCTGGCCCTGGCCGTGGCCATGGCCATCTTCCAGCCCAACGTGGCCGTGGAGTCGGTCGGCCCCAGCTCGTTCAGCCACTCGGCGCTCGGCCACAGCGCGTTCACCGAGCTGCTGCGCGCGCGCAGCATACCCGTGATGGTGAGCCGTTACGCCTCGGCCGAGCGGGCCGGCACCCGCGGGCTTCTGCTGCTGGCGGAGCCCGCAGTGGGCGGCGACGAGGCGCGCGAGCGCCGGCTGCGCTCGATGGTGGGCTCCTCGCGCCACGTCCTGCTGGTGCTGCCCAAGTGGAGGGGCGTGCCCGACCAGGGCCACCCGGGCTGGATCAGCGGCGTCCAACGCCTTCCCTTGAACGCGGCGGACACGACCCTTTCGGCCGCCGGCGTGGCCGCCACCGTGGTCGCGCCGGCCACGCTCGGGCCCTGCGACGTCCCGTCGCGCCTCGCCCTGGTGCAGCCGCAGCTCCTCAAGATCCATGGCGACACGGTCCGGCCCCTGATCTCGTGCGGCGAGGGCGTGCTGCTGGCGGAAGTCGCCCGGGACGGGCGACAGCTCCTGGTCCTCGCCGACCCGGACGTCATCGAGAACCACGGCCTGGGCGTGGCCGACCACGCCGCCCTGGCCCTCGACGCGGTGGAGCGCGTGCGGCCCGCGGGCCAGACGGTGGTCGTCGACGAGACGTTGCACGGCCACGAGCGCGTGCCCTCGCTCTGGCGCGAGCTGTTCACGTTCCCGCTGGCGCTGGCCGTCCTGCAGGGCGCCCTGGCCCTGGCCGCGCTCATCTGGTCGGGGCTGGGCCGCTTCGGCGCCCCGCTGCCCGCGCCGCCCCCGTTCGCGTCCGGCAAGACGGTGCTGATCGACAACACGGCGGCCCTCATGCGCTCGGCCGGCCACTCCGCCTACGCCCTCGGCCGCTACTTCGAGGCCGCGGTGGCCGACGTGGAACGCGGCCTCCACGCGCCGGTGAAGGGCACGCCCGCGCTGGCCGCCTGGCTGCGCGGGCACGCCCGCGGCCGCCGTCCGGGCCTGGACCTGGCGGACGTGCAGCGGGCGGTGGAGAATGCGCAGCGCGTCCATCCGCCGGTGGCGGCGGTGATGCTGTCCGCCGCTCGCCGCATCCATCGATGGCGACAGGAGCTGCTCCGTGGACCAGAAGAGCATCCAGGACGTTAGGGACCGCCTGCGCACCGAAGTGCACCGGGTGGTGGTGGGTCAGGACTCCGTCATCGACCTCCTGGTGGTGGCCCTGCTGGCCGAGGGCCACGTGCTGCTGGAGGGCGTCCCCGGCACGGCCAAGACGCTGCTGGCCCAGGCCTTCGCCGCCTGCCTGGACCTGCCCTTCAAGCGCATCCAGTTCACGCCCGACCTGATGCCCGGCGACGTGGTCGGCACCAACGTGTTCGACTTCCAGAGCCGCACCTTCGTGCTCACGCGCGGGCCGGTGTTCACCAGCGTGCTGCTGGCCGACGAAGTGAACCGCACGCCGCCCAAGACGCAGTCGGCCCTGCTGCAGGCCATGCAGGAGCGGGCGGTCACCATCGACGGCGCCACCCACGCGCTGGGCGACGCGTTCATGGTGATCGCCACCCAGAACCCGATCGAGCAGGAGGGCACCTATCCCCTGCCCGAGGCCCAGCTCGACCGCTTCCTGTTCAAGGTGCCGGTGGGCTACCCGAGCCTGGCCGAGGAGAAGGCCATGGTGCAGCTGCACGGCCACCGCACGGCCATGGCCCGGCTGGAGGAGTTCCGCCTCACGCCGGTGGCCGGCCTGGCCTTCCTCCAGGAAGCGCGCGCCCTCCTGGCCACCCTGCGCATGGCCGACGAGGTGGTCGACTACATCGTGGGCCTGGCCCGGGCCACGCGCCAGCACCCGTCGCTGCTGTGCGGCGCGTCGCCGCGCGCGGCCAGCATGCTGGCCACGGCCGCCCGGGCCCGGGCCGTGCTCGACGGCCGCGACTTCGTCCTGCCCGACGACGTGAAGGAGCTGGTGCGCCCCGCCTTCTCGCACCGCGTGGTGCTCTCCCCGGGAGCGGAGGTGGAGGGCACGACGCGCGAGGCCGTCCTGCAGCAGGTCATCGACCAGCTGCCGGCGCCGCGATGATCGTGCCCACGCGACGGGCCGTGCTGCTGCTGGCCGCCGGGTTCCCGCTGGCGCTGCTGCCCGCGCTGCTGCGCCCGGGCCTGTGGCCGCTGTGGCTGGCCGGGCTGGCCACCACCGCCGCCGCCTTCACCATGGAGGCCCTGCTGGGCGGACCCTCCACCCCGGTTGCCGTGCAGGCGCGCGGGCCGGCCGCGCTGTACGTGGGCGCGGACGACGTGCTGCACCTCGAGCTGGGCGGACACTGGAGGCAGCGCACGCGCGTCGAGGTCCTCTGCGACTTCGGGGAGACGCTGGAGCCGCAGCCGG
>Ga0111539_10014060_pt1 | contig 10002 bp, 8 predicted proteins | sample RhiMethybrSRZTD1_FD_79667 | JGI IMG/M metagenome (GOLD analysis project Ga0111539, IMG submission 79667) | Populus rhizosphere microbial communities from Tennessee, USA - Rhizosphere MetaG P. TD hybrid SRZTD1 (version 2) (version 2) | ecosystem: Host-associated > Plants > Roots > Rhizosphere >... | reverse complement strand
GCTGCCGGGCACCAGCGGCCCGCCGCTGCACTTCACGGCCGTGCCGGCAAAGGTCACGTGCGTGGCATCGAGCGCCGGCCCGTGCAGGATATTGCTGCCGCCCAGGAAGCGGGCGGTGAACTCGGAGCGCGGCTGCTCGTAGACCTCCTGCGGGGTGCCCAACTGCTCGATGCGGCCGGCGTTCATCACGGCGATTAGGTCGGCCGTCGTCATGGCCTCGCTCTGGTCGTGGGTTACGTACACCGTGGTGTAGCGATAGGCGTCGTGCAGGCGGCGCACCTCGAAGCGCATCTCCTCGCGAAGGTTGGCGTCGAGGTTGGAGAGTGGCTCGTCGAGCAGCAGCGTGTCGGGCTCCACGATCAGAGCGCGGGCGAGCGACACGCGCTGCTGCTGGCCGCCCGACAGCTCGGCCGGGTAGCGCTCGGCGAGCGGCGCGAGCCGGGTGGTGGCGAGAATGGCGTCCACCCTCTTGGCGATCGTCGCGCGATCGAGCTTCCTCAGCTCCAAGCCGTAGGCGACGTTCTGAAACACCGTCATATGCGGCCACAGCGCATAGCTCTGGAACACCATCGACACGTTGCGTTGCTCGGGCGGCAACACGCGGGCGGGCGAGGAGACGACGCGGTCGCCCAGCGCGATCTCGCCGGCGCTGGGCTCCATGAACCCGGCAATCAGGCGCAGGGCCGTGGTCTTGCCGCAGCCCGAGGGGCCCAGCAGGCACACGAGCTTGCCGTGCTCGACGTTGAGCGAGACGTTATCGAGAACCGTCAGGCTGCCGAATCGCTTCGTCAGCCCGCGTAGTGCGACCGATGACACGCTTCCTCCCTATCCACGCCGCTCTTCTTATGTCGCTGCGGCGCGTGCCCTTTTACCCTTTTGGCCCCCTCCAACGCTATCGCCTGTCGCCCGCGCTCGCGGCCGCACCGTGCTCGGACTGAAAGCGGGCGAGGAAGGGCGAGGCCGTCACCGCGTCGAAAGCAATGCCGTGGCCGATCGAGCTCCAGTGGGCATCGCGGACGAACTCGATGCGTTCGCCGGTACGGCGGTGGTGCGCGAAGAAGTGGGGGTCCAGATCGAGGGTGGCGTAGCCCAGTGCGGCGGCCTTCTCCAAGAGAGCCTTGCGCATCCGGTCGAAGTAGCTCCCTGCGGAAGCCGCCGCGACTTCCGGGTAGCGCAGCCCGTCCACGACGAACAGAATGCGCGAGGGCGGGAGGCCTGCATACCCCGGCAGGTCGCGGAAGAAGGCATCGAGCGTCGCGAATGAACGGCTGAGGCGCTCTGCGCTGGCGTCGGTCGCGGTATTGCCGGCATAGCGGGATTCGGCAGCCGTGCGGCTGAACAGGAACTGTCTCAGGCTGTTCCAGGCCGCCCCGGCTTGCAGATTGAAGATGAGGTAGCGACCGAGCGCACTCGAGACGGCGATCTGCCCGCGAAAGCTTGGGCGATATTCGAACAGCGTGAGGCGCAGCTGCTGGTTGGCGTCGGGAGCGTAGTGCCAGAAGCCGGGGTAGGTGGCGTAGGCGACGTGGCTTTCGTCGAAGTCGTTGCCGACCACGTTGATGACGAGAGCCTGGGCCCCGTAATCCTGCACGGCGTGCCGTGCCCAAATGAGGTATTGGCTGAGTGGCGCTCCGGCGGCGGCGAAGCTGTAGACGCGCGCTTTACCCTCGACGGCTTTGGCAAGGCGGCCCTGCAGGGTATCGGCGTACGGCACCATCGCGGCCTCGATCATCGAATCCCCGACGACGCCCAGCAGCGGCAGCGGGCTGTCCTTCAGGTAGTCTTGATCGTTGACGAAGCCCGCGTTGTTCACGTGACCGCGGTTGGCCAGCACGAAATCCCACTCCCGCGAATAGACGAAGTCGCGATTGGGCGTGAAACGGAAGACCGGGCTTTGCGGCGTTACGGCAAGCGTATGCATGGAAGATGCGACGGGCAGGAACCGCAGCGCCACCTCGGCCGCGAGCAGACAAACGGCGACGGCGACAGTGGCCGTCAGGACATTCAGCATCAGCTCGCGACGTTTGTGCCCGGCGCCGGGCTCGCTGACCGAGCGCATCCTCACTTACCCATGAATTTAGGCTTGCGCTTCTCCATGAAGGCATTGCGGCCTTCGATGTAGTCCTGGCTGGCGAAGCAGCGGGCGACGAGGTCGGCGACAAGTTTGAGGTTGCGCTGGCTTTCGGGCTTGAGCGCCTCGATGGCCGACTGCTTGACGGCGGCGATGGTCAGTGGCGCATTCTCGGCAATCGTGCCGGCGTACTCCTTCACGAAGGACCTGAGCTCAGCCTCCGGGAGCACGCGGTTGACGACGCCCATAGCCAGCGCCTCGGCGGCGCCGAACTGGCGGGCGGAGAAGAAGATGTCTTTGGTGTGCGCCGGGCCGACGGTGTCGATGAAGCGCTGCAGGCCGGCGTAGCCGTAGCCCAAACCCAGCTTGGCGGCCGGGAGCGCGAAGCGCGAGCCCTCCGTGCAGAAGCGCAGATCGCAACCGATGGCGAGGTTGAGTCCGCCGCCGATGCAATAGCCCTGGATGGCGGCGATGGTCGGTTTCGGGAACGTGCTGAGCGCCGTATAGAAGCCCTGGCCGATGGCGTTGTAGCGCTCGACCGCCTCGCGGGTGGCGCGCTCGTCCTCGAACTTGGAGATGTCGGCGCCCGACACGAACGCCTTGCCGCCGGCGCCGGTGACCACCAGCACGCGCACGTCATCGTCCCGGGCGAACTGCTCGAGGATGCGCGTGCCCGCCTGCCACATCTCCAGCGATACGGCGTTGTGCCGCGCCGGGTTGTTGAAGGTCATTGTGCCGACGCGACCCTCCTTGCCGGCCAGCATCTTGTCGGTGATGGTCATCGTCTCCCTCCACTCATGAGATCATCCATCGAAAGCCTGTTTCGGCGCGAAGTCAAAGCTTTGGACCATTGACAGGCGAGCAGGCTTCCGCCACTGGCGACCGAGAGCCGACGCGGGCGCTACCCGGCCGAGCCTGGCGCGGAGGTTTGAAGAAGCTCGGACAAGCTGCTGATGATGCGGTCAGGCCTCGCCAGCGAGCCGGCCGGCACGCCGGCGCCAGCCGGATCGTACCAGATCGCGTGGATGCCGAGGCGTTGCGGGGCGGCGACCTCCCACTCCAGATTGTCACCCACCATCCAGGTCTGCGCCGCCGCGACGCCCAGCGCGCTCATGGCATGCCGGTAGGCGCGCTCCTCGGGTTTGCCGAAGCCATGCTCGCCTTCGATCTGGATGTGATCGAAACGCCGACCGAGGTCAAAGCGATCGATCTTGGCGCGCTGCAGGTCGGCTGCACCGTTGGTGACGAGCGCGAGCAGGAAGCCGCGTTGCCTTAGGGTGTCGATGACGGCGTGCGCGTCCGGAAAAAGGCACAGCTCGGCTTCGCGGCGCGCCGAAAACCGGTCGGCAAGCCGGCGGCCAACTTCCGGGGAGGGCACGGCGTGACCCAATGCGGCCAGGCTGGCGAGCGCGCCTGCGACGATCGCTCGCCGCGCGGCGATCAGCTGCACTCTCCACTCTCGATGGCGGTCCGCGTCGGCCCAGAAGTCGCGCGCGAAGGTGGCTATCGCCCGGGCGAGCCCGGCAGGCGTCAGCGGCCGCAGGTCGGAGGCAAATTCTTCGGCGACGGAGAGCCATAGGGCATCCGGGCGTACGTAGCCCTGAAGTATCGTTTCATCCAGGTCGAACAGTATGGCGCGGGGTGGCATGTTGAGGTGGGCCGAATTCCGCGAGGTCAAATCACTTTGGCTGTGCGCAGGCTGGCAATCTCGGCGGCGGTGAAGCCGAACTCGCGCAGCACCTCCTCGTTGTGCTCACCGCGTTCGGGTGGCGGGGCAACGAGCCGGCTCGGCGTGCGCGCCAGCGTCACGGGCTGGCCGACCAGATGCAGGACGCCGCGCGCGTCCGGCGTCTCCACGTCCTCGACCATGCGCAGGTGCTTCACTTGCGGGTCGGAATAGATCTCGTTGATGGCATAGATCGGCCCGCACGGCACTTCCGCCGCATTGATGCGCTCGACCCACTCGGCGGTTGTGCCGCCGGCAAGGCAACTCTCGATCTCGGCGTTGAGCGCATCACGGTTCTCGCGGCGGGCGGCGGCGGTCGCATACTCGGGCCGCTGCATGAGTGCCTCCGCGCCGATGGCACGGCACAGACGCTGCCAGGTCAGCGCCCCGGCGGTGGCGATGTTGATGTGGCCGTCGCGCGTCTTGAACACGCCGGTGGGAATGCTGGTCGGGTGATTGTTGCCGGCCTGGCCGGGCACCTCCTGGGCGTTGAGCCAGCGCGAGCCCTGGAAATCGAGCATGAAAATCTGCGCCTGTAAAAGCGAGGTGGCGACCTCCTGACCCTTGCCCGACTGCTCGCGTTCCAGCAGGGCAACCAGGATGCCCAGCGCGCAGAATAGGCCGGCAGAGAGATCGGCGATGGGAATGCCGACCCGCATCGGCCCGCGGCCCGGCTCGCCGGTGATGGACATGAGGCCGCCAAGGCCCTGGGCGATCTGATCGAAGCCTGGGCGTTTGGCATAGGGGCCGTCCTGGCCGAAGCCCGAGATGCTGGCATAGACAAGGCGCGGGTTGAGCCTGGCGAGGGTCGCATAGTCGATGCCGAGCCGCGTCTTTACATCTGGCCGGAAGTTCTCGATGACCACGTCGGCCCTCGCCGCCAGCCGGCGAAACACGGCGGCGCCGTCCGCGGACTTGAGATCGAGGGTGATGGAGCGCTTGTTGCGGTGCAGGTTCTGGAAATCGGGGCCGTGGCGCGGACCACCCATCGCGTCCGCCGGCTCCTGGTGCTCGGGCAGCTCGATCTTGATGACGTTGGCGCCCCAATCGGCAAGCTGGCGGGCGCACGTGGGGCCTGCGCGAACTCGCGTCAAGTCCAGGACGGTGAACCGCGTCAGCGCGGCGGAAGCTCTGGGAACCGGCATGTCCTCTCCTCGTGGCGGACATGCTGCTCCAGCTCGGCCCGGATTGCAAAGGTCAGCTTGCCGCTCGCCCTCGCCGGGTCGCCTTCAGACCATCTCGGCCATGTAGTACTTGTCGACGAGATGGCAGTAGGCCATGCGCCACTCGATCGGCCGGCCGTCGAGTCCCATGACGACCCGGTCCAGCACCATGATGGGCGAACCCGAGGCGATGCCGAACGTTTGCGCCACGCTGGGCGAAGCGTGTCCGAGCGAGACGCGCTCCGCAGCCTTGCCCAGCAGCAAGCCGTACTCCTGGGCGAGGATGATGATGCGGTCGGCGATGTTGCTCTTTTCGGCCAGGCCCGGGAACAGGGCGGCCGGCAGCGAGGCGTCCTCGACGAGGTAGACCTTGTTTTGATGGTGCCGGACGCGATGGAAGCGGTAGACATGGTCGCCGGGCCGCAGCTCCAGACGTTTGCACTCCATCTCGCTGGCCGTGCCCTGGATAAGCTCCGCGGATTTGACCTCGCCACAGACGCGGCTGCCATCGGATGCCCGCAGATTGCTGAAGCGTGCCGCCAGCTCATCGGAATTGTGGTCGTTGACGAAGGTTCCGCGACCCTGACGCCGCGTCAGCAGGCGCTCGGCTTCCATCAGATCCAGGGCTTTGCGCATGGTGCCCGTGCTGACGCCGAACTCGCGCGCCAGATCGCTTTCGTTGGGGATAGCCGAGCCCGGCTTCCATTCCCCGCCTGCGATGCGCTCCGCCAGCGCATCGCGTAGCTGCAAGTATAGTGGCCGGTTCAAGAACCGGCTCGACATGATCCGATCGCCCACGTCTGCCTCCTGTTTTCACGCGAAGCGGCCCCACATCGGACCTGGTGCATCGGAGGATTGCTAGTGCAGCTGGTGTATCGTCCCCCTATGACCAGTATTCCGCATCCTACCCTCTATGGTTGCATTAGCTACAATCACAATCTTATGTTGCACCCAGGGCCCTCGTTAGAGAACTCGCGGCTGCGCGTTCTATTCCCTCCGGGTTCGACTGTCAGGCCGCATCTTGCGAACGCGGGTGGGAAGGATCCCCGGCACTTGCCGACGCAACGGACATTACGACATGTGCGGGAATTGAAAAGAAGTTTTGCGGCCGGACGCGCACCCGATCTAGGCTGAGGGCTATCCCGAGACTCCAAAATTGGCCCTCCAGGCCAGCAGTTGGCCGGATTCTGTCGCGGCCTTCAATGATTGGCGCTTGCATGGCGGTTCTGCAAATTCGGCATGCACGTGTCATCGCACCAGTGGATGCGCTTCGTGATAGCCAAGCCGAAAGATTGCCAACATCGGAGTAGCTACACATGGCAAACGACATCGATCTCAAGGGTCGCATCGCCGTCGTCACGGGCGGGGCGCAGGGTTTCGGCAAGGCGATCGCCGAGCGATTCCTGAAGTCCGGCGCAAAGGTCGCGATCTGGGACCATGATTTCGGCCTCGCGCAAAAGACTGCCAAATCCCTGGGGGACGAGGTCACCGCCATCGCCTGCGACGTTGCCGACCAAGCCGCCGTCGCCAAGGCGCGCGACGCCACGCTCAAGGGCCTCGGGCGCATCGACATCCTGATCAACAACGCCGGCATCGCCGGCGCCAACGCCAAGGTCTGGGAGACGGACGTGGAGGAATGGCGCAAGGTGATGCGCGTCAATCTCGACGGCCCCTTCGTCTGCTCGCGCGCCGTAGTGCCCGGCATGATCGCGCAGAACTACGGTCGTATCGTCAACATCGCCTCGATCGCCGGCAAGGAAGGCAACCCCAACGCCGCCCACTATTCAGCTTCCAAGGCCGGCGTCATCGCGCTCACCAAGTCGCTGGGCAAGGAGCTGGCCGGCTACGACATCGCCGTCAACGCCGTAACGCCGGCGGCGGCCAAGACCGCCATCTTCGATCAGATCACGCAGGAGCACATCGACTTCATGCTCTCGAAGATCCCCCGCGCGCGCTTTGTGAGGGTGGAGGAGGTGGCGGCGCTGGTGGCATGGATCGCCAGCCAGGACAACTCCTTCACCACCGGCGCCGTGTTCGACATCTCCGGCGGGCGGGCGACGTATTGACGGCTACTGACGGAGGCGCGGGCGTCAACCCCTCGCGATTGACATCGATTTTGTTCGGACAGAGGATTATCTTTACTGCCAATAAGTGCGTCCGCGTGCCACAAATGGGGCGGCGCGGTTGCGCCAGAGATATTTGCCCTTGGCACTTTGGGCCTGACGACGCAATGGAACTGGGAGACCGGCTACTCAAGAAGCTCAGCCCCGGCGGTCGCGCCTGGCTGGCGACGGCTGATAAGGATGCGCGGCTCGCCGCCATGCTTCTGTTCGCGCGGCCGCCCAGCAAGAGCGACCTTCAACGCCTCGAGGCGCACGGCGTCGAGATCGTAAGCGTCTCCGGTGACGTGGCCACTGCACGCATACCACGCGATGCGTTGAAAGAAGCACTCGACGAGCCGGCGGTGACCTATGTCGAAGCCAGCCGACCACTTACTGCAGAGTGAAAAGTCATTTTTCTTGACCATTGAGGAGAAAAGCGATGAACGGCGTTGATCCAGCCCTGCGAGCTTTGGTGCATATCGAGTCGATTGGCGGTCCGGTGTTGGCCTCGATGGAAAGCGCGGGAAGCGTCTCACGAACGACAGCTGGTGAGCGATCTGTTGCCGTCCTGCTCGAATGGGACGGCGAGATAGACCGATTGGAGCGCTTTGGAGCGAGAATCCGGAGCGCAGGCGGCGGCATCGTAACGGCCGACCTGCCGCTGTCCAAAGTGAAGCAGCTGAGCCGCCTCAAAGCGAAATACGTCGAGCTCGCCAGGCCGCTGCGCAGGGAGCTTGATGTAAGCTTGCCCGAGATTCGCGCCTCCTTGGTCCACGCCGCTACCCCAGCCAATCGCGGCGCCGGCGTCATTGTCGGGATCATCGACAGTGGCATCGACTTTCGCCATGGCGCTTTCAAGGATGTGAATGACCAGACGCGAATTCGCTCGATCTGGGACCAGACCCTGACCCCTCAAGCGAACGAGTCGAGCCCGTCGGGATTCAACTACGGGGTCGAATACAGCATGGCGAAGATCAATCAGGCGCTCGCGGCAGCCAATCCCGCGACCGTCGTTCGCCATAGCGACGACGAGGTCGGCCACGGCACGCACGTGGCGGGAATCGCCGCCGGTGACGGGTCGGACCCTGGTTTGGGAAAGCCGGCTTTCACTTTCGTCGGAGTAGCACCGGAAGCCGAGATCATTTTCGTCGCAAATCGTTCCGATACGCAGGAGTTCGGGAATTCGGTCACGACCTTGGAGGCCGTGCGCTACATATTCGCGCGCGCCGGGCAGCTGAACCGGCCCTGTGTCATCAACTTGAGCCAGGGCGACAACATCGGACCGCACGACGGCACCAGCCTCCTGGAGCGCGGAATAGATGCCGAGCTTGGTGCTCCGGGACGCGCCTTCGTAAAATCTGCAGGCAACGAAGGCGCATCTTCGCGACACGCCGAGGGACGGGTTACCGACGGGGGGTGTGGAGGCCCTGATTTTAAACGTAGACGTCGGTGACCCGACGCCAGAGGTTATAGACATTTGGTACGGAGCCAATGACAAGCTTGGGCTCTCTGTTACACCGCCTAACGGAAATGCATCTTCGGTGGTTGCCGCGGGGCAGAACAGCACGATCACACTGTCCAACGGCAACAAGGTCATCGTCGATTCGGTTGTCGGCGATCCCCGCAATGGGCAGAATCGCATCTTTGTGATGCTGCTCCCCGGTAACAAACCGACGCTGACAGGTGGCAACTGGACGCTTACTCTGCACGGCGCCACAATAGCTGGCGACGGCGGATATCATGCGTGGATCGAACGGGGTTCGCCCGCTCAGACGTCCCACTTCGTAAGCGCGCAGCGGAGCACAGCTAGCACGATTTCGATCCCCGGTACGGCCAAGAAGGTGATCACTGCAGGATCGTTTGCCACCAACGGAACGTCTGCCGGCAATCTCTCCACGTTTTCGAGTCGCGGGCCAACGCGAGATGGTCGCCGAGCCCCCACGGTCTGCGCGCCGGGGCAGGAAATCACTTCGGTGCAGGCACTGTCGGCCGGATCGGATATCTATGCGGGCATGATGGGAACGAGCATGGCGGCACCGCACGTGACCGGCGTGATCGCGCTCATGCTGTCGGTCAATTCACAGCTGGCGCAGGCGGATGTCGCGCGAACCCTTGAACAAACTGCGCGCGCCGATGCTTTTACCGGTCCCTCACCGAACGACAACAATTGGGGTCGCGGGAAGATCGATGCAAAAGCGGCGGTGGACAGCGTTCCCGCAGGGGCACAACCGGAGTTCGCGGCTGTCGCGGATGCCCGCCGCGGCGGCCGCGCACGAGGATAAGCCTGGCGCGCTGCGCAGAAGCGGTGGCAAGGTGCGAAGCACCCTGCCAAATCGCTGACGGGTTAGCCTCATGCCCTATTCCGATTACCGCCCCGACCTGACGGGCCGGGCCACACTGACGCCGTTGGGGAGCTTCGAGGCGGGCTCGCTGCAGAGCTTCACGCTGGTCTACACCGCCGGGGCCTTCGGGGTCGACGACACCGGATCGATCAAGGTCGGATTCCGCTTCGCCAGCGACTTCGGGCCGGTGCAGTTCACCGATCCGAAGGGCCAGGGCTACACCACCGTGGAGGCGTCCAACGGTGCCACCCTCGAGACGAAGTGGGAGTTCAAGCGCAACATCCGCCCGTGGAGCCGCTCGCTCTACATCGGCGTGGTGAAGGACTTTCTGGCGCCCGGCGACACCATCGCCATCCGTTTCGGCGACCGCCGGCGGGGCTCGCCCGGCATTCGCATGCAGACCTATTGCGAAAGCGAGTTCGAGTTCCGGGTATTTGCCGATCCCATCGCCACCTACGACTACGTGGCGCTTCCGGCCAGCCCCAAGATTTGCATCGTGCCGGGGCCGGGGGTGCATTGGCGCGCGGTGCTGCCGACGCTGGTCCGAGCGGGTGAGCCGTTTCGCCTGTCGATCAAGGCGGACGACAAATGGGGCAAT
>Ga0111539_10014057_pt1 | contig 10003 bp, 4 predicted proteins | sample RhiMethybrSRZTD1_FD_79667 | JGI IMG/M metagenome (GOLD analysis project Ga0111539, IMG submission 79667) | Populus rhizosphere microbial communities from Tennessee, USA - Rhizosphere MetaG P. TD hybrid SRZTD1 (version 2) (version 2) | ecosystem: Host-associated > Plants > Roots > Rhizosphere >... | reverse complement strand
TCAGCAAGCCGGTCGATCGCGTCTGGAATTGAGGTGACGGGCCCGATGTGCAGCCGGCGGAACTGATCGCCGGCTGCGCACTATAATCGGACCCTTCTCCCGTGACGCCGACTGCCCGCGCAAAAAGCCGCAGTCTCGCTGCGCTCGTTGCGCTGATCCTCGACGGGACGCTCTCGCTGGGCGTGGCGCAAACGCCGGCTCCACCGGATCCGCACGCTGACGCCACGCCACGGTTCCGCTCCGAGATCGTGGTCACACCGGAACGCGCGCCCTCGCAGGATGCACTCACCCCGGCATCGACAACCATCATCGACGGTGCGGCGCTCGCGAGCGTGCCCGCAGTCCACGCCGCCGAGGTGATCTCACTGCTGCGCGGGTTTCACACGGCGCAGGGCCAGTTTCATGCCGGGCGGCCTGTGGTGTCGGCCCGCGGGTTCTTCGGCGCGGGCGAAGCGGAGTACGTGCGTCTGCTGGTCGACGGTGTTCCAGTCGCGGACGTCGAGTCGGGACTGGTCGACTGGTCGCTCCTGCCAGTGTCGTCGATTCGACGTGTCGAAGCCCTGCGTGGACCGGGCGCGTCTCTGTATGGGGACGCCGCGATTGGCGGAGTCATACAAGTCTTCACCGATCGATCGGTCGCGGGTGGCCAGGCGAACGTCGGCGCTGGATCGTTCTCGACGGTGACGAGTGATGCGTCGTACGGACGCGCAGCGGGCCCGGTCAGGTTCAGCGTTCATGGCATGGGCGGTCGTACCGACGGTGCGTTCGCACACTCGGGTGGCCGGACGTTCGCGGGCGGCGGAAGTCTGGACGGCACTGCTCGAGCCGTCGCCTTGCGATGGACGGCAGCGGGAGACGACTGGACGCGCGACGATCCCGGCTGGTTGTCGCGCACGGCGTTGGCCATCGATCCCACGGCTTCCGACGCGCTGTACGCGCATGACCGCACCGAAAGGCATACCTTCACCACGGCCCTGACGCTGCGTGCCCCGATGACGCGATGGCAGCCGCTTGCGCGCGTCTACGCATCGACTCGTGACGAAGACGGGATCCGCACCATCCCGCTGATTCCCGGCCTCGGCGACTCGCGAGCGCGCGATCTGTCGACGAACGCGATCGGCGCGACCGGTGAAACCGAACGTCTGTTCGGCGACACGCGCCCGGCGTCGCTGCACGCGGGCGTCGACGTCGCCCGCGAGCATCTCGACACGACCTATCACGCCGTGAATGCCGCCGGCGCCATCGGCGCCCTGAACAGCGCCACGACAGGACATCGCGATCGAGTCGGGTTCTTCACATCGGTTGCGTGGACGCCGGTGATGCGCATGCGGGTGTCCGCGGGAACGCGATGGGACCGTGTCGCTGATGACGGTTTCATTGGCGTGGCCGCGGCTCCGGACCAGCATGCCTGGTCGCCACGCGCCGGACTCGCCGTCCAGTTGACGGAGCGCGGCACCCTGTCTGCCTTCGTGCAGACCTCACGTGCATTCAAGGCGCCAACGCTCGATCAACGGTTCGATCCCCGACCCTATCCCGATTTCCGCGGCGGAACGATCACGATTTCGAACCGCACCCTGGTCGCGCAGCGCGCGCGCAACGTCGAGGCAGGCATCTCGCAGAACTCCGGCGTGGCGCGATGGAGCGCGCTGGTCTACACGATGCGCGTCCGCGACGAGATCGATTTCGATGCGCGCACCTTCCGATACGGCAACATCGGGCGCAGCCGCCACACCGGCGTGGAGCTCGACGCCGAACGCACGTGGGGGCGTGTTCGTCCGGCGATCGAATACACGCTGACTCGCGTGACCGCTGAATCGGACGAGCAGTTGAAGAACATCCCTCGACATCGGTTCGTCGCGTCCGGCGACGTCTCGCTGCCGTGGGCCGTCGGCGTCTACGCGCGATGTCTGCATTCATTGGGCGGCTTCCTCGATGATGAGAACGGCTTCGCGATCGACGGGCCGGCGACCTGCGATCTGCGCGTGCGGCGATCGTTCCGGCGACAGACCTTCTTCTTCGATGCGATGAACGTCACGAACAACCGGTTCGAAGAGTACGGGCTGACACTCACGGATCTGCGCGGACGCGTTGTGCCCTATGCGCGACCGGGCGCGGGGCGCGCACTCCGCGGCGGGGTCAATCTTTCGTTTTGATGATCGCGGGCCGCCTTCAGGCGGCCGCGGGAGTCGTTATGAAATTGCCACGATCGATATCACTCGCGCTCGTGCTGGCCGTCGCGGCGTGCAATTCGTCGACTCCTCGAGGCGGCGGAGCACAGACAAACACGTCGACGGCGCCGGCTCCGAGCACCGCGCCCAGCCCGTCGGGCGGCGCCGCAGGGCCGCCGTTGTCGCCCAACGTTCCAGCCGACATGCCTCCGAATCCATCACAAGTCGATGCGGTCACGTACGCCTGGCAGCAGTTCGTGGCCCTCAACTGGCCTGCGCTCGCGGGAATGCGCGGCGTTCCGGACACATCGAAGATGATCGGAGCGTCCGGTGAAGTCGTCTGGCACACGTGGAAGGCGCCCGACGAAATCTTTTACGCGGATGGCCGGATGCCGCCCTCCTGGAACGACTACGGCGGCGAGCTCCCATCGCAATGCGCCGCCGCCGGCGCGCCAAGTATGGGTCTGGTCCTCACGCGAACATCGAAAGTGCCCGGCAACATCACCAACGACGCCGTTGAACTGGCCAAGCAGGCGGTGGGTGGCACGATCACCGATCAGCACGGCAACCTCGCGCGCTATGAAGTGCGGCTCAACCAGATGATTTTCAACGCGATCGTGACGTCGCAGTTCTACAACACGCAGGGGCAGGACGCGGCGAGGCAGATCAGCTTCCTGCCCGGCGTGATGGAAGTGAAGGCGTCGTGGCGGCAGATCCTGCCGAACGAACCACCGACGGTCACCAGCCGTTACTACACCGAGACCGCGTGGATCTACACGCCGCAGTTCGGTCCGAACAAGCCCACATGCGTCATGGGGAAGGTCGGTCTCGTCGGGTTGCACATCACCCAGAAGACCCAAAGCCGACCACAGTGGACGTGGGCGACCTTTGAACAGATTGACAACGTACCACCCACCACGCCCCCGTATACCGGTCCACTCTCGTTCAACGACCCCACCTGCCCGGTCGCGATGTGCCCACCGAACATGAGCACCGAGAAGAACGGCGTGCCCACCGGCAAGCCGACACAGGTCACACGCGTCATCCCAATCGGAGACGAGGCAGCCGCCGCCAATCCGATGTGGCAACAAGCCCTCGCCGCGGCGGCACCCAACTCGCCGTTTCGGTATTACCAGCTGGTCGACATTCAGTGGCCGTCGAACCCGTCCAGCCAGCGGCCCGGTGGAGTTCCGACGCCGAGTCTGCTGGCGAACACGACGATGGAGACCTACGTTCGCCAGAGCAGTTGCATCAACTGCCACTTCACGGCGCGGACGTATTCGAGCAAGCTGTCGTCCGACTACTCCTTCATGCTGGCGGAAGCCAAGCCCGCCAGCGCCTCACGCACAGGGGGCGCGCGATGAGCATCCTCTCGTTTCCGCGGATCAACTTCAAGGGGACGTTCACGACGAACCCGTGCACCACCAACAACGACGACGTCATGCCGGCGATCGTCAATCGCGACAGCGATACGTTCGGCGCCGACATCACGTCGCAGATGACCGACGACCAGATCCAGAGCTATCTGCGCGAGCAAGTGATGATGGGATACCCGGACGCGAACCCGCAGAAATGTTTCCCGTTCATCCGCTCCGGCTGGAACCTGTACGGCGACTACACGACGACCTTCGACAACGCACAGGTCACCTCGATCGTGACCGGTCCCGGCACGGCGCTGACCTCGCACGCCCAGGACTCGCTCGTTGGGCAACCGGTCGTGCTCCTCGGCAGCAAATCGGGCGATCCGATGCGGCGCGGCACGGCGATGCTGTGCGACCTCGATCCGACCGGCCTGGTCACGACGCAACTCTGGATCGGCGGGTTCCAGTTCGGCGCTGCCACATACGGCGGCAGCAGCCAGGGCCCCAGCATAGCCAGGGTGATCTTCGACCACGACACGCGCGCGTTCCAGAACTGGTTGAACTTTTTCAGCACGTTCGATACCCAGCCTTACGGCGGCGAGCAGAACTTCGTCGGCATCGGCTGCATGATGCAGTTCGCGATCCCGGCGTCGGCGATTCCATCGGATATCGAGCTGCAGTCGTCGGCGTTGACGACGTTCCTGACGGCGGCGCGTGCAGCTGCCGGCATCGTGATTCGCTTCCGGATATGGGAGGTCGAGCCGCAGATCATCGATGCGAATTTGTACGCGCAATTCAGCAGGAATCAGGGACCCCAGAACCCTGCGGTCGGATATCTCGTTGGCACCATCGGCGTCTGGGAACAAGGCGAACCGGAAACGGAGACGGCGGGTCGAAAGCTGACCTGTCCATATCCAAGGCCGGCCACGAAGTTTCAGCCGCCTGGAAACCCGCCGCCGGCGGTCCAGACCTGGCCGCCACAGCAGACGCCATGGACCCAGGGCCTTCCGCCGGCGTTGATTGGCAACGCCGTCGCGCGCGTGCAGCCGACGCAGCCGGTGATCTCGCTCGACCTCGTCAGCTCGTTCCCGAAGTTCGGCTTCCGCAATCCGAACGGGCCGCAGAAGCCCGACTCGCAGGGGTTCAACGCGGCGACGAACAAGATGAATTTCGGCGCCGTGGAGCTCGCGGTCGTATCGGCGACCGGCCCGTCTACCACCATCGGACCGGTCGACTACGGACTGAACAACTACTCGAGCTACGAGGACTTCGGCGGAATCGTCGACATTCCGTTCGACCCGTCTTTGGCGCCCCTGATTGCAAGCGGAACGTTGATCCTGAGGGGCTCGAGCGGCAGCGTCAATGGTGGCATCACGCTGCTGCAGGAGCGCGGGATTCGTCTCGTCACCGATGATCGCGCGGTCTACTGGTCGTTGCCGAACCCGTCGAATCCGAGTCCAACGAGGACGATCGGCCTGAAGGTGTACGCGAACGGCGGGCGTACAACATCACCGACAACTGTTTACCTGTATGAGTACTTCAACGTCATCCAGGACATGAACAAGAAGAACGGCCAGACGCAAGCGGCGCCGTGCACGGACGGCCTCCGTCCAAACCAGACCGTTCAGCAGGACGTGCGTGGGCTGCTGCAGTTTCCGGCGACGATCACCATTCCTGCGGGCGCGGGATATGACACCTGGTATCCGGTTCAAGTGACGGTTGTGCAAAGCGGTGCGACGCTGCTCGCCTTCCAGACGCAGCAGGACTCGATCGAGTACGGAACGGGGAACAACCCGCCGGTGACAGGCGTACCGGTCTGGTCCTATGCGACCTACAGCTCCGTGCGCGTGTATACGAATGACGACTTCTCGAAGCTATACGCGAACCCGCCGTTGAAATGGGATGACGTCTACAACTACGTACTGCGTTTCTACTATTTGATTTATCCGGCGATGTCGGAATTCATCCCGCTGAATCTCGAGGACTCGATCGTGGGACGGGCGGCGGTCATCCAGCAGCGGCTCAATACTCCGGACAAGCCTGAATTCTGGACGACCTACAACATGCCGGTGACGCGCACGATGTCGCCGAACAAGGTCAAGCTGGTGCTCGACTTCATCGCGCAAGAGCAGGCGAAGAAGCAGCAGCAAGCGACGTAGCGCCCCAGCGCGCGTAGGCGTCGGCGGCCCGTGCGCGCGTCACCTGCGCCGCGTCCTGCTGGCCCGCCGATTGGAGCGCGCGACTCTGAAGATCGAGCGCGAGCGCCTCGATGTGCAGGTATCCGTAGGTCCGTGCGCTGTCCGCAGCCTGTGCGTGAAGGGCCGCGGCCTTCTGATACCGGCCGCCCGCCCGCGCGACCTCCCCGTCGAGCACCTGCGACTTGTGCAGGAAGTTGTCGGGACATCCGCTCGCCCACTTCCTGAATCGCGAGGCCGCACGCGTCACCGTGCGTCGGGAGCGTCCGGCGGCAGCGGCCGCGAGTGCCTGATAGAAGGTGTGATCGGCGGAGTGGAGCATCCCGGGCGAGTCTTTGAGATAGGCGGCGGACTGTGTGGCCACCTCCAGCGCCGCCTCGTACCGCCCGCGGAGATACAGCAGCTGCGTCTTGAGGATGAAATACATCTGCGCGAAATGACGCGACCCGTAGCTGGCAATCTCCCGCACGAATGCGGCTTCATCGAAGTCATCGTCATCGAGCGTGGTGGCCGTGCGCGTGTCGCCGCGCAGATTCTTCGCCACCTGCCTGACGACGGTGACGACTCCGAGCGGTTCGCGCAGCCGGTTGCGCTTCAGGAAGTCCAGGAAGCGTTCCGTCTCGGCCCGGAGACGCTCCAACGGCACGCCACGCATGAAATAACTCATGGTCGTGCCAGCGCACGCCGCGCCGGTGTGAAACAGGTCACCGGTTTCGATGCCGGCGTCGTACGCCGTCTTCCAGAGCGCTTCGGCCTCCGTCGCCGGCCGCAGCCATGACGTGCCGAAGTAGCCGACGACGAAGTTGACCTCGGCTTTCTGCTGATCGTTGTGGTAGCGGTCGACCAGCGCCAGGGCCAGGCGGCCGAAGTCATAGCCGAATCGATAGTTGCCGAGGACGCCGCCGTGGAAGATCGCTCCGAAGACCATGTAGGCGATGGCGCAGTCGGGCGTGTTGCCCTGGCGCAGACACACGTTGAGGATCTTCGTGGTGACGGCGACACACAGCTCCGGCCGCACCTGATACGCGGCCTTCGCGACGGCGTTGGTCAGGCGCACGGCGACCAGCAGCTTCTCGTCCGTGGCCGCCGGAAGTGCGAGGAGATCGGCGGTCGTCCTGCCGCGCAGGCGCAGGCGAGCGGCGATCAAGTCGATGATGAACAGCGGCGGGACGAACTTCGCGGGCAGACGGATCCCGAACGGCTCGGCGGCTTTGCGGCCGATGGCGTAGGCATCCGCGAACCGCGCCATGTCCGTGTAGAAGTGGATCATGCGTTCGTGGATGCGCGCACGATCGGCGTCGTTGCTCGCAAGACCCGCGGCGCGCGCGAACAACGTCTCGGCGCGTTCGAACGCCAGTACCTGCACTGCCTCCGACGCCGCCTGTTCGTAGAAGCGACACGCACGCTCGGTGTCGCCGGCCCCTTCCAGGTGCGCGGCCAGCGTCTCCGCGTCCGCGCGCCCGGATCGCTCGAGCGTCGTCGCCAGCGATGCGTGAAAGTGGCGCTTGTCGCTGGCCGGCAGCTTGGCGACGATGCTCTCGCGGATGCGATCGTGAAAGGTTTCGATCTCGTCGTGGAGTGCCGGCCCGGTCGTTCGAACCAGGCGCGAGGCGCGCAGCGTGGGGACGACGTTGGCCGGCAGTGACGGAAGCAGCGCCGCCATCTGCGCATCGCGAAGCTGCAGCGGCCGCCCGGCCACCGCGATGACTTCGAGCAGGCGCCGACTCGTATCCGGCAGACGCTCGACTCGTTGCCACAGCACGGCGTCGAGGTCGGGCTGGGTTCCCAGCGCGGCGCCGGAGTTCAGGTGCTCGACGAGCTCGTAGACGAAGAAGGGCCGGCCACCCGATTCACGCACCACCCACTCGACCGCGCCCTCATCAACGTTCGACTCCGCATCCGGGGCACCGCGTGTTGCGAGCAGCCTCGTCGCCAGCGTGCGCGTGTCATCAGGCGACAGCACGTCGACGTCGAGACGACGCTCGACGTATCCGTCGCGGTCGTCGTTGTTTTGTGTGAGCGCCTGCAGGCATGGGCTCCTGCCCACATACTCGCTGCGATAGGACAGGAGCAGCAGCAATCGTGGTGCGTTGGGCGGCTCCAGGAGACCCCTGAGTAACGCGGCGCTGTCGAGATCTCCCCATTGCAGGTCGTCGATATACAGGATCAGCGGTTTGCGCCGACCGAGTGCCAGCAGCAGCGCGCGCAACGCTTCGAACGCATGGCTGCGCACGTCGCGCAGGTCGTACGCCTGCGACGAACCGGCCAATACGGAGGCGAGCGCGCCGACACGACCGAGCACGGGAAAGACGCGGACGAGATCGGCGACGTACGGCGGCGTCATCGCGTCGACCTCCGCGGGCGTCAGCGTCATCAGATGCGCGGCGAGTGCGTCCACGAGATCGTCGAGCGCTTTGTACGGCACCGACTCCTGCTCGTAGCAGCGACCGCGGAAGACGATCGTCTCGCCTTTCGGCAGATGCTCGAGGAAACGCGAAATCAGCGTGCTCTTGCCCGCACCCGATCGACCCGACACGTGGCACACGACCGTGCGCCCCGCTCGTGTGGCATCGAAGGCCGCATTCAGTTCGTCGAGATGCGCGTTGCGCCCGACGAACATCTCGGGCAGCGACGCGGCGGCGACAGTCGCGGCATGAGGCGTGTCGCCGAGCATGGCGAGGGCGTCTGACCCGCCGGCGCGGTGCGCCGGATCGCGGACGAGCAGCGCCGCGGCGAGCCGATCGAGATCCTCGGGAATGCCAGCCAGGATCCGCGACGGCGGGATTCCGTCCATCTTGCGCTTCGCCGACAGGATCTGGATTGCGTCACCGGTAAACGGCAGTCGTCCTGTGAGTGCCTGGAACAGCATCACGCCGACCGAATACCAGTCGCTCGGCGGACCGAGCTCTCCTCGCGCCGCCTGCTCAGGCGACATGTAACCAACCGTCCCCGTCAGGGTGCCATCAGTCGAGCGATACACCTGATGTCGCACCGGGACGCTCTGGTCGTCTCCGAGCGGCGACGACTGCGCTGCATCGCTGGTCAGGTTGGCGACGAGGCCGAAGTCGAGCACGATCACGCGACCGCCCGCGTCGACGAGCACGTTGCTCGGCTTCAGATCGCGATGCAGCTTGCCGGCCGCATGCAGCGCCGCAACGCCCTCCGCAAGCTGTCGAAACACGGTGCGGACCCGATCGAAATCGACTTTGGCCACCGGCAGCGGACCACCACCAGGCGAGTGTGTGATGCCGGTCGGCGTCGCCTGCGCGGATCCATCGAGCGACGGGTCCATCCACGACTCACTCGTCGGCGACTCGGTCCCGTCGTCGGTATGGCTGCTCGTGCTCGTTGGCTGATCGAACGCCGCCTCCGCGGGAATACCAGCGCGAACGTGCGCCAGGAGATTCGTCGCGTTCTCCACGAGCTCCATCGTGAAGAACCAGTGCTTCTCGTCGCCGACCAGCTCGTAGAGCGCGATCAGATTCGGGTGAAGGATTTCGCTGAGGCTGCGGAACTCCTGCTTGAAGCGATAGAGCGCGCGCGCGTCGAATTCGCGCAGGGTCTTGAGCGCCACGCGCTCGTTTCTCTCGCGGTCGAACGCTTCGTAGACAACGCCCATCCCGCCGGCGCCGAGCCGACGGATGACTGAAAAACGTTCCGTCCCCGGGAAGCTGTGGTCGTCTGGCGGCACGAGGGGATTGACGCGATCCTACCGCGTCTCCGCGGTCGCCGTCGGCTTCGGCGAGACAGCGCCTGGTGATCTACACTGCACCACGCTATGAGGACGTCAACTATTCCCGCCATCGCCCTGTTCGTGCTCCTGAATGCCAGCGCCGCTCGCGCGCAGCAGCTCGCCGCGGAGCCGCCGCCGGACGTGAAGCCTGGCAGCATCACGAGCGAGGACGTGCCGTATCCCTATCCCTCGTCATACCTGCCGCTCACGCTGTATGGACAGGATGTGCGCATGGCCTATATGGACGTCCCGCCGATGGGGCCATCGAACGGCCATACGGTCGTGCTGCTGCACGGGCACAACTTCGCCGGCTTCTACTTCGGCGGACCGATCGACGTCCTGCGCAAGCAAGGCTTCCGCGTGATCGTGCCGGATCAGATCGGCTACGGGCGGTCGTCCAAACCGATCATTCCCTACAACCTGCACGACATGGCGCGGAACACGCGCGCGATCCTGCAGAAGCTGGGCATCGACAAGGTCATGGTCGTGGGCCACTCGATGGGCGGCATGGTGGCCACGCGTTTTGCCACCCAGTATCCCGCAATG
>Ga0111539_10014056_pt1 | contig 10003 bp, 6 predicted proteins | sample RhiMethybrSRZTD1_FD_79667 | JGI IMG/M metagenome (GOLD analysis project Ga0111539, IMG submission 79667) | Populus rhizosphere microbial communities from Tennessee, USA - Rhizosphere MetaG P. TD hybrid SRZTD1 (version 2) (version 2) | ecosystem: Host-associated > Plants > Roots > Rhizosphere >... | reverse complement strand
CCTGCTGCGGCCTGGACCGGACCCGCGGCGAGGTTGCCGGCGACGCCCTTGACGGTGTGGGCGAGCCGCTCGGCCTCGCCTCGCTCGCCGCGCGCCAGGCTGTCGCGCACGCGCGCCGCGGCGTCGGCGTGGCCGTCGAGGAACTGCCGCAGCAGCCGCTCGTACAGGCCCTGGTTTCCGGCGACGCGTCTCAAGCCTTCGGCCGCGTCCAGGCCCGCGACCGGCGGCAGCGCCGACGACGGCGGGGCGCTCGCCGCGGCGGGCTTCGCGCCGGGGCCGGGGCTGCTCGGACGGAAGCGGGTGAGCACGGCGTAGAGCACGGCCGGATCGATCGGCTTCGAGACGTGGTCCACCATGCCGGCGGCGGTGGTCTTCTCGCGCTCCTCGACGGTCGCGTGCGCGGTCATCGCGACGATCGGCAGCGTCCGGAAGCGCTCCTGCGCGCGCAGCCGCGCGGTCGCCTGGTAGCCGTCCATCTCCGGCATCTGCACGTCCATCAGCACCACGTGGTAGGGAACCGGCTCGCCGGCCGCTTCCAGCTTCTCGCAGGCCTCGCGCCCGTTCGAGGCCACGTCGACCGCGGCGCCGACGCCTTCCAAGAGCTCGACCGCGACCTGCTGGTTGATCTCGTTGTCCTCGACGAGCAGCGCCCGCAGCCCGTCGAGCCGCACGCCGCGCTCGACGGCCGCTGCGCTCGCCGCGCCGGTCTCGCCCTCGGCCGGGCGGAAGAGCGTGACGAGCGTGTCGACCAGCATCGATCGCGTGACCGGCTTGATCAGGAAGCCGTCGATGTCGAGGCGCTCGGCCTCCTCGCGCACCTCCTCGCGACCGAAGGCCGTGACCATCACGACCGCCGGCGGCTTGCGGAGCGCCTTGTCCTGCTTGATGAGGCGCGTGGCGGCGAGGCCGTCGACCTCCGGCATCCTCCAGTCCATGAAGACCACGTCGTAGGGGTCGGCCGCATCGTGCTGCTTCACGGCGGCCACCGCCGCGGCGCCGCCGCTCACGGCATCGACCTGCGCCACCACGCCGGACAGCGCGTCCGCGACGATCTCGCGCGCCGCCGGGTTGTCGTCGACGACCAGCGCGCGGATTCCGAGGAGCTGGGAAGGCACCAGCGTGCGCATTGCCGCGCCGATTCCGAACCACGCCGTGAACGAGAAGGTGCTGCCCTCGCCCGGCGCGCTCTCGAGCCAGATCCGGCCGCCCATCATCTCGACGAGCCTTCGGGAGATCGTGAGGCCGAGGCCCGTGCCCCCGTGCTTGCGCGTGGTGGACATGTCCGCCTGCGTGAACGGCTGGAACAGCTTCGCCACCTGGTCGGGGCTCATGCCGATGCCCGTGTCCGTGACGGAGAAGCGCAGCTGCGCCCTGTCGTCCTTGCGCTCGGCCAGCTCCGCCTTCACGCGCACCTCGCCCTGGGGCGTGAACTTCACGGCGTTGTTGACGAGGTTGGTGAGCACCTGCCCGAGCCGCAGCGGGTCGCCCACGAGGTTCTGCGGGACGGCGTGCGGCACGTCGACCAGGAACTCGAGGCCCTTGTCGTGGGCCTTCTGTCCCGTGACCACCGCCACCTGCTGCATCACCTGGTCGAGCGAGAACGGCACCGACTCGATGTCGAGCCGGCCGGCCTCGATCTTGGAGAAGTCCAGGATGTCGTTGATCACGGTGAGCAGCGACGTGCCCGCCCCGTGGATCTTGCCCACGTAGTCGCGCTGCTTCGGCGTGAGCTCCGTCTTCAGGGCGAGGTGCGACAGGCCGATGATCGCGTTCATCGGCGTGCGGATCTCGTGGCTCATGTTCGCGAGGAACATCGACTTCATCTCGGTCGCTTCCTCGGCCTTCTGCTTCTGCTCGAGCAGCTCCTCCTGGGTCCGCCGCAGGCTCTGCTGCTGCGCCTCGAGCTCCTCGGCCTGGTCGCGCGTCTGGACCAGCAGCTCCTGGGTGCGCAGGTTGCGCTGCAGCACCTCGAGGTTGAGCGCCGCGGCGGGCAGCAGCTCCTCGAGCAGGACGCGCTCGCGCGCGCTGCGCTTCAGGAAGGACGCGAGCTCCACGACGGCCAGGAGCGTATCGCGCGAGGCGAGCGGCCAGGCTTGGGCCTGGACCGGAGCCGCCGAGCCGAGCCCCGAGGAGACGCGGAGGTAGTCCGGCGGCAGGCCGGCCAGCTCGACCGGCTTGCCATCGCGCGCGCACTGGCCGACGAGCCCTTCTCCGAGCCCGATCGAGTCCTGCGCCTGCGCGGAATCCGAGAGGCCGTAGTGGGCGATCCGCCGCAGCCGCGTCTCGCCGGGCTCGAGCGTGTAGAAGCCGCCGACGCCGCCGCCGCCGAGCGCCGGCACCAGCCCCGACAGCAGCCGCTCGCCGAACTCGGCGAGCGTCGCCGCTCCCTGCAGCGTGCTCGTCAGCGAGGCGACGTGCGCCTTCACCCAGCGCTGGTCTTCCATGGCACCCGCGCCGCGCCGCAGCACGTCGATCGAGCGCGCGAGCGAGCCCGTCTCGTCCTGCGCGCTCGTGAACGGCACCGTGGCGCTGTAGTCGCCGCCGACGATCGACTCCACCGATCCCTGCAGCGCGCGGACCGGACCGACGATCCGGCGGAAGGTGAGCAGGCCCAGCCCGACCGAAAGGACCAGTGCGAAGGCGGCGGCCAGCAGGAAGTGTCGCCGCGCGCCCTGCAGGTTCGCGATCGTCTCCTCGCCAGCCGCCTGGGCCAAGGCCTGGTTGTGGGCGATCCAGTCGCGCAGCGTCCCACCGATCCGGGAAGCCAGCTCGGTCATGCGGGCGCCGTCGAGCAGCGCCGAGGCCTCGTCGTGGCGGCGCGAGTCCGCCAGCCTCATCATGGCCTCCGCGCCGTTCAGCCAATCGGCGCTGGCCGCGCGGAACTCGTCGAGCATGCGCCGGTCCTTGTCGTCCGACACGAACTCGTCGCCGTACTGCTGGAGCAGGCTGGCGATCTCGCCCCGACGCGCCTCGAACCCCTTGCGGGCAGCGGCCTGCGCGGCAGGCTCCTGGGCTCGCAGGTGGTCGCGCAGTCCCACGCGCATCTCCTCGAAGGCGCGCGCGACGTTGCCGAGAACGGACAGGCTTCCGATCTGCTTCTGGCTCACGAAGCGGCTGCGCGTCTCGATGCGGCTGATCTCGGTCTGGTTGAGCACGCCGAGCGCGAGCAGCACCAGAGGCGTCGCCGCCGCCAGCAGCACGACGCGTCGGGCGATCGTCATGGGCTTGCCTCGCTGGCCGGGGTCACGCGCGCGGGCGGATCAGGCCCCGTTCGTGACCCTCGACAGCCATGCGGCGCTCAGGGCGCTTCCTCGCGCGCCTTCTTCTGCATCGCGTCGAGGTAGTCGTCGAGCTCCTTCACGTCGCGGAACACCGACGCCACGTCCGCCGCCTTGGCGATGTCGAACACCTTCTGCACCGGAGGCTGCAGGTTCAGGAACAGCACCTTGCCCTCGCGCTGGCGCATGGCCTTCTGCGAGCGCAGGAACGAGCGCAGGCCCGCGCTCGTCGTGTACTCGAGCCCGCCCAGGTCGAAGACCAGCACCTTGACCGCGCCCGCCAGCACCTTGTCGAGCTCGTTGTCGAGGTCGGACGCGGTGTCGTTGTCGAGCCGTCCCGCGAGGCGAAGCGTCTTCGTGAACGAACGGCCTTCCTCGAGCTGGATGCTCAGAGCCATGTCGCCTCCGTCTTCGCCGGTGATCTTACTGCGGCGTCAGACGCTTGACGAGGCGGAGCACGTTGGCCGTCCCCTCCCGCTCGTAGCGCGCCTCGTCGACGAGCGCGCGCACCAGCGCCAGGCCCAGGCCGCCGAGCGGCCGGTCTTCGGGGGGAAGGTCGAGGTCGGGGGCCGGCGCGGCCAGCGGGTCGAAGGGCCGGCCGCGGTCGCGGAACTCGAGCGTGGCCGCCCGTTCGGCGAACGCCACCCGCAGCTCGAGCGCGGGCGGCGTGTCCGGCGCGAAGGCGTACTTCGCGACGTTGGTCAGCACCTCTTCCGCGACCACGCGCAGGTCGATCACGATCGGCTCCGCCAGGGCGGCGGCCCGACAGCAGGCCTCGAGCCGGTCGAGCGCGGCCTTGCGCTCGCGCCGCGCGTCCATCACCACGATGCGCTCGTCCAGCCCGGCCCTCCCGCGCGCACGATAGCACTTCCATTAGACTCACGCCGGACAGGAGCGCCATCCATGCACTGGATCGTCACGTCGCTGCGCGAGAACCCCGAGCTCGCGATCTTCCTGACGCTCGCGATCGGCTTCACGATCGGCCGGCTCCGCATCGGCGGCTTCAGCCTGGGCAACGTCGTCGGCACGCTGCTCGCGGGCGTGGTCGTCGGCCAGCTGGACGTCAAGCTCGACCCGCTCGTGAAGGTCGTCTTCTTCGACCTGTTCCTGTTCGCGACGGGATACAAGGTCGGGCCGCAGTTCTTCCGCGGCCTCAAGAAGAACGCGGCATCGCAGGCGCTGCTGACGCTCGTGCTCTGCCTGACGAGCCTCGTGACGACGCTGATCGCGGCGAAGGTCATGGGCTACGACAGCGGCACCGCGGCCGGACTGCTGGCCGGAGCGTTCACCGAGTCGACCGTGATCGGGACGGCCGGCAACACGATCGCGCGGCTGGCGTTGTCGGACGAGGAGAAGACGCGGCTCTTGAACAACATCCCGGTGGCGTACGCGGTGAGCTACCTCGTCGGCACGAGCTTCGTGGTCTGGTTCCTGTCGAGCCTCGCGCCGAAGCTGCTGCGCGTGGACCTGAAGGCCGAAGCGCGCGCGCTCGAGGCCCAGGCGGCCGCGGAAACCAGGACCGAGACCGGGACGCGCTCGGCCTACCGCGAGTGGGACATCCGGGCGTTCCGCATCAAGGACGCGCTGGCCGGCAAGAGCATAGGCGAGCTCGAGCGCTCCTTCGCGCCGGCGCGCGTCTTCATCCAGCGGATCCGCCGCGGCAGCGAGCTGATCGAGGCGACCCCCGAGACGCGGCTGCGGGTCGGGGACGCGGTCGCCGTCGGGGCGCGCCGCCACCTGCTGCTGCCGGGAGGCCTGTTCGGCGACGAGGTCGAGGACCGCGAGCTGCTCGACTACCCGATGGCGGCGCTCGACGTGGTGGTGACGCGTCGCGAGATCGCGGAGCGGCGGCTCGCGGACGTCGCGGAGGAGCACGGCCGCGGCGTCGTGCTGCTGAAGCTCGTGCGCTCGGGCGAGGAGATCCCCTTCGCTCCCTGGACCACGGTCAACCGCGGCGACGTGCTGAGGCTCGCGGGCGCCGCGCGCGACGTGGAGCGCGCCGGCCGCGCGCTCGGCTACGTCGAGCGCCCGTCGAGCGCCACCGACGTCGTGTTCGTGGGCCTCGGCATCGTGCTGGGCGGGCTGTTCGGCGCGCTCACGCTCCAGCTCGGCGACTTCCCGATCAGCCTCACCGCGAGCGGCGGCGCGCTCATCATGGGGCTCGTGTTCGGCTGGCTGCGCTCCGTGCGCCCCACGTTCGGCCGCATCCCCGAGCCGGCGCTCTGGATCTTCGACACCATCGGCCTCGCCGTCTTCATCGGCTGCGTCGGGCTGAGTGCCGGCCCGAGCTTCGTCGCCGGCCTGCGCCAGACCGGCCCGAGCCTGCTGCTCGTGGGCCTGGTCGTCGCGGTCGTGCCGCACGCGACGGCCGTTCTCTTCGGCCGCTACGTGCTGAAGATGAACCCCGTGCTGCTGCTCGGCGCCTGCTCCGGCGCCGGCACGGCGACGGCCGCGCTGCGCGCGGTCCAGGACGAGGCCGGCAGCAAGCTGCCGGTGCTCGGCTACACCGTGCCCTACGCGATCGGCAACATCCTGCTGACGGCCTGGGGACCCGTGATCGTGATGCTGACGCGGTAGACGCCCCACCGCGAGCTCACCACCAGGTCTCGAGCTGGACGCCCGCGGCGAAGCCGCGCGTCTGCGTGCCGTAGAGCGTGGGCGCGACGAGGCCCACGAAGCCGTCGCTCCAGCCGGCCCAGGTGACGTAGGCGCGCAGCGACGGCCGGCTGAGCGCCGCGACCTTCGGCGTGATCTGGGGCGCGAGCGTGACCTTGAACAGGGAGCCCGAAACCAGGTCCGTCTGCTTCGTGTGGTCCCATCCGGCCTCGATCTCGGCAGAGAAGTAGCGGTTGAAGTGGTACGCCGGCCGAACGCCGAACGACAGCCAGGTGATTCGGTCGCCGACGGGCGCGCCGTTGCCGAGCTCCTGCCAGACGCCGCCCAGCTGGAGCGTGAAGGCGCCGAGCTTGTCGACGAGCAGGTCTTCCACGACGCGCAGCTGCCAGACGTCGCCGTAGTCGACCGTGTCGCCGACGCCGTAGCTGCGGCCGGGGATCGGCGTCAGCACGGCGCGGAAGTCGTACGCCACGCCCTGACCGTACTGGACCGACAGCTTGTTGCGGCCGTTCGCGAACGGGCGCTCGTGGATCGCGGCCGCCGCCCAGCCCACGTTGTCGTGAACCACGAGCGCGCCTTCTTCGAACGACAGCGTGTCGCCGTTGAAGGCGGCGATGTCGACGGACAGCGCGGCCTTCCCGCCCAGCAGCGGCAGCTCGTAGAGCCGGAAGTCGAAGGTGTTCTTGCTGAGCTGGAACGAGCCGGGCGGCGGCACCGTGCCGTTCGAGTTCAGCTGGTTCACCGAGCCGCCGAGCCACGCGACGCCGAACCGCACCTTCTCGCCGAACCGGATCCCCTCGAGGCCGCCGCCGAAACCGGACAGGTCCCGATAGAAGAAGTCGCTCATGTGCAGGTCGTGGCGGTCGTAGAAGCGCTGGCCGGCCCAGAAGGCCGCTCCCTCCTGCGCCTTCCACACGCCCTTGGCGAGCACGTAGGCCTCGCGGAGCGCCGTCGTGGTGTCGAAGTTGTTGGTGTTCGAGGTCGGCGTCACGTAGGAGACGGTGATCCTCGTGTCGAAGAGAGCGCTCGCGTCGTCCTCCGGCCGCACGCCGTAGGCGAACGTCGTCTCCAGGTAGGTCTCCGTCTCGTTGCCGAGCCGATACTTCGCGCCCGCGTCCGGGGCCTTGAAAGCCTCCTGCGGGTCGCCGGTCCCCGCGACGCCGAAGCCGGAGCGCAGGTAGCCGTGAAAGCGGAAGCCGAGCTCGTCCTGTGCGTGGACCCCGCGCGCGGCCGCGAGCAGGAGCACGAGCGCCGTGACGAAGGGTCGGCACCCAGCCATGACTTTCTCGAGGCGGGACCTTACCACGAGGGGTAACTGCTCAGAATCTGAGCTGGAGCCCCGCGGTCAGATCACCCTGCCAGACGCCCGTGCTGCCGAAGAGGTAGAGGCAGGAGCTGCTGACGCAGGCCGTCCCGCCCGAGAACGAGATGACCGCGTAGTAGGCGCGCACGTCGGCGCGCAGCCCGAACCGGGGTGACAGCCACACGCTCGCGCCCAGTCCGGGCGCGACGGTGAAGCGCACGTCCGAGCCGAGCCCGTCGAGCGCGAAGCGCGTGGCGCCGATCAGGAAGACTCCCCGGAACCGGAAGCGGCCGTCGCCCTTCTCTTCGCGCGCGCCGACCATGTAGCGCTCGATCGCGACGTCCCGGCGCGGGACGCCTTCGAGCTCGCTGTCCTGTCGCGCGAAGAACGCCTGGGCTCCCCAGCGCTCGCCGCCGATCGCGACGTCCAGCGTGGCGCCGTACTGCAGGCCGACGCCGATCTGCGTGCGGCCCCCACCGACGGCCTGGAACGCACCGCCGTACTGGATGCCGGCGAACGGCTCGAGCGTGAACTGCTCGGGCAGGGCCGTGGCGGAAGAGAACAGAAGGAGGACGCCCGACAGCGCGAGCCGCCACCCGCCCCGGCTCTTCGCCATTACAGGCCGGCCTCAGGCCAGGTCGCGCGGCTGGCCCGTCGAGGCCAGCACGGCGGACCACAGCGGCCCCTCGGGGTCGATCTTCTTGCGCTCCGAGACCGCGAGCCGGATCGGCACGTGCGTGAAGCGGTGGTTCCAGAAGCTCACGACCAGGTTCGTGCGCCCGCTGAGCGCCGCGTGCGCGGCGTTGTGCCCGAGCAGCAGGCAGAAGGCCGAGTCGTGCGGGGTCGCCGCCACGCTGCGGATCGCATAGCTCGGGTCGATGTACTTCAGCGTGACCCCGACGCCTTCGCGCTCGAAATGTCCGAGGATCTCGTCGCGCAGGAACGCGCCGATGTCGCCGTAGCGGACGTTGCCCGAGGCGTCTCTGGCCTGCGTCTTCGCCATCAGGTCCTGGCCGGCGCCTTCGGCCGCCACGACGAGCGCGTGTCCCCGCCGTTGCAGCCGCTCGCCGAGCGCCTTCAGGAAGGCTTCGAGGCCGAACGGGACCTCCGGGACCAGGCAGAAGTTCACCTGGCCGTCGACCAGAACCGTATACGCCGCGATGAAGCCCGAGTCGCGTCCCATCAGCTTCACGAGCCCGATCCCGTTGCGCGCCGCCTCCGCCTCGGCGTTCGCCGCGCGCGTCGCCCGTCGCGCCTCGCTCACCGCGGTCTCGAAGCCGAAGGTCTTCTGGACGAACGAGACGTCGTTGTCGATCGTCTTCGGCACGCCGACGACCGCGATCCGGCGTCCGCGCCGGGCCGCCTCGTCGCCGATCGCCTGGGCGCCGCGCAGCGTGCCGTCGCCGCCGATCGCGAACAGCACCGAGACCCCGAGCTCCTCGAGCCGGTCGACCATCTCGGCCGGCTGCTGCGGCCCGCGCGAAGAGCCCAGGATCGACCCGCCGATCTCGTGGATCCGGCCGACCGAGTCGGCCGTGAGCTCGAACGGCTCGTGCCCGTGCCGGCGCACGAGCCCTTCGTAGCCGTAGCGGAAGCCGTAGATGCGCTTCACGCCGTAGTGGTGGTGCAGGCTCAGCACGATCGCGCGCACGACGTCGTTGAGCCCGGGGCAGAGGCCGCCGCAGGTCACGATCCCGCACGCGAGGGTCTTCGGGTCGAAGAACAGCTTCTCGCGCGCTCCCGCCATCTCCATCGACGGCGGCTCCAGGCCGCGCTCGAGCCACGGCTTCATCTCGGCGAGCGTCGCGTGGCAGAGCACGCGCTCGTCGTCGCCGGTGAAGCGGACGCCGGACATCGGCGAGGGAATGCGACACTCCCCGAGCCGCGCGATCGTGAAGTCGAGGTCGGGTTCGGGCATCGCTTGCGTCAGCGGCCGCTCGTCACCGTGCACGACACGCCGTTCGCGGCCGTCGCTTTGTAGGGGCCTCCCGCCGAGACCCGGAGCTGGAACTGGTTGTCGGGGCTGTTCTGGCAGCCGTTGCTCTGCAGGCCCGTGCAGTAGGTATTGTCGCCCTTCGTCCACGTCGGTCCCGGCCGTCGGGTGTCGATCGCCGTTCCGATGCGCCACGTCTCGCAGGCGACGCGGTCGGGAGCCCCCGGCATGCGCACCGGGCACCACGAGCGGCCGTCCGTGTAACCGATCGCTGCGCAGTACGCGCCGTCGGGGCCGACGAGCGGCGTCGAGTCGAGCGTGTCGTACTCGGGGCTGCGCAAGTGCACGGTGCAGACGATGCGCGTGACGCGAGGCGGGTAGGGGGTGCCGCAGCCGCTGCCCGGCGGCGGAGTGTCGGGGGGGCGCTGGACGGGGAACGATGCCGGACGGCACAGGTCGACGAAGCTGCCGTTGCCGCGATTCCTGAAGAGGTAGTTGGGCTCGGTGTCGTTCGCCACGAACACGTCGGGGTAGCTGTCCTGGTCGAAGTCCGCGACGCCCAGCCCCATGCCCTTGCCGATCACCGCGCGGATCCCCGAAGCCTTGGAGCCGTCCGTGAACGTGCCGTTGCCCTCGTTGCGGAAGAGCGAGTTCGGCAGCCCCTTGTAGTTGTTCGGGTGGCAGTAGTCGTGGATCCCTTGCGGCCCGCAGAGCGGCTCGGTCTTCGGGTCCCAGATCACGTAGTTGGAGACGAAGAGGTCGAGGTTGCCGTCGTTGTCGTAGTCGAGGAAGGCCGCCGCCACGGACCAGAGCGTGCCGTAGTCGGGGTCCGGCTTCTTGAGGCCCGCCTTCACCGTCACGTCCTCGAAGGTG
>Ga0111539_10014054_pt1 | contig 10004 bp, 11 predicted proteins | sample RhiMethybrSRZTD1_FD_79667 | JGI IMG/M metagenome (GOLD analysis project Ga0111539, IMG submission 79667) | Populus rhizosphere microbial communities from Tennessee, USA - Rhizosphere MetaG P. TD hybrid SRZTD1 (version 2) (version 2) | ecosystem: Host-associated > Plants > Roots > Rhizosphere >... | reverse complement strand
GTGCAGCGCGGCGATCAATGGGCGGCGACCGCGCGAGCGACCAACCGCGCGACGGGTACGACGACGCGCGTCACGCAGGGGAGCGGCGGCGGGGAGGCGCTCAGCCGACGCGGCCCTGACGGGCGAACCACCGTTGGCAGGAGCGATAGCGGGAACATGTATGCCGGCCATGACGGCAACGTGTATCGGAACCAGGGTGGCTCATGGCAGAAGTACGACAACGGAAGCTGGAACAGCGTCGACCGTCCAGTGGGGACGTCAGGCCAGTTCGGCGCCGGTGACCGTGCGCAGAATCTCGGTCTGAGCTCGTCCACGGCCGATCAGCTGAATCGCGATCTCGCGGCCCGAACCGATGGTGCACAGCGGACGCGCGACCTGGGATCGGTGATGAGCAGTGGAGGATCGTGGCGTGGCGGGTCAGGCGCCGGAAGCTATCGTCCACCGGCCGGCGGCTTCGGGGGCTTCGGCGGCGGCGGCTTCGGCGGCGGCGGTTTCCGCGGCGGCGGGATGAGAGGCGGTCGACGCTGACCCGCGACACCAGGCGTGCAATCGATGCGACGCGGACCGTCCTGGTCCGCGCCGCGTTATGCGCTTTTCTGTTTGCCTTCGATCTCCTGTTGCAGCGGCGCCATCGGCCACAGCTTGGACATGATGAAGGTCACGAGCAGACCGACCAGGCAGCCGAGCAGCACTTGGACGACTCGCGTCAGCCCCTGGCGCGCGCCGGTGATTCGTGAGGGATCCATGAGTCCGCTGGCCACGACGATGGTCGCGGTGATCGGCGCCTGCCGCCACATCACCGGGATGCGAACCAGATAGTTCGAAATCAGCACGCTCAGCGACAGCGCCAGCGGAATCTTCCACTCACTCGTCCCGCCGACGAACAGGATGAACAGGCCTGTGGCGCAGCCGATCAGCGCGTTGATCAGCCTGCCGCGAAAGAACTTCAACGCGTCTTCCACGCGCGGCTCACTGGCGGCGATCATCGAGCTGATGGCCCAGATCGGTTCGATGTGGTCGTGGCCGCGAATCATCACCCACAGCAGCGTGGTCGCGATGAAGATGTTGACCGCCAGGTGGACGCCGAAGAGCTCGATCTCCGAAATCCGCTTCATCACGGATCACTCGTGCGACCTCGGCACGTGTCCGTGGAGTTGATAGACGGTCCCCGTCTTCGTCTTCCCGAGTGAGATCCAATCGCGGACCAGGTGCTGCAGCCGCAGGAAGAACTGCTCGCAGCGCCGCATCGGCTTGTCCGGCAACTCGTGCCGATGCCGGAACTTGATCTGGAATGCGAATTCTCCGACCAGCTGCTGGAGATCGCCGCGCGTGCGCCACAGCGACACGTTCGGCGTCGCGGCGACGCCATTGCCGAAACGGAGCCGCCCGAGATCGACCAGGATCTCCTCGACGGCCGCGTTGTTGACCAGTTCGAGCCGCCCGTTCTTCGACGCCTTCAGTGTCTGCAATGCCGGCAGTACTTCGAGCACCGTCGACATCGACCGCCGATCGACCTGGCGAACCGCGCTCAACGGAAACTGCACGTTGTGCGAGTAGAGCATGCGGAAGCCGCGTAACCGGTTCTTCTGCGGCAGCGCCTCCGCCTTGAACTTGATGCGGTAGTTGCCATCGCCGAGGTGCGGGCGCACGTCGACTTCGGCCGCCCGCTGCAAGTCGGGATGGCGATACTTGAAGACGATCTCCGGATCCCCGATCAGAAAACCATCCTCGTACAGCAGGCGGCGGCGCAGGATGAACGCGTTTCGGTAGAGGAGGAAGTCGGGCGTGTCGATGAAGAGCACTTCGCGCATGCGCGGTGACAGATGCTCGCAGCCATTCGTGTCGAAGCGCACGTCCGCTTGGGCCGCAGCCTTCGCGACAAACGCCGAGAAGTCGCGCAGGCTCTGGGACGACACGAACCGGCTGCCCTTCAGGATCAGTTTCACCTGCAGATAATTCAGCTGGTGAATGGGTTGACCGTCGCGGTAGACCTGTTCCTTGATGTCAGGGACGTGTCGCCGTCGTCGCGTACGCATGCCGACCTCCTGGTGACGACGATTGAGCGTCAGGCGCCCGTCGTCGCCGTGTCCCGTAGAAGCCGAGCAGGCAGCACGCGCCGTACCGTCGCCATCGCGCCAAGTGCTGCCGGTTCGCAGCGCGCGACAGCGTGTCTCTGGCCGGGACCCCCGGCCGTCGTGAGATCTCACTACCCGCTGTGAGCGGAGTGACGCATTGCCGATGATCCATGACTGGACATCGCGGAGCGAGGCTTGCACCGCTGTGATGCGGATCGGGTGTGCCCGTGGAAGACGTGTTCGCGCGCGCGTGGGAACAGCTCACCGGTCGGCTCACCGGGCCGATGTGGGTGCGGTTTGTCGTGCAGTCGTCCGTCGGTATCTTTCTCGGCGTGCGCGCCGGATTGCGCGACGCGGCGGCGCACAGGCGGGCCTACCTCGCGGCGTTCGTGACGACGGCTTCCGCACGGCGGGCCCTCTTACGGGACATGTGGAAGGACGTCGCTCGCCTGTGTCTGCTCGCGTTCACCATGGACGTCGTGTATCAGGTCGCGGTCCTGCAGCGGTTCTATCCGTTGCAGGCCCTGGTCGTCATGGGTCTGCTCGCGATCGTCCCGTATCTGCTGGTGCGGGGGCCAGTGACCCGGATCGCGGGGCGAGTCCGCTCGACACATCTCGCAACGATTCTGGTCGGCGTTCTGGTGCTGGGTAATCTCGCGCCGGCGTCGGCCGACGTCCCGAAGTACGGCATGAAGGTGAAGGTGAACAAACACTTCGACTTCAGGAGCTTGAAGACGTATTGCTGGACCACGAGCTGGCCCGCGTACGACGACGCGCTGCATCGTGCGATCGTGTTCGCCGTCGATCGCGAGCTGGCGGCGCGTGGTCTGCTCGAACGCGCGGCAGAGCCGTGCGATGTGGTGGCGACCTACGCGTCGTTGCAGCGAACCGATATCGACCTCGACACCAAGGTGGCGCCGGGGAGCAAGTTGCACCGGCAATATGACGTGGGGACGCTCGTCGTCCTGCTCAAGCGGCCGCAAAGTGGGATCGAGCTGTTCCGCGCACGGATCGACACGCCGCTCGAATCCGAACGGTCGCGGCGCGAAGGACAGGTGGACGCCGCGATCGTGAAGATGTTCGAGGACTATCCGGTTCCGGTTGCGAAAGCGAGGCACCAGGATTGACGCGCACACGTCTCGTTGTCATCGCCGGCATGCTGATGACGGTCACGGCATGCCATCCAGGACCGGTGCTCGACCGCGATCCCCTGCCGGTCGGCGGCACGATCGCAGGCATCGTCGCCACATCCGCTCAGGTCGCCGTGCCCGGGCGTACGGTTGCGGCCGTGAGTACGTCGACGGGTCGTCGTTTCGAGGCGCGGACGGGCGTCGACGGCGGCTACACGATTCAAGTTCCACGCGGGACGTACCGCATCGAGGTCGCGCTGCAGGCGAACGAGATGGTCGTGAAACAGCCCGAAGAAACCCGCATCACGAGGTCCGACGTCGACGCGTCGCGCGATTTCGTGATCGCGCCACGCGTGAGACCGAGGGAACCATGACCCAGGATCCGAAAGAACCATGGCGCGCGCGTGTTTCGCAACCGCTGGAGGTCGAGACGGTGCCGCTGCTCTCGTCCGTCGTCTCGCTTGATGTGGCGGCGGCGTCCACCGGTGGACGGCGGCGCACGCACAATACCGACCATTACCTTGCCATGCGCTTCTCCAGGGTGCAGGAGACGCTTGTCACCAGCCTCGCACCAGGCGACCTGCCGCCGCGCTTCGAGGAGCACGCCTACGTGATGCTCGTGGCGGACGGTCTTGGTGAGGACGCCGCCGGCGCGCGGGCCAGCCGCGTGGTGCTGAGCGCTCTCGCATCTCTGGCCATCGAGTACGGCAAATGGAACGTCCGTATCAGTCCCGACACCATGGCCGACATCGTCCAGCAGGGTGCCTTCTTCTGCCGCCGGGCCAATGATGCCATCGTGCGGGCGAGCGAGGAGCATCCGGAGCTCGCGAACATGGCGACGAGTCTGACCGCGCTCTATATTGCCGAAGAGGACCTCTTCTTCTCGCACGTCGGTCACTCGAGAGGGTATCTGTTCCGCGACGGGGTCCTGACGCAGTTGACCGTGGATCACTCCCTCGACGATCAGCGGTTCGCCGTCGGCCGTCCGCTGCCAGTGGAAGGAGCCAGGCGCGATCTCGGGCACGTCGTGATCGAGACGCTTGGCGGGAAGGCGTCACCGCCGGACGTGGACATCGAGCATCTCAAGCTGAGTCCAGGCGATCGTCTGCTCCTGTGCACGAACGGCTTGACGGACGTCGTCGGGCACGACCAGATTGCCGACGCCTTGTCAGGACGACGGCGACCGCTGGATGAATGTCGATGGCTGATCGATCTGGCGCGGGAAGCGAAAGGCGAGGACGACGTCACCGTGCTCGTGGCCGATTATTCGATCCGGCCGCCGATGGCTGCGTGAGCCACCGGCGGCCGATTTCTCAGACGAATTTCCTCCGATTCACCACCGAAACGCGAGTCCCCCGTTGAAGCGCCAGAACTCGAGGCCCGTGAGCAGCTCCTGCGCCTCTAAAACGGTGCCGGGATCGGTGTCGGCGATCGTAATCTCGTTCGTGGAGGAACGATACCAGCGTAGGTCGGTGCGTACGCCGACGTGGTTGGCGAATGCCATCAATCCTCCGCCGATGTTGGTGCCCGATCGTCCTTCATTCAACCGGTCAGTGCCGCTCTCCGGGTTGCCTGCCTGGTTGAACACGTCAGCGGCCAGGCTGATCCTGCCCCATCCGCCCGACGCGTACGGCTGATACTGACCTTTCGAGCCGAGCGGGTACGCGCCGACGACATTGCCCATGTAGGCGTTCACGCTGCCGTTCCTGTCCAACAGTGGCGACAAGCCGTTGGATTCCGACGTCGGCGAAAAGTCAGCCACGAACTCTCCGCCGAGGACGCCTCTCCAGAGGTAGCCGGCCTGTCCACCGTAGCCGAGTCGGTGTTCGTCCTTGTTGGCGATCAACTCGGTGTTGCGCGTCGTCGTGTTGAGGCTTGTTCCGAGGAAGCCGCTGGCGAGCCAGTGACTGCGGGTCGTGCCGGACGTGTTGGCGGCTGTGGATACCTGTGCCGCCGGCGTCGCATTCGACGATACCGTGGTCTGGGCAGTGGCCGTCCCCGTCAACGCCGCTGACACCGCCGCGGCCACCATGAAGTGTGATGCTGCCATGAGATCTGTCTCCTTGCTGATTCGGTGCGGACGCTCCGCACGGGCTGTTGTTTCGCGTTTACGTGCTGCTGTTGATCAAGAGTGCGCCCCGCGAGGAGCGGGGCGCGCGTTCGTTGGCTGGCTGTGATCTCGCTCGTTGATTACTGGCCGGTGATCCCTTTGTTCTGCAGAACCGTCACGACCGCCCTTCGATTCTGGGCCTGACCCTCACGCGTCGCGTTGGAGGCGACCTGCGCGCTGACACCCATCGCGGCCGGAGTCAGCACTTTTGCCGGCGGAATGCCGCTCTGCTGCAGAACGGCGGCGACGGCATCGGCGCGGAGTGAACTGAGTCTCTGATTCACTGGAGCGGATCCCACATCGGAGGCATAGCCCTCGATCTGGATGACGTAACCCTCCTGACTCTTGGTTTGCGCGGCGAACTCCTGCAACTGGGTTTTGAACTTCGCGTCGATGGTCGCGCGCCCGTTCTTGAAATACACGGTGGTGGATGACACCGCACTGTAGTTGTCGAGATTGGCGATTCGCGCGTTGGTGGCTGCCAGCGCGCCGCTGGTGCCAACGATCTTTTCTTCGTTGGCCTTGATGCGATCGCTCTGCGTCGTGAGCTGCTGCGTGTGCAGCCCCAGCTCTCGCTGCTGCTCGCCGAGACTGCGCGCCTGCTGGTCGAGCCGTTGCTGGTTGTCCAGGCTGCGCCGATCGGTCGGATCCACCCCACCTTGAATGGCGCGCGCCGTCTTGAGGTCGTCCCTCGAGAACGTGACGCGCTGCGCGATGAAGCGGCTGGCGGTCTCCAACGTGCCTTGCAACCGCACTCGCAGACCGGGAATCAGCGAGGCCGCGTCGGCCTGCACCTGCCGCAGTCCATCAGTCCTCCGGATCTTGGTCGTCTCGCTCAGGACCACCGTTACGGTCGACAAGTCGTCGGCTTGCACGGTCACCGTGCCGTCGTTCCCACGCGCGGTGATGACGGCTCGCATCTGATCCTCGCCGAACGCGCGCGGCGACACTGCGAGGGTCGCGACTAGGGCCGCTGCGACCACCATGCACTGTCGTATGCGTCTTCGCTGCATAACACTCTCCTCAGGGAACCTGTCCGTTCCGTCTCAGTGGGCTGTTGGCAAGAACGGCTCCAAGGCCCGATCGAGAGAGCCGTCGTTCGGCATTGCGGTGAAATCTGCGCCGTACCCTCCGTCGGCCGACCGCCACCCGGTGTGGCGGCCGGTGGCGCGGGCCTGAACGCTGACGAGATGTGGTGATTCGATCACCGCGCCGCGCAGGATTGATGGCCGACACGATTGGTATGAGGTGTGCCCCGCGGTGCGAGACGCGTTTCCACAGACGCCGCGCCACGCGTGACCTGGTGTCGGTCTTGCGGGTGATTCCGGCATGAAGTGCAGATTGTCAGTCGTCGTTGCTTTGACGCTCATCGGGGGCGCACCCAGGGTGGGCGCCGCCTCTGATCTGCTTCAGTCGTCACAGCTCATCGCCGCGGCGCCGGTCAGCGGTGCGGAGCTATCGTTGTCCGGATGCGGTCCGTCCCTCGCCGGCGGCGTCAGCCCGACGGTCACCACGCGCAGCGACCATGGCCTCGGCCGGACGGTGATGACGGTCCTCGGTCGAAGGGTCCTCGTCTTCGGGCGGTTCGTCCCGTCGACGAATATCGCGGCACAGATGGGCGCGCTCGATCCGTCGGTTGTCGCCACCGCGATGGCGATGCCGAATGCGCGCGGTTACGGCGACGAACGCCCGCGGCGCGCGAAGCCGACGGGTCCCAACGTGGTCCCATCGCCGCCGACGTGCGCGTCGCGATAGCGGCCGCGTTTCGCCGGGCGCCGCTCTCGTGCCGGCGGCGCACCGACGATGACGCCAGGCAGGATGTCGAGGACGACGCTCGCGTCCACGTCGACGAGCACGAGGTCGTGCCCCACGAAGCGGTACTGCAGTTCGTCCGGCAGTGGGGGAAGGGCCGCCAGGACCGGCGGTGGAGTCGCGGCTGCCGTGCTCCACGAGAACTCGCCGTTCACGACAGCGGCGCTCCAGCCGCCACCATCCTCGCTCATCTCATGCATCAACTCGGCAACCAGGTCGTCGTTGGCGAGCAGGATTTGCTGGATTCGCATTCGAAACAGTGAGGCGACCTCCGCATTGAACATGTCGCCGCGCTGCGCCTGCGCGCGTGCGCGGCGGACGGCTGCCCGTCGTGCGTCCACGGCCTCGCGGATCTCTCGCACATTGCCGGATGTTCGCAGTGGCGGTACGTCCTGTTCGAGGCGCCGCCGAAGGGTCATGTACGCATCGAGCGCGCGGTGAAAGGCGCGCAGCCCATCTCCATCGCTGGTTCGCGCCGCCTGGACGGGTCCGGCCTTCAGTCCGACGGTCACTGATGTCGCCACGACCACGAGGAACGATCGCCTAGTCATGATCCTCCGCCCGCGAACGGTGATCCATTGCAAGAGCCACGCTCGCGGCCCGGTGCAGGAGACACGTGTCTTCGCCGCGATTCCGTGCCTCGGACTTGCGTGGCGGGTCACCGCGCGTTGTGAGAATGGTGGCGCCGTGCGCGGCGGCGTCGCCCAGGCGTCGATCTCGCCCGGACCCTGATTTGCACCTCCGGTACCAGTGCATCACCACGTGCGATCCACACAGTGGACGACGGCAACGGTCTATGCCGTGGGTGCTGTGGCGGCCGGCACAGTGCTCCCGCGGCTCGAAAGCGCGCTGTTGCCGCACGTGCTGTCGCCGTTGACCGTCGGCGCAGCGATCGCGATTTACTCCTCGGTGGCGTCAGGGATGATCGCGTTGAGCGGTCTGGTGTTCTCCCTTACCTTCGTGATGGTGCAGTTCAGTGCGACGGCCTATTCACCGCGACTCGTGCTCTGGTTCGCACGCGACCGGATCCTCACCCACGCCTTCGGCACGTTCACCGCAACGTTCCTGTATGCGGTCGCGATTCTCGCCTGGATCGGGCGCGGCGGTACGACGGGGGTTCCGCTGATCAGCGCTGTGATGGTGTTCGTGCTGTTGCTGGCCAGCGTCGCGATGTTCGTCGCGCTGACCAACCGGGTCGCGATGATGCAGATCAGCCGGGCCCTGGCATTCATCGGCGATCAGGGACGCTCGGTGATCGACGCGGTCTATCCCAATCTGGTGTGCGCGGCAGTCGATCCCGCGCCGAAGGATCTCGAGCACGCCGAGGCCACGCAGGTGGTGCTCCATCATGGGCCGCCTCTGGCGGTCGAAACGGTGAACGTTGATGGTCTCGTGCGGCTGGCTGCCTCCGCGGACGCGACGATCGAAGTGCTCGTCGTCGTCGGCGAGACCGTCGTCGAATCGACACCATTACTGCGCGTCATCGGCGGACGCGTGGCGATCGAGGAGTCGGCGCTGCTGTCGACGATCGATCTCGATGTGGAGCGTACTTTCGAGCAGGACCCGAAATATGCGGTTCGTCTGCTGGTCGATATCGCCATTCGTGCGCTGTCGCCGGCCGTCAACGACCCGACGACGGCGGTCCAGGCGCTCGATCACATCGGCGACCTGCTGCTGCGCCTGAGTCGTCGCCGCATCGAGCGCGGCGCGTTTCGCGACGCGGCGGGACGCCTGCGCGTCATCATGCCCATGCCGACCTGGGATGATTTCCTCTGGCTGGCGTTCGGGGAGATCCACGCGTACGGCGCGACCAGCCTGCAGGTCGTGCGACGCATGCACGCGCTTGTCGCGGATCTGCTGGCGACCGTGCCGGACGAACGCCGCGTGGCGCTCCAGTACTGGCAAGCCAGATTGAAGAGCAGTGTCGCCGCGAACTTCGCGGATCCCGCAGAGCGTGCCGTCGCATCGGCCGAAGATCGACAGGGCCTCGGCCTGACACGTCGATCGGTGAAGGAGCAGCGCTCGAGCCCGCGGGCGCTCACGGGCACGTGAGTTGCTCCTTGTATCAACGGCAGGCGATGACGCGGCCGCCGCAGTGGACGGCGCCGATGCCTATAGAAGCACTCCCCGGGCTGTTTGGCCCTCGTGCAGGTTCCGACCGCGGCGCGGGTACCCGAACGCTGTCGCTGATGTGGCTGATGCAGGCGTTCTGTGCCATCAGCGGGCACGAATATCTGATGCACATGTCACGGAAGCGAATCTTCCTGCGCTGTGCGCTCTGCCACCGCGAAACACCTGGCTGGGACCTGGAGTGACGATCTGGTCGAGGCCACTCCTTCTGGGCCAACGCGTCCGCCGCCGGCTCGTGGCCTCGATCGATTCGGTCCTCGAAGACATCGAGCGCAACCGGCGCTGAGCGCGAAGCCGCGAGTCGTGCTGACGACGCCTTGTCGTCGGTCCCCGCCGATCGTCATTGCGCACCCGCGACGCGATGACGCGGTTCCCAGAAATCGGCGCCGTTGCAGGCATTTCGCGTCGAGTCGATGACGCGTCGCCCTGGCGCCACGATTGCTCACCCGCCAAGACCTTATGCGCTGCGCGACGTTCGGAAAAGGGAACGCAGTCCTGCCGTCCCGCTCCTCTCGGTCTGTGATCGCGGCCTGCGCTGCCGCGATGACGATCGCGGTCACGGTCCCAGCGTACGGACAGGCCCCGCCACCGCAGGGAAGCGCGACCGCCGCCGCGCCCGACGCGGCGCCTGCCGGGCAGAACCGTGTCACGTGTGAATCGCGACCTGGCGAACGAGAGCATTGCACCGCCAGCACGTCGGCCGGTGTGTCGCTCGTCAGATCGTTTGGCGACGCGCCGTGCCTGCTC
>Ga0111539_10014052_pt1 | contig 10004 bp, 18 predicted proteins | sample RhiMethybrSRZTD1_FD_79667 | JGI IMG/M metagenome (GOLD analysis project Ga0111539, IMG submission 79667) | Populus rhizosphere microbial communities from Tennessee, USA - Rhizosphere MetaG P. TD hybrid SRZTD1 (version 2) (version 2) | ecosystem: Host-associated > Plants > Roots > Rhizosphere >... | reverse complement strand
TACCGACGGCGCGTGCCGTCGTCCTCGACCGCGGTGAGCGAATAGCCGTAGGCCGTTCGCTTGTGGCCGTTGTGGAGCCAACTTCGTTTCGAAACGTTGCCCGCGTGTAGTTGGATCATCGGAACCCCCTTTCGTGGGCGGGATTCTATCGTTTCTCGCTGCGGATGCTGACGACCGTTCCGCCCTTGACGTCGGCGCTGATCGTCACGGCTCCGTCGAAGCGGAGCCGCGTCAGAACGGCCAGAATGCGCGTGAGTGTTCGGCGGTCGGCGGCCGTTCACGCTGCGGCCTGGCGCAGCGTGCTCGTCTCGGCCTCGGCCTTGTCCATGAACCTATCGAGCTCCGCACCGGATTCGCAGATATCGGCGAGGTCGTGCTCGAGTTGCACGGCAACCGCGCCGCAGTTCTGAATCCCGGCGAGCAACGCGTCGACGTCGGGCTTCGTGCCGGGAACGACGTCCGCGATCGTGTTCAACCGCTCGAGGGCCAGTCTGAGCATGGACGCCTTGAGCATTGCGCGGTCAGCCCGCGTCGCGGTCTCCGAGAATACCGGAATGTTGGTTCGCCTCTGGTTCATGGTTCGCTCTCCTCTGTCGAACGCATTCGAACGATGATCTAGCGTGGCACAACGGCGCAGACTAGTCAATGCGTAGCAGCTACGCATTCCGAATATCCGAGAAGTAGGCCGAAGCGCCTAGGCTCGACAGCCTAGGCCATGCTAACCTGTTACGCATGAGCCAGAGAATGAGTGACGCACAAATCCGTGAGGCAATCCGCCAGCACGCAGCGGCGAGCGGCCAGAAGGGCGGGAAGGCCAGGGCGAAGAATATGAGCGCCTCGAAGCGTCGCGAGAGCGCGCGGAAGGCGGCCCGGGCGCGGTGGTCGAGGCGGAAGCCGTGATCCCAATTCTCATCGTCACCCGCGCATGGTCAGACTCAGTTCCGTTCTCGCCCGCTGATATCGCTTTCGTCTTCGACTTGGACGTCAAGGGAGCTATGCCGGCGCTGGACGGCCAGCATTGCCCTCAGTGCGGTAGAAATCCCGTCGAGAGCGCGATTCGGCTTTTTGCACCTGACCCGAAGACGGCGACGGCCGAACGCGTGGAGGGACGCGAAACGGTTCAGTGCGTCTGCCGGACCACGTATCACTACCCCGCCGTTCACGAGCTCAACGTTAACGACCCGACCGGTGCCGCTGTTGTTCGAGCCGCGTCTGTGCGGTTGCGGCCACATACCGGAGCACTCACGGCGGGGGGACAGGAGCCGGTTCTGAAGGTCGAGCCTCTAACGATTCACGTGCACGACGACGTGACCGTGAACACGGTGACCGCAGCTTCGGCGCGCGCCGGCACGTGCGGGCCGACGGTCATCATTGAGACGAAGAGCACGACTCCCATTTCGTATCGGGGTTGGACGATCCGGCCGCAATCGCGCCGTGATCCAGATACGAACCACTGGCGCCCACGCGCGGAGGTCTCGACTGTCCGCGGTGGGAGCCTGCATACCGACCACGTCGAAGCGCCGCTCAGCGTGCTGAAGGAAACGGAGGACGAGGCAAACGCCGACGCCGTCACGCTGGCGAAGCGGCGCATCGAGCGGGAAGAACGACAGTAATCAGCTATTTTACCATATTTATCGACATATTACTGAGCGATGCGCAAATTTAGACCACCCGGTATGGGGCTCAAAGGTTCCTTCGGGCCGTAGCGGTAGGGTGTTGACTCGCGCTTTGCGCACGGGGTAAGGTGGTCGCGTCCGAGGGATAAGTTGTCCCCTCGGGCGTCGGCGTCTGGGGGGCTCCGTCTCCGAAGCCGCCGCGATCCTCGAGTCTCAAGGTGATCCCGTCTGGCGACGCGGGCTCTCACCGCGAGAGGAGAGGTGATACGGTCATGGCCAAGAAACGGCCCAAGGGCGGGGTGCGCTTTACAACGCGCATCACGCTCAAGGACGGCCGGGTGATCTTCGCCAAGGATTACGGTCTCAAGGCTTTCCCCTTGCGGGGTTAAGCACTCCGTGTCCTGAAGCGAGGTAGCCCGGTAAACCCTCCAGGCGCCGTTCTTTCTCTTATCTCTATCGAACCCCCTCTGTCAACACCTAATCGCATTAAGTATTTAGACTAGTTTTAGCCGTACAATACCGTCGTGTACCGGATGAATCCGGAAAGCGCCGGCTGATGCCACGACCGCCGGGAGCACCGACTCGCCGGAAGGAATTTCGGCTCGAGGAGCGGCAACTGATTTTCCTCGACGCGCTGATCGAGGCCGCGCCACTCGGCAAGCCGTCTCTGACTTCGGTAGTGCGGCAGGCCGTCCAGCAGTTCATCGACAACCAACTCAAGGATCGCGAAGTACGCGAACGCGTCGAGCGAATCGTCGGACAGCGCCCGCGCGTCGTTCGCCTCGGTGACAAGAAACCCTAGCCCCCCCGCCGCCACCTGAGGCGAGGATCGCCGGTCTACGGCCAGCGCCTTACGGCGAGAGTGACTAAGGCAGTAAAAGCGAAGGCGCCCGCGGCGATCACGAGCCCTTTCCCAATGCGCTGTCCCGCCCCATTCGATCGAGAAAGCCAAATGTCGTAGCGACACAGGATCGCAAAGGGATACGCCGTCATGAGGATCGCCCCGGCCGCGCAGGTTCCCGCCGCGATGGCAGCCCACTCGCGTTGGTAAGTGGGTAGGAATACGACAGCCGGCAGCACGACGAAGAGCAACGACGTGCTGAGCGTCGCTAGTACGAGATACTCAGCCCACGGCAGTCGACGATCCGTTTCGCCGAAAGTCAGCTCGCGCCCGATCCGAAATACGAAAGGCTGAATTGCAAGTGCGGCTAGGATGCTCGCGACGGTCAGGTAGTCTGTATGCGTCATGCGACAGGGCCTCCCGTGGCGGAATCTAGCACCCTTCGTTCCTTTCGCGCCGTCCGGTCCAGCCGTTACAACCGTCGCTTGAGCTCGGTCAGCAATTCGTGAGCCTGGCCGCGGCGAACCTGAGCGACGAGCGCCGCGACAGCGGCATCGGCGTCGCGCGTGTCGCGCTCGGCCGCGGCCTTCAGTTCCTTGACGGCTTGCGTGGCGTTTCGTAGAGCGTCGATCAGCATGGCTTCCCCCTTTACTGTCCGATCACGCGCGCGAAGACCGCGGCGTTCTGGGTTGTCTCGACAATCTTCGCGTTCAGCGTCGCGTATTGGTCGGCCAGCGTCGCGAGCGCCCCTTGAGCCGAGGCCGTCGCGTCGGGCATCGACGCCAGCATCCCGTTAAATTGCTGAAGGCCCGAGGTCAGCTCGGACAGGGTCGGAACGGTGCGGTCAATGAACCCCCTCGCAGCGTCGAACTGCGACCCGAGGTCGGTCACTGACGCGAGCGACTTCTGAATCGCGGAGTCGACGGCGGGAAAGGCGTTCCCGAACTTCTCGCGGATCGCTTGGCCCGCCGCTTCGGCCCGATCGCGGATGTTCTGCAAGCCCTCGACGGTGTCCGTCTCGCTGACGAACCCCTCGCGCTTCGCGAACGCCAGGTCGCGGAGCTCTTTCGTAATCTGCGACTGAAGGTCCAAGGCGTCGCGGATTCCCTGAGTCTGGGCGGTGCCAGCAAGCCCGCCTTGGCCGAATTGAGCTTCGAAGCTCTGCCGCGCCTGAGCACGGGCCGAGAGCTGCTTCACAAACGCGTCCGTCTCGTCCTGCCAAGTCTTGAACCGCGCCGCGCGTTCGTCGACGAGCGCCTTCAGCGTATCGGCCGCGAACTTATCACGCGCCTGAGCCTGCTTCTCGAGCTCGACGCGAAGGGCCTCGGTCGCGATGGCGCCCGACTTGGCGAGGGCCGCGGTCCGATCGTTGCCCGGTTTGAACGTCGACAGAATGTTCGCGTCGCGCTGACTCTTCTCGAGCTCGATCACCTTGACGAAGTTCCCGGTCAGGTTCGCGAGCTCTTTGTCGAGGCTCTGTGTCGCGCTCCGCTGCTTCGACAACGTCGCGACAAAGTCGTCCTGCTCTTTCTTCGCGTCCTCGACCTTCTTTTTGTAGTTCTCGACCGTATCGCCGAGCGAAAGCCATTCGCCGACGCGCTGGCCGATGTTGAACGCCAGGAGGCCGGCGCCGAGCGCGATAGACGCCTTCGCGGCCGTCGCCATGATGCCGGCGCCCTCGGACATTTTCGCGAAGAACCGCTCGAGGGCATTCTCGGCGCGGTTGCTCAGCGGAATGACCTCGCCGAAACCCTTCGAGGCGAGTCTCGCGAGAGTGTCTTGTGTATCTCGAGCCGATCGCCCGACTTTCTTCGTCGCCTCGGACGCCGACGCCATGCCGGCGTTAAATTGCGCCGAGTCTGTACGCATCTTTACGATCAATTCGCCAAGCGTTGCCACGTTCGCTTTTCTCCTGTGTGCTGTTTTGAACAGACCCTAGAAGGTGCATCAGGTATTCTCCGGCAGTGGTTACACGTGCTTCACCTGCTGCCGGGAAGGCAACCAATGGAAAGTGAAGCTCTTCGTCTCGTCATCCGAAGCAAGCTCAATGATGGCCGTCTGCCGTGCAACAGCATCCCCAGACTATGGGGTGGTCCAGGCGGGGGGGAAGTGTGCGCCGCGTGCGATAAGCCTGTCACGAAGCAGCAATTGGTGTTGGAGGGCATCGCCTCGACGCCCAGCGGCGGACCCAAGGACAAAGAGCCTATTCGATTTCACATTAAGTGCTTCTACGTCTGGGATGCCGAGAGGCGCACGCCGAAGTCCGTAAGCTACGGTCCGACAGGTCCGGCCTTCAGCACGGGTTTAGGCCTCCTGAGCGTGTTGGAAAGGGTGCCGCTCCTGCCCTGAACGCGTTATCTCGTGTCAGAGCTGCGCCGGGAACGGCGGGGCGACGGGCCGCGAAGGGAAGCGCGGCCTACATCGGAAACCTAACGCGACTGCCCGTCGCTACTCTGGAACTACGATCGTCTGCGGTCGCACCGGACCGTGACCACCTTGGAGCTGATGCTCCTGGGCGACCTGCACCGTGATTTCCGCGTCCGGTGCCGGCATGACATGGCCGGACTTCACCATGTCGTCGAGCCACTCGCGCGGAATCTCCGTGACGACCCCCTCGCGGAGCGCGGTGAACGAGCGGCCGTGGTCGACCCACGGTGTTCCGTGGTTCGCGACATGCCAGTCTTGGTAAGCCTGGCTCGCCTGACGCTCGTACACGCGGCGGAACGACTTCAGAGCTCGCACCCGCACGCGTTCGATCGAGCCAGGCTTCGGCGGTGCGGGCGTATCAATGAGGCCGAAGAATTCGAGCGCGCCCTCTTGTTTCGCGGCGGCCCGAAGTGATTCCATCCGCTGACGCGCCACCGATAGCGCGTGCGTGGCCTGCCGCAGCCGGTCAGCCGCCTCGCGCTTGAGCCGGCGGGCCAGGTCGGCGGTCAACGGCGAGTAGCGGAACCCCTCGAGCGGCGTCACGAACTTCGTGGGGTCATACTCGACGACGTCACCCGTCGACGTGATACCGAGCCGCGGGCCGCCGGCAACGGCCGACTTTACGGCTCGAATCGCGCGGGCGACGATGCCGGGCGCGTTGGGGGTGTCGGCGGCAATCACGAGTTCGCCAGTGTGGGGGGCGTCGAGCTCGTCGTTCAGCGTGGGATTGGCGAGCGGCGCCGAGGGAACGGTCTGGCGCGGTTGAGGTTCGGCGAGCTTCGCTTCGAGTGCGGCTTGTCTTTCACGTGCCGATTTCAAGGTCGGTCTCCTGGGGCGAATCCAGCACCGAGGGTGCCGGAGCAAAGAGGTTTCGGGTTTCGATCGTTTGATCGGCTCGCTTCGCGTCGCGCGCCGATGGTTCAGCCGGCGACGAGCTCGAAAGCTCGAAGGCGTCTGCCAACGCGGCGGGGCGAGGTGCTACGAGGGACTACCGCCCGAGGGCGGCGTTCAGCTTGCGGCGTGCAGCGGCCGTGCTCGTCGAGCGCGTCGCCGCGTCGAGACGACGGCGGTACGCGTCGAGCCTGGCGGTCGGGCCGGTCACGGGCACGACATACCGAGACCCGTCGTCGCGCATACGGACTTGGAGTCGGCCGCAACCCGGATGGGCCTTGGCGTACTCGCGCGCATAGACGAAGTCTTTCACGACTTCGACGGTCGCGTTGCTGTTGGTATATTCGATCATTTCGCTTTCTCCCTTCTCGCCGACGCGGGTCGACGTAGTCACGAGCACGGCGGAATAATCCGGCGCCTCGTCGGTGACGCCCGCCGCGAATGGGCGGGCGAATCTTTCAGGTGTCGAACTTCGCGCACGCGGCCTCGAGCCTTTCGGGAAGACCGAGCGCGTTGAATTGCGCGGCGTGTTCGCGCTTCCAGTACGCGACCGCGAGCTCGAGGTGCTCGCGGCTCAGGTCGGCTAACACACTTTCGCTCGGGCCAGGATTTGGCAGACGCTCGAGGGCGAACGCGAACGCGGCGTCGCCGTGTCTCAACCCTCGCCCCCTTCGTCGCACTCCTCCGGCTCGGCCGGCGTGTCGTCCTTGTGGGGAATGATCGCCATTGACCCGTCGGCCTCAACGATGGCCGGGCCGATCGGCGTTATATGCTGGCGAACTCGTTCGCTCAATTCGGATTCCTTTCTCGTTTACAGATATTTGACCGCGACCCGCCCCCGACGGGCGCGCTTGGGGTCGTACGGTATGAATCGGCCGGGGCACCGCGCGCCCTCGCGGTCGGTTTCCTCGCATTGGCCGCCGAGACGCCACGACCGCCACCGCGCCCGCGTCGCGGCGTCGGCTCGGACGTGTACGCCGCACCGGTCGCAGATCAAGAGAACGACGCCGGCGGGTAGCTCGAGGTTCGCGACGGCGGTCATTTGCGCCTACGCGGCCGTCCTGCCTTCGGCGAAACCGCGGGCAGTAATGACTCGCGACCCGTTGCAAAGATGAACGAGCCGTCGGCGCGCTGGTACGGGCGCTCCGGGCGCGGGGGTAGCCAGGGCGCCGCGGCCGGCGGGGTCGGCGTCTTCGGCCGGCGCTTCGGGTCGCCAGTGAGCCGAGCTTCGGCGTCTGACCGCCGTGGCCTTCCCCCTTTGAGCCCGTTACGCCGATTTGCGCGGCGCTTGCGCGCGCTTGTCGCCATTTATCGTCCTTTCGGTGGGTTGTTGGGTTATTTCGGTTTTGCGCGCGTTAGAAAGTGCCTGCGGGAGAGTGGGGCGGCGGAACGCCCAGAGATTTTCCTACCCCCTAGGTGCGGCCCACACCGCGGCGGCCAGCGGGGGCGGGCCTATCTGCTTCGAATCCAGTAGGTCGTTCGAAGGATCGGCGCGTGCGGATAGCACGCGCGCCGTAACTATTTGCTCCTACTCACCCAATACCCTCTAAAAGTGGGGGTAGGAGTAGGAGTGGGACTAGGAGTAGGACCAGGGCTAGGAGTAGGTATAGGTGTAGGTACGGGCCTAGGTATAGGCCCGTAAGCTACTAGCCGCTACTACTATCAATCCCGGCCGAGCTGAGAAATTCGGAAACGTGCGCGATGACCGAGTAAGCCGGTACGGGCTTGCCTTTGGCGCCGCGGGAGATGGTCTCGACGTCGACGCGCCAAAGCTGATTCCTGAGCCGGGCCGCGGAAGCGGACCCGGCCGTACCGGGGAGTAGCTGCAAGAGCCGGGCGACCTTGCTCGACGCGCCCTGCTTACCTGGCTTCAGGTTGGCGAACCACTCGAGCCCGGTTGCTCGCACTTCGCCGTTGCCGTCGCGCGGATCGCTGGCGAACACGGTGAAGCCGATTCGGAGCTTATGCCCGCCCCATCGGCTCGCCTCTCGACTGACGCGGTTACTCTTGGCGAAATACTGACCCGGTTCGATCAGCGGCTTTGGCGGCGCGGTTTCGATGGTGAAATCCTCCTCGTCGCTTGGTTGGTTCTCGCTTTCGTCCTCGCAGCAACAGCAACAGCACGGCGCCGACGCGGGCTTGACTGGCTCGGCGGGTTCCGGGTCGGCATTGTGCCCAGACTGGGCACGATCGACAGGTGCGGGCGCCGGTTCGAGCTCGACCGCGTCGGGGTCGACGCCGTTTTGCTCGAGCACCCGTCGGGCGTATGCCAGGGGGTCCGCTTGGAAAGCCGGTTTCTTCGCGATCGCCGCGAACAGGCCGCGGGCGGCCTCGGGCGACTCGAGCGCCTGACCGAGCGCGGCCTCGTACCGCGCGAGCTTCTCGTCGATCACCGCGCACCCCTCAGACGCGCCGCCGGGAATTGATTTCGCAGCGGCGAGTCGGCCGGAAGCTTCGCGATCACTTCATCGCGGCACGCATAGAACCGCTCGATTGCCGGCCGCGCCGCGGGCGAGAATCCGAACCGCGGCGAGTCGGCCGCCGACCGTGGCGCGACAACGCGGAGGAGCTCGTATCCGGCCGCGACGAGGTGTGCAGCCGCGAGCAACGACTTGGTAAAGACCTCGAGGTCTTCGGAATGGTGTACGTTTTCCATTTGAGGGCCTTTCGTGGAAGTGGGAAGTTTCAGACTGTCGGAGCGAACTACTACTTTGAAATGCGCGGCTCGTTTCGGAACGAACGCCGAGCTCGGGCCATATCGACCGTGGCGGTGTACTCGCGTAGGTGATTCAAGACGGTTTGGGTCCGCGCAAAGCTCGCGGAGCCGTCGTCGTTTCGCTTCAACGGCCGACAGCCGGCGCGCTCGAGCTCGGCGGCCAGCCGGGCGGACCGAATGACGATCACGCCGTCGCGGTGATACGTTTCGGTCATTACTTCGCCCGCCGGCGCGACGTGCGCGCCGCGAGCCACTTCTCGAGCGCCTCGGCAGGGAACCGGACGACGCCAGGACCGAGCCGAAGCACCGGCATAGTGACGTCTCGAGCGGCCCATCGGTACAGCGTCGACGGCGAGACTTGAAGCCGGGCCGCGAGGTCGGTCGCGGTTAGGTAAGTGTCCACGGCCGGCCCCTACTGCGGGCGAAACAGGATGCCGAGATTTTTCTGAAGCGACTCGACGGTAACGAAGACGCTCCGGCCGTACTTGACTACCTCGAGCTCGCCCCGGCGGATCATGTTTCGAATCGTCGGCTCGCTGAACGGCGACCGCTTCGCGGCCTGGGCAACGGAAATGGCGGACTCGACCATACGTGTTTCTCCTTTCGCTTTGTTGGTGCAACCGTGTAACGAGAACGGCCTAAAGAAATCCCGCGCGGGGCGCGCGGGCGTTACTGCCTACTCAACCAGAAAGGCACCGGCAACCTTTCACGTGGCGCCGGTTCGCTTCCTACCTTGGGCCATAAAGGACCGAGGCGCCTCGAGCGGTGTCAGAACGGCGTCATTTCGCTTCAAACCGTACTCAGCCTGAAAGGACCCGGCACGCTGCGCGAGTGCCAGTCCGGCGTTCGACCCTTCTCCGAAATGAAAGACTCCGGCTCGCACTTCAGGTGTCAGCCTGACCGCTCCGGCCGGGTTTGACCCTCTCCCCGTTCATAAAGAAAGGCCCCGGCTAGCACTTCGCGTGTCGGTCTGTCGCGGCTACCTCTCTCATCCAGAAAGACTCCGGCTAACACTTCAGGTGTCAGCATGGCGAGCTCCCTACACGAAGAAAGGAACCGGCAAGACGGGAGCGTGATTTCGGAGACGCTTTTCGGAAGCCGGTTACTTCATGTGTCAGAGCGGCGCCGAGCTACTCTCCTCGGAGTGAAAGGTACCGGACGCTACGTCAGGTGTCAGAGCGGCGCTGGCAGCGTTTGACGTCCTCCGGATTACTGCGACCGAATGTCGTTCGGCGCCGAAGATTTCTGCCCTGGTTCTGCCCTGGCGCTCGAAAAAGTAGGTCGTCAGTGCGAGACATGCGACACATGCGATAAACGGAACGGGACGTAACTCCGCGCGATCGTGGAAGTCAGCAGAAAGTCAGCGGGCGGCTCGTCACCGCCCGCTAGCCTTCTAATCCGAGGGTCGCAGGTTCGACTCCTGCCAGGCGCACCACATATCGAACGGGTAGTTACGCGCCAGCCGACATCTCAGCAGAACGCTCCGCGGACAGTGTAGTGCCGGAATCGGTGC
>Ga0111539_10014049_pt1 | contig 10005 bp, 9 predicted proteins | sample RhiMethybrSRZTD1_FD_79667 | JGI IMG/M metagenome (GOLD analysis project Ga0111539, IMG submission 79667) | Populus rhizosphere microbial communities from Tennessee, USA - Rhizosphere MetaG P. TD hybrid SRZTD1 (version 2) (version 2) | ecosystem: Host-associated > Plants > Roots > Rhizosphere >... | reverse complement strand
TCAAAATACCCAAGGTGGAATAATCGCTTGGTTGCCACTTTACCGAAATATTATTCGCCTCCAGTTTTTTTCTTGTTGACGGACCTATTGCGATAACATCGCACTTCGTTAATTGTTCGTCCAGCAATCGAGTTAAACTATTTTCTCTCACCATTTTAAAGAAAAGATCGACAGAACTAGGACTCATAAAGACATAGTAGTCATATTTCTTGGAGCAAATGTCAGAGAATTTTTTATGAAAATGATTTGAGTCAATAGGAATTAACTTCATAGTTGGCAAGGTAATTGGGGTACCTCCCTCTTCCTTCACAATTCTTGTAAATTCTGTATTGTCTTTTTCCCCACGTGTTATTGCTATGGTTTTATTGAGGAAAATTTTACTCAACAAGATAATAAAATTAGCTAGTCATAAAAGCATTAGGATTACTAACTTAGGATATAATTATTTTGGATAAATCTAGTTATTTGGAAGGAACCATTCTATCTTGTTTTGAATTCCAACAACTTTTCCAATAATGATTATGGCAGGAGATTGAATTTTTTTCTGCTTAACCTTTCTTTCAATATTGCCCAAGTTACCAATTATCACTCTCTGTTTATTCGAAGTTGCATTTTCAATAACTGCAATGTCGGACTTTTTGGTTACTCCCGCTCCAATTATCTCTTTGGTAATGTGTTTTAGTTGCTCCAGACCCATGAAAATCACTATGGTATCCGCTGCTTTTGCTATTGAATCCCATTTTATAGATGACTTTTTTTTCTCAATTGATTCGTGACCTGTTAGTATGACGACAGAAGATGAGTAGTCCCTATGTGTTAATGGAATGCCCGCATATACTGCGGCACCATTTAAAGAAGATACACCAGGCACTATTTCATATTTTATATTTTTGGATGATAGAAATTCAGCTTCTTCGCCGCCACGTCCAAAAATAAATGGATCACCTCCCTTCAATCTAAGAATTTTCTTACCATCATTGGCATACTTTAGCATAAGTTCATTTGTAATCATTTGATTTGTAGTTGGATCTCCGGACTCCCTGCCAACATATACTTTCTTTGAATAGGAAGAAGTCATGTTAAGAATTCCTTTGTTTACTAATCTGTCGTAAAGTATAACATCACATTCTGACAGTAATTTGGCAGCTTTTATCGTTAATAAATCTCGGTCGCCCGGACCTGCTCCACAAATATACACTTTACCTCTTGGTCCTACTTTTGACTGTTCCACTTTTCTAGTGCCTCTCTCCATTCATGTGCAAAATCTGCTGCTCCCTTTGATAGTAAATCATTTGCCAGATCCATTCCAACCTGCGATGCGTTTGCTATCACGTCTGATTTTTTTACATTGATTGATTGTGAACCGTCTGCAGAAAAAACAGATGCATGCATTACGATTCTATTTGTTCTTAAATTGGGTAATGCTATGGCACCTACGGGAAATCTGCAACCTGCGTTCAAATGGTGTATCAAAGATCGTTCAGCATTGACAGCATATCTTGTTGGTTTGTCCTCAATCTTTTGTAATATGTTGACTGTCTTCTTGTTATCCTTTCTGCATACAATTCCAATTGCTCCTTGTCCAGGAGCAGGAACAAAATCTAAATAGTTAAACCTCTGCACTATTAAGTTACTCATATGAAGCCTTTTTAGCCCAGCTTCTGCTAGAACAAGGGCATCAAACGGTCCATCGATGCATTTTCTTACGCGACTTTCAACATTACCCCTTATTGGAATCACTTTTACTTTTGGATTCTTCCTTTTTATTTGAACTGCTCTTCTTAAACTACTTGTACCCACATGAGAATTTGGTTCTAATATTTCTAGAGTTGATTTTGATTTTCCAATCAAGACATCATTTGGCTTTTCTCGTTTCAATATTGATGCAATAACTAATTCATCATCAATATCCGTTGGTATGTCTTTAATACTGTGGACTGCAAAATCGGCCTTCTCTTCTAGTACTGCTTTATCGACTTCCTTTTCAAAGACTCCCTTTTCGTTGACCGAAAAAAGTAGTTTGTTCTTATTGATATCTCCGCTCGATTTTATTTTAACAAGTTCACATTTGACTGTGGGAAATAGTTTCCGCAAACTGTTCGCCAATATCTCAGTTTGTATTAGCGCAAGCTTGCTTCCACGAGTAGCAACCCTGAAACTATTCAATTTCTTTCACTTTTTTCAATGCTTTTGCAAATGATTCAACGGTCTTGTCAATATCTTCATCATCATGCGAGTAGGAAATAAAACAAGTCTCAAATTGCGATGGAGGGATGAATATCCCGGTTTTTAGTAGTTCATGGAATAATTTCTTATAAAGCAAGCCATTTGATTTTCTAATATTAGATGCATTCTTTATTTTTTCATCAGTAAAGAAAAGTTGGAACATAGACGAGATATTATTAATACTTGCTTCAAATTTTAGATCTTTCAAATGGTCTCTTATTCCATTTGTTAGTCTATCAGAAAAACGTGAAAGCTTTGGATATAAATCATTTTTTACATCTTTCAATTTTTCTAATGTTGCAATTCCTGCAGTAACAGAAATTGGATTTCCAGCATAAGTACTTCCTTGAAATACTGTTCCCTTTGGTGATAACAATGCCATTATCTTCTTTTTTCCCACTAAGGCTGAAAGTGGAAACCCATTCCCAATTGATTTTGCAAGTGTCATAATGTCTGGTACCACCCCAAAATATTCTGAGGCACCACCGAGCGAGAGTCTAAATCCAGTGACAACTTCATCAAAAATTAAAACTATATCTTCCCTTTCACATATTCTCCTTAGTTTGCTAAGATAATCTTCCTCTGGAATTATCAAACCCATATTGGCCAAAACTGGCTCAACTATTATACATGCGATATCATTGTTCAGTTTAACCAAATTTTCTAGTGCGCTTATGTCGTTGTATGGTAATAGCAATGTTTGTCTCATTGACTCTTCTAAATTGCCGTCAAATGAAGCGGTTGAAGCACTTGAGCCGGGACTAACTAGAACGTAATCGTAAGCACCATGATAACATCCATCAAATTTAACAACCTTTTTTTTCTTTGTAAAAGCTCTTGCCAGTCTTATAGAGTGCATTGTTGATTCTGATCCAGTGTTCATTAGCCTTACCATTTCCATATTGGGAATCATTTCAATAATTAATTCAGCAAGTTTGACCTCATTTTCTGTGGGAACACAAAAAATATTGCCCTTGTCCAATTGTGTTTTTACAGCATTTATGATATCGAAATATGCATGTCCTAGAATGATTGCGCCATACCCAAGGCAATAATCAATTAGAGTACTATGTTCATGTGTAATAATTTTTGAACCTCTTCCATATGAGGCGAAAAAAGGATACGGTTCATAGAAACGAACCGGACTATTAACACCACCGGGGATTATTTCTTTTGCTCTATCAAATAGAGAAGCAGACAAACATTGATATCATAATTTTGTAACTGTTATAATTGTATCTTTAGGAGCTGTTTAATATTTCTGCAATTTTCTTTGTGTGGTATGATATTATGATGTCGGCTCCTGCTCTTTTTATAGAAGTTGCAAACTCCATAACTATTTCATCTTCATTGACCCACCCCTCGAGTGCTGCAGCTTTAACAATAGAATACTCCCCTGAGACACTGTAGGCACATACTGGTAATAATGTAGTTTGTCTTGTTTTGTAAATTAGATCAAGATAAGGCAAAGCCGGTTTTATCATTATGATATCTGCTCCTTCTTCAATATCCATCGTTATTTCCTGCATTGCTTCGTTAGTATTGTGAAATGGCATTTGGTATGATTTCCTGTCACCAAATTCAGGGGTAGAGTGTGATGCATCTCTAAATGGGGTATATAGATTTGAAGATAATTTAGCCGAATATCCAATTATGCCAACATTGTTGAAACTACTGTTATCCAATGCTTTTCTGATACTCTTTACTTGACCATCCATCATTGCAGAAGGGGCAACAAAATCAGCCCCTGCTTCGGCATGACTTAGAGCAATCCGGTCCAGAATTTTCAAACTTTCATCATTGTCTGCAACTTTATTTCTTATAATCCCGCAGTGACCATGAGAAGTATATTGACACAGGCATACATCAGTTATTGTTACAATTTTTTCTCCAAAATTTTTCTTTAATGTTCTCACCGATTCCTGAACTATGCCATCTTTACGATATGCACCTGTTGCTCTGTCGTTTTTTAATTTTGGAATTCCAAAAACCAAAAATGTCTTTACCCCCAAATCACACAACTCTTGGATATTTTTGACTAGATTTTTTATCGGGATCCTAAAGATTCCGGGCATCAACTCTATTTCTTTTGGTTCATTAATTCCTTCTTGAATAAAAACAGGATAGACAAGATCCTTGACTGATAATCTAGTTTCTTGCAGTAAATCCCTTATTGCAGGTGTTCGTCTTAATCGTCTAAGCCGTACTTTTGGAAATCCATTGAATTCAAAATCCTCATTTTGGTTCATAATTAAAAATCCTTGATACTATATTCAAAACTTCTTCATTTTTTTCTGTATTTCCAAATTCTTTTCTGAAATTATTCATAGGTGTAGATAGTATACCTTCAACTATTGAAAAAGACAATTGCTCCATGATTTCAAATTCCTTCATTCCTTTCTTAATGCCAAGCATCCTAGCTGCTTTCGATAATTCTCTATTTCTTACTTCGTCTACTATCTTGAATATTGATACTACAAATGGTTCTGCCTTAATCTTTCTAAAAAGTAGATCCATCGATTGCATTCCACTCTGAATCATTTTTTCTGCCATTCTGATCTCTTCATATCTACGCTTCAAATTTCTATCAACTATTTCTGAAATTTGATCTATATTGACTAATTTTATTCCAGATATTGTTGCAATCTTTTCATCCACAGTTCTTGGATTAGAAAGATCAAATATCATCATTCCCTCATTTTTCTTTCTACACTTGAAAATTCGATCATAGGTAATAAGATAGTACGGTGCTGTAGTAGAAACAAAGATGATATCCGTCTTATCAAAATTATGGAGAGCATCTTCAAATCTTACTGGGATACCGCCAACAGTACTGCAAAATGACTTTGCTCTCTCAAAAGTTCTACTCGCAACTTCAAAGTTTACTTGTCTCTTCTTGAGTGATTTGGCAACTAGTGTTGCCCCCTCACCTGTACCAATTAACAATACTTTCATATTTTGAAAATCATTAAAATATTCCTCAGCCAAATTAACTGCCATCGAACCTATCGATACGCTCCCTTTATTCAAACCAGTGTTAGTTCTAATTCTACTCCCAACCTTTATCGCATGTTCAAAAATTATGGGGATAAATGAATCAACATAGCAATTCTGGCGGGAATATTCAAAGGCCCTTTTAACTTGACCCAAAATTTGATCTTCTCCAACTACTAGTGATTCAAGTCCTGAAGTCAGCCTTAAAAGATGATGAATTGCAGCTTTGTCTTCATCAATTTCGGCAAATTCAAATGACAAACCTTCGAGTCCAATAATGCTTTTCCAAATATCAAAAATCTTTTCGACATCTATACTTTCTAAGGCTAAAAATAGTTCTACTCTATTGCATGTTTGTAGTATGACACACTCTCGTATATCGCCACTGGTCAAGAATACTCGATGGGCCTTTGCGATATCCTTGAACGTAAATTTTTCGAGTACATGGATTGGAGCTTTCTTGTGAGTTACTCTCACGTTTAATAGTTTTATCTCATTGGTAATTACTGAATTCATGTTTTACTCACATTTTCCCAATTTTTCAACATGTGTAATGCAGTCATTTTTGCTTCGCCGAGCTTATTTGATCTTAACAAATATTGGATATTTTTATCTTTTATTAATGAATATAAGAATTCCTTTCTCTTCTTCACCGTATCTAATTTTTGCTTTGCTCTTTTGCGAGCATATTCCTGTAGGATGATGTTGCTAATATCTGAATCACTAATACTCTTATGCACCATCCTTTCTATTTTCATCCTTATTTTTCTAGCCATTATTGGACTTTTTCCAGACGTCGAAATTGCTACTTGTATCAGACCTTCGACGTTCACCAGCGACGCGTAGGAGAAATCACTTATTTTAGGATCATCTGCCGCATAGACAAATGCTCCCATAGATTTTCCCTTCTCTACGAGTTTTCTATTTAAGACTTTATCATCAGTTGCAGCCAAAATCAGGAAAACATTTCTAAATCCATTTAAAATTTCAACATCTTTGATTCTGCTTTTTATTAATTTAATTCTTCCATCAGCCATCATTTTTTTGAGTTGATTATTTAGTCTACTTGTTATTACTGTTATTTCACATCCTTGGTCCAGAAGTCCGTGTATCTTACGTAGGCCCTCGGTACCACCGCCTATTACAACCGCCTTCTTATTGTTTACGTTAAGGTCGACTATCAACTAGGTGCACCTGATGTGAACTATGCATTTGATGCTCATGTCTTTATTTAATCATTCCATAGGGCTATTGCGAGCATATTGTCAATATTTCTAGTTTGAATGACCTTTTTCACATCATTTGGAAATATCATATAGTATATATATCATAACGACGTTATAATTTTTAATGACATCAGATCTGAATATGGATTATAGTAAGTATGACTTCAAGGATTCTACAGAGCTGTACGTATATTTAAGCAAGAAGGGGCTTTCAAGGGGAACAGTTGAAGAGATTAGCAAACTTAAGGGTGAGCCAGACTGGATGAGAGAATTTAGATTACGCGCTTATGAAGTTTTTCTTAGCAAACCAATGCCAAATTGGGGTGGTGATCTGTCACACATCGATTTTCAAAATATTTACTATTATGCTAAGGCGTCTGAGAAACAAAGTAAGAGTTGGGAAGAAGTTCCAGAATCAGTAAGGAACACTTTTGAAAAATTAGGAATTCCTGAAGCAGAAAGAAAATTCCTTGCTGGAGTTGGAGCACAATACGAATCAGAGGTTGTATATCATAATCTTAGAGAAGATTTAGAAAAACAAGGGGTAATATTTGTAGATACTGATACTGCAGTAAAGAAATATCCTGACATTTTAAAGAAACACTTTGGTAAGGTTATTCCTCCTGAAGATAACAAATTTGCAGCCTTAAACAGTGCTGTATGGTCCGGTGGATCATTCATTTATGTTCCACGAAATGTAAAGATTGATCTTCCTCTTCAAGCATACTTCAGAATCAATGCAGAAAATATTGGTCAGTTTGAAAGAACTCTTATCATAGCTGATGAAGGCGCAGAGGTGCACTATATAGAAGGATGCACAGCTCCGGTATACACAACTGAATCACTTCATTCTGCAGTTGTAGAGCTAATCGCAAAGAGAGGTGCAAAAATAAGATATACTACTATTCAAAATTGGAGCAAAGACGTGTACAACTTGGTCACAAAGAGGGCATATGCATATGAGAATGCAACAGTTGAGTGGATTGATGGCAATCTTGGAAGTAAGTTAACAATGAAATATCCTGGTGTCTATATGCTTGGTAAACGAGCACATGCTGAAGTAATTTCAATTGCTTTTGCAGGGAGTGGACAGCATCAGGATGCTGGAGCGAAAGCTGTGCATCTTGCTCCCGATACAACATCTAGAATTACAAGTAAATCTGTAAGTAAAGATGCGGGACGCACCACTTATAGAGGACTATTACATGTGGCAAAAGGCGCAACTGGTGTTAAATCTAATGTTCGATGCGATGCATTACTGCTTGACAAGAACTCTAGAACCGACACATATCCATATGTAGAAGTAAATGAAGATGATGCTACTATATCTCATGAAGCAACAGTGGGTAAGATAGGTGAGGATCAAATATTCTATCTTATGAGTAGGGGATTTTCAGAATCTGACGCATTATCATTAATCGTTGGTGGATTTATGGAACCATTTACAAAAGAGCTACCAATGGAATACGCAGTAGAACTAAACCGATTGCTAAAGTTAGAAATGGAAGGTTCAGTAGGATAAATAGAACAGTCGGTACAGGTTGCCTCAGGTAGATATGCAGTATGATGTCTGCTTGAATGTGAATACCACTATAATCGATTTTCTTGGGTAACATTTTTTGTTAAATTGAAATCCTTATAAGCCGCTTCTAACTGATTTCTTTCTGAAACGTAGAGGTATCATGGAGAACTCTAAATGGATTTTGGCTTGATCATCATGCAGTTACTGTGGACTACTCATTATTCTGAAACTCCACCCTTCCCATTCTCATTTACTTCAATGATTGTAGCTGCTCTTATCGCCATAGGCATGAACATTGCATTCGCAATGCTTAGAAAGAAAACTACTGATATTGAAAAAATGAGTAAAATTATGAAAGAATCAGTTGAATTTAGAAAACAGATGATGGCTGCTGTCAAAAAGCAAGATAAGGCCCAGATTGCAGAACTAAAGAAAAAGCAGGCATATGTTAATAAAATGAATCTGGAAGTCCAGCAACAGCAAATGAAACCTATGTTTATCTATATGATACCATCATTTCTGCTGTGGATACTAGTTTTCCCGCAGATTTTTGGAGGAGTAGTAGCACTTTCTCCGATCCACCCTGAAATTCCATTCATAACGTGTACTCAAGAGAACGTAAACAATGACATAAAAACCAATCCAGATGGTACTCATAAAGGACCATGTAGAGAAGTCGGGCAGATCTATTTGTGGGGATGGTTTCTAATTGTCAACTTTGCATTCAATGGTATGATTTCAAAACTTACAAGGACTAACCTTCCAAGCATCACATAATTTTCTATTTTTCCATATTCTCATCCTCACAAATTATAATGTAGGAGCTTTTCATATCACGTTCCGTATTCTGGAAATTAACCTAGAAAGCTTGTTGATGGGATGAGCTGTGATTCTCTCATAATCCTCCATTGTATCCAGATCTTCTGCCAAATTTACAGACTCGACAACTATGGTCCGTGCACCGGTCTTTTTTGAGGAATATATATGGTTGTAATAACTATTATTATCATAGGAGGTTTCATACAAGTTAAAAGGTCGTCTTATCAGTAGGTTTGTTCCGTCCATTCTCATAGAAGGAACAATGATAGAACATTTGTGAAATTTTCTAGACATTGATAACAATAGTTCAATCTCATTTGGATCTAGAAAGATCAAATCTATTGGTACTACGATATTTGTATTAACTAGGTTTTCTTTACAGTAACTATCACCAATCTCAACAGCATAATTCACTCCTTTTTCCTTTGAAAAAAGGAATTTGACATCATAATAATTAGAAATGTTTTCTACCTTCTCATCTGCCGAAATAGTTACTATTGTGGAGATACTTTTACATTTTTTCAAATTAATGATTGTTGATTTCAGCATCAATTCAGTTAATACATTTTTTTGATTTCTAGTAAGTTCCAATCTCGTCTTGCTTAATTCAAACTGTTTAACTGGAATTAATGCTGTGATCTTCATAGTTTATGCTTATTGAAAAGATTTAGTATATAATTGGACAGATTAATTTCGTCCTTCTCATTGTCCATGATAATATTGGTCTTGTATACGTTGACTCCAATGTTCCTAATCTGATTTTCATATTCCTTGTCAGATTCAGAGATTACCAAATTCGATACAACGTCCGCATAATGAGAAGCTACTCCAATTGGGGATGATTCTATACCCATTGCACGCATGTACTTTGAGGCAGGGCCGCTTAGTGCTTCATTCCCAATTATGGGACTAACTGCGACTACTTTTTCCTTTCTTAAGGAAAGTTCCTTTCGGATTCCGGGTATTGAAGTTATTGGACCAATACTCGAAATTGGATTACCCGGAGCAATTACTATTATATCAGAATTTCTAATAGCTTCAAGCGCGTTGCCACTTGGAACTGCTTGTTCAATCCCTTTGTATCTTATGTTTGAAATACTTAACTCTGCATGATACTTGACCCAATATTCTTGAATATGCATATCGCCGATTGGAGTTTCTATTCTAGTTTCAAAATGATCATCTGAAGCAGGCATAATGACAGGTGAAACCGACAGT
>Ga0111539_10014045_pt1 | contig 10007 bp, 7 predicted proteins | sample RhiMethybrSRZTD1_FD_79667 | JGI IMG/M metagenome (GOLD analysis project Ga0111539, IMG submission 79667) | Populus rhizosphere microbial communities from Tennessee, USA - Rhizosphere MetaG P. TD hybrid SRZTD1 (version 2) (version 2) | ecosystem: Host-associated > Plants > Roots > Rhizosphere >... | reverse complement strand
TGATTCGCGCGGCTCTCGTCGTCGACGATGCGATACACGCGGCCGAAACGATCGACGAGATAGTTGTACGACTGCTGCTTCTGCAGATAGCGCAGCAAGCCTGCCGTGCCGCGGCGCATCTGGCGCGCGAAATCCGGCTCGAGCGGCCACAGGTCGCTCTCGGAGGTGTGAAACAGAATGCCCGCGGGCTTCGAATAAACAGCCGGGTCCAGCTCACCGTCGCGATGATGGATCCGATAGGCCCGGGCCTCGCCCTGCACCGCATACGGCGTCTCGATGCGTAGTCCGTTGCTGTACAGCTCCCAGCCTGGACCGCGGTCCGCGAGCCAGATCGTGCCGGGCACGACACCGAGCGCATCCGCCGGCAAGCTTTCTGGCAGCGGTTCGAGCGGCTGCTCCGGAGCCGCAGGCTCGACAGCAGGCGGCGCGACGAGTGGCTTGGCCACTGCGACTGGCTCTCGCTGGACGGCGAGGCCGACCAAGAGCGCCGGCACGAACAGCAACGACGCCGCAAGTGCGCCCGCCGCAACTCTTCGCGCTCTCACGCGCGCCGCAAGTGTCCTGGCGCCGATCGTTGCGCCGGCGACGGCGTCGAGCGCTTCGAGGCCGCGCAATCGGTAGAGCACGCGCCGCAAGGGACCGCAGGGCACGTGCGCGATAGGTGTTGCGTCGCCGCGCTCGATCGCGGCACGCAGATAGCGGAGCTTCGCGACGGGATCGTCGATGTCGTCGGTGATGCGCGCGAGCTCGACGCGAAGCTCGCTACTGCACGCCTGACGCTCGCGGCGATACTGCTCCACGCGCGGCCGGTCTCCGTGTGCTTGTTTCAGGGCGCATCCTTATGCCCTCGCGTCTTTCGCTCCGCAATCAGGGATTACGATGGAGCGACGTAGGCAGTTGTATCACTCCGCTCATCGCCTCGCGCTTGCCGTCGACCCCGTATCGATAAGCGCGCGGCTTTTCGCCGAGCCAGGTCGCGTCGATTGCGTACTGCAGTGCCTCGCGCGGCGCGTCGCCGAATGCATAGGCGTCCGAGCGCACGCCGAGCTGCGCAAGGCGCGCCGCGATTTCGTCCGCGCTGTCGATCGGATCCGTGGAAACCGTCACGACCTTCAGCTGCGGATCGCTGCGCTGCGCTGCAGCCAGGTTGCTGAGCGATTTCATGCAATACGGACACTCGAGATCCCACAGCACCAGCCAGAACTGCGAGCGCGCATGCTGCTGCTCGATCGCCGCGAGCGTCTCGCGATTGAACGGCTTGATGCGCGAATCGAGCGCAGGCGAAGCCGCGAGGTCACGCACCGCGGTGCCGTCTGCGTTGCGCCAGACGAGCAGCAGGCGCTGACCCGCCGTCACGAGACGCGGCTGGTCGGAATCGCCCGCGGTCTGCAGCGACGGGCCGGGCTCGAAGCTCCGGCCGGAGTCGTTCGACAGCAGCGATTCGATCTTCGTCGCATTGCCATCGAAGCGCTTCCACACGACAGCGACCCGACTGCCCACGACGGCCACGTCGGCGTGCGTTGCGCCCGCCGGCAGCGTTCGCACCGCGCTCGGACCCTGCTTCGTCAACTGTCCATAGAACGCTCGCCCCTGCGCATCGACCTGATTGAACCAGACTGCATGCCGGGTGCCGTCGGGACCGAACGCGAGCGATGGCCCTTGATGCGGGCACGCATCGACGCGCCAGCGATCGAGCGTCACGCGCTCGACCGCGGGCGTGGATGCGCCGAGCAGCGCGAACGCGTGGTCGCGCTCATTCGGCTCGAACACGTGCCGCCACATCGCCGCGACGCGTCCTTGCGGATTCACTGCGAGAGCGATCCTGCAGCACTCACAGCTGCTGTCGGCGAGTTTTGTATCGGCACTCCAGGTCGCGCCGCGGTCGTCGGAGTAGGCGTAGTAGATGGCCGCGCCTCTATAGGGTCGCCCCTCTTCCTGTGCGACTTTGAGGTCGCGCTTGTCGACCCACGCGGCCCACAGCCGGCCTTTGGGATCGACGATCAGCGACTCGAAGCGATGCGTGATGAGCTGCCGGTCGTGATGCACGACCGCAGGCGCCGACCACGTCTTGCCGCCATCGAGCGAGCGCGCGAAGCGGATGTCGCCCGTGAATTTCTCCGACGTCGGCGAGGTCCAGGTGACGTAGAGCTCGCCGCCCGGGCCAAACGCGAGCTTCGGCCGGTTCTCACCTTCGGCAGCGACCGGCTCCGCCACTGCGTTCACACGCACGGGCGATTGCCAACTCGAACCACCGTCGTCCGAGCGTTGCAGGATCACCTGCCCTTGCGCACCGGCGGGCTGCGCGTACGCAACCCACAAGTGCCCGGCCCGATCGACGGCAGCAGATGTGCCGAACGCGCCACGATCCATCGTCGCTGCATTCGCAGCGACGGCAAACAGCGCGAGCCCTGCAAAGATCACGCGCCTCATCGCGCCGCTCCCAGCGACCAGCGCACTTCGGCGAACGCTGTGCGTGAGGGATAGGGATGCGACTGATACGAGCGATCGTCCGTGATGTTATCGATGCCGATGGCGAGCTCAGTGCCGTTCGCTGTCGTGTATGCGACGCGGCCATCGAACGAACGCACGTAGGAAATACCACCGTAGGTGTCGCCGTTGATGTCGTCGTTCTCCAAACGGCCGAACGTCTTCCCGGAGTAGCGGAAACCGAGGCTCGCCAGCCACGACGGCGTCGGCCGCCAGACGGCTTGCAGGTTGCCGCGCCAGTCCGGCACGCGCGGCCAGCGATTGCCGACGTAGTCCGGATGATTGTCGTTCTGCACGATGCGCGAGCTCGCGTACGCGATGCTGCCTTCGAGCGCGAGTGTCTCGATGCCGACACTTTGGATGCTGAACGCCGTCTCGACGCCGCGCGTGCGGACGCGATCGACGTTCTGCACGGTATTGCGGCTCGGGAACACGAACACGTTCACCTGGTTCCAGATCGTGTCGCGGATGTCGTCCTGGAACAGCGACACGCGCACGCTGCCGAACGCCGGCTGGTACTCGACGCTCAGGTCGACGGAGTCCGAGACCTCGGGCGCGAGATTCGGATCGTTGCGCGTGATCTGCGTCGACGTGACCGTGCCCAGGAACAGCTCCGCGACAGTCGGGAAGCGCACACCGCGGCCGGCGCTGAGGCGCACCTGCCACTCATCGATCGGCCGGAACGACAGCGACGCCTTCGGCGACCACTTGCGCTCGGTGCGCGACGGATAGATTTCCGGCTCCGGAGCGCCGCTGACGAACTGGAAGCCGTTGCTGGCCTGCCAGTCTTCGTAGCGCACACCGAGCGTCAACACCCAGCGATCGGCGAACGCCCACGCATCCTGCGCATACAGCGCCTGCAGGCTCGTCTCGCCTCGCACGTACTGCGCGAGCGTACCGACGCGGCTGCGCCAGTCGGTCGTGTTGTAGGTGGGACTGTCCAGCTTGTAGTCGTTGCGGTGATAGCCGAACGCGACCGTGTGCGCGCCGTCGGTCCAATCGCCAGCGCTGGGCGTGTACACGCCTTGCAGCTCGAACGTCTGCCAGCCCGTGCCGTCACGCTCCGAGTTCGTGCCGGGGCCGCCCGCAGCGGCAACCGGGTCGGGGTTGTTGGCCTGGAGCGTGAAGTCCTCGAGGATGCGATATTCGGAGAACACCGCCGAGCCGTTCCAGCCTGTATCGCGCGTCGTGCGCAGTGTCGTGCCCCACAGCCGATGCTTCTCATCGCGCGTGCTCGGCGCGAACGCACTCACCGGAACGTTGAACACGACGCCGTCCACGACCACCGGGCCTTGCCAGACCGGCTGCCCGTTCGAGTCGCGCATGAACGTGCGGTTCTCGTTCTCGGTGTCGTTGTTCCATTCGGCGAGGAAGCCTTCCGCTTCGAGCCAGTCGGTCAGCGCATAGCCGCCGCGCAGCTTCCACTGATTCTGAATCGTGTGGTCGATCGCGCCGCCGTTCGCGCCGAACACGGCGCGCCGATTGCCGAACGGATCCTTGTCGAAGACGACGCCGGTCACGGGCGTCGGCGTCACGTCCCCGGGCACGGTCGGGAACTGGCCCGTCGCACTCGCCGGGATCGTGAAGTACTGCATCGGATGACCGGTCGAGTCCTGCCGGTTCGCGGCGAGCGTGAACCACGCGCTGTTGTCGAAGCGGTCGCCGAAGAATGCCGACGCCTGGTAGCCCGAGTAGTCGTCGCGCGAGCCGTACTGGTCGAAGTTCTCGCCGAACGCCGTGGTCCGCACGCTGAGCTCGCGCTCTTCCGGCCGTCGCGTCCGCACCTGGACGGTGGTGCCGATCGAGTTGCCGGGATAGAGCGCCGAGTACGGGCCGTACAGCACATCCACGCGGTCGATCTCTTCCGGCGAGATCATGTTCCAGCGCGGCGCGTCGAAGCGCCCGAGGAAATTGGACAGCAGATAGCCGTCCATCAACACCAGGCCGCGCGGCGCCTGCAACGTCGAGAAGCTGCGGCCACCGATCAGCGCATTGCGGTCGCCGATGTAGCGCTTGCGAATCGTCAGGTTTGGGACGTACTTGAGCGCGTCCTCGGGGTTGACGAGGTTCTGCGCGCGCAGGTCCTCCGCCGTCTTCGATGCGGTCGGCGCAGGCACGTTGAGATCGATGTGCTGACGCTCGGCGGTGACGGTGATCGATTCAATGAGCTTGTCGCTGGCGACGCCTTGCGCGTTTGCCAATGAAACGAGTGCGAGCGACAGGAAAGCTGTCGCCGCAGCAATACGGGTAAGCATGAGAATCTCCAAAAAAGCATGTCGCACGCTGTATCGCGCGTGCACCGACTGGGCCGTCGGTAGAGATCAGTGCTTCAGGAGAGCGCGGGCGGACCGCGGATGCGGTCGGTGCGCTGCGGGCCAGCCAGCGGGCTGGCGACTGAGCGCTCGGGAACGAATTGCTCCGCCGCCAGGACGGCAGCGGTGTCGAGATGCGGAATGTCGATGTTCGCGGCAACCGCGGCGACGGCGAATGGGCAAGGCGGATCGAGATGCGCGTTGTGCTGCTGGTGACCGTCACCATGGCCGACATGGGCCGCCACCGCACCCACTTGGTCCGGACAGAACGCGAGCTGCAGGCCATCCGCCTGCGTGGCCAGCATGAAACCGACAGGCAGAAACGCGCGCGCCACCAATAGCGGCAGCAGCCATCGCGCCCATTTCCTGAAGAGCCTGCGGTTCATGACGCGCGGAGTATAAGGGGAACCCCTAACGACCGGCCAGTGGCCCTTTCGGGCATCCGAGTCAGGCCGAAGCCTGACTCACTCCTGAACGCGACCGCTGCGCCTCCACTTCATCCTCGGTGCGCAACTCGCCTTCCCACTTAGAGACGACCGCCGTCGCGATACTGTTCCCGATCACGTTGGTCGCCGACCGGCCCATGTCGAGGAAGTGATCCACCCCGAGCAGCAGCAGCAAACCGGTCTCGGGAATGCCGAACTGGCCGAGCGTCGCGGCGATGACGACCAGCGAGGCACGCGGCACGCCGGCCATGCCTTTGGACGTCAGCATCAGGATGGCGACCATCATGAGCTGTTGACCGAACGACAGCTCGATGCCATACACCTGCGCGATGAACATCACCGCGAACGTGCAATACATCATCGAGCCGTCGAGGTTGAACGAGTAGCCGAGCGGCAGCACGAAGCTTGCGACGCGATTGCTGCAGCCGAAGCGCTCCAGCTCTTCGAGCGTCTTCGGATACGCAGCTTCGGAGCTCGCGGTCGAGAACGCCAGGATCGTCGGCTCGCGCACGCGCCGGATCAGCCGCAGGATCCGCGGACCGATGATCAGCCCGCCGAGGAAGATGAGCAGCGCCCACAGGATGAGCAGGCCGAGATAGAACTCGCCCATGAACACGCCATACACGCCGATGATCTCGAGTCCCTCTTTCGCCACGCTGCCGGCCAGCGCACCGAACACGGCGAGCGGCGCGAACAGCATCACGTAGCCGGTCACCTTCAGCATGATGTGCGACACGGAGTCGAGCACGTCGACCACGCCGCGGCCGCGCTCGCCCAACGCCGCCATCGCGACGCCGAAGAACAGCGAGAACACGACGATCTGCAGGATCTCGTTGCGGCTCATCGCGTCCGCCATGCTGGTCGGGATCAGGTGCTCGATGAAGCTCTTGAGCGTCAGCGCGCCACCCTGCACGCCGGAGCTCGCGGCAGCGGCAGCATCCGGGATCTCCAGCTGCATGACCTTACCGGGCTCGAGCGTCTCCACCAGGATCATTCCGAGCGTCAGCGACAGCAGCGAGGCGAAGAGGAACCAGCCGAGCGCCTTGCCGCCGACGCGTCCGACCGTGTTGATGTCGCCCATCTTCGCGATGCCGACTACCAGGGTCGAGAACACCAACGGCGCGATGATCATCTTGATGAGGCGCAGGAACGCGAACGGCAGCAATTCGACGCGGGCGGCGAACGCCTCTGCCGACCCGGAGAACGAGGTATTGACGACGTAGCCGGCAACGATGCCCAGCACCAGGGCGATGAGGATGTATTGCGTCAGGCGTTTCGACATCAGCTCTCCTGCAACTTCAACGGACCAGCGCCAGCAACGCGATGCCGGCGATGATCCGGTACCACGCAAATACGGTGAAGCGATGCGTCTGGATGTACGTCAGCAGCCATTTCACCGCAATGAAGGCCACGATCGCCGAAACGACGAAGCCCACGCCGAGGTCGGTCCAATGCTCCTGTGCGATCTGGTCGTGACGATAGAGGTTCAACAGCTCGTAGGCCGTGGCCGCGAACATCGTCGGAATCGCCAGCAGAAACGAAAACTCCGCTGCAGCCGGCCGCGACGTCATCCCCGCAAGCATCGCTGCGAACAGCGTCGCCGCAGAGCGTGACGTGCCCGGAAACACGGCCGCGAGGATCTGCGCGAGGCCGACCCAGTACGCAACGCTCCACGTAAGCTCTTCGCTCCGGGGCTTGCGCTCCGTGTACGCCTCGATCACGAAGATCGCGAGACCGCCGACCACCATCGCCCACGCAACCGGCGCCACCGTCTCGGGCAGCTCCAGTCCCATCAGCTTGGCCGCGAACCCGCCGACGACCGTGATGATGAACGCCGCCAGCAGCTTGAACAGATAACTACGATTGGCGGGCTGCGCGAGGTTCAAAGTCAGGTCCCACAGGCGCCGCCAGTAGATCGCGACGACTGCGAGGATGGCCCCCGCCTGGATGGCGACGGTGAACAGCTCGGAACGGGCACCGAGCCAGTGCTGGGCGATCAGCAGGTGGCCGGTGCTGGAGATCGGCAGAAATTCGGTGATGCCCTCGATGACGCCGAGCAGGATGACCTGAAGCAGATTTTCCACGCGTCTACCATCTGGCCGAGCAATCGGCCAATGATAGGGCAATCCTCACTTCGGGGCTTGGTTCTGGAGCACGTTCACCGCGGGCGACTTCTCCAGATCCTGAACCGGAGCGCTGCTGCTGTTCTTGGGCGAGCGCTTGCCGTCGGCTCGTTCGACGATGTGCGAGCCGGTCGGCTTGTAGGTGGGCTTGGCAATCGTCTGCACTGTCGGGTCTTTCTTGTCCGCGGACGACGCGCATCCGCACAAAGCGCCCGCTACGACGAGCACTGCCACCAACGCTTTGCCTGGCACTGAAACAGTCATGGCACATCTCCCTGCAACGACTGGACTCCCCGGCGGGATCGTAACGCCGTTCCGGCACCGAGCGCGAGGGCGCCGAGCAAAATCGCAAGGCTCAATACGACGACGGGCCAGTTGCCGAACCGGGCATAAGGAGTCAGTCCGACGCGGGGCTGCACGCTGCCGGTGAGCACACCCGGCTGAAAGCGCGGCAATGTAGAAGTCACACGGCCGTCCGGACCGATGATCGCGGAGATGCCGTCGTTCGCGGCGCGCAGCAGCGTGCGACCCGCCTCCAGCGCGCGCATGCGGCTGATCTGCAGATGCTGATGGGCGGCCGTCGAATCGCCGAACCACGCGTCGTTCGTCACGTTGATGAGCAGCGTTGCATCCTTCAGCACTGCGAGCTGGTCCGACGCGTACGCGTCTTCGTAACAGATCGAGATGCCTAGCTTCTGGCCCGCAGCATCGAGCGCCGGCTGCGAGTCGCCCCCTGCCTCGAAACCGCTGTACGGCAGCTCCATGCCCTTGAGCCAGTCACGCATCCAGTCCGGCACGGGAAAGAATTCTGCGAGCGGTACGAGCCTGCGCTTGGCGTACCACTGCGGCTCGTCACCGAGCACGAGCACGGCGTTGTAGTAAACCTCGCGACGTGGGTCGCGCCGCAGTTGCCCGAGCACCAGCGTCGAGCCGGCGCGCTTGGTGGCATCCCACTCCGGTCCGAGAAAACCGCCGAGCATGTGCACCGGTGCCGCGAGCGCAGACTCGGGCCAGACGATGATCTTCGCGCCGAGGTGCGGCGCCGTGAGGTTGCGATACAGATCGAGCGTCGCCTCGAACTGCTCCTGGTCCCACTTCATTTCCTGCGGAACCGCACCTTGCACGATCGCGACCGTCACCGGTGCGCCGGCGGGCTGCGTCCATTCGTGACCCCACAACGCGAAGCCGAGGATCCACACGCCAGCGACAGCACAGCCTGCAGTGATGCGCGCACGAGAGTTGCCGAACACGAACGCGACGAGCGCGCCCGCCGACAGCGCCACCACGAAAGACACCGCATAGACTCCGCCGAGCGGCGCGATGCCGGCGAGCGGTGCGTCGGTCTGCGTGTAGCCCAGCTGCAGCCAGGGGAAGCCGCTGAGGAACCAGCCGCGGAACCACTCGACCAGGGCAACCGCCGAGGGCAGCACGAGCAGCCAGCGCAACGCGCCCTGCACGCGAACCCAGCGCGTGAGCACGTATCCGAGGATTGCCGTATACGTCCCCATCACTGCCGCGATCGCCACGATCACGAAGACCGTCAGCACAATCGGCGCATGCCCGATCTGATAGACGCTGTGATAGAGCCAGTAGGTGCCGGCGAGAAATGTGCCGGCCGTGAACAGGAAGCCGCTCCACGTCGCACGCCGCGGGGTCGCTTCGTGCCAGACAGCGAAGAGATATGCAGCGGCCAGGATCGCGAGCGGCCACCAACCGAACGGTGCGAAGGCGAGCGAGACCGCAGCGCCGACGGGCAGCGCCGACCACGTCGCCCAGCGGCTCTGCAGGAAGCGCTTCACTCTTCCTTCGGCACGATGTCGCGCGGCGGCACCACGCGCAGCATATCGATGCGACGGCGGTCGGCGCGCAGGACCTTGAATTCCAGGCCACCGAGCACGAACGACTCGCCGCGGCGCGGCAACCGGCCGAGATAGTTCATCGCCAGGCCGCCGATCGTGTCGAACTCCTCGTCGCTGAACTCGGTGCCGAAGAACGAGTTGAACTCGTCGATGCGCGTCTGCGCCTTGACCGTGAACTGGCGCTCGCCTTCCTTGCGGATGTCGAGATCGTCCTCGACGTCGTACTCGTCGCCGATGTCGCCGACGATCTGCTCCAGCACGTCTTCGATCGTGACCAGGCCGGCAACGCCGCCGTATTCGTCGACCACGAGCGCCATGTGGTGATGGCTGACGCGGAACTCCTTCAGCAGCACGTTGAGGCGCTTGCTTTCCGGGATGAACGCGACCGGCCGCAGCACCTCTTTGATATCGAAGTCATCGCGGCCGCCCTCGGCGAAATAACGCAGCAGATCCTTGGCGAGCAGGATGCCGACGACCTGGTCGCGGTCCTCGCCGATCACCGGGAAGCGCGAGTGCCCCGACTCGATGACGATCGGCAGGATGTCCTCCGGCGGATCGTCGCGGTTGACGATGGTCATCTGCGAGCGCGGCACCATGATGTCGCGCACCTGCAGCTCGGCGACGCGCAGCACGCCTTCGAGCATCTCGAACGCGTCGGCGTTGATCAGCCCGCGCTGGCGCGCCTGCGACAGTGTCTCGATCAGGCCATCGAGATCGCGCGGCTCGCCGCTCAATGTGTCGGTGATCCGCCGCAGCCAACGGCCGGTCGAACCTTGGTCT
>Ga0111539_10014044_pt1 | contig 10007 bp, 9 predicted proteins | sample RhiMethybrSRZTD1_FD_79667 | JGI IMG/M metagenome (GOLD analysis project Ga0111539, IMG submission 79667) | Populus rhizosphere microbial communities from Tennessee, USA - Rhizosphere MetaG P. TD hybrid SRZTD1 (version 2) (version 2) | ecosystem: Host-associated > Plants > Roots > Rhizosphere >... | reverse complement strand
GCTGTCGATCCCGAGCCGGCCGCCCATGGCGACGATCAGCGAACGCGCCTCGAACGCGCCGATGCCGAAGCCGCCGGGCTTGGTCGAGGCAAACGGCTGGAACAGTCGGTTGCGGACGAAGTCCGAATCCATGCCGACGCCCTTGTCGGAGATGATGATCGCAACCGTCCCATCGCGCGCGGCCGCGCGCACCGTGATCGGGATGGTGGCTGAACAGGCCTCGACCGCATTCTGGATCAGGTGGCCTATTGCCTGCTCGAGCGCGGCGCCGTCGGCGAGCGTCCACAGATTGGTGTCGCCGAGCAGCCGCACATCGTGGTCGCCGCGCTTGGCGGCGACGGCCGCGGCGAGGATCGGCCGCAGCGGCTGCGGCTCGAGCCGCTGGACCCGCGCGCCCGCATGCGGCGACAGCCGCGCAAGCAGGTCGTTCATCTTTTCGACCGACCCCTTCAACGTGGCGATCATGTCGGCGCGAAACTCGGGATTGTCGGCGTGGCGCTCGGCGTTGCGTGACACCAGCGACAGCTGGCTGACCAGATTCTTGACGTCGTGCAGGATGAAGGCGAAGCGGCGGTTGAACTCCTCGAATCGCTGCGCGTTCGACAGCGCCTGCTGGCCGTGCGCCTCGGCCAGCGAGCTCGCCGCCTGGCGACCGGCGGTACGCAGCAAGTCGAAATCCTCCCAGTCGAAGGGGCGGCGATATTCCGGCGCCGCGAGCAGCACGATCCCGATCAACCGGTCGTGGTGGACAAGCGGAATTCCGGCCCACACCGAGCCCTCGTCGAGCATCCATTGCGGAACCGGAAGCGAGCGGTCGGACTGCGGCCCATAACCATGGCGCAGCGCGTCGAACTCGACGATCCGGCCCCGGCTTTCGACCTCCTCCCAGAAACGCGAATCGCGCTCGATCTCGCCGGTTTGAGGATAGGCGCCGGGCCAATTCCACGACGCGGCACTGGCGATTCCTCCGCCCTGTTCGGCGGCAAGCAGGAGGCCGCCGGGCGCGTCCGCGACATCGGCGAACGCCTTGATGATCCGCTCGCCCAGCGGGGGTGCATCCTCGCCCGAACGGCCGAGCGTCTCGGTGAACCGCAGCCATTCGGTGCGGTAATCGTAGCGGTGCTCGAACAAATGCTTGGCGAGCTTCACCTTCAGCCAGCCGCGGAAGCGCAGCGACAGTCCGACGAGCGCCGCCGACCCGATCATCAAGCCGATCAGGACAACGGTGCTCGCAGTCGCCCATTCTCCTTCACTGCGACGGAAGGCGGTGGCCAGGATTGCCATCAACGAAAGGTAGAAACAGATCCCGAGGAGCGACAGCGACTGAAAAGTCGCGGCGCGCGACAATTTGATCCTTAGCGATTGGGTCAGTCCCCCGGTTGCCCCGAAGAGCGGCGCGATGCCCGCCATGAACAGTCCGCGCAGTCTGAACAAGGCGTCGACGCTGGGGGCGGAAACGCCCTGCAAATAAGCCAGCGTCGAAAGATTGAGCTCGTACCCCCACATCAATGTGAGGCCGAGCATCGGGCCGCGAATTCGCAGCCGGCTCTCCGGCGCGGCCTGGCCATAAATGTTGTGAACCAGGACCAGCGCACCGGCGGAGGTCGTAATCCGCAATAGGCTTCCGGTGGTCAGCACGTCGTTGAACTGCGCCGCCGTCAGGGGAACCAAGAAGGCGAATGCGCTGAGGGCGAGATGTAGGCCAATCGACAGGGCGACGGCGGCGAATACCAGGCGAAGCCCGGCTAGGGCTGAAGCCCTAACGCCGCCCGACATGTCATAAAGCAGCATGACCCAGACGAGGTTACGCAGGGTCCCGAAGGTCATCGTCATCGGATCGGCGCGGCCATAGACGGCCGCGACTGCCGCCCAGACCGCGGTCGTCAGACACGCCGCAAGCAACAACCGCTCCGACCGGTCGGTGGGCGCGCGCAGGCGCCACAGCACGACCGATGCGAACGCACAGGCAGCGAGCGTGTAGCTCCAGAAGGCGATCAACCCGTTCATGGGTGGCCAGCTGTCAAATCGTCCGACATGCCGGCAGGTGTCGCTAAACTTTACAAATAAGTGGTGAACGCTTGCGCAAGGCGCGCATTGCGAGCAGCGGGGGCATCGCCCGGCAGGAGAGCAAGCATGGTCGAGAAACGGCCCATCGGCGACAGCGGGATCGAGGTCGCGCCGCTGGCGCTCGGCGGCAATGTGTTCGACTGGACCGCGGATGAAGCGACCAGCTTCGCCATCCTCGACGCTTTCGTCGACGCTGGCGGAACGATGATCGACACCGCCGACGTCTATTCGGCCTGGGTCCCGGGCCACAAAGGCGGCGAGAGCGAAGCGCTTCTCGGCCGCTGGCTGAAGCGAGACCCGGCCAAGCGCGACAGGGTGGTGATCGCGACCAAGGTCGGTTTCATGGCCGGGCTGGCGCCGGATACGATCGCGCCGTCGTGCGACGCGTCGCTCGAACGCCTCGGGGTCGAGCGGATCGACCTTTATTATCAGCACAAGGACGACGAAAATGTAGCGCTGGCTGAATCGCTGGGTGCATTCGAGACGTTGCGCGAGTCAGGCAAAATCCGCGCCATCGGCATCTCCAACTTCGCCGCCGATCGTGTCGACGAGGCGGTCGAGACCGCGCGCCGCTGCGGCTATATGCCGCCGGTCGCGCTCCAGCCGTGGTACAACATGGTCGAGCGTGAGCGGTTCGAAGGCGAGCTGCGCGACGCCGCGATCCGCCATGGCCTCGGCGTCTTCACTTACTACAGCCTCGCCAACGGTTTCCTGACCGGCAAATACCGTACTCGCGAGGATCTCGACAAAAGCCCGCGCGGCTTACGCAACATCGCCTATCTCGAAGGCAAGGGGCCGCGCGTGCTCAAGGAGCTCGACGCCATCGCGACCGAGACCGGCGCCGCGCTGGGCACGATCGCGCTCGCCTGGCTGATCGCCCAGCCGGCCGTCACGGCGCCGATCGCCAGCGCGACCAGCCTCGACCAGCTCAAGGAGTTGACCGCCGCGCTGCACCTGACGCTGACGCCTGAGCAAATCGCGCGCCTCGACGTGGCGAGCGCGGAGGCGGTGCCGGCGTAGGCCAATTCTACCGCGGGGCGGCTCCGCTGCATTGCGAATAGTCGCCGGCCTGACAGGCTGCGACGGCCGCTCTCCACTGGGCCTGGCTGTTTTCGGCCCTCAGCCGCAATTCCTCGCGCCTCGCTGCGACCTCCGCTTGCTGCCGCTCATAGTCGGCGACGGCCTGCCTTTGTTTCGCGAGCTCCTGTTCGTAAGCCGCCATTCTCTGCTCGTAGTCGATCTCCCACTGCGGCTTGGCGGGGGTCATATTCGTGCGGGACGCCGTGGTCGGTTTCCGCCGTGGCTGGGCGATCGTGTAAGTCGCGCTCGTAAACGTCACACAGGCGCTCGTCCGATTGTAAACCTCGAGCGAGATTGTCCAGGTTCCGACCCCTTCCAGCGTCCAGGTCGCACGCGATTGGCCTTCTGCCGCACCGCGCATTGCATCTTCTGCTACCGCTCCACCGGTGGTGGTGTAGGTGTAGAAAAGTTCGGCATCCTTGGGTGCGGCAACGGTCGCATCGACGCGCAGGACAACGCTCGTCGGCGTCGGCCGCGCGATCCGCGTGAGCTTGAAGCTTTTTACGACGGCCGCCCCAGTTGGAGGCGACTTCCCGTCCGCTGCCGATGGCCCTGAGCAGCGGTAGCCCTGGTGCGGCTGCGCGGCCTTGGCTGCCGACCTTCGCACAGCCTTCTTCCCCGCCGGGGCTTTTGCAGAGCTGGTTCGCGAGGGTGCGGTCACGCCCTCAGCGCTGATTGCGCCAAGACCAAGCGAAATGGCGACGGTGCTCCCGATCAAAAGCAGCTTCATCGTTCCCCCCGGAACTCCAAGCCTGACAAGTTGCACACATGTCCGCCATCAATTAGCAACACGCAAGGGGGGGAACCGGTCATGCACATCTTCAGAAGCGCTGCGCTTGCGCTCGCGGCAATTGCAGGAATTGCAGGAGCATCAAGTCCGGCGGCCGCGCAAGCGACCCGCACCTGGGTGTCGGGCGTCGGCGATGATCTCAATCCATGCAGTCGGACCGCGCCGTGCAAGACATTCGCCGGGGCGATCTCGAAGACCGCGGCAAGCGGTGAAATCAATTGCCTCGATCCCGGCGGTTTCGGCACGGTCACGATCACGAAGTCGCTCGCGATCGTTTGCGACGGCATCGGCGGCAGCGTACTCGCCTCGGGCACCAACGGCATCGTCGTCAACGCAGGCCCCACGGACAAGGTGTTGCTGAGCGGCCTCGACATCCATGGCGGCGGCACTGGCCTCAACGGCGTTCGAGTGGTCAGGGCCGAGAGCGTGGTCATCCGCAATTCGATCATTCAGGCCTTTTCGACGCCGGGCAGCCGCGGCATATCGGTCGAAGGTCCGGCGGCCGTCACAGTGGCGGGCACTGCGATCGTCAACAACACCACCGGTTTGAGCGGCCAGGTAATCAGCGCGGGCGACAATCTGCTCGCGGGCAACGGGAGCGATGGACAGTTCGCGTCGACGAAGGCGTCCCAGTGATGTTGTCGCGGGCACGCGCCGGCAGGCCTGCAAAACTGGTCGCCCTGTCTGTTGGCTGGCTGCTCCTTGTTGGCGCGCAAGGCACGGGCCGGCCGCCCAATCCAATTCTGTATATGACGGGCACCGAGCATTACACGACCGGGGGCAAGGATTGGGTGCGGCATCGCTTCGACGTCCTCAACAAGGACGAATATCCCGCGGATATGTTCGCGCCCGCTCCCGGCCTCCCGCCCTGCGGGACCAACGCCAATTCGTCGCGGTCGTGGGTCGACTTCTTCGATTCAAGGGGCAAGCGCCTGTACGGGTTCTGCGCGCTCGGCGGGCCGGACATGCTCGGGTCGATCTGGTTTGCGACGGAAGAGGGCACGGTCCCGCCGAGCTATGTCTATATTGAGATCAATGACCGTCAGACGAACACCAAATACAGATCCAATCTGGCCGACACGACAATGTGACCCGACAGATGTGGGTTGCGATTTTCCCGCTGCATGAGCAGCCATTGTCTCAAGGCCTCTAGCCCTTCTTCAGAATGTCCAGCGCCGCGATCGTCATCGCCTCGGTCGCGGTCGAAATCACGGTCTCGGCTTCGGGCGCCCAGAACGGACTGTGCAGCGATGGCAGCTTGGAAGCATCGCCCCCGGCCGCATCCCATTTCGCCCGAGGCGTGCCGCCGACCCAGAAGATCAGGCTCTCGATCGACTTGTCCGCCAGCCAGAAGCGCGAGAAATCCTCGCCGCCCATCACGGCCGGAGTCTTGACCGCCCGCTCCGGGCCGAAATGCTGCTGGAACAGCGCCAGCGCATGGTTCGACAACTTCTCGGTGTTGAAGGTCGAGGGCGTGAACTCGCCCTCGCGGATGGTGACGACGGGCATGCGATCCTCGGGCATGCCCGCGGCGATCGCCTCGCCCCGTGCGATGCGCCTGATGCCGTCGAGGAGCAGACGTCGGACCTCCGGCGTATAGCTGCGGACCGTCAGCTGCAGCTTCGCCTCATCGGAAATGATGTTGTGCTTGGCCCCCGCCTGGAAGCTGCCGACGGTGACAACTGCCGGGTTTGCCGGGTCGTTCTCGCGGCTGACCAGCGTCTGCAGCGTCGTGACGATGCGGCTGGCGAGGACGATCGGGTCCTTGGTCGTCTGCGGATAGGCGCCGTGGCCGCCGACGCCCTTCACCAGGATGTCGACGCTGTCGACATTGGCCAGCGCATAGCCCGGCGTCACTCCGATCACGCCGGCGGGCAGGGCCGCGGCGTCATGGAAGGCGAGCACCACGTTGGGTTTGGGAAAGCGAGTGTAAAGCCCGTCGTCGAGCATGGCCTTGGCACCCTCGCCGGTCTCTTCGCCGGGCTGGAGGATCATCACCAAGGTTCCCGACCATTGGTCCTTCATCGCCGCCAGCCGGCGGGCGGTGCCGATGAAGGTCGTCATGTGCGTATCGTGCCCGCAGGCATGCATTACGCCCGTCTCGACGCCCGAGCGGGCAGTGGCGCGGACCTTGGAGGCGAAGGGCAGGCCAGTCTGCTCGACCACCGGCAGCGCGTCCATGTCGGCGCGGATCAGCAGCACGGGTCCGGGGCCGTTCCTCATCACCGCGACGACGCCAGTCTTGCCGACATGCTCCGTCACGTCGAAGCCGAGCTTGCGCATTTCCTTCGCCAGCAGCGCCGGCGTGCGCAACTCCTGCATGCTCAGTTCGGGATTGGCGTGCAGGTCGCGGTACAGGGTCATCAGCTGCGGCATGTCGGACTTGATCGAATCGGACAGGGTCGCGGCAGTGGCGGGCTGAGTGATGGTCATGGCGGCGGCCGCAAGCAATAGCAGGGTCTTCATCAACGCTCTCCCCCCGAGGATGGGACCAGCTCGAGAATGTCGAGCTGGGATTCGAAATGCGGTTTCGGCATCACCAGGCGCCAGCGCGCCGGACCGATCCGTTCGACGAAACCGGCGACATCGCGAGTCTCGTCTTGCCCATATTGCATCGCGCGCCGCTCGTCACCGAGCACGAGGGTGCCGAGGAATACCTGGCGCAGCTGGTCACCGGGAAAGATCAGCCCGACCTGGCGCTGCGATCCGGTGAGCTTGGCAAAGCTTTGCAGGCCCCTGTCTGGGCCGATCCGGCAGACGAACGCAGGATAGCTCACATAATCGAGCAAACCCGCGACTTTGGCGCCGAGCTTGAAGGTGCGGCAACGGTAGCTGCCGTTGGGAATCGGCCCGCCGCCGAGCGCGGCATCCGGAACGAACAGATTGCCCTCCCGGTCGAGCTCGGCCGAATGGCCCGCCTTCCGCGCGGCGGCGACGGCACCGACGAAGGTGCTGCGCCAGTCGCGCAGCCGCTCGCGGTCGTCACCGGTCGCGACCCTGCGCCAGTCGGGCGTCCATTGGGAGACCATTGCGTTCGGCTGTTCGATCACACTGCACGCGGCCAGCGTCAGCATCATCAGAGAAGGGAGTGCCCAGCGCATCGGCGCGAGCCTAAGCCGCGGTCCAGCCGCCGTCCATCGACAGGTTGGCGCCGGTGATCGACCGCGCGTCCTCGCCGCAGAGGAACAGGGCGAGGGCGGCGACTTCCTCGGGCGTGACGAACCGCTTGGTCGGCTGGGCGGCGAGGAGCACGTCGTTCATCACTTGCTCGCGGGTCAGTCCGCGCGCCTTCATCGTGTCGGGAATCTGGTTCTCGACGAGCGGCGTCCAGACATAGCCGGGCGAAATGCAGTTGACGGTGATGCCATCGCGGGCCGCTTCAAGCGCGATCGTCTTGGTGAAGCCGGCGACCCCATGCTTGGCGGCCACATAGGCCGACTTGTTGGGCGAAGCGACGAGGCTGTGCGCGCTGGCGGTGTTGATGATCCGGCCCCAACCCCTGGCCTTCATCGCCGGAAGCGCCAGCCGCGTGGTGTGGAACACCGCGCTGAGATTGATCGCCAGGATCGCGTCCCATTTCTCGGGCGGAAAGTCCTCGACCGGCGAAACGTGCTGGATCCCGGCATTATTGACGAGCACATCGGGCGGCCCGAGCTCGTCTGTGCAGCGCGCCATCATCGCCTCGATTGCCGCCGGATCGGAGAGGTCGGCGCTGTCGTGGACCGCGCCCAGCTCGCCACATTCGCGCTCAATCTCGTCGGGTTTGCCGAAGCCGTTGATCATCAGCTTGGCGCCCTCGGCCGCGAACGCCTTGGCGATCGCCAAGCCGATGCCGGACGTCGATCCGGTGACAAGCGCCACTTTGCCTTCAAGAATCATGTCACCCGCTTTGACGGGTACATGGGCAATTGCAACCGCGCGGTGATCTGGCGCATTGGGGCGGGAACAGGAGAGGACGCATGCGGCTCGGCGGCGAACCTGAAAGCAGCAATTTCGAGGATCGGACGGGTCAAGGAAGTTCCGGCTTCGGCGGCATGGGTGGCGGGAACGCGCTCGGCTGCCTGCTGCCGCTGGTGATGAGCCGCTTCGGGCTCGGCGGCGTGGTACTGCTGGTCGTCGGCTATTTCGTGTTGAATTCACTCGGCGGCCTGGGCGGCACCGGCGGCATCCTGCCCACCGACAAACCGCAAAGCGCGGCGCCAGGCCAATCCACGCTCAGTCCAGAAATCCGGCGGTTACTAACGGTCGTTCTCGGCGACACCGAGGAATATTGGGGGAAGGCGTTGGGGAATTACCGTCCGACGACAATGGTCGCCTACACCGGCGGGACCCAGACCGCGTGCGGTTTCGGTCAGGCCGCGGCGGGGCCGTTCTACTGCCCGAACGACCAGAAAATCTATATCGACCCGGATTTCTTCAATGAGCTGGCGCGGCGGTTCCAGGCTCCGGGCGATTTCGCCATGGCCTATGTGATCGCGCACGAGGTCGGCCATCACATCCAGAACCTGCAGGGCACGCTGGACCGCGCGCACCAGGCGCAGGCGCGGGCCAGCAAGACCGAGGGCAATGCCATTCAGGTTCGAGTCGAACTCCAGGCCGATTGCTACGCCGGCGTCTGGGCCAAGAATGCCAAGACCCGCGAGGGCGCGCCGCTCCTGGAGCCGGGCGATTTCGAGGAAGGCATGCGCGCCGCCGAAGCGATCGGCGACGACACCCTGCAGAAGCAGTCGCAGGGCGTGGTCGTGCCAGACAGCTTCACCCACGGCTCATCGGCGCAGCGCATGGCGGCGCTGCGGCGCGGCTACGGCAGCGGCAACCCGGCCGCCTGCGCCTTCTAGAGTTTCACCAGCATCTTGCCGGTGTTGGCGCCCTCGAACAGGCCGAGGAAGGCTTGCGGCATCGCCTCCAAGCCTTCGATCACTGTTTCCTTCGCCTGGACTTTGCCGCTCGCGAGCAGGGCGCCCATGCCGCGATAGAATTCGGCCATCCGCGGCTGGAAGTCGAACACGATGAAGCCCTTGAGCTGGATGCGCGCGGCAATGATTCGCATGATGAACCTCAAGCTCGTCGGCTCGGCCTTGTTGTAGCCCTCGATCATCCCGCAGATGGCGAAGCGCGCATTCTGGCGCGCGAGCGCCAGCGCGGCGTCGAGATGGTCGCCGCCGACATTGTCGAAATAGACGTCGATTCCATCGGGCGCGGCCGCGGCCAGCGATTTCAGCACCGGGCCGGCCTTGTAGTCGATCACCTGGTCGGCCCCGAGCGACCGGACCCATGCGCATTTTTCGGCGCCGCCGGCCGATGCGATCACGGTCATGCCCCGAGCCTTGGCGATTTGCACGACGGCCGAACCGACCGCGCCGGCCGCGGCCGAGACGAAGACGATGTCCTTTTCCTTCGCCGACGCGACATCGAGCAGCCCGAACCAGGCGGTGGCGCCGGTGGTGCCCAGGATGCCGAGGAACTGCTGCGGCTCAGCGCCCAGGTCGGGCAGCTTCATTACCAGCCGCGCCGGAACCACCGCTTCGTCGCGCCAGCCGCTCATGTGCAACACGAGGTCGCCCGGGGCGAAACCCTCGGCCTGGCTCTCGACGACCTCCCCGACCGCGCCGCCGTCCATCGGCTCGCCGACCTGGAACGGGGGGACGTAGCTCTTCACGTCGTTCATCCGCCCGCGCATGTAGGGGTCGACCGACAGCCAATGATTGCGGACCCGGACCATTCCGTCCGAAAGCCCCGGCAGATCGAAGTCCTTGAGCTCGAAATTCTCGTTCGTCGGGAGCCCTTGCGGGCGGCTCTTCAGGTGCCAGGCGCGGGCCATCGGCGTTCTCCTACAGTCGCATGCATAGGCCCGGCGGCGGGCACAAGAAAAGGCCCGGCGGGGAAGGGGACGGTCCCGCCGGGCCCTTGGTCAGCCTCCGTGTCGGAGGCTCAGCTCTCCATCGCCTTAGCGATAGGTGCCCTCGAAACTGCGATTCAGGGCCCGATCACCCATTTCGCCTTGGTCATCGCGCTCGAACAGCGCGCGTTCGCGGCTCTCGTCGCGCCAGCGCTGCTTTGCTTGTTCCGC
>Ga0111539_10014043_pt1 | contig 10007 bp, 10 predicted proteins | sample RhiMethybrSRZTD1_FD_79667 | JGI IMG/M metagenome (GOLD analysis project Ga0111539, IMG submission 79667) | Populus rhizosphere microbial communities from Tennessee, USA - Rhizosphere MetaG P. TD hybrid SRZTD1 (version 2) (version 2) | ecosystem: Host-associated > Plants > Roots > Rhizosphere >... | reverse complement strand
TCCTTTTCGAGTCGTTCATTGTCGGTTTTTTTCTGATACCATAATTTTACTAGTTTGATCGCCACAGCAAAACCAGCTACGGTCATTGACCCCCGCAACCCTGCCATTAAAGAAAAGAAAATTCCATGTTGGGATCTTGGCGATATCGAGAGTGATTGTCTAATCGGATTAATAACAAATCCTAGTATCAACGGAGACATAAAAGCCACGACAAAGATCAGAACCAGCGTGGCACCTATCGCGCGCCAATATTTTTCCCTGGTGATATACTCGGGAAGGATGAAGTACATCAGACCATAGCTCAGAACCATGTGTTGAGGTAAGTAGAGAATCGCTTCGAAGTACGACAGCGCGATGTACTCGCGCTGATTCTGGGCAATGAACATGAAGCCGTAGATGAAGCCCATGAATGCCCAACAAACAAACCAAAATAGAAAGTGCCGGCCTATCCTATAGGAGCGATCATTAGAGAGCGCAAGCCTGGCAAAAAAAGTGTCCATAGATAAACATACTTCATTGAGCGGATAAAGTTGATGATTTCGCGGTTTTGTAGACGAAAGTCGAAAAACCATCGACTGAACATTCTGATCCATTATTACCGGCTCTCGGTCAATCCAGATGATGATCGATGTCTACTTATTGAAAATAAGTTGTTGCAGGTAACGTAATTAAAATAAAAAAGAAAATGAGTAGAATGTTGATGTTCTTTGCCGTCGTCCTGTTCTGGTCAACGGACGTTCAGGCCCAATCAATCGATAGTGTGTACTGGGTTGTAGAAACGAACATTCACAATTCCACTTTTACAATTGTTCATTTCTATAACTACAGGAATGTAAAAGTTCATGAAGTTCGCATGCAAGGAGTGTATATAGACATTCGCAATCCCAAACACAGGAAGAAACTGGACTTGCTCATGAAACAATACCATGAACGAACGCTCACCACGTCAAAGCGCAAGAAGGTGAGGAATACAATTTAGCGCGATATCACGAAGCAGCCAACTTAAGCACTGCATCCACAAAGCGGTCGAGGTCTTTTGTAGAAGTATAAACGTGAGGAGTAACTCTAACTCCGCTGATATTTTCCCACTTAATAGCTACAGTGTGAATTTGAAACTCTCCCATCAACCTGTTGGCTATAGTCTCCGGCTCCATTCCGTCGATTGAGAAGTTTCCTAATGCACAAGAGTATTCAGGCTTAAGCGAGATATTTAGTTTTACACGGGGATTTTTGACAACCTCTTCACACCAATAATTTTTAAGATAGTGAAGGCGTTCCGCCTTTCGTTTGCTACCGATAGCCAGATGGAAATCGATGGCCTGACCGATCGCTTGCTCAGGGGCGAATGACCGTGTTCCCAATGTCTCAAACTTTTTAATATCGGCGCTTTGTGGTTTATCATTAGGAAAGAGTGGCCACAATCCGGCAATATTTTCTTTCTTAACATACAGCATTCCTGTTCCGAAGGGAGCGCTCAACCATTTATGGAGGCTGGTTCCATAGTAATCGGGATTGAAATCTGTAACCTTAAAATCCATATGTGCAAAAGTATGCGCACCATCAACTATCGAGATAAGGTTTCTCTTGCGTGCTTCTTCACAAAGCCTTTTCACAGGCATTATCTGGCCAGTCCAATTGATCATATGTGTTATGTGCCAGATCTTGGTCTTCGGCGTGGTGGCTTCAATAAATGTATTAACTATCTCATCCTCCTTCTCAATTGGCAATACGAAGTTTAGCCATTTGATCTTTATCCCATCTCTGAGTTCCTTCTGTTTCCACGTGTGAATCATGTTGGGATAATCCTGCTTGGTCATCACTATCTCGTCACCTCGATTCAGTGTAAGGCCCCACGTAACGGTTGCGAGCGCCTCGGTTGCGTTCCGGTTTATTGCAATAGTTTCCGGAAGAGTACCTGCGAGGTCGGCAAGTTTTCTTCGCAAAGGTTCACGTCCCTTGTCGAGGATCTGCCACATGTAGTACGTTGGCCCTTCATTACTCAGGTGATAGTAACGGTCCACAGCATCTTGTACGACTTTTGGTTGTGGGCTGACCCCTCCGTTGTTAAGATTGAGTATTGACGGCGAAACGGTGTAGGCCTGTGCGATTCGTGCCCATAACTCTTCGTCATTAGCTGCCGCGAGAGGAGAAAGTTTTTTGAGGCTGAGGAGAGCATCAGAAATATCTTCAGCCAGAACCTCTCCGGCTATTGGAGAGATTGATAAAGCACCTGCCACTCCAAGGGATTTTTGAAAAAAGGATCTCCGTGTAAACATGTCCGTCAGTTTTATTAGGTAATGGAAATTAGGAATTTCCTAAGACTAAAGCCTGACTTTTTCTCCATTGTACAGGGTTATTCCTCCATCATGTCTTTTAACTCGATTTCCAATGCCCGCGTGCTTATAAAGATCTCGTTTAGAGAAAGCGCAAGGGATAGCAAGAGTGATAGGAGGCTAACACCGAAGATGGCAACGGCCCATTGTTCTAGTTCAAGATAAAAGGAAAGCATGCTGAGTACGCAGAAAAAGAAGCTAATGATTCCCATTGCCTGCATTTGTTTTACCAGAACCAAACCGGCGTTTCAGATTTGTGATCTGTGCTTTTATGATCTCGCGGTCTTCCTGCATCTGTTTGTATTTAGCATGAAGGTTCCGGATAAGGGTCGCCAGCGCGAGAAAACGATTGGTGTAAGCCAGCATCAATAAGGTGATCGCAGGAAACAACAATGCTGGAGTATTTATTGAGATCTGTTGCATACGGATAAAATTAGTGGACGCGTTGCAATTTGCGCAACGATTTAGCCAGTAAGGAAATGATACCAACCGAAACCAGCGTCATACATCCGCCAAAGACAACAGACGGGACGTTACCAAGCAATTTCGCTGCGACGCCTGACTCGAACATGCCGATCTCGTTTGATGATCCGATAAAGATGTGATTGACAGCGGAAACCCTTCCTTTCATGTTTTCAGGTGTTAATGTCTGCAGCAACATACCACGAATTATAACGCTGACACAATCAAATACACCGCTCATCATAAGCAGGAACAATGATAGCCAGAAATTGGTGGAGAGACCGAAGAGGATCATCGAAACGCCAAATCCGGAAACGCAGTACAACAGAATTTTACCAGTGTTCTTTTTAATGGGGTGATGTGTGATGTAAAACGCCATCAACAATGCGCCGATTGATGGAGCCGCGCGAAGAATGCCGAGTCCCTCTGGTCCCACAAACAAAATTTCGTTGGCAAAGATTGGAAGCAACGCGACCGCTCCGCCGAACAACACAGCGAAAAGGTCAAGAGAAATTGCACCTAGTATGATCTGGTGATTAAAAACAAATCTGAGTCCTGCACGGATTTTTTCGATGATCCCCTGTTCCTCGCTTTCCGGAGGGAGAGGTTTGCTTGCTACATTTAATGCGAGGATAAAACCCATCAGCATTAATACAACGTCGGTGGCGTAAGAAGCCTTGATACCAAAGAAGCCATAAACAAATCCGCCGATTGCCGGACCGCCGATAGCAGCGGTTTCCCACAACGTACTGTTCCACGTGATTGCATTGCTGTAAAGTTCCCGAGGCACCAACTGCGGCATATATGCGAATAGTGCGGGCGTTAAGAATCCGCGGGCAATTCCGCTTACAAAAATTACACAGTAAATCGAGATAACGCCGTAGCTTAACAATACACTCCCAACGTCGAGTGTAAAGTATAGCAAAGCAACAGAACAAACCAGCAGCGTAATAAGACAGGTTATGATAATTTTTTTCCGAGGCACAATATCCGCAATGTGCCCGGCGTAAAGCGAAACCCCGATCGATGGAATTGCTTCTGCGAGGCCGATCAATCCTAATGACAATGGGTCGTGTGTGAGCTCATAAACTTGCCAGGCGACAACAACAGATTGGATCTGGATTGCCAAAGTGATGCAAAAGCGTGCAGATACAAATAAGCGAAAGTCTGGAAGTTTAAGCGCCGCGTATGGCCCCGTCGGTATGTTCATTTCAAAATCTTTTCCACGGCATCGATTGCCGTTTTTCTCCGTTGCTCTTTTTCACCTTTTATTTCAACAAAGGGAACAGGCTGATTTTTCATTTCGTTCAGGTAAGCTTCATACAGTTGATACCGCTGGTCGGGATGTTCGCGCTGCGGATCATCCTCCCATGGTACATCGATGAAAGTCAACAAATAAAGGTCGTATTTACGGGTTGCTATGTGACGAAGGATCTCTTCATCGCAGTTGCCAAACTTAAACATGCTCCAGACCTTGATCACATAAAGATTGGTATCACAAATCAGTAGAGAAGTCTTACCGCGTGCCCATTCGTCTTCTAATCGTATTTGGCCGTGGGCAATGATCAAAAGGTCGTGTTGGGCATAGGGACGGACCAGGTTGTCAATGTACGCCCTGGCGTATTCAGGCACCCAATCCGTCTTAAAATGACCGGCCAAAAATTGCGACAAATCGGATTTACCGGTGCATTCAGGGCCAATCACCGCGACTTTTTTAGCCCTTGACGGCGAAATTGAATTCATAGGTCGAAAATCGGTTATATTTCTCTAAAATTCGAGCGATACTTGACTTTCTAAATCGTTGATATTGTGAAGCGTAGAAAGGTTATCAAGCAAATTGGTCTCGGTTTGTCGGCAGGGTTAGCGTTGCCTTGGTGGTTAAGTTCGTGCAAGGAAGATGATCCGCAACCAGGTCCTTCCAATGGTAAGACTGTCGTTATCGTCGGTGCAGGCGCGGCTGGACTATACGCCGCAGATATATTGAAGGCGCGGGGTATCAAGGTCATATTATTCGAAGCCTCCGACCGGGCAGGAGGGAGAGTAAGAACACTAAAATCCGGCGATAGTGAATCCATATCGTTATTGTTCAATTCCCAGAGCGAGCTCAGCAGCGACTATCCTAACGAATTAGGAGCCAATACTATTTATGGATCTGATTCTGTATGGGGAAAAATCGTAGAACAGCTCAAGATCACAACTGTAAATCTTACTACTTCAGCAACCGATAATTATTTCCTTGACAATTCTTTTGTTGATGGAGCCACCGCACAGAGTGATCCTGATTTTATCGCTGCAAAGAACTTTCTGGATAATCTTGCGAGCAATAGTGGGACAGGTTCTGTCCAGCAAGCTATTACATCAGCAGGGATTAATTCAAGAGTGCATAGAATTCTGAATTCGTGGATCGGAAATAAATTCGGCACGACCAACGACCGGATTGGTATGAAATCGCTTTCGGAAGGATTCGCACTACTTCAGCGAAATCAAGATATACTTACTCTTGCAGACAACCCCATGCAGGATGCGTTGTTATCGCGCTACAACAACGTCATGGTTGACGTTCAAACCAATTCGGAAGTGAAGGAGATTAATTACGCTGGCGATAAGGTTATCGTTAGCGGACAAAAGACTGGATCTGGTGAACCTTTCTCTGCCGAAGCAGACCGCGTTATTGTGACGGTTCCGGTATCTGTCCTAAAGAGCGGAAGCATTTCATTTGCACCAGCTTTGCCTTCTTCAAAAACGTCGGCATTGTCAAAAATGGAAATGGATGCAGCTATGAGAATTCTGTTGGATTTCAAGGCCAACTTCTGGGGTGAGGCATCCGGCTTCCTGTACGGCGGAACTGATGGCCCTGAGTACTTTAACAGTGGAGTGGGAAGAAGTGAAGTGTATCGAACGTTGAGCGTTACAATTGGAGGTGCCAAAGCCTCTGAGCTTTCATTGCTTGGCAAAGGATCTATACCAGTGCTTCTTGAAGAACTTGATTCCATCTTTGCCGGAAAGGCAACTCTTAATATTAGAAAAGATCCAAACAATAACATTATCGCTGTGATTCAGGATTGGTCGCTTGAACCTTTTATCAAAGGAGGTTCGAGTTATTTTAAAGCCGGAGGAACTAATCAGGATCGCATAAATCTTGCAACACCCGTTAATGACAGGCTTTTCTTTGCCGGTGAAGCTACCGACGTAAATGGGGAGTTCGGCACGATCAATGGCGCGTTGTTGTCTGGTGAAAGAGCCGCGAACGAGGTAATTGAAACAATTGAAGTGTAGCCTAAACGTTGGTCAATTCGCGGATGAGGATGCCACATCCTACAACCAATATAAGCCAGCCAAACATTCTTTTTAGTTGGATTGATGAAATACGCTGCGTAAACTGGTTTCCAAGCAGAATACCGAATACCGCTAATCCAGTAATTATCAAGAGGAATGTCCAATCCATGGAATAGTTCATTAGATCGCCCAGGAATCCCGTTAACGAGCTGATTGCTATAATAAAAAGGGAAGTTCCTACGGCGGCCTTAAATGTAAGTCCTGTCAGTAGTACCAGTGCCGGAACGATGAGAAAACCTCCTCCGGCCCCTACCAGCCCCGTTAGAAATCCAATTAACATTCCTTGAATTATCAACAAGACGGGCATGAACCTTTCATCATCACTGCTGTAGTCGTTTGTGCCCCTGATCATAGAAAACGACGCTAATACCATCAGGACGGCAAACAACCCCAGCAGCAATAATCTTTTGGAGATCATTAACAAATCCGTTTGCCATACAACGTCAGGTATTGCAGGCACAATCCACTTTCTTGTGGCAAAGATGCTGATCACTGAAGGGATTCCGAACAATAACGCCGACTTGAAATTTACTGCGTGTTCCCGGTATTTTGAAATCGCGCCAACGAGACTTGTGGTTCCGACAATAAAAAGCGAATACGCCGAAGCCATAACAACATCGATTTGAAACAGGTATACCAGTATCGGAATAGAAAGAATGGATCCGCCTCCCCCCAGCATCCCCAGGATCAGTCCAATCAATATTGATGCAGCATAGCCCGCTAATTCCATGGAAAAAAGAAACACTCGAATAGTGTGTCAAACTTTTACAAGGAAGTATTTTTTACGTTAAAAAGAAATTGCGCGTGGCAAATGAAAGATTTATCTAAAGGCGACTGAATTCCACAATAAAAACGTCAGGGTACTTGTTCTTTACTTCTTCACGAAACTGTTCAGCTTTTGGTCGCGAGGGGAAATGTCCAATGATAAGTCCATAATATTTTACGCCATTGATGATCTTAACCTGAACAGTGACTTCTTTTTGGTATGAGTTCTTGAGATTATCAGCGAGGCGCATAAGGTTGACCAGTTCCTGATATGTACCGATTTGAACTCCGTATCCTTTTGGTTTGAAACGAGTAATTTCAAATTCATAAAACTCTTTTTCGTCCACCGTCACCTGATCTATCGTTCGCCCCATATCCTTGGCCTTTCCGTCTCCCGGATCGATCACTTCAAGTTTCACCTCGGCAAGGCCATTGTTAAGAAATCCAAGCTCTTCGGCGGCCGCTTTCGACAGATCGATTACGCGACCATCAACATATGGTCCGCGGTCATTGATAGTGACTTCCACCGTTTTTTCGTTAGCAAGATTTGTAACACGCACTTTGGTTCCAAACGGCAGCGTCTTGTGTGCTCCTGTCAATTTGTTGTGCCGGTATTTTTCGCCGCTCGCAGTTTGGACGCCTTCGAATTTATCGGCGTAAAATGATGCTTTGCCCGTCTGAACCTGGGCAACGGAAATCGTAAAGAACGTCGAGCTGATGAGCAGAGTAAAAAATAATCTTTTCAATTTCATAAGATTGGTTTAGCGATCAAAAATAAGGTTGTCGCGTGAATTTCAACATAAAATTGTGCTACATAAAGCATGGGAAAAGAAATAATGAGCGTGATTATTACGCATTAGTGAATTAACCAATTAAAGTATACCTTTGCCCGGCAAATAATGGATCGTAAATTATTTGCCATGCCACTCGATACTTCCAAATTCCTATTCGAAGCGCTCACTTACGACGATGTGCTTCTGGTTCCCGCTTATTCTGAGGTGCTTCCCCGTGAGACGGATACATCAAGCAAGCTTACGTCAAACATCAAACTCAACATTCCGCTCGTTTCTGCCGCGATGGACACTGTAACTGAAGCCGAGCTGGCGATCAGTATGGCAATGGAAGGAGGTCTTGGGTTTATTCACAAGAACATGAAAATGGAGCTTCAGGCGGAACAGGTGCGCAAGGTTAAAAGATCGCAAAGCGGACTGATCCTGGATCCAATAACATTGAAGATCCATTCTACGGTGAGTGAAGCCGAAAACATAATGCGTGAGTTTAAGATCGGCGGCATTCCGATAGTTGATAACGGCGCCAAATTGGTTGGCATCATTACGAACCGCGACCTGCGTTTTCAGAGAGACATGAGTGTTCCCGTCGAGAAGATCATGACACGTGAGAACCTGATTACCGCTGCCGAGGGCATCACACTGGAGGAGGCTGAGGAAACGTTGAAGAAATACAAGATTGAAAAACTTCCTATTGTCAATAAGAAAGGAAAGCTCACGGGGTTGATCACGTTCAAAGACATTCAAAAGAGAAAGAATAAACCAACAGCGTGTCAGGACACTAGGGGAAGACTTCGCGTAGGAGCCGCCGTTGGTGTCACACCAGATATTATCGAAAGGATTGATGCGCTAAAAAATGCTGGTGTTGATGTGATCAGCATCGACACTGCACACGGCCATTCAAAGGGCGTTATGGATGCAGCCAAGCGTGTAAAGAAAAAATATCCGGAGCTTGATCTAATTGTGGGAAACATTGCAACCGGGGAAGCTGCCAAAGCTCTGGCCAGCGTTGGCGCCGATGCAGTGAAAGTTGGCGTTGGACCGGGAAGTATTTGCACTACCCGTATAGTTGCCGGGGTAGGCTTGCCGCAGCTATCAGCCGTATATGAGGCATCGAAGGCATTAAAAGGTTCAGGCGTTTGTGTGATTGCTGACGGGGGTATCCGGTTTTCTGGCGATGTTGTGAAGGCTATTGCTGCGGGTGCAGACAGTGTCATGATCGGTTCATTGCTGGCTGGAACAGAGGAAGCTCCAGGCGAGGTGATCATTTATGAAGGACGGAAGTTCAAATCCTATCGTGGTATGGGTTCACTTGAGGCTATGGAAGATGGGTCGAAGGACAGATACTTCCAGGACGTTGAAGACGATGTAAAGAAGCTTGTACCTGAAGGAATATCAGGACGAGTGCCTTTCAAGGGCCTTGTTTCAGAAGTGCTATACCAGCTTACAGGGGGACTCAAAGCAGGAATGGGATATTGCGGCTCGAAAAACATTGAAAAGCTCAAGCAAGCCAAATTTGTTAAGGTAACGGCTGCCGGCGTTACGGAAAGTCATCCACATGATGTGACGATTACCCGCGAAGCCCCTAATTATAGCAGAAAATAGGGGGAAAATTGCGAAAAATTTCTTACTCTCATGGGCAGAAATGCCCGCTCGCTACCTAACCGCAAATATGAAATTTTTTAAGATCGTCTTCGGACTGATCCTGTGCGCTTTCACAACCGCGCTTACCGCGCAAACTAACACAACGACGTCAGGAACTTGGAACGATGCATCCGTTTGGTCAACAGGAGTTGTGCCAGGCGGGGGGACTGTCACAGTGAATGTCAATCATCCCCTCGAAATCAATACTAACATTGCTATCGGAACCAGCGGAACCGGAGTGTATAACATCTTTCAAAGCATGACGGATTTCCCTGGCGGAGCAAGCTACACATTACAGGTTGGTGGAAATGGTACTTTGGATGTACAAGGAGGAACCACATTTTTTGGTGGCGCTCTTGCAAGCGTAACGTCAAACGGCGCATCGATAAGAGTAAGGAGTGGAGCGACCCTGATCTTAACTGGACCCACTGCATTTTCAAACGGAACTACGGTGTTGATCGATGCAGGAGGAACTTTAATCATAAACGGAGATTTTGAAAATAACATCTCTGGTACTGGCTCGTTTACCGTTCAAGGTACCGTCCAAATCAATGGTAACTACAGCTCAAATGGCGATGTTGATGTTGTCGGTGGTGGTGAGTTTTTTACCACCGGATCGATAAGTACAACCGGCGCCTCGGGGACCGTTTTTGGTTCCGGTAACAATTGCACAACCGGC
>Ga0111539_10014042_pt1 | contig 10007 bp, 9 predicted proteins | sample RhiMethybrSRZTD1_FD_79667 | JGI IMG/M metagenome (GOLD analysis project Ga0111539, IMG submission 79667) | Populus rhizosphere microbial communities from Tennessee, USA - Rhizosphere MetaG P. TD hybrid SRZTD1 (version 2) (version 2) | ecosystem: Host-associated > Plants > Roots > Rhizosphere >... | reverse complement strand
GCGAGACTCCAGACAGCCCAACGCACCACGGCCGGAGGCTCCGAATCGAATGCGAGACGCGAGCGCAGCGAGACCGGCGCGTACAGGATTGCCGACAGGCCGGCTTCCAACAGCAGCGCGTCCCATTGAAACTGCAGAAAGGTCTGCCCGACGGTGGTCAGCGACAAGTAGAGGATCCACAGCAGGGCTGCCGCCGCGGCAGGCACGAAGCCGCCAGCAAGGAGCAGGGAGATCAGGACGCCGCTCCAGCACAAAAGTGAAAGGAACGCATCGCCCGGCGACACCCAGGCGAGGGTCGGCAGGAGACGGTAGGCCCGCCACCCGTACAGTTCGTGGGCCCGGTCGAGGAATTCTCGAGCCGGCAGGATTCCGTGATCGCCCACCAGCCCGGTGATCTGAACGGCAAGGGACAGGAACGCCACCAGGTAGACGAGGCCGAGGAGGCGCAGGAACAGCCAGCGCGAACGCACGAACGTGACCGACGGCCTGCCGGACATACCAGATCCTTGTATACTCCGCATCAATCGGTTTCGTCTTCGACTCGGACGCGAGTCGATCGCAGGGCAGTTCGTTCACAAAGGAGGCGGGTGTGAAGCGCGCCATCATCGTCGTCGTCGTGCTCGGATTCGTCGCGATGGTTCATGCGCAGCGCGAGGGCGGAGCGGGCGCCGGGCAAGGGCAAGGCGCGGGCGGCGGCCGGGGACCCAGCCCGGAACAGCAGGCGGCGCTCGCCAAGCAGGATGCGCTCGAGAAAGCGACCCCTCAACTGCAGATTACCGAAGAGGTCCTCGGCCTTGCGGTGCCTGGCCACACAATCGGCGAGGCGGTCGGGGTAGCCAAGAACTCCAAGGGACACCTTTTCGTGTTCACGCGCAGCGGCAATGCCGGCCCTGCCCGCGGCGCAACCGCGTCGCAGCTCTTCGAGTTCGACCAGAACCTCAAGTTCGTCAAGCAGTGGGGTCCCGACAACTACGCCGCGTCGTTCGCCCATACGGTGCGAGTGGATAAATACGACAACGTGTGGATGACCGACGAAGGCTCCAACATGGTGGTCAAGTTCACGCCGCAGGCCATGGTCAACCTGGCGCTTGGCCGCAAGCCCGAGGCGATCGACTTCCTCGAGCGATTCCTCGAGCGCGGCGAGCGAAACGAAGTTCAGTTCCCAGTGGGCACGACGGGCACGTTCGGCCGGCCCACGGACGTGACCTGGGACAGCAAGGACAACATCTTCGTGGCCGATGGCTACAGCAACTCACGCGTGGTGAAGCTGGCGAAGGACGGTACGTGGCTCAAGACGGTCGGCACGAGGGGCGGCGGCGCGAACCAGTTCAACACGGTGCACGCAATCACCTCCGATGCCAAGGACAACATCTACGTTGCCGACCGCGGCAATCGCCGGATTCAGGTCTACGACGCCGACTTGAACTTCGTCCGCACCATCGCCACGGCCGCGGCACCGTGGAGCGTGTGCATGACACCGGCGCCCAACCAGTATCTCTTCAGCGGCGACGGCAACGGGAAGGTGTACAAGCTTGATCTCGACGGGAACCTTCTCGGATGGGCGCAGACGAGCAAGGGCCACGGCCAGCAGACGTGCCTGATCCACGAGCTTCACTGTGAGTCCGAAACCGTGATCTACAAGGGCGACTGCTCCACGTGGACGGTCGAGAAGATCACCATCAAAGGCGGCGGAAAAGCCGCGGCCACGTCGACGCGGTAGCGGGCTTCTAGGCTCTAGGCTCTAGGCTCTAGGCTCTAGGCTCTAGGTAGGCTCTAGGCTCTAGGCTCTGGGCTTTAGGCTCTTGCCTTTGCCCAGAGCCTGGAGCCCAGAGCCAAACAGCTCACCGCCCGCTCGCTCGCCATGTCACGAATGCCGTGACAACGCCGATCGCGACGAGAACCTGCCGCTCGGTTGAGGGGTTGAAGGGGTCGCGCGCCACTTTGAGCTCGAGGCGGGTTCTCGTCCAGCCACCCTTCGCATAAAGCTCGTCGTACATCCGCGTCTGGAGATCGTGGACGTCGACGGCCGCCGGATCGTCACCCTGTCCGAATGCCAGCGGACCAGGCAGCGTCGGAAGCCGATCGCGCGGATCGACGGCCCAGTTGACGAACTTCACCGCAAGGGAACGATCCGCCGACGGCGGCCACAACGCCACGATCAGCAGCGCGACCGCCAACAGCATCCACCATTGACCGCGCGTTGGCTGCCACATCTATCCGGAACTCCCAACTCCCAATTCCCAACTGCCAATGTACCGGTTCGCACATGCACCGTCTCTCCGCGTCAGAAACCTCGGCAAACGCCATCGACACGCTGTGGCCATTTCAAATCCCCATGCCGCATCTCAGCGATTTTGGGAGTTGGGAGTTGGACGTTGGGAATTGACGCTGTTACACGCTAATCACAATCTTCCCGACAAAGGCGCCTGACGCGTGCTGCTGATACGCCGCCTTTGCCGATTCGAACGGGAACACACGATCGATCACCGGCTTGATGCGGTTGACAGTGACGGCGCGGTTCATCTCCTCGAACATGTCGCGGTCGCCAACGCGGATGCCGTGCAGGCTGCCGCCCACCATCATCAGCGGCGTGGGGTTGGTGTCGCCGTCGCGGCCGCCAAGAAAGCCTATGAGTCCGATCTTGCCGCCGCCCGCCAGCACGCGCATGGACTTCCCGAGTGTGCCGGCGCCTCCGATTTCCACGACGCAATCGACGCCGCGGCCGGAGGTCAGCCGCCTGACCTCCTGTTCCCATTCCGGCTTCTCACGATAATTCACGACATCCGACGCGCCGAGCGCCCGGGCGCGCGCGGCCTTCTCATCGCTCGACGAGGTGGCAATCACCCGTACTCCGGCGGCGCATGCGAACTGCAACGCGGCAATAGAGACTCCTCCGGTGCCGAGCACGAGCACCGTGTCGCCCGCTTTCACCGGCCGGCCGGCGCGAAACAGCGCGTGCCAGGCAGTCACGCCCGCACACGGGAGGCAGGCCGCTTCTTCGTACGACAGGTGCTCGGGAATCGAGACGAGTCCGTCCTGGCTCAGGACCACCTGTTCGGCCAGCATCCCGTCGAGCGGCGATCCGAGCGCCGCCGGAGGGCTGGGCTGGAAGAAGGTTGCGGCTACTCGATCGCCAGGCTTGAAGCGAGTGACCTCCGTTCCGACGGTCAGGACCTCCCCGGCGCCGTCGGACATCGGGATGGTGTCCCGCGTGACAGCGCCGCCGAAGTACTGGCCGTCGACCACCGCCTTGTCGCGAGAATTCAACGAGGTTGCGCGCACGCGCACGGCGACATCGCGCGATCCTGGGACGGGGTCGGGGCGTTCGAGGAGCCGCAGCTCGTCGAGGCTCCTGCATCCAGTCGGGACGATCCAGCAACGCATGGCACACTCTCGGGATTCGGGATTCGGGATTCGGGATTCGGAACTCGGCTACGCGTCCGCGCCAGCCTCCAACAGCCAACGTCCCAACGCTTCGCGCGATTGGGGCTTGGGAGTTGACAGTTCAGGCCGCGGGTTCGGCCGCTTCGGTGATCTCGCGAACGGGCCGTCGACGCATGACTCGATTCCACCACATCACCACACCCGTCACGAACATCACCGCAGGGACCAGTCCCACGATGGCCCAGAACGCTTTCAGCCACGGCAGCTCCCGCCACCGGCCGAAGTGCAGGCGCGTGAGCCAGGACAGCACGATGTCGCCCGGCCGATCGCCGAGAAAGGCATCCGGATCGGAGATCGAGTCCACGAAATTGGAAAACGGTTCCGGGACGCCGAGGTAGAAGCCGGAGATGCCCCACATCACCATGAAGAGGAAGAGCCAGAAGCCGAGTGCGCTGTGGAGATCCCAGTTGAACCGCTTCCACCCGACGCCTCGCTTCACGCCGAGGCTGCGCTTCCAGCGGCTCGCCCCCGGCCACCAGACCACGATGCCGGTGACGAACAGCACCGTGGACACGGCGCTGAGCATGCCGTTCCAATATCGTCCCTCGCGATCGAACAGCAGCTCGTCGTGAAGGCGGGCCAGCCACAGGACGAAATACTCCCCCTGCGTGACCGACTCGCCGAGATCCTCTCCCGTATACGGGTTGAAGAGCCGTTCCTTCTTCACGCCGTCGCGCTCCACCCACACCTCGAGGGTCGGATTGCGCCGGGAAATGCGGTCGCCAAGCCGCGTGATCGTGTAGCCGGGATACGCACGCTCGGCGAACGCGCGCAGCTCGTCCTGCGTGATCGCCTTCCGTTCCGGCTCGTAGAGCGGCCGCGGCGTGGCAAACAGCCGATCCATTTCGTTCCGGTACACGAGGGCGCTGCCAGTGATGCTGAGCATCACGATGTAAAGGCCGATGGCCAGCCCAATCCACAGGTGAACCTGAAACAGGGCCCGGCGCAGCCACACCCGCTGCGGTTGACGCAGCCACTCCTGCCAATTTGTCACGTCTCCCCCGCCCCGGCACCCGAGAGCGCCGCCCGTGAGTTGTACACCACATTTCGAAGTTTTGCGTCTCTGCGGCCGATAAGAGCGGAAACCCCAGCCTCCATCGCGTATGCGATTTCACGCACTCGTGATCACCGCGCTCGCCCTGTGGACCTGGCCCTCCCAGGCTGATGCGCAGATCTACGCATGGCGCGATGCCAACGGCACGCTGGTGCTGTCCGACCGGGTCATCGACGCACCCACGGACGTGCACACCGTGGCGGGCGCGCCGACGTACGTCACGACCCGTCCCGCCGGCGACCTCTTCGACCGGTACGAGCCGCTGATCCGGGAACACGCCAATCGCCGGTCCTTACGTCCCGAGCTGGTGCGTGCCGTCATCCAGGTGGAATCCGGGTTCAACCCGCGCGCCCTCTCGCCAAAGGGGGCCATGGGGCTCATGCAGTTGATGCCGGCAACGGCGCGCAGCCTCGGTGTGAACGACCCGTGGGATCCGGCCCAGAACATCCGCGGCGGAACCGACTATCTGCGGCAGCTCCTTGACGAATACGAGGGCAGCGAGGAGCTGGCGCTCGCCGCCTACAACGCGGGGTCGGGTGCGGTTGCCAAGTACGGCCGCCGCATACCGCCGTACCGCGAAACACGCGAGTACGTCCGAAAGGTGGGTGCCGCGGCGGGCGAGCCGTCCTCCGAGGACCGAGGACGAGAGCCGGGAACCCCTCCACGGAAGCTCGTGATCTACAAGACGATAGAGATCGTCGACGGACGCGCGATTCCGCGATACTCCTCGGAGCGCCCCGCGTCGGGAACATTTGAAATCGTGACGCGGTGAGGGCCACGGCACGCTTGGGGCTGCTATAGTGCGACCGTGAATCCCCATCCTGCGCGCCGGTCCGCACTCGTGCGCCGTGCGGGACGCCTTTGGAACGGGCGATGGGCAGCAACTGCAGCCGCCGCACTGCTGCTGGCGGCATCGGGGATTGCCGCCCAGGCCCCCGAGCCTTTGCCGCAGGGGCTGACGCAGATGATCGAAGCGGAGCGAGCATTCGCCGCCCGCGCGCTCGTCGTCGGATGGAAGGCGGCGTTCCTCGAATACTTCGCGCAGGACGCCCTCGGCTTCGACCGCGGCCAGGTGGGCCTCGCACGCGACCAGATCTCGAAGGTCCCCGACCCGCCGCCGGATCTTCAGCTGATGTGGGAGCCGCGCTTCGGTGACATCGCCGGCAGCGGCGATCTTGGCTATCTCACCGGACCAGTGCGCAACGTCCGCGCCTCACGCGACGGAGGACGGCCGCGCCATTCCAACTACACGAGCATCTGGAAGCGACAGCGAGACGGATCCTTCAAGGTCGTCATGGACGTCGGTATCGACACGCCCGGACCGGTGTCTTTCGCGCCCGGCTTCACACGCGCGCCGCAGGCGAACAGGTTCACCGGCGACTACAACGAGACGACGCCTCCGCTCGGAACGGCGGACGGCCTGCTGAACGCAGGGCTGCGGAAGGACCAGGCGCAGGCGTACCGGCCAAACCTTACCCCGTTCGCGCGCCTGCACCGGCCGAACCTCATGCCGGTGGTGGGCGACAAGCGGATTCTCCAATGGCTGGCGTCGCAACCGGTCTTCAACGCGGCGGACACCCGTTTCGCCGAAGCGGCTCGATCTGGAGATCTTGGCTATACCTGGGGCACTTACGCGACAAAATCCGCGCGCGGGACGGCCGAGAGCGGCTTCTACGTGCGCGTCTGGGTGCGCGAGCGAAACGGGCAATGGAAGATGGCGCTGGGCGTCCTGCAGCCGCAATGAGCTCGGTCCGCAGTCCACGGTCCACGGCCACCGAGGACTGAAGACCGAGGAGAGGACCGCAGACCATGCACGTGGTACAATAGGCCCTTTGTAAACGCGAGATTTTTCACGATCGGAAGGACGCCAGAACCGTGGCCAAGCGCACCAAGTCAGCACTGAAGGCAAATCGACAGAACATCCGGCGGCGCGAGCACAATCGGACGCTGCGATCGAAGCTCCGTACCGCGCTCAAGGCAATACGGGCCTCGCTCGACGCGAACGATGTAACGGCCGCGAAGGCGGCGCTCAGTCAGACGGTGTCGCTGGTGGACAAGATGGCGACCAAGGGCATCATTCACCGCAACACGGCGGGCCGTTACAAGTCGCGTCTGTCGGCGCGGCTCCAGAAGGCATCCGCGTGAAAGCCGCAGAATCGATGATTTGACGATCTTTGATCGTTGAAAATCAAAGATCCGAAATCTTCGGCCGGCTCTCACACAACTCCACTACCAGCCGCTCGATGAGGATCCGCGGGTCGCCGCCCGAGGACTTGAGCGCGATGTCGGTGCGAAACACGGCATCGACAGCCGCCTTGACCCGGCGGGCCGGCAGGCGCTCGGCCGCAAGCCTCAACTGGCCCAGGATCATGAAGGGAACCATCCCTGCCTCGAGGGAGCGGCCCACTTCCCTCAGTGCCTCGCGAACGTCGTTGCGCGCGATCGCGTTGGCAATTCCAAACTCGGTGTAGGCTTCCGGACCAGCAGTCACCGCCTGACGCACATCGTCAGGGGTGATGGTTGGCTGGCCCATGGCGTAGAGACTGACGCGCTCCAGGCCGGCCCGCAGTCGAACGACGTCGAGACCGGTTCGCGCAACCAGCGCGCGCGGAGTGGCCGGGTCCAGCGAAATGCCGTCGCGAGCCGCGCGCACCTTGACCCAGCGTTCGGCATCGGCCTCGTTCTCGACCACTCCGCAATCGACGACCTGCGCCTGGCTCATCAACCGCTTCACCACGCGGCAGCGCATGTCGAGCGCACCGCAGATGAACACGATGGTGGTGCTGTCGGCCGGCGCCTGCAGGAACTCCTCGAGCCGCTGCAGTTCCTCTTCTGCCGCCTTGCTCTCCCGCTTGGGGATGAACAGCTTCTCGGCTTCGAACACGATCACCACCCGGCGAGGCACCATCATCGGCAAGGTGTTCGCGGCGTCAACGAGATCGATCACCTTCGTCTCGCCGCCATAGATGCGCTCGACGTTGAACGCGCGGAGATCGGGGTCGACGATCTCCGTGAATTCCATCGCGACCTCTGATTTCTCGACGTCGTCTCCACCGACCAGCGCGTAGAGCGGTCCCGTCTGGCCGGAGGCAAGTTGCTTGCGCAGCGCGGATGTCGCTATCGGGGGCACGCCGCTCAGAAGGCTTCGAGGATCGAGGTGACGACCGAGCGAGCCACATCGCTCGCAATGCGGTCGATCGAGCTTCGCTCCTGGTCCACGAAGGAGGCCCCTTCGATCGCAGTGTTGCCCCGGGTGGACAGCTCGTATTCGCCGCGGAACGTCAGTGCGTCGTTCGACCACAGCACCATCGACGTCCGCGTATCGGTGAAGGTTACCTTCATCGTCCAGGTCAGCAAATATCTCGAGGCCAGCTGCTGTGCGTTGAAACCAACCGGTTGGACCGAGATGGCCAGGAGTTCGCCGGCAAGGAGAGCGTCGGAGCCGGGGGCGTCGGGGATCACTTGATACTTGCCGCGGCCGATGAATTCGGTGCGCACCTTTTCCGTGAGCACTTCCTCGACGCGCGAGAAGCTGCTGCGGTTTTCGAACGGCGGAATGCCGACCACCATGATGTAGTCGGGCAGGAAGGACCCACGGCCGGCGAGCGCATAGCCGCAGCCGGAGGCCAGGCACGCTGCCATGAGCGCCACGGACAGGCTCGCCTTCTTCATCCCTGGCCTCTTGCCGTCGGCATCATTGCACGACGATGGAAACGAGCTTCCCGGTTACGACCACGACTTTCCTGATCGTCTTGCCGTGCGTGTGCGATTGGACGGCTGGGTCCGCGAGTGCCCGCGCCTCGAGCTCGGATTCAGTGGCGCTCGCCGGCACCGTCAGGCGGCTCCGAACCTTGCCGTTGATCTGCACGGGAACGACGATTTCGTCGGCTTGTGCGACGTCCGCGTCGAATACGGGCCAGCTCGCCGCAGACAGTCCGGCGGCATGGCCGAGCAGTTCCCAGAGCTCTTCGCTCGTATGTGGAGCGAACGGGGAAAGCATCCGTACCAACGCATCCACCGCCTCGGTGACGACGGCAATGGTACCTGGCCGCTCCAGCACGCTCGTCTGGGTGCCGCCGGCTCCATGGCGTCCAGGGCTGCCGCTCTCGGTGTGCTCGCTGAACGCGTAAAGCTCGTTGACGAGCTCCATCAGGGCGGACACTGCGGTATTGAGCTGCTGGCGCTCCTCGATATCGACCGTGACACGGCGGATCGTCTGGTGCGTCTTCCGCCGCAGCGCCCGCTCATCCGGCGAGAGCGCATCGGAGTTGTCGCGAGCGCCGCGGCCGTTGGCAACGGCCCCCGACCAGTGATCCACCACCCGCCACACGCGCGCGAGGAAGCGGAAGCTCCCTTCGAGCCCGGCGTCGGTCCACTCGACCTCCTTTTCCGGCGGGGCCACGAACATCACATACAGCCGAAGGGCGTCGGCGCCGAACTTCTGCAGCATCGTGTCCGGATCGACGACGTTGCCCTTGGACTTGGACATCACGTTGCCGTCCTTGAGCACCATGCCCTGCGTCAGCAGGTGCGTGAATGGCTCGTCATGGTGGACCAGTCCGAGATCGCGGAACACACGTGCGAAGAACCTCGAGTAGATGAGATGCAGAATTGCGTGCTCGACGCCCCCGCTGTAGAAATCGACCGGGAGCCAGTACTTGACCGTGGCCGGGTCGAACGGCATCGCCTGGTTGCGCGGATCGGCGAAGCGGTAGAAGTACCAGGACGAGTCGACGAAGGTATCCATCGTGTCCGTCTCGCGGCGCGCGGGGGCGCCGCATCTGGGACACGTCACGCGGACGAAGTCCTCCACCTGCGCGAGCGGCGAGTCGCCGCGCCCGGTGAACTGCGCGATCTTCGGCAGCTCCACCGGCAACTGATCGTCGGGCACCGGGACGATTCCGTCCTTCTCGCAGTAGATCATCGGGATCGGGGTTCCCCAGTAGCGTTGCCGGGAAATGCCCCAGTCCTTGAGGCGGTACTGGACGGTTCCCTCGCCGAGGCCTCGGTCGTGCGCCCACGCGATCATGCGGTCTTGCGCTTCTTCGGACCCGAGTCCGCTGAACTCGCCCGAGTCCACGAGCGTGCCATACGCGGGCGCGGCCTCGGTCACGGTGTCGGCCATCGCCGGTTTGCCGTCCGGGGTGACGACGACGCGGATCGGCAGGTTGAACTTCCGCGCGAACTCGAAGTCGCGCTCGTCGTGCGCCGGCACGGCCATCACGGCGCCGGTGCCGTACTCGCCGAGCACGAAATTCGCGACCCAGATCGGCACCGGCTGTCCGGTGAACGGGTTCAGCGCGTGAACTCCGGTGTCGAATCCCTGCTTCTCGATATCGCCGCTGAGGCGCGCTGCGCGATCCTGCAGGCGGAACTCCTGCACGCGTCGCGTGAATTCGACAGGATCGGCAGCTCGCTCGGCGAACCGCGACACGAGCGGATGCTCGGGGCCGAGGAGCACGAACGTGGCGCCGAAGATCGTGTCGATGCGCGTGGTGAAGACCTCGAT
>Ga0111539_10014040_pt1 | contig 10008 bp, 7 predicted proteins | sample RhiMethybrSRZTD1_FD_79667 | JGI IMG/M metagenome (GOLD analysis project Ga0111539, IMG submission 79667) | Populus rhizosphere microbial communities from Tennessee, USA - Rhizosphere MetaG P. TD hybrid SRZTD1 (version 2) (version 2) | ecosystem: Host-associated > Plants > Roots > Rhizosphere >... | reverse complement strand
TGCCAGCCGGTCCCAACCTCCAGGTGATATGCCCGCGACAAATTCAGGATGCCGTTGTCGCCGCGGTTCCAGTTCTCGAGGCACCGCCGAACCTGGGCCTTCGTCGTCCCTGGCTCGAGTCCCATGAAGGTGTATGGGAAGTCGTTGTCGGTCTTGTTGTACTGCGGCGGGAAGTAATACGCCTCGGGCTTGCCTTTGCGGCCGAGAAGTTGCGCCTGCTCCTCGCTCTGATGCAAGTGATGCGGAATCGGCCCCATGTTGTCGAAGAACTTGCAGAGCAGGTTCCAGCCGCCTTCGCGCGATATGACGTCCTGTCCCAGCAAAAGATCGCCAGCTTCGGCGACGGCATCGCGCAGGAGGAAGCGCGAGCCGTCCGCCTGACGGACATAGCTCAATCCCTCGTCAGCCGGAGTGCCAGGACCGTTGTCGGCGTTCGTGGTGGATGAAAACCACCGTTCGTTGATGCCGCCGCGATCGCCGCCAAGCGCATACAAATCGTCAGGATGGAGTTTTAGACGACGGCCGGGAATCATGAACGAGCGCGGCACCCAGCTCGGCTCGAGACGCAGGATGCCGGATCCGGCGCCAATCGCTGCATCAATCTGCGATCGCGTGATCATTAGTTGGAGTCCTTCCTAGGCCCGTGGACGATATAACCCCGGCCGCGTCAGATCAAGACTGAGTGTTTCGCACAGTGAAAAGGTTCGCGTGCACGATCGCTTGTTTTGTTGGGCCTCACAGGGTTCGCTGGCCCTTCTGGGAGCTCGAACGTTGCGCTATGTGACACCGGCCGCTGGAGATCTGGAGATAATGTGTCGTCATGCGTCAGGCATTCTGCGGACGACGAGCGGTGACGATCGAGAACGATGCGATCCGCGTGACCGTGCTCGAAGGCGGCGGCCACATCGCCGAGATCCGCGACAAGGCGACAGACGTGAATCCGTTGTGGACGCCGCCGTGGCCCTCGATCGAGCCGGAGGACTTCGACCACGACACGCACCCGGGCTACGGCAGCGGTCCGGCTGAGAGCCGTCTGCTGTCTGCACTCATGGGCCACAACCTCTGCCTCGATTTTTTTGGTGGACCCTCGCCGGAAGAGGAAGCCGCTGGTCTCTCAGCACACGGCGAGGGGTCGATTTCGATCTACCAGATTGAACACGACGCCTCATCGCTCGTCATGCGGGCGCGGTTTCCGATCGCCCAACTGAACGTCGAGCGCCACCTCTCGCTTCACGGCCAGGCTGTGCGCATTCGCGAGAGCGTTCAGAACCTCACGGGTGTCGACCGGCCGGTCGGCTGGACTCAGCACGTCACACTCGGGCCGCCGTTCATCGAGCGCGGCGTGACAGAATTCCGCGCGCCGGCGACGCGTTCAAAAACGTTCGAAAGCGCATTCGGCCCCGCGGACTATCTCATCGCCGGCGCGGAATTCGACTCGCCCATAGCGCCGGCGATCGGCGGTGGCTACGCGGACCTGCGGCGCTCCTCGACTGCGTCAGCATCCAGCGCGTACACCGCCCATCTGATCGATCCCGAACAGAACCACGGGTATTTCGTCGCGCATTCGCCACGTCACCAATTGGCGTTCGGCTACATCTGGAACCGAAGTGACTTTCCGTGGCTGGGCATCTGGGAGGAAGACGCAAGCCGCACCTCCTCGCCCTGGAACGGCGCGGGGCTCACGCGCGGCATGGAGTTCGGTGTGTCGCCTTTTCCGGAGACACGACGACAGATGATCGACCGCGGCCGGCTCTTCGGCGTGCCGACGTACCGGTGGATTCCGGCGCGGGCCAGCGTGTCCGTCGAGTACTGGGCGGTCATACGTCCGGCGGTGCAGATTCCTGAAACTCTCGAGTGGCCAAACTGAGGTGAACATGACGCGTCACGTTCCATTTATCCGGATCATCCTGGCGCTCGCACTTGTCAGCCCTACTCTGCTTGGCGCAAAACAAGCGACCACACCACCCGGAGTCGCACCGCAAGCACCGGCCGCGGGTCGAGGCGGAGGCCGAGGTGCGGCGATCAAGTCGCCGGAGGTAGCCGCCGACGGTCGCGTCACGTTCCGACTGCGCGCTCCCAACGCCAAAGAGGTGCTCGTCTCGCTCGGTCAAACGCGCCTGCAAATGCAGAAGGACGAACAGGGTGTCTGGAGCGCGACGAGCGACGTGCTTGTGCCGAACTACTACACCTACTCGTTCGTGGTCGATGGCACGACGGTCAACGATTCTGCCAACCGACGTGTGGAGACGTCGTTCGGAAGTTCCCGGTCAATGTTCGTCATTCCCGGACCGGAACCATGGCTGCCAGACCCCAGTGTCCCGCGAGGTGCTATCGCCCGGCACACGTTCCGATCGGCGATCGCTAATGACGAACGCGATTTCCTGGTCTACACACCAGCGGGCTACGAACCAAAACGCTCACGAGCGTATCCGACGCTGTACCTGCTCCACGGACTTGGCGATGACGCTGAACGATGGATGAACGGCGGCGGCGCCAACGTCATTCTCGACAACCTCATCGCGCAAGGAAAAGCAGTGCCCATGGTCGTGGTGACCACACTCGGCTACGGCGTAAGCAACGGGCCGGCCGGCGCATCGACTCCGGAGAGCATTCCGGGCTACACGAAAATCCTGCTGAATGAAGTCATACCCGTCGTCGAACAAACGTACAACGTTGCCAAGAACCGTGAGCAACGCGCAATTGCGGGCCTCTCGATGGGCGGTGCCGAGGCCATCTTCACGGGACTGAATCATCTCGACAAATTCGCCTGGATCGGTTCGTTCAGTGGTGCGTTCGTGATGTGGCGCAGCGGTAGCGGAGTCGACGACCCCGGCCGCGGCGGAGGTCCGTCGAACAGCCCCGCCGTCTTCGAGAAGACATTTCCTTCCCTTGATGCGAAGGTCAATTCTTCCATCCGGCTGCTCTGGATCACCTGCGGAACGGCTGACGGATTGATCGGCGTGAATCGCGAGTTCAAGGACTGGCTGCGATCGAAGAACGTGCGCTTCACTGAAGAAGAAGTTCCCGACATGGCGCACGTCTGGCCGCTGTGGCGGCGGAATCTAGTGGACTTCGCGCAGAAAGCGTTCCAGAAATAGCGGGCGCTGACACTCAAAGCGATGTTGTTGATTCTGGTGGTCCTGGTTCTGGCTGCGGCCGGCGTGATTCGTCTGGCTCAGACGCTCGAACCAAAGCAGCGCGTCGTGCTGTTCGCCGTCTTCCTGCTCGCCATCGCCTACGCCGTCGTTAAGTTGATGCAGCTCGGCGTTCTGGGGCGGCACACCGCCGGATAGCGTCTTATCTGACGCTCGGGCTGTCGTCGGCCTTCAGGTCTCCGATTGCGTACTGGATGCCGGCGAGCACATGGCGCAGCATCTCCGGCGATCGGTAGATGCCGTCCTCCCGATGACCCAGCGCCAGGTAGAACACGCGGCCACGCTCGTCACGACGGATCCAGCTCAGACCGTAGTCGCCGTCGGTGCGCGCGCTGGCGTTTGATTCGCGCGCCTTGTCGGCCTCGCTCATCTTCGCGTAGTCGATGCTCATGAGCACGTGCAGATTTCTGCGCGACCAGGACTCCGTGAAGAACGAGTAGGTCTCATCCTCGAACTCGAACGATCGATCCTTGAACATCGCGGTCAGCGGACTCTGGGGATCGTCGATCTTGACGACGACCTTCTGCCACGGGTGGCTCTTGAAGATTCCGCCGATCATCTGGTTGAACTCTGGCCAGGTGCCTCCCGCTGGTGCGCTGCCGCGCGCCACCACCTCCGCACCTCGGCCGCCTCGGCCGCCACCGGTTCGCCCGCCGCCCGACGGCGAAGGAACGGGCGGTGTTCGAGTGAACGGCGTGTTCCCCATTCCACTGTGGTACGTGTCCGTGGCGGCGTGAATGCCGACCAGGCCCTTGCCGCCGCGGACGAACGCGAGGAACGCCTCTCGTCTCTCCGCCGTTGCCGCCTGATCCCCGGCTTCATCGAGGAAGGCTCCTACCGTGCTGTCGAGCACGATGGCGTCGTACTGCTTCAGGTTTTCCGCAGTGATGACGCCCGGATCGTAGCTGACGGTGGTGGTCCACGCGGCCGTCTTGCGGCCGAGTTCGTCGACCATTCGGGCCGCCAGCGGGATGGATGAGTGCGTGAAGCCCGGTGAATCCGCGAGAACGAGAACTCGCCGCGGTCGCACTGGCTTGGCAGGCGCAGCCGACGGCAGGGCCTTCAGCATCTCCTGCACGTCAACCTCGACAGCCTGTTGTACCTGCCCGTCGGCCCAGGTACCTAGCAGGAAGCCGAGCGCGATTCCGGCCGTGAGAGTTGTGCGAACCATGGAAACATCCTTCCCGGGCGCGCCCCGACTCGAGTAATGCCGGCAGTTCTACCACGAACCCGGCTACGTTTTGTTTCGCAAAACGTCGTCTTGCTGATTACGCCGGCCTATCCTGGCCATCAAGGGGACGTTCACTGAGAAAACAGGCTGAAAACGCGCGATACCTGGTCGCACCGCGATGATGTGCACAGCGAAACACGTGGAGTACCGGAACATTGACGACTGAGGGCGGCGAACCGGTCTATCATCCCCTCCTAAGAAACGTCACGATCGTTACGCGAGGCACCCATGCGCACTCGAACGCTCCTGGTCTCGGTTCTGCTTCTGTCGGTTCCCACGCTGTGGGCCTCCGATTTCCTGACGGAGGGCGTCGATGCCGCCCGAACCGGTTGGGTCAAAGACGAGAAGATCTTCAACACCTCGAATGTCGGCAGCATGAAACTGCTGTGGAAGATCAAGCTGCCAAGCACTCCACGCGAAATGCACAATCTTTTCGCGCCGCTGATCGCCGAACGCGTGAACACACCGCAGGGCGTTCGCGAAATCGCCGTTGTCGCGGGCGTATCCGACGACCTCTTTGGTATTGATGTCGCGAACGGCGAGCCGCTGTGGAACAAGCATTTCGACACGACCTTCCCGGGCGGCGGGCGCGTCGGCGATGCATTGTGTCCGGGAGGCCAGACGGCGGTGCCTGCGCTCGGCCGGGCGGCCACGCCAGGTCAGTACACGATCTACGCCGTGTCCTGGGATGGCCGATTACGGCAAGTCAATCTGGCGGACGGCAAGGACGTTGCTCCGCCTGAGAAGTTCATGCCGCCCAACGGCAAGCCCTACGCACTCAACCTGGTCAACGGCGTCATCTATACCGCGAGCGCGCAAGGCTGTGGCGGAGTGCCGAATGCGTTCTATTCGTTCGACCTCGCCACGCGTAAGGCCAGCACCTTCCTGCCCGCGGGCGGCGGATTGTGGGGCCGCCGCGGTGCGATGATCTCGCCCGAAGGCGTTGCGTACCTCGGCACCGGCGACGCCACGTTCAATCCGGCGACCAAGAGCCTTGGTAATGGGATCGTTGGCGTGCAGCTCGATGCGAACAAGCAGCTTCAACTAATCGACTACTTCGGCCCCCCGAATGCGAACTGGCTCTTCCGTCGCGATCTCGACGTCAACGTCACGCCGATGTCCATCGACTACCGCGGTCGCAAGTTTCTGGTGGGAACGAGCAAGGAATGCCGGATGTGGCTGCTCGATCGCGACGCGCTCGGCGGCGACGACCATCGGACAACGCTGCACACGACACCGCTGCTCTGCAACGAAGCGCAGGCGTTTGATGGCCGAGGCGTCTGGGGAGCGATGGCCACATGGCAGGACGCACGCGGGACACAGTGGGTGCTCGTGCCCTTCTGGGGCGAGGTTCACAAGGACTTCCACGCGCCGGTCGAGTACTCGCGACCGAAGGGCGGCGGCGTCGCCGCCTATCGACTCGAGGAACAGGCCGGGAAGTGGCAACTGACACCTGCGTGGCTGTCGCGCGACATGGACCTGGCCGAAGAGGTCGTCGTCGCCGGCGGAGTCGCGTTCGCCTACGCAGCCGGCGAAGACGCGACACAGGTTCTCCAGGACGCCGCATGGAATGAGCCGGGCGGCTCGAGGTACGGCGGTGGATTGAGTAGCGGTTCGGTGCGCCGGATTCCTGGCGGCAGGTATGCAACCCTGCACGCGCTGGATGCCATTACCGGCAAGGAACTGTGGTCGAGCGGAAAGGAGATCACATCGTGGAACCACTTCAGTGGTCTCACAGTCGCTAACGGCCGCGCGTACGTTGCGACGTTCGACGGCACGCTGTATTGCTTCGGCGTGGCTCGACCGCCCGCGGGCAAATAGCAGGTTGGACGGAGGACTCGCGTCATGCGCATGAAGATTCTCGGCGTCGTTGCGGCTTCGGCACTCGTGGCCGGGGTTTTGTTGGCTCAGGTCCGCGGTGGTGGATCGGAGTGGTTGACTGCGATGGGTGATGCCCAACGCACGTCGTGGATCCGGAACGATGCCGCCATCTCTGTCGACGCGCTCGGGAAGCCTGGGTTCGAACTGCAATGGAAGGTGAAACTTGAAAACCAGCCACGACATTTGAACGGGCTGGGACAGGGCGTCACAGCGAACGGCGTCACATTATTCGTACCGTTGTCGCTCGTTACCGGTAGTTCGAACAACGTCTACTCCATCGACAACGACACAGGCTACGTCCTGTGGCAGCGGCATTTCGACGCGGCATTACCCACGGCGACGGCAGCATGTCCCGGCGGCATCACCGCAGCGGCTACTCGCCTGGTTGCGATCGCGCCGGCTGTTCCGGCGGGCGCGCGTGCGGGCGGAGGGGGTGGCGGTGGTCGCGGCGGCGGGTATCGCGGCAGCGTCAGCGAGCCTGGCCAGGGAATCGTTGTTGAAGCTCGCGGTGGCGGACCCGGACGGGGTGCGGGCGCACCACCGGCGGCGGGTGCAGGCGCCGCGGGCGCAGGTGCGGCTGGCGCAACACCACCGGTCGGCGCAGGCGCTGCGGGTGCCGGCGCTGGAGCTGGAGCCGCCGGGGGAAGAGGAGCCGCTGCTGGAGCAGCGGGCGCACCCGGACAACCACCTGCACCTGGCGGAGGAGGCGGTCGCGGTGGCGGCGCGGCGACACCAGGCATTCCGGGCGCTCCTGCCGGCGGTCCGAGCGGAGGATTTGGACGTCCGTCCGGCGTCGTGTACGTGATCGCGAGTGACGGCATTCTCCACGTGCTGGGCAACCCGTCGGGCAAGGACATCCAGAAGCCCGCAGCGTTTCTTCCTCCCAACGCGAACTGGTCCGATCCGGTCGCCGTCAACACGTCGCTGTATACCGGCACCAGCAATCGCTGCGGCGACGCCGCGAATGCTATCTGGGCGATCGACCTCGCGGCCGAGAACAAACCGGTCTCGTCGTGGAACACGAACGGCGGCGGCATTGTGGGCTCCGTGGCAGTCGGCATCGACGGCTCGCTCATCGCAGCGATCGGCCCGGGGCCAACCACCGCAGGTGGCTACGCCAACGCGATCGTCTCCGTCGATCCGCAGACGATGCAGCTGAAGGACTGGTTTACGGATCCGCGTGCCGAATTCGTCTCGACGCCCGTCATCTTCAGTCACGGCGACAAGGACATCGTCGCGGCGGCGACGAAAGATGGGCGCATCCTGCTTCTGGATGCGAGTTCGCTCGGCGGCTCGAATCACTCGACGCCACTGTTCGCATCCCAATCGCTCGCGGGCAGCGCCGGAACTTTCGCGCCCGGCGCGCTCGCGACCTGGCAGGAAATGCTGCCGGCGCCCGCCGCCCCGAGCGCACCGGCCCCGCCTGCCGCCGCAGGTGCCCCGGCACCAGTGCCGGGTCCACCGGCCCCGACCGTTGTGCCAGGAACGCGCTGGCTGCTGTTACCGACTGCCAACGCGATCACCGCGCTGAAAGTCGTTGACAATGGCGGTAAGCCAACGCTGCAGCAGGGTTGGGTGTCTCGCGACCTCACTTCGCCGGTTACGCCGCTCATCGTCAACGGTGTAGTCTTTGCGCTATCGAGCGGACGCGCCGCCTCGACAGTCGGCGCGACCGCGGCCGAACTCGCAAAGCGTTCGTCACCCGCGGTGCTCTACGCACTGAACGGCGCGGACGGAAAGGAACTCTGGAGCAGCGGGAAGACGATCACATCCTTCTTCCCTGGTAAGAGTTTCTGGAGCGCCAACGGTCAGGTGTACGTCGGCGCGTTCGACGGAACGCTGTACGCCTTTGGATTCGCCATGGAGCGCAAACATTGAAGCACGTGCTTGCTGCCCTGTTCGGTCTGATTCTCGTGGTGGCCGTACGTGTCACCGCACAGGGCCCTCCAACTCCTCCGCCAGGCGGCCAGGCACCGCCCGTTCAGGGTGGGCGCGGCGCAGGCGGCCAGACCGGCCGGGGATTTCCGAACACGCAACGGCCACTTGCTGATCCGGCCGTCATCGCGCGCGGCAAGACACTCTACGAGATCAACTGCCGCGCGTGCCACGGGGGCGACCTTCGTGGCGGCGACATGGCCGGACCCAACCTGTTGCGGTCGCAAATCGCGTTGAACGACAACGACGGCGAGTCGATCGGCGAGATCGTTCGCACCGGGCGCGGGAACATGGATCCCTTCGACCTCCCCGCCGACTCCATAAAGGCGATCGCCGCCTACATCCGCAGCATCCTGGCAACTGCGCGAGGGCAGGGCTCACCGCCAGTTGGTCCGCGCGTGGAACTCAACGTGCTTGTAGGCGACGCGGCGGCGGGTCAGGCGTACTTCACCAGACAGTGCAGCTCCTGTCACTCGCCGACCGGCGATCTCAACGGCATCGCGCAACGCTACTCGGATCCGATGGCCCTGCAGAATGCATGGGTGTCCGGCGGTGGTGGCGGCGGGCGTGGAGGCCGCGGCGGAGGCGGAGGCGCGGCGACCACGTCAGCTCCAAATCGTCGCGAAGTGACAGTCACCGTAACGCTCGCGTCCGGCGAAAAGGTCGAGGGCCGTCTCGGACGCATCGACGACTTCATCGTCACGCTCACGCAGGCTGACGGCACGGCGCGGTCGTTTCGCCGCGACGGCGATTTGCCGCGGATCGACATTCGCGATCCGTTGGAGGCGCACAAGAAGCTGCTGCTCGTCTACACGAACACCGACATGCACAACGTCACGGCTTTCCTGGCGACATTGAAATGACATTGAAGCAGCTCACGCTCGGCGCGACAGCGCTTGCCCTTTCGACGGCCCTGTTATCCGGCCAAGGACAAGGTGGACTCGATCCCGCGTCGCTCCTGAAGCCTCTGGCTGAGTCGTGGCCAACATACTCCGGCGACTACACGGGCCGCCGCTTCAGCGCGCTGAGGCAAGTCAACAAGACGACGGTCAAGAACCTGTCGCTGGCGTGGGTCGTGCGCCTCACCGCTGGTCCGGGTGGGGCCACTGGTGGAGGCGGAGGCCGGGGCGGCGGAGGTGGAGGATCGGACGCCATCATGGGCGGCGTCGGAACCGAGATCGCCAGCGCGGGCCCGGCGAACGTCAAGGGCGCGATCCTCATGGTGAACGACGTGCTCTACGCCTCGGCACCCGACAACGTCTGGGCGCTCGATGCGCGCGACGGGCGCGAGCTCTGGCACTACGTGTGGCGGACCCGCGGCGGCACGCACATCGGTAACCGCGGCGTCGCCATCTGGAACAACTATCTGTTTTTCGAGACGCCCGACAACTATCTCGTCTCGCTCGATGCGAAAACCGGCAAGGAACGCTGGCACGTCGAGATCGCCGATTTCGACGAGCAGTACTTCTCCACGCCCGCGCCGATCATCGTCGGCAACCACGTGCTCGTCGGCACGGGGAACGATCTCGACATGCCGGGCTTCCTGCAATCGTTCGATCCGGAGACCGGCAAGCTCCAGTGGAAGTTCTACACCGTCCCGATGAATCCCGGCGATCCGGGGCTGGATACGTGGCCGAGTCTGGATGCGGCCCGCCACGGAGGCGGGCAGGTCTGGGTTCCCGGCGCGTATGACCCCGAGACGAAGCTCTACATATTCGGCACGGGCAATCCGACGCCAGGCTACACAGGCGTCGCGCGCAAGGGCGACAACCTGTTCACCTGCTCGCTCGTCGCCGTCAACGTCGA
>Ga0111539_10014037_pt1 | contig 10010 bp, 6 predicted proteins | sample RhiMethybrSRZTD1_FD_79667 | JGI IMG/M metagenome (GOLD analysis project Ga0111539, IMG submission 79667) | Populus rhizosphere microbial communities from Tennessee, USA - Rhizosphere MetaG P. TD hybrid SRZTD1 (version 2) (version 2) | ecosystem: Host-associated > Plants > Roots > Rhizosphere >... | reverse complement strand
TGGTGCTCAAGACAATGCGCGGCACGCCCGCGAGCGCGGCGGCCAGACCGGCTTTGACGTTGACTTCATCGAGCCACAAATGAACGACGTCAGGGTCACGCAGCAAAAACTCGCGAGCGTAAAGCGCAACATCATGTAGTAGCGGTGGCAGTCCCGCGGCGATGGCGGTGGCCAGGCGCGCGGCGTCCGGATGGCCACACTCTGCCAGCATCGTCAACGACTCACCGCCGCGGACCAGCTTATCGACAGGGATGTGGGCTGATCTCAGCGCGGGTGCAAAAAACGAACGTATGTCGTCCTCGAGATGAGCGACAAGCGTTTCCGGATGAAGGCCCCTCGCTTGCAGTCCGAGCAAGATGTTCGTCATTTGGCGCTCGGCGCCGCCTGGCCCAAGAGTGCCGATCGCAAAGCAGATCCGAGCCGATAGTGGGTTGGGTGGTCGTCGAGGCGCGGCCGCTGTGAGTAGCGATGTGAAATGACGCTGATAAAAGATGTCCAGTGCAGACAGCGTCAGTCGGAGCACGGCCAGGCTGGCGCGACCCGGTAACGACGGATGCTCCTGCGACCAGAGGCGCGGCAGCTGCCGCGCCAGACAGCCACGCGCCAACGATTTCACCGCTTGGATCGGTAGCAATGGCGCAGCGGTGAAATGAGAGATACGGGCCGGCGTCTGCGGGCTCTGCTGCGCGGGCGATTGACTACCCAGGCGAATTCGCCGTGTCGTCCACGCGGCGGTCACGCGATATTGGTCTAGTGTTCTGTACACGAAGTCGGCCAGCGGCCTGCGCACTCTCGCGGGGAGAAGCGTGCGCGCGAGTGTCTGGATTAGCGTGGGCACGCCTACTCCAACTTCTGCCCTACATAGACGAGGTTCTGCTGCCCGCCCAACCGACACGGTTGGTTGCCCCGTGTGGCGAGCAGGTGACCGGGAAGTTCGCCGCCGTTCCCCCAGCGGGAATCGTAGGGAACGAAGTAGTGATCACTCAGTTCGATTTCGTGCGTGACCACCTCTGCGAAGCCGAATCGTGCGAGGGTCGTGCAGATCGACTGCCGATCGAAAGAACGAAGGTGCTGCCATCGATGAAACATCACATTGTTGAGCGGGTCCACGCACATTCCGAGCTCGAGATCTTCGTTGTTGGGGGTGGTGACGACGACCATGCCTCCAGGACGAACATACTGGGCCACGCGGCCGAGCGTGAGCTCGAACTCGGCCTCCAACACGTGCTCGATGACTTCGGCCAAAATCACGACGTCGAATTGGTGATCCGTGTCAGGCCCAATGGCACCAATGAAGCCAGATCGGCCCGCGAAGCGACCAGCCAGCACCGTCCGTGCTTCTTCGGAGGGATCGTAGGCAGCGACGCGGACGTCGCGGTCGAGGAGCAGATCCGTCAAGTCTCCGACTCCGGCACCGAAGTCGAGGACGGACGTGCCAGGCGGCCACAGGTGCTCGAGGGCGACAATCAGTGAGCGCCCTCCCTGCCGCGCGAAACTGAACTCCTTCAGCCGGGTCGTCCACACGCTGGACCAGAAACGCGCCACCAGCTCGGGCGTCCACTCGAGCCGCCGCGGCTGCGTGTCCCGCGGATTCCTCGGTCGAGGAGGCGTCATCATGCACCGCCCACCGGTGCCGTCTCACTGGCGATCTGCAGGGAAAAGCTGGCGTCGAGATTGACGACGGCGGTGGTAAAGATGCCACCGGGACCGGCGACGCTGAATTGCAGTGCGTCCTCGATGAAGTCACACATTATCGAGGTGCCGAGATGACCGGCGCCCAGATTGACAAAGTAATCACCCGCCGCCAGCCACATTGTCATGGCGACGCGCAGGACGAACGCTTCACCGGCCCGTAGCCGCGCCGGCGGCTGGTTCTGCGAGATGTTCGTGACGCCGAACAGCACCGTGCCACGGCGATCCTTGATGGCGAAACCAGTGGAGACGTCGTGGAGGTCGCGGATTGCGCGCATCCGAAACGTCAGCGTGCATGGCTGGCCGGAGCGGAGGCCACGGATCGAGCGGCCAGTCTCGTCGAGGAGGTCGTACATCTCCAGTAGCATCGACCCGTCACCGTAACGGTTGCTGGCGCGAGTGCCGGCCGGCGACACGAGGTCCGGTTCAGCGATCGCCGCCGCCTCCGTGATGACGGTGGACTGCTGGACTGGCGCTGGTTCCGAGGGTGCCGGCTGAAGCGCCGGCGAAACCCTGTGCGCGGGATTGGCACTCCACAGCAGCTGCTGATACGCCGAGGCCATCTCTCTCGCGCCGCCGGCCGCGTGTACGCGACCACGTTCGAGGATGATGGCGTGGTCGCAGAACGACGTCACGGTGTTGAGGTCGTGGGACACCAGGAGGATGGTCTTGCGTTGTGCCCTGAACTCGCTGATGCGGCCGAAGCACTTCATCTGAAACTTGGCATCGCCAACCGAGAGCGCTTCGTCGACGATCAAGATATCGGGATCGACCGAAATCGCCGTGCTGAATGTCAGCCGCGCCTGCATCCCGGTCGAATACGTCCGGAACGGCTGGTCGATCACTTCGGCCAGCTCGCTGAAATCGACGATCGAGTCGAGTTTTCGGTCAATCTCGGATCTCGACATCCCGAGGCACAGCCCCCCCATGTAGATGTTCTCGCGCCCGGTGTAGTCGGGGTGAAACCCGGTGCCCAATTCGAGAATCGCGGTGATGCGACCGTAGACCTCCAACTCGCCGGCCGACCGCTCGAGCGTTCCGGCAATCAGCTTGAGCAGCGTGCTCTTGCCGGCGCCGTTACGGCCGAGAATGCCGATCACTTCGCCGCGCCGCAGCTCGAACGAAACGTCCGTGAGCGCCGCCTTCTCAACGTGGCGTTTCCGACCGCCGAGCAGTTCGGCCAGCACGTCTCCCGGATGCGGGTAGATCTTGAAGGTTTTCGAGAGGCCGCGTGCGCGGATCGCGATGTCGTCGTTCACAACACGTCCCCGAAGCCGTGTTTCGCACGTTGGAAGACCGTGTATCCGATCATCAGCACGACGATCGCGATGAGCGGCATCGCCAACCACGCGATCGGGTGCGCGGCATAGCCGAAGTACAACGCGTCCTGGTAGCACCAGACGAATGGACTCAGCGGGTTCAGCGCTTGCACAATCGTCAGCCACCTGGGTGTGGCATGTGGGTTGTACAAGACGGGCAGCGCGAACAGGCCGACCGCGAGCAGCACCTGGACGACGTCCTTCAAGTCGCGGAAGTATGCGCCGAGGCTGGCCAGGAGGTACGACGCTCCGGTAGCGGCCGCGAGCTGGCACAGAACGATCAACGGGAGTGTGACCGCGAGGGGGCCGAGCGTGCCCTTGTACGCTGCATAGAGAACGGCGAACGTCACCGTGACGATCTGTGCGACCGAACTCGCCAGCGCTGCCTTCAAGGGCAGTAGTTCCGTCGGAAAGACGATCTGCTTGACGAGGCTCGCGTGCGCCTGCAGCACGGTGGTGCTGCGCGCCAGCACCTCCTGCGCCGTCAGCCAACAGGCCAGTCCCGCGAATATCGCTGGCGCGTAGTCGCTCGCCGCAGTCGATCCACTACGTGCGGGGAACACATAGGCGAACAGAAAAGCGTAAAGCACCATCAGGACCAGAGGATGCCCGAGCGTCCACACCAGACCCAGCGTCTGACCGGCGAACCGGTCGCGCAGGTCCCGGACCACGAGGGCGCCGAGCAGGCTTCGGTGCGTACGGACGATCCCGGCCAGATGTGAGATGGCCGGCATGCTATGACGTTGAAACTCCGGGGTTGGCCTCGAGCCAGGCGTTCAGCATCAGCACGTTCCACAGGGGATAGCCCCAGTTGGTGCCGGCCAGGTGTGCAGTCCAACGCTCGCGAATTGGCTTCGGGTCCAGCAGTTGGTCACGCTCGAATCGTGATTCGGACAGCAGGTCCTCAGCCCAGTCGCGCAACGGCCCGCGAATCCACTCGTGGAACGGCACGCCGAATCCCGTTTTGGGCCGGTCAATCAGCTCACGCGGTACGTAGCGGTCGAGCACCTGTCGCAGCACCCACTTGCTCTGACCGTCGCGCCACTTGTACGTGTACGGCAACCGCCATGCGTACTCGACAACGCGATGATCGAGCAGCGGGACCCGTGCCTCGAGCGACACCGCCATGCTCGCACGGTCCACTTTGGTGAGAATGTCGTCCGGCAAGTAGGTCAGCGTGTCGTAGTACAGCATGCGCTCGGAGAAATCGGGCACGAGCCGCGCCACCTGTTCGCTCCACAACACCCCCTTCGGTTCACGACCGCCGCGCACCAACGCATCGGGGGTATGCCAGTGGCCCAACATGCGGCGGTACAACGTATCAGGGTCACGGAGGCTGAGTTGATCCGCGATTTCATGCATTCGGGCGCCGAAGTTCACCGGACGAATGCGCCGCGGAATGGCACGGCCGACGCGATCCCAGCCGGCGGGCGACAGCCGGCGCGACATCGCAACGGTGGGCCCGCGCAGCCACTCAGGGACGACGGTCGCGGCCGCCCATAATGATCGCGCCAGCTCGTAGCGTTTGTAGCCTGCGAACAGCTCGTCGCCCCCGTCACCCGACAGCACCACCGTGACGTGACGGCGGGTCAATTCGCAGACGAGGAATGTCGGCAGCTGTGACGAATCGGCGAACGGTTCGTCGTAGATCTGCGGTAGTCGTGGCACGACGTCGATGGCCAGCGACGAGTCGACGTACAGCTCGGTGTGTTCGGTGCCCAGATGGCGGGCGACGGCCTTCGCGTACGGCGCTTCGTCGAAGCCCTGTTCGCGGAAACCAATCGAGAAGGTGCGGACCGGCCGCTCGCTCTGCTGCTGCATCAACGCCGTGACGAGCGTCGAGTCGATGCCGCCCGAGAGCAGCGATCCCAGCGGCACGTCGGCCACCAGGCGCCGGCGAACCGCGTCGCGCAGCAGCGTGTCCAGCTCGCCGATGACCTCGTCGTCGGCGCGCGGCCGGCGATTGCGCTGGCCTTGGACGGCTACGTCCTCGAGCGACCAGAACGGCCGCTCCTCTCCGACGACGCCATCCTGCACCGTCAGCACCGTGCCGGGCATCAGCTTGCGGACTCCGCGGTAGATCGTGTGCGGCGCCGGGATGTAGTTGTGACGCATGAACGCCGACACCGCGTTGCGGTCGACGACGGGTGCCCATCGTGGATGCCGGCGCAGCGCCTTCAGCTCTGATCCAAAGAGGAACAGGCCCGGAAAGCTCCCCCAATAGAGTGGCTTGATACCGAGACGATCCCGCACGAGAGTGAGACGCCGCTCGCGGCGGTCGTAGAGCGCGAACGCGAACATCCCGATCAACCGGCGGGCGGTCGCTTCGACGCCCCACTCCGCGCAGCCTTCCAGGATCACTTCCGTGTCGGATGTGCCGCGGAAGCGATGTCCGGCGCGCTCGAGATCGACGCGCATCTCCTCGTGTGAGTAGACCTCGCCGTTGTAGACGATCACGTAGCGCTCGCACGCCGACACCATTGGCTGATGTCCAGCCGGAGACAGGTCGCGGATCGCCAGCCGCCGGTGACCAAGCGCCACTCCTCGGCTGACGTCGAGCCACGTGCCCGCCGAGTCTGGTCCGCGATGCACCATCGTGCAGGTCATATCGCGGATCAGCGCGTCGACACGGTCGACGTCACGGGGCGAGTCGCGTTCGATGAATCCGGTGATCCCACACATGGAAGTGGACCGCCTACGCGCGGCGGCTATGTCCGATTGACCTGAACGAAGAACAGTTGAAGAGCTGTCATTATAACGGGCCACTTCCGCCGCTCGCAGCGCGGTCGACGATCTGCCGATAGAGCGCCACATACGCATCAATGGCCTGATCGATGTCGAAGTGTTGCTCCATCCGGCGGCGGAGCGATTCGCCGACCTTGCGCCGTTCGTCGGCGTGCAGTCTCAGGAGGGCGGCGATTGCGAGCGCCAACTTTTCCGGCTGCGCTGGTGGCACCAAATACGGCGAGTCGCCGAGCAACACCCGTGTGTCGCCAACATCGGTCGCAACCGTCGGCAGGCCGGTCGCCAGGCCTTCGGCCACCGCGTTGGGAAAACCTTCTCCTCTCGAGCTCGACACCGCGACGTCGAATCCTGCCAGGGCAGCCGCCGGATCGGCCTCCACACCGGCGCATGTGACGCGGCCGGCGACACCAGCCTTGCGGATCATCGACGCGAGCGGCTCGTCGCCGGGCGCGGTGCCGCTCCCCATCAGGACCAGACGCCACGGCGGCAACGCAGGCATCTCGATGAGACGCGCTGCCGCCGCGAGCAGATCGTCGTGGGCCTTCACCGGCGAGACACGTGCCAGATAGCCGATGACGATCGTGTCGGCATCGGAGTGCCAGGCAGCTCTCCGCTGCGCCCTCGTTTCGGCATTGGGTGCAAAGTGCGCGACGTCGACGCCGTTGTGAATGACGGGCATCAGCGGCGCCCGATACCCGATCGCCCGGTGTGCATCGAGTGCGGCGTTCGAGCCGGCGACGATGGCGGCAGGCACGTGTCTCGAGCCGAGGGCGCTCACGCGCATCAGGACGCGCGTGACCAACGTGTTCGCGTCGGCGGTCAGCCGACTTTGCCGCAACGTCCACACCTGTGGAGCACGCACGCCGCGCAGACGGCTGATCATGCCGATCACTTCGGCGTGATACATCCAACACTGGAGCAGCGAACACGGCTCGCTGGCCATCGCGCGCGGCAGCGTCGTCAGCCGCGCCATGCCGCGCAGCGACTTGGCCCCGCCAAAGGACCGTATCTCGACGCCGGCATCCAGCTGGGGCGCAAGCGGAACGTTGTCGGTGACTGTCCACACCGATTGACGCCAGGTCGGCTCACGCTCGGCGATGCCGGAGACCAGCCGCACGAGGAATTGTTCGGCGCCGCCGCGATCGAGCGAGCCAATAAGGTGTCGGATATGCATTTACTTCCGCCTGAAGGCGGAAGCCACAAAGGCGGAAGCCGCGCAGTCTCTGTGCGCTCGGTCCGTCATCGGTAGCACGGAAGGTTGAACGGGTCGTAGACCGATCTCGGCTGCAAATCGCGCTTGACCAGAACGGCGTATTCGACCGCTGCGCCGAAACCGGACCGTGCCGTCTCGCGGTAGTTGTCCTTCACGTACTGGTATACGAGCGGGAAGGCGCGTCGCACCTCCTCTTCGGTGGACGCATTGAACAGCACGAGCGGTACCTGCTGTCGTTTCATACGCTCGACGGTCAACCGCTGACTGGCAGGCGCTGAGTGCCAGCCGTTCTTGAGATAGACCTGCCCGCCGGCGAACGCCCGCTCGGCGTAGAAAACGATCTGTGGTTCGAACGAGCCGGTGAGGATCCGTTGCGACGGCCGCGTGCACTCCAGCACATACCGCGTCAGCCCCCTCACGCCGGTGCTCCCTGCGGGCGCGTAGAAGTCAATCGGCCGCATCGACACGAGACGTCCGACCTCGCGCATCCGGTCACGTGTGACCGTCGGCCCGGCCAGCACGCCGGTCGCGATGATCCGCTCGCCCATCTCGCCGAGGAGTGTCGCGCTCCCCAACGTGCCGATCCACACGATGACGGCGACAGCGGCCATGGCACGACGGGAGGACCGCTGCACCGCTGCTGCCGTAATCCACGCCGCCAGCACCATCGTCGGGCCGGCGACGTCCGGCAGCCGCGAGTCCGGCGACCCGCGGAGCAGCGCCTGATCGATAACGACGCACATCACGATTGCGGTCGCGATGACCACCAGTTCGAGCTGGTTCCGTCCCCCACGCCGCCATGCCGCTACCAGCATCACGAGCGCGACCACAGGAACCAGTACCGTCAGGTAATACAGCCAGGCGAGAGCGTTCGTCGGTGTGATCACACCGGGCGCGAGGTGTGTGCGCAGCAACGGAAATCGATTGCGGGCCCGCTGCAGCCACGACTGCGACACGATCGGACGGAATGTTGCGCGATCGATGTTGTGCGTGTCGGCCACCAGTGGATCGTAGACGAGCGCTTCGACGATGTCGCGGCGATCGCTGGTCAACACATAACTCCCGTCGTCCGTACCGTCGACCAGGCCGTATTGTCGTTCCCGTTCCGCACGTATATCGGCGTCGGTTCCAGGCTTCCACCGGACGAAGATCCGCGGACGCGAGGGGGGGTCGACCACGACCCACGGCTGCTTCGTATCGATGGCAAAGGGCATCGACAGGACACGTGCGGTGGTCACCGACTCGACCTGCGACCGCAGAGAGACGACGTATTCGACCAGTCCTGTGGACATCTGGATGAATACGACGAACGGCAGGAGGAGCGCCCCGGCCACCGCCGTAAACCAGCCCAGCTGGCGCGGAATCAGGCGGATGCTTCCGATGTTCGCGAGAAGCAGGGCGACGACCATCGACCCGCCGATGTAGACGCCGTGATCGAGCCGGAACAATGTCGCGATGGCGGTGACGGAGGCGAGCAGCACCACCGAGAACGTTGTCCGTCGGGACGCGTAGTGCCACACGGCAACGAGGGCAAGCGGATACAGGAAGACCTTGGGATAGTTGTACAGTCGCGGAAACATCGACACCGCGGTCGCCGTTGCAATCAACGCGATGAACGTCGATCGGGATGTGCGCGCAGACAGGTGAAACGTCAAGGCGGCGCCGGCGGCGATCATCGTCACCGTCAGGATCGCTTCGCCCAGCAGCGTCTGCCCGAACACCCTGAGGGCTGCGGCGGACGCGAAGTAGTGGAGAGGCAGACCTGGATCGAAAAAATCGCGGACGGGCCACTCACCGAGAAGGATCTGGCGCCCACGCGAGAGGTGGACGAAGTGATCGTTGGTGAAGTCGACGGTTAACCAGCGGAACAGCCAGACGACGCAGAAAACGATCGCCCCACCGATGATCACGACGGCGCGGTGATTTGAAACCGGCAGCGCGGTCTGGCTCGGGCTCGTCGAGGGCTTCGCTGGCACGTGAGTGGGATGTGCATGGCACTATAGAGACCGGTCTCTCTGTGAGTCAACGCGGCAACGCACGTACCTGGATCATTCCTGTCGTCTGGACGCTCCTCGTCACCAGCATTCTGGGTGTCGCATTCAGCTCTGTTTCCTGGCCGTTCGTCGACGTCTACAACAATTTCTACAAGGCGACCGCGTACTCATGGAGCGAAACGATCGCCAGCGCGTTCGGGTCCGGCGTCGAGTATCGACCGCTGCTGATCATCGGTAACAAGCTGGTGCACCAGCTGGTCGGACTGCGGATCTGGGTCTATAAGCTGCTCGTACTCCTGCAGTTTGCCGCGGTACTGGCCGTTCTGGTGTGGATCTTTCAGCCATTGACGCGGCGTCGCGCCTTTGCCGCCTGCCTGGCACTGGCATGCGTAACCGGTCTGCACGGCTCGCGGGTCCTGTTCATGGTTGCGCCGCTGAACGCCCACTCCTTTGGCCTGCTGCTCGTCCTGACTGCTGTGCTGCTCGCGTTATCGCCTCCAGCACGGTGGATCGAGTGGATGTTCCTGCCGCTCACCTTGTTCGCGCTGCTGCTTCTGGAATCGGGGGCATTGATTGTCGTCGTGATCGTCGTGCTCTGGAGAATGCGCGCACCGAATGCCAGCGCGCGTGCCGTGCTTGGAACCGTCGGCGCCGCGGCCATCTACCTGGCCGTTCGATTGGGCCTTGGCTCGCAGGTCGCGGCCTCAACCTACACCGAGACAGGATTGGGCTTCGCCGATGTCACCGGCGTGCAACTCGCGCAAACCTTCGCCCATGCTCCGTACCTCCTCTGGATTTACAACGTCGCCGCGACTCTGTTCACGGTCACGTTTTCTGAACCTCGGGCGGGCCGCTATGCGTTTATCGAGGCACTGCTGCATGGCTACGTGCCGGCATGGATGGTCATCCACGTCCTCAGCTCGGCGGTGACGACGGCGGTGGTCGTCTACGCGCTGTCGACCTCACGCATTTCTGACGTCCGCGACCGCTACATCGCCGCTGCTGGCTTGACGCTGTTAGTTGGAGGAAGCCTGCTCGGCTTCCTCT